>Ga0326514_10000694_pt1 | contig 22456 bp, 33 predicted proteins | sample 3_2548_0518_D_FD_203653 | JGI IMG/M metagenome (GOLD analysis project Ga0326514, IMG submission 203653) | Bovine rumen microbial communities from UC Davis, California, United States - 3_2548_0518 | ecosystem: Host-associated > Mammals > Digestive system > Stomach > Rumen | place: USA... | reverse complement strand
AATGGCAGAGTGGCAGCACTACAGTTAAAGATGTTTTGTATTGAGTTTTTTGCCACTCTATCAGAGGCTGTTCTCTCCGCAGTTCTTCGGCTTTGCAGCCTGGGCGGTAAGTGTAATAGAGTGGGACGAAGGGCTATTCTTAACAGATGATGAAATGACCATAACAAGAATAAAAACCAAAACCTGCCTCTAACAACAAGAGCGAGAACCCTAGGGCAGTATATCAAGCCGGTCTGGGTTTTATAAGTTTCGTTAGAGGCAGTGAAAATTAAGTACAGGACTTAACTTTTGTTAATACTATTCTTTTATAATATAAAAGGATCACCTGTTAAGAAGACGCACCACAATTTCCGCTTAAGCCTCAGTTTGTGGTTTACCCTTCTTGGCTTCCTTAAGGACTTTCGTGACCTCCTCGTAAATGTCACTCAAGTCATTGGGAATAAGAACGTGTAGGGCCTGGAGTTCCAAGAGAGCTTGCTCCTTGGATTCTTGAAGGAGCATGTCAGCTTGGTTAAGAGCCCTGTTATATTCTTCCGTTGCAATGCGATTCGCTTCACGCACATGCAACGAATTCTTTTGCTTTTCCACGGTAAGTTCGTGGTTCATAGCGTTCAGTTCCTGTTGGAACTGGCGATGAAGAGCTTGCAATTCGAAGAACTTGTCTTCGACCGTTTCACGGGCAATCGACGGTTTCTTCTTATAAACCGTGATGTCTCTTCCACGACCATCTACTCGGGTGGGTTTTGAAAGGACTTTGTCCAATTCAGCTCTTGCTTGTGCAAAAGGCTGATCCTCATGGATGTATTTGCCGAATTTGGCACAGAGCGCCTGGAGCTCGAAGTAGCGGTTACGCTTCTTAACGCTCCACTCCCCAATGAGATCATTCTCACTCAATGGAGTAAGCAACGGCTGACGTTCGGGCAGCACGATACCATAGTCATCATACGAGGAACTATTAATCTCTTGTATAAGATGCATATGAGCTGTAATAGCTTCACGAAGCCAAGCTGTTAGGGCTGCTAAACGGCCTACACGTGTAAGGCTTGGAACAATAAAGTCCAAGTCCTTTGTTCCCTCTTGGGAAATTAGCGGATTGGGTTCGCCAACAACTTGTACAGTCTCGTCATAAAACGAGATGTTATCAAGTTTGGCAACAAGTTCTTTTGACATCTCGGTTGCCATCGTGGCAACATGATTGGCGGTGGTCAAATTGACACCGCCCTCTCGCGTGAAAAAGATTTCGTCTTTCTTCATATTTTATCAATTTTGTCTATTTTTTCTTTTATTAAATCGAGCACTTTAATAGGATCTATAGACTTATCTAAGTACTTGCTTTTGATACTTAAATCTCTAATATCGTCAACAAACTCATTAATAATTCCATATACCTGCTGCTTAACTTCCTTCTTACATTTAAGCCTTACAGTCTCTTCAACTACAGTTGCAATTATAAAGAGACTGGCTATAAATATTAGAACTAGTATTAAAATTAATGGAGCAATCATAATTTTTTTGTTTAATTGTTTAAAATAGTCGGAGTTATTTCCATTTTCTTTGGCTGTCTTCTTTAAAGGAACAAGACGAAAATCGAAAAACTCTTTCAAGAAAAATGAAAAGATAAGGTAGACTTTAAAGTGTTTTAGAGCAACTGGTTTCACAACGTTTGTTCAGGGAATTGAACCCGAGAGTCTAATCTTTAATCTTATATGAGATATTACAGTCCTTACAAATTAAAACTTCGCACAGTATTCCCAGCCTATGCCAGGAATACATAATGTGCGAAGCGGCGAGTCCGACAGAGTATGTCGGTAAATTGGTTGTAACGTTACCAACGTAGCTAATAACTCTAAATATCGCGAATGTTAGAGTTATTATTACTGGACATGTGATACGAATCGTAGCTAATCGTAACCTATCCCAAGTTACGCTACGGAGGTTCTTTATTTCGAATTCTCAAAGACAGGTCATTATGGGTAAACCAACCAACTACTTAGTAGTTAGGAGCTATGGCATCTCTCTAAAAGAGAAGTTCTTTCTATACGTACTCCACAAACGCATGGCGATATTTAGTTTCACTTTTACCCTGAAACTAAGACAAAACTGGGGTTGTGTCCACGATCTATATGGACGACTGGTTGTTCTCAACCAACGAGCCTCCGTGGCGATCAGACAATAGCTGTAAATAGTCTTACAGTGACCCTATTATCTTTAGCCAATATTGGTGTGCTATCGGAGACAATTTAGTGACTTGGGATAAAAGCATAGGTCCATATCTTTTATCTTGCTAGTGACATTTAAGGATTATAATTAATACGCCAGAAACATCTGGACTTTAGTAGACTATGTCATGAAATTTTTTATATTTTTCTACTAACAACACTAAAGCATCAACGGCATTTTCTTTTATCTGTACTTTGTACAGTTCTTGAAAAAGCCTTGAGTCTATTGGTTGTCCGTAATTATTAGTGATACGCCACAAGTTAAAATTGGGTGTAATATACGTAGCTTGAGCTCCATCAGACATTTGCATACTAACAGCCCCAATAACACCGTTATAAAACATATACACCCAAATATAAGACTTGTCATTTACTTTGATATTTCCAGTATATGGAACTTTATCACAATAAACGCGATTATTAATAACTTCGCATCGATTAGCAGGATTTGCATCCCATTTACTGTAAAGTATCAAAGCTACCGAGCTCACCAATGCGATGAGCCCGGATATTATAACAAGGATGTATGTCATCACAAAGTTACATTTTTGAATATGGACTTAATATCCTCAGCTTTAAAGTCTGGTGAATCAAGACCTGCTTGGTCGATAAACATTTCAGCATCAGATATAGATCTGAAGCTGATAATATCTTTACCATTAATGTAAAGAAGCTCAGGATCAGTTCCATATCCACCTCCAGATGTGCGAACACGAATCCAATCGTGTTGTGGAGTGCCTAAGATATGAAGGAGTACAACATCCCAGGTGCCTATACGACCTGCAAGGCCATCGGCACCATTTCCTTTGGAGAGTAGCTCATACTTGGCATGATTTTTAGTCCAAGAGCCAATCCAACCGCATCCTCTACGGGTGTAACCGCCCTCAGAGGATAGCAATAGAAAGATGGTGTCTTCTTTGTTTACGTTTATACGTGGATTACCTGACTTGGTGATACCAATAGTCAAGTTTTCATTCATTCCCTTGGCTACCACTGTACCAGCAGGACAAGCTAACCTCATTTCGCGACGTCCTCGGCCATATTCACCGAGGGCAACAAAATGAAGATTACCGAATGGCATTTCCTTCGACTTTGCTTTTAATTCTACGTTTGAGTAAAGCATATGAGTATTATTTAGAGTTATCATCTACTTTGAGAGGTCAGCCCATTTTATTAACCCGTTGGCTTGGGGGACTTATTTGATATATCAAAGTTGAAGTTAGTCTTCTTCAACTTCGCGGTAACAACCGCGTTTGAACAAGTCACAAAATAACCATCTTGCTACCTTATTCTCTTCGGAAAGAAGTGAAGTAGTGTGACGAATATCCTGTAAATGTTTTACAATAAGATCATAATCTTCTTTAGTGTCGGTCATATAGCGACCGTCTACTAAGTACAATTTATGACCTTGCCATTCGTACACTAATTCCTTAGTCATAATTTTCCCTAAATAAATATATTTGAGAAGTTTCTATTTGAACTTCTCTCAAGTCACCTCTTGTTTTAATTCTATGAGGAAAGAATTTATGATCAGTGTACCTTACGAATCATACAGCCTGGACCTCCCTTAGATATGCTTTCAAAAGCATTCTTAGAGCACTGTTGGCCAAAACGTGGACACATAGTACATGCATCACGTTGGGCTTGTATTGCAGGCCAGTGATCGTGAGATAATTTTTCCATTACTGCCTCAAGCATTTCTTTGCGAGTACCCGGAAAGGGCGGCAGTATCTTATCGAGGATAGAGTTGCTCTTAGCCATATTGGTTTAGAATACAACATTTTGAGAGATTTCTATTTGAACCTCTTTAAAGTCAAAGCTTTTTGTTTAGGTATACTTAAACCCCGTCGAATTACTCTTGCACCTCAGCCTTGATAGGCAAGAGCTTAATGCCTTCGGGCAATGTGGTGCAGCCTTCGGGCAGACGACCTCCGGTAAACTGCGCAATATAAGCAGTTTCACCAGCTTGAAGCTTCACGTTAATTCGCTTACACTCGACACCAAGTACGTTAGCTGTATCTTGATGCCCGATAGCTGATTCAAGCGTATCGGTAGCAGGCAACTCAGGAAGGACCTCGAAGGTCACGGTAACCTTGTCGCCAGGCTTGGTAAGAGTAAGCATTTGAAGACTGAATGCGTTCAAAAGAAATGGTTTGTTCATTTAATTGTTTTGTTTATTGGTTTATAGTTAATGTTATAATAAGTGTAACACCAGTTTTTCCTTCTTTCGAAGACTTGTGCAATCTCAGCTTCTTCCATATCTATAGAAAATGATATTCTATAGTATGTATGAGCATAAAAAGCTCTAGGTTTTGGAATCCTTTTAAACTTGAGATTGTACATACCTTTGAGGAATTCATCTGGTATACACTCCTTAACTCTCTTTTTAAGAGAGCAATAAGGATTTCTACCAACATAATCGTAGTAATCCTCAGCGGTAAATTTGACTCTATATTTCATAAGAACTTAATTTTCATTCCACTTTCACTATCCTCACACTTATTAGACCAATGAAACACTGGACTTAGCAAGTGGTACACTATTGCAAAAACACTGTGTCCCTGGGGTTGGATAGGAAAAGACTATCATAGTTTACTAGTACTGCTAATAGCCGAAATATTGTGTTTTACGCCTAAAACTTATTCTTTCTCATATCTTGGTATGCATATTGCAGTCAACCTGACCTGTCAATCACATTAGAGAAGAGGTGATTGCTCATAGGCGAATAAGAAACTGGCGTCCTCAACATCTTGGAAATCCTTCGCAAGGTGTATATTCGACCACACATGCGTAACAAGGATATTTTATATTGAGTTTTTACTTTTCTTTGTTATACCATAGCTTATCTCACGACAATCTATGGTTGTAGATATGTATGTAAAAAATGAAAACACAGTAATCTGTGCACCCTAGGGACTCGAACCCCATTTTCCGATTCAGACTCGGTTGTCCTATCCATTTAGTACGAGGGGTGCTACGTCAAGAACCTTTCGACAATGTACTGCCATAAATTGTCTTTGGGTATACTTGATACGTCTTGTAACCTGGCAGATGCTACAAGCAAATTTAACCTTTCAATCTTCAAGGGTCTCTCATCGGCGGACTGACCATCTTGTATGCGTAGGAGGATTTGAACCTCAATTCCAACTTGAAACTACACACAATAATTAACTCATATAGAGTACGTTCTCTCTTATCCTAAGACTCTCCGCTAAAGAATCTAAGGATAAGAGAAAATACGTCTTATATGAGTTAGCGGCACACATAAGCAGGTTTAACCTAAGTAACCTTTAAGATTCGTTCTGGACTAGTTGGTCCACTAAAACAGAATTAAATGTTGCGGGGGATAGATTTGAACTACCGACCTCTTGGTTATGAGCCAAGCGAACTACCACTGTTCTACCCCGCCAAAAACGGCACGAGACTGAAACTACTTGTTCCAGCCTCGCACCTTTATATAATCGGGAAATACGTCAATGTCAGCGCGGAAATCCGTATGCCCTGTCATACGGCACTAAACACGATACGTAGCCACAACACTTCCGAATGCGTGACTCCCATTATCAATCGCACACTTGGCGAAAGGAAATTCTTTTTCTATGTGGTTTAATCATAGCGTGCCATTCAAAGTAAAATTTCAAAGACTTCGTTTAATCTCACTGTAAGCACTTGCACGTTAACTTACAGCCAGCTTGATTCTTCTTTATACTCGCACCAAACAACGAGTCCCCTCTACTGTTGATCAGACAGTTTTAGGATTTTTGTTCCGATGTAACAAAAAATTGAGAGACTTTCAGGTATCTCTCGGCAAGCATTCTCAATCCTTGCACCAGTGGTTCGTTGCCTTACAACTTTACCACCAACTCAGCAGCCCCGATGCCAGGACGCACGGATTCAATGTAGGGCATCACTCCATACATTGTCTACTCTCCCAGTAGTAGATTCTGCATAATACAATCCTGGACGGGAGAACTACCAACCCGTTTGGTAGCTACTTTATCACAGGACTTCATTTCTTTACTTCTTTACCAGATTATAAAGGTTTTCAAGTTCTTGAGCATAGAGACGACGAGCTCTTACAGCCATTTCCAGAACCTCAATAGGATTGGAGTCGAGCAGTTTGATTGCCATTGGGGACAGTTCTTCGGCACTGATAGCGCCTATGGGTTGCTCGTTTTCATTATAGAGAACGGCATTACCTGCGTGATCAAGAGAAGCTGTAATTTGCATATTGAAAGGAATTAAAGGGAGAGAGGATTTTACCCTCTCACCCTAGTAATGATTGTTTACGGAGCTACTGCATAGTTACCCTTCTTTGGGAGTGTGCCAGACTCGATGAGCTTGGTTTCCTCGTCACTGAGGGTCTTGGAAGTCGGAAGGTTATACCACTCTTCGAAAGAGAGAGTTGTTTCCTCCGTATAGCCAACTGTATGTTCCTTACGCACAGTCTTCATGTTAGACGTATCGACGGCTACAACTGTCTTACGTACAGCCACCTTGTCGTCAAGCACTCCTGTTGCGATATAATCGTAACGATGTGCAATGAAAGCAGGGCGCCAGCTATCGCTGCACTTTGTAACTTCGTAACGAGACTCTGAATCTGCTTCTTGGGTAAAACCCTGGAACAAGAGCTGTACTTGGACGGTTACAATGTCCTTGTTACGGCCTACAGAAAGGGTGTTGATGAGGTTTGTAGCATCGATACCACTCTTTGCCTTAAGGGCTTCGGCAATTGCCTTGAAAGTGGGAATCGAGATTGCAATTTGATTTTTCTTAATTTCTGCCATGATGTTTAAGTGTTTATTGGTTATTAGCCGCACGCACAGGATTCGAACCTGTATTTACTACCATAGAGCGTACGAAAAAGAAATGGGAATACCTGTTTCTCAACAGTTAATACGGATCCCCGAAACCTTCACAACAAGACAATGCCTACTTTTTGGGAATTCGCACCCAATACTTCCCTAATCAACAAAGGGCGGCCAGCCAAATGCTCACGCATCTGACTGACCTACGGTTGATGATTTGGAATAAGGAGAATAATTAAAAGAGAAGATGACACACGTGATACGCACAGATGTTTGTAAGCTCCTCAATAGCTCTTTCTGCACGTTCTAAGCGAGTCAAGTGTTGATCCATAGAAGGGTCATAATCCCGATTTTCTTCCAGGAAATTAGACTCTTCAACGAACGTTTTGATATTATTTGCTAACTTGTCAAGATCCTTTTCGTAGGACTCAACGTCTGGATAATCCGATGGACTAAGATGCAGGTTAGCAGTCTGCATACATTTTTCGTTTGTCTCCATGTTGTTGTGAAAGAAAAAAAATGGGGAGCCAACTTTGATTTTTTAAAATTGGACTCCCCCGTTGAACTAAAGATGACGACTCATAATTTCGGCTCTGCGATATTAGAGAAAACCGAATTTGAGTCAATGAAAACCCTTTAACCGAAAAAGTGAGATACACTGTGTGCAGCAGTTATATATTCTTCACTTCGGGGTTTCGAGGGTCTCGTAAAAATGTGATTATGTGGTAGTAACCTACTGTACCTGTTTCCCTTAGCCAGAACCAGCCATAGTCTGTAGGGAAGTGAGCACCATTATCTACCATCACAGCATCTGCGTGATACGATACATCTATTGCGAAATTGTAATGTATTGAGCCGTACACTGTAAACATAATCGAAGAAAAAAGGTGAGGGTCTTTCGACCCTACACCTTAGCATGAGAACCGTTAGGCCTTGGCCAGTGCATCAGTCCATGTCTTCTTATCGACAAAGTCGATCTTATACATGTTCTGATTACCTGGTTCCGTTGGGAACCTGTTGGTCTCGGGATCGCGGGCGCTGCCACGCTTGATGACCATGCACTTCACACGGGTCTTGGCAACGACCCTGAGGGCCTTACCAGCGAGCACATGAAGTGCATCATAGACACTGCCGACATTGTTACGCACAGCGGTGCAAGCTGTACCTTCAGGGTAGCTGAAGTCCTTGGCCTCGTTGCCGCGATTGTCGAGAATGCGGACACCACGAGTGAAGGTAGACACGAACACACGAAGGACAATGAGCTTGCCGGCACGAATGACGGGAAGCATGAGTCCAAAAGTGGGGTTTGTCTGGCCTGCGCTGAACTTCGCGCCTATGAAGGCTTTGTCGAAGTCGGCGCCTTCTGGAACGAAGGCGATGTCGCCCGGCATGAGGGCACTCTGACCATCAGTCTGAACGAGCTGCGTGGCCTTAGCTTCGGCGATTGGATCCTCTACTGATGGGTCACTGTTATCAGTGGCACCGTGATAGAACTCTTGGCCCTCACGTACAAAAGAAGCGTGCTGATCGATGGCCTCGTTGATTTTTGCATTCAAATCTTTTTCCTGCATACATCTGAGTGTTTAAAAGTTAATAATTAAAGTTAACAAAAAAAAATGAATAATGTAAGATAGCTGACAGACCGCTATACACCTATAAGGGCATAAGCGGTAGACCAACACAGCTTGCTACGGTTGGCCCAAAGAATGGTAGGTGTTATACACTTAAGGCTTACGTTTACACATACGGCTCCTTTGGGGGTACCCCAAAGCATTTTTGGGATGCCCTACTTGGACTTTGAGGGCGCGGTAAAAAAAGAGCCCCCACGTCCCTATAAAGGGGCGTGAGGGCGTGAGGGCAATCATTTAGGACAGCGGTTTTGGTGCGCTTTCTTTGGGTTTAGAGCCGCCCTTGGAGCCACCCTTAGAGCCACCGCTCGGAGCCGTAGTCTTCGGACGTAGCACTTCGGGTAGTGCCACGTATTCGAAGCTGAAGACGGGACGGTTCCCATCGCGGTAGATTGCAATGGGTGGTTCAACGGTGGTGTCCATATGACTGAACACCTTGCAAGCGGTGCGCTTTACCGCAGTCACCTTGATGATAGCGCCAGCCATAGCGCGGATGGCAGATGCCTCCGTGCCACCCATTGCGAGAAAGTCGTCGACGGGTTTGCCAGTACAGCGCACTCGGACACCCGTTTCGGAGCCGTTTTTCACTTCGCGCAAAGCGCGTGTGAAATAGCTCGACAGAAACGTGCTACCGATGGTGTAGCCGTTCCTGACTATCGTCACCGCACAGCCTCCGACGTAGTTAAACACTGCAAAGTTAGTCTTTGCCCACTGTTCAACAGTCGGGAACTGAATAATGTCCCCCAAACGTAATGCAGAGCCGCCCCTCTCATAGTTGGGGCGCTTTTGCGCTTCAGATTCAGCAGCCTCGCCCACTGCACCATCGGTAGTAGTAGACGCGAAAGTGTTTAATGCCTCGTTTAGGAGTTCTTCGACATTTTTGATTTGTGCCATAGTTGTAAAAGGTTTTTTAGTTGCCGCAAAATTGTCGCATTCGCAGATAGCGGAAGAATTGCTTTTGGGTTTTTGCATACCCGTCTTCAATTCCTCACGGAATTGATGCCGTTTTAACAAACGGCTTTCCATTGGCAAAGCCCAGGGGGCATTGCCATATGGTGTACCCGTATTCTCGTAATATATATGTTCGTGTAATATAACCGCGTTTGCATAATATATATCTTTTCCCATTTTCGATAGGGGAGGGCATATTTTTTAAATGTTAATTTTAAAAAATTTTTAGGTAGGTTAAAAAATTTTAATACCTTTGTATTAAACTATTTTATTTATTAACTTTGCAGTGTTAGAAAATTAATTATTAATCACTTAAAATTTATGAGCAAATTAAAAGAAATTGAATTTGAATATTAGACGAAATTAATCGATCTAAAGTATTAGAAAGCTATTGCCTTGCTTTAGCTTATTCCAAATGAAGATTATATGAAGTTATGTGAAGATAATCAAACATTATTTACACCCATTATAGAACAAGATGGTGAAGCTTACCTTCATCAAGAAGGTGTATTAGACTAGTTAATTACTCTCTTTACTAAATATTTAAAGGAGTAGGAAGCTAACTTAGATAAAATGGATGCAAAGGCACTTTATATGTATATAACTAAAAATACGGAAAATCTCGATGTCGAACGTCTACGCGGAATTGCGAAGGTGATAAAGAATATGTTAGGTCTTTAATAATTGCCCTATAGCGTAATGGTTAGCGCGACGGACTCTTAACTTAAAAATGTATAACGATGGTTAACAAAATTGATTTATTAAGCGATGGCGAATTTACAGAATTAATTAGAAATAGTACATCTACTGCAGATGTATTAAAATCTTTAGATTATTCAGTTAAAGGAAATTCTTGGGCATATAAAATAGTTGCAGAAAGAATGGAAAAATTACATATTACTTTTGGCAAAAAGCTAAAGCAAAATGTAGATGGAAAAGTTGAAAAACTTTCATTAGCAACAATTTTAACTGAAGACTCTAATTATAGTAGAACTAAACTTAAAGATAGATTAATTCAAGAAGGATTAAAAGAATATAAATGTGAGATATGTGGAATTTCTGAATGGTTAGAGAAACCTATAAGTCTACAACTTCATCATATTAATGGTATTCACAATGATAATAGACTTTCTAATTTACAATTACTATGTCCAAATTGTCATTCTCAAACTGAGAATTTCGGGACTAAAGGAAAAGGCTTAATAATTAAAAGAAAATGTGATAATCTTCCATTAGAAGATAAAAAGATAATTATGAAAACTGTTTCTGAACTAGGGATTGTAGAAGCAAGAAAAGTTTTAAATTATAGAAATTCTTTAATTAATTCTGTAGTCAAAGCAAATAAAGAAATTATATTAATGACTTATCCAGATGGCATTACAAAGAAAGAATTTAATACTTCTTATGAAGCTTCAAAATTTTTATACGAAGAATTTAATATAGGAAGTAACCCAGAAAGTTCAAGATCTGGAATTAGTAAATGCTATAATGGAAAGCAAAAAAGTATCAAAGGTTTTACATTTGAAAAAAGGAGCCTATCAGAAGAATAAATAAGCTGATAGAGAAAATTGAATCTAATGGACTTGGAAGTTAATAATTTAATGACAAGGCGCAAGCATTGAAAAAGTGCAGCGTGAACGACTTAACGATTCAATTCCACGATGGTGGAAATGCGAAAGTCTACTCACATTTGTTAATGTGCAAGAGGAAATCCGTAAGTCTAGGTTCGAAGCCTGGTGGGGCAACTAAAAAAGTACTGATATGAAAGAGGAAATGGAGAATGTTTTAAAGGAAATTGATCGCATATGCGCAATTATTGACAATGATTAGTTAAACAATGAACAATTTTATTTAGATTGGTTGGATGAATTAAATAAGAGATCCGTACGAGATTGAGAACTGTTGTGAAACAGTGAAAGGCGACTACGTTGTGAAACGTGGCCGCCTTTTCTTTTTATACACCTAATAATATACTTAATAAACAAAGCATTTCAATCCAAAATGTTCTTCTCTTGTCTTTCCACCATAAAGGAGTGCTTAACCATACCAATAACGCTAAAGGATTGCCAAATATTATCAACCAAATCTAACTACCAAACAGTAATACACTTGCTCCAATATAATGAACTAATCTTTCTCCAGTTTTGAAATTAGGGGCTGCTCCGACTAAAGCCATACCTGCACCTGTAAAAAAAGATACAAATTGCAAGTATGAGTCTTCAGTCATATTTAACATTCCCATTATAATCAAGAAAGAAGCAATAAACATTACAATAGTAAACCAATATCCAGCTCCCTCATAATATGTATCAGATATAGAATCTGGTATGTGTTTAGTTTTTGCAATCATAAATAAAGTATAGCATATCACAATACCTAATCCAATATAAAAAGTAATCATTTCTGTATAAGTTTTATTAATTTACCACCATTAGTATATTTAGATGATGTATTATCTTGGTTTAAATAATTATATCCTATACTACTTCCAGATATCCAAGGCAAATATGCTCCAACATGTTTCATTGCTTCTCTAAATGCTTGTGCTTTTTCTGGGGTTAATAAATTATTTTCTCTAAGATAATTTATATATGTTCTACCATAACCGTTAGCATTTTCAACTGCTTCAAATATTTTATCATCTGGAGTATAATCTGTGACCATATCCTAGAATTTTAATTCGGCTTCTTGTAGAGATTTATCTCTTCCATCAAAACTAAATAAGTAATCACGGGCATCTCTATTAGTAGTTTCTCTTTCAACTTTCATATCTCGAACATTTTTTATACTTTCTGGAGATCCTTCCCATTGATTTAATCTTTCAAAATCATCCCCGTAAGCTTCAGGTAATTCTTTATAATAACTAGCTGGTTTAGTAAGATGTCTTTGTAATAAATGTCTACCTTCATGTCTTGGAATGGATTTTCTAAATTGTACAGAAAAAGAAGGATTATCCTATATAGAAATAAATCCATTGTCAGTAATAAATCCACCAGCACTTTCCTATCCAGCAACTTCATATTCTTCTGGTGTAAAATGTCCAATAGACACATTATCTAAAGCTTCTCGTGCTGCCTGTTTTTCTGCCTCTAATAATTCTTCGCTAAGACCAGCTTTTCTAAGTTCTCTTATGTTTCTTTCTACTGTATTATGCATAAGATTCCTTTTTGTGTTCAAATCTAAACCTCTTTGATATCCAGGTAAAATTGTATTATCAAACTAATCAACACTTAAACCACTAATTCTTCTTTGTGCCAAATATTTTTTAAAGAAATCTACAGCTCTTGGATCAGATGCTTTAAAATAATTAGCACCTCCAGACTATGCAGCTTTTGTAGAAATATTATTACTTAAAGCTTTTATCACTTGCATTGTTTTTCCTGTAGGTATAACATTTGCAGGATTACCAATAAGTTCCCTAATTCCTAATCCAAAATTATTTATTCCGAAAGTTCTATTTAACCATCCCTATTCATCAAGTTTTTTAGGTACATATGGTTGAGATATTTCGCCTTGTGAAAATGTAGTAGGTCTTTGTTTTAAAGGTATAGCAAAAGAATTACTATAACCATTATTATCTATATCATACTAGTTAGGAAATACTTCTACTTCAGGTAGAACTTTTTGCATAGTAATTCCATGTTCTAAGTCATACTATCTTTGCATAGCTCTACCTGTAGGAGTATTACTAAATTTTTCACCTTTCTAAAATTTACTAATTAATTTCATCGCTGTCTCTATTTCTGTAAGTTCCAATTGTAATAGGAATTCCAAACCCTGCTATTTTATTTAGCGAATTTTTAATCCAATTATTAAAGTAAGCTCTAAGATTTTGTTCTGATACATTAGGTTCATTTGTTCTATAATGATTCCAAGAGTCACTTAATATATCATTTCCATAACCATGTCTCATTAAAGCTATTCTTGGATTTTCAAAATTATTAATATACTAATCAGTTTCCTCAACAGTAGCCATAGGTTTCTTACGAATTCTTCGATAAATTTTATCATACCATTTTCTGTTATTAATTAACTGGTTTCTTAAATCAAAACGAGTTTCAGCGAATGTAGCACCTATTTCTCTAGTAGGAGTCAAGCTAGCTCGGGTTTCTGGTTTAAATAAAAACTATTTCATAGCGTCTAATTCTCCTTTGGTATATTGAGGTAAATTAAGCTATTCCTATAATCTTGATTTATCTGTACTACGTAACCAATCATAGACATCTTTTGGTTCAGCTAAGTTAGTAAAGTTTTCATTAAACCAATTTGTCAGTCGTTGTCTTAAAGAATGATGTAATTCATGTACTACTGTTGCATTAGAAGGTTGTTCACCATAAGCAAATCTTATATAATTAGGACCTCTGGAATAACCGCCGCTTCCTGGCTAAGTGTACCCAAATTTCATATCTACTCCTTTCCAGGGTTCTTTAAACATACTAAATATTTCCTGTTCCTCCTATGGGTTTAAATAAAGACCTTGCTCTTTTATATTACGTAAAAGTCTTGGCCATACATCATTAGTATAAAAATCACCAATAGTAGTTTTATCTATATGTATAGGTTGTTCTGGTCTAGCCATTTTTACAATTTCTTGTAAACGCTATTTAGTATTTAGAGCCTTATGATAATAAGTTTCTTGACCTAATGATTGTAAATATCTTAAATTTTCTTTTAATGCCTATGGATCAATGTCTAAATCATTAAATATATTTTGTTCTTCTGGAGTTAAATATTTTTGTGGATCACTAAATATACTATTAAAAGATTCAGGAGAATTATCTTCTTCTAAATGAAGTCTATCTTTTACTTTAGTCATAAATCTTTCAAATTTCTTATCAGATCCTGTAAAATTAGAAGAACTTTCTTTAGTCGCATTAACTTTAGAAATATTATTATTTGTTGGCGCAAATTCTAACTTTGAAATTTCTTGTGTTATAGCCTAAGGCCCTTTTCTAATGGAATTAAATAAATTTCTAGCACCATAACTTAATGGCTATACTAAAGGCAAAACAGCTATAGTATTTAAAACTGTTTTATCTAAATCTTTTGTTAAAGTACCATTTTGTATTTGTTCTTTTAATCCATTTAAACCTTTGTACGTAAAAGTTCCCTGAACACCAGCATCAGCAACAGTACCTACAGTAGGAGATAATAGTCTTGTGCCTGTAACAGGATTAAGCCAAGTAGATGGAGTAAAGAAAGTATTCATTGCTTGTAATCCAGTTCGAACTTCATTAGTTACAGCACTTGAACCTAAGCCCTCAATAGCAAATGGAGCCGCAGCTAAAGCATATATACCAGCAGCTATAGGAGTACCATTTCTATCTATACCTCTTCTTACACTTTCTGCAGCTTGCTATTCTCTTTTATTCTATAATTCTCTCCAATTAGCCCAGTTCCAATCCTCTCTAGTAGTAGGTCTATTTCCAGCAGGTTTTACTGTTATACCATCTAACCATCTTTCTTCTATTTCTCCACCATCAAGGTATTTTTTAATTATTTTCATATTTATATCTTTTTAAACATAAATAGATAAAAGTTACTATTTATAAAGTACGTATATTAGGTAATGTATTATTAGGATAGTCAGGAGCTTTTGCCCAATTTATTAGACTATTTTGAATATCTTTATTATTTAAAACATCCTAAAATACTTCTTGACTAGGGACAGTACTTCTTTGTGGGAAGTCATACTAAATTTGAAATGGTTTACCTCCCCAAAGTTTGCCTACTTCAAAATCTCCTATAAACTTAGGTATTTTAGTTTGTCCAAATTTTTGAGTTAATATTTTAGGAACTGCTTGAAAGCGTCTATTAAAATCATTAAAATTATCTAAGTGTTTAAAAGGCTATAAATCCCATAAATCCTATACTGTTACTCCATTCCAACCATTTCCTATTGGTCTGACCTTATCTACATAAACGTTTCCTCCTGCACCATTAACTAAATCTGGGACTACTTTTCCTTGCCTATGCGGAATACTTAAACCGTAGCTGTCCTCATAAAAGTGAGTACTTGGTAAAGATTTGGCTTCATCGACCAATTCAGAAGCTGTATAAGCTTTTGGATTTTTGGGGTTTGTAGTAAAAGTGTTATATTTCTATGGATAACCATTATATAATCTCCATGCATCCATACGAGCTTGAGCAAATTTATCTCCTTCATGTAAATACACATTATTCCACCATTTAGGATTATTAATATCCGCTCTCTTACCAGATAATATATCTTTTGTTACGTCTTTAAGATCATTAAACAAATGATTATATCCTTGAGGTCTCACATTGTTGAAAACATGCTCTTTTAATCTAACAGGATCTAATATATTTTCAGTTACACCATAAAAGCGTTTTGCTGCAGGTATGCTTATAGGAGCTAATGATAAAGCAGTCATAGGAGTAAACTTACCTTGAGTCAATTCATGTACTCCTTCTGCTCCCATAGTTCCTATAAGTCCTCTGTTTGCCCATTTAAGTGCAGAAGGAATCCATTTAGATTTAGTAAGTAATCTACCGCCTAAACTTATGGCAGCCTTACCTAAAGAACTTCCTACTGCAGCTTGTCCTGCACCGGCAGCAGCCATTCCTCCAGCTAATAAAAATGGAGAAGCAGATAAAAGGTTTCTCCAAGAAGCTAGATTTGGATTAGCTTTATCCCAAGCTAAAGGATCTCCTTCAAATGGTTTAATATGCTAATTATATTCATGTTGTATATCTGGATTAGAACTTTGTACAATAGTAGCATCATTAGCTTGGGTATTATCTCTATTATTCTCTGTACTTAAGTTCTAATAAGCTGTTTCCCTTTTCATATGAGCATTTCTCGCAGCTTCTTCTATTTCACTATAATTACTAGGAGCTTTACTTTTTATATACTAATGTAAAATAGGAGAACTAGGATTTTGATATTTTTTAATTAGTTTCATTGTTTAAGTAAATTATACTTTTAACATTACGTTTTTACAACTTAATTTAATTATGTATGTCTCCAAATAGTATACTACTCATAGCTATCTTTTAAGCCATGGAATGTTTTTTGTTTAAAATCAGAAATCCACTATTCTCCATTATACATACTTATATGTCCATGAGGATGTTTCTTAGTAGCTTCAATAACAACAATATCTCCTTTCTAAGGAGTATAATTGTCTGGCAATTTGTTTCCAGTATAACCAGATTCTAACAATTTATTAAATCCTAAAGAACTTAAATAGTTATTATAACGAGATGCAGAAACTGGATGATTAACAGTATTTAATCCTCCTCGTTCTAGTGCTTTTCTAATACTTCTAGCACAATATCCTGTAGAAGAATTTTTAGCATTTTCGGTTAAATACTAAGCAGCAGCTTCAATATTAAATGCAGGAGTTATATCTAATTTAGAATTATTTTGTTCATTCTAACTAGTAATGTTATTATAAAGTTCTCGTACAGGAGTATAACTATCCAAATCCTAAAATTGATGATTAGTCTAAGTAAAAGCATCTTCTAAATCTAACCCTTGTCCTTGAGTCATATCGAATGTATTGAATTTAAGACCTTCTTGTGCCTTATTAACTATTCTATTCTTCATATAAGTAGGTCTTGCAGATTTAATAAATTTCTTTCTCATATCTCTTTTTGAACCACTTATTCTTTTTTGATTTTCTACCAGAATACTTGTAGGAAATGTAAAACTACCTCCACTTCGTTTAGACACTACTACCTCTGGTAGCTAAATTGGTTTTATATAATTTAAAGCCTAAACAATGGCTGCTTGTTCGGAAGGATTGTAACTATTGAATTCTCTATTCATATCTTGTGCATTTAAATAATTTAGCTTGTTTCTATACTAATTTTTAACTAAAAATTCTCTAACTTTACCATCAACAAATGAATCCTTTACCTCTTCTGGGTAATCACTATTCTTAGTAAAATAATTAATATCCTTTTTAAAAGCTTTCTCTATATCTGGAATATACTTAGTTCTCCATACTGGATCCTATTCTCTTAATCCATGAGTAATTGCATCTAATGCAATAGCTTCATTAGTCGCATCTCCCATCTAATCATTATATACAATAGTTGATTTACCTAACAAAGAATCTGGCTTCTAATAATTATTATAGTAAGGCAGGTCATCATGTTCAGCAGGCATATATTCTATATGTCCGAAGTTAGGATTCATTTCCTTGGGATTAAAATTAGAATCAAAAAAAGGATGCACATCTAATGTATAAGAAATAGGAAATCTTTTATGTAAATACTCAATAGGATTACCTTTTTGATATTTTTTTATCATAATCATTCTGTATATAATGGTTGTAATAGAGCCGTAATTCCGTACTATCCATTACTTCCTAAAACATCTTCCAAATTATCTATTAAAACATCTTTACCTATACCATGATATACTTTCCAGTTATTTCCATCATTAAATACTAAAGATTCGTGGGTTCCGTTATATGTATCTCCCTACTAGAGAGCCTAATCAACATAATGGCTTCCATCATAGAACATATTAGCTGCATATACAGAATCTGGGTTTAAAGTGTTTATATCAAACTATTCCTTAAAGTTATCTGCAGCTTTTTTATTTCTATTATATAAATCATCATTTGTATAAACGGTAGGTTTATTTAATGTTTCAAAACCATTTAATAATACTTTAGCTCCAGTTAAATTCCAAGCATTGCCTCTAGTACTATATCCTCCTATATTACGTAATATTTTGTTGGCTAAAGTTGCACACTACTAGTAATCCATAGATCTATAAGGATGTCTGCGTTTTAAATAATTAATAATTCTAGTAGCGCCAGGTAAGGTATGGGTAACTTCTGGTAAAACTTTTTCTGTCGCAATTCCTTGTTCTTTATCATATTGACGTCTCATTGCTTGACTTACATGTCCATTACCAAATTTGAGTCTTCCAGATGGTTCTCTATATTTCTATATAAGTTTCATAGTTATTTAGTGTTTCCATTTTCTTGCATTAGCTGCAAAGTTAGCTCTTTTTCTTATAGTTGGATTAGGACTATTTTTACCACGTTGTATACATTCATTAGTAACAGTACCTCCACAATAACTTGTAAACTTACCTCTATTAGCTTTCTTTATATGTATTTTACTACCTTTTTTAAATAAGAAAGTAGACATATCTTTTGCAACCTAACCTCTTACATCCCAATCACTCTAGGCTGCAGGTCGTATATAAGCTTTATTAAGTAGTACTGTAGCATCATAAGGTGTGTTAGCATTATAGAACTTTTGAAATCCTTCTTTAGCTGTCTTTATATAAGGTCCTCCTTTACCTCCAGAAGTCCAATTATCATTAGTTCTTTTTTGTACATCCTATATAATATAATGTATCTAATCTCCAGTATTATTTAAATATTTAAGAGGCATTCTACCAGAAGATAACCCTACAATACCATTACCTCCTATACCTCTAGAAGCAGCTCCGGCTTTTCCCATTTCCTAATGTGCAGTAGCTAACAATGCTAACCTCTATGGCTCACTAAAATTATTAGCAATTAAAGAATCTTCAAATTGTTTTAATACATCTCCATTAAAGGGTCTTACTTTAGTACCTTTTTTCTTTTTTTCTAAATCATACCATTTAGTAAAATTAACTCGTCTAGCTTTACTACCTTCTTGATATTTATTGATTATTCTCATTTTGTTTTTCTTTATTTAAAAATGCACTTATTGTAGGAACTGATACAACGCTTAAAGCTTTAGAAATAAATTTAGCCCACTAATTAAAATCAGTTCTATAATCTGTTAATGTTCTTATAAAATCAGGATCAAGTTTATCATGATTCCAAGCTTCTACTAACCATTCGTATATTTCTTCTTCACTGTTGAGATTTTGAATTTCTCCATGATCCCAAGCATTTATAGCATCAGTTAATCCAAAGGACCTTAATTCATCAATATGATTATAATAAGCTCCTTCTTCAAGCATAATATCATAAATCTAATTTAATTCTTCATCAGTATACTTTGGAAAATACTATTTAACTTTTTCTTTATATTGTTCTCTGAAAACTTCTTTGTTTGGTGCTTCCAAGTATTCTTTATAATTACTTCTAGTCATTTCTGGAAGAATTTTCTCATTATAATCTGCAATTGCAGCAGCATTTGAGTCTGTTACTCCTACACGATTTCGACCTCCTCTGGAAGAGAAATGTAGTCCTTCATGAATAGCTACTCTATTCGGATCTATGACATCGTAGGCTATTCGTAAAGACTATGGATATTGTCCGTCTGTTCTATTAGCAATAGTTGTTAATCCTCCAGCCCCAAGTTCCATACCACTATGTGAATAATCAGCAATATGCATAGCCTGTAAAGTCTTTTCCAGTTTATCCTAAATAAAATCATTAACACGCTTTTCAGACCAATACGGATATGCTTCCTTAACTCTTTGTCTGTAAGCCTAGGTTCCATAAAACTTATATAAAGCTTTAAATCCGGTAATTCCCTAATTTTCAGTAGTAGGCTCTTGTGTCGTTTTTAAAGTTTTTGATTTTAATTGCTAAACTTTTGGACCTAAAATTTCAGATACATATCTATTATCAATTCTAGTTGCATCCTACGTAGCTATATTATTCCACCATTCTAAAACCTATTCAGGAGTTTCTCTGAATCCTCTACGCTGATTTCTTTCTAAGAATGTATTAAAATCTGGAATAGTAGGCTCATTATATAGAAATACTTTATTATTAGGATCTAAAACATATTTATTAGAAGTTAATAAAGTACGTCCTCTATTTGCAGGGTTTGCTACATAATCTCCCATAGAATCTAATATAGAAGCTACATATTCCTACATAGCTGCTTTGTACTAAGGAGAATTAGCAATTTCCTAGGGAACTCTATTAGTTCCAAAATCTCTAGCATCAATTCCTAAACTATTTGCTAATTCTTTCCTTTTATTCCATAGCCCATCTTTAAATATAATCTTGTCAGCATCATCAAATGGTAGATTTGGATTTTCACGTACGAACGTAGATTTACCCATAGTAGGACCATAATATTCGATTCTAGGTCTATTAATTATTCTGGTAATTTCTGGCTCTTTAAAAGACTTAATAGAAGTTGTAGCATCAAAGCCATTATCATAAATATTATTAAATATAACTCCATCAGCTCCACCCTATTCAGCTATATACTCCAAAGCAGATCTATTGGGTACATCTCCTATAGTAACTATAGGTTTATCCATAGTTAAATCTCCTTGAATTTCATAAGGTCTAGTCTAAAAAGTAGCTCTAGCTCTAGCAGCCTTTAAACGTTTTCTAGGATTCATTCTTGGAGTACCAACCTATTGGCGTGGACTAAACCATATACCTAATGGATTCTAACCTTCAGCTGCAGCTCCCCACTAATCAGGATTATATACTCTAAATTGAGTTATTGGTAATTCTGATAAGTGTGAAACTTCTATAGTCTGACGTGGACCCCAACCTACATTCAATAAAGGAGCATTAACTTTTGGTTTACCTCTATTCAACTACCACATTAAAGTAGCTACAGGAGCTATATTAGTTTTTGGAATAAACTGCCTTGGATTAGTAATTCCACCTCCAATAAAGCCTCCAACTAATCCTCCTAGAGTTCTCCCAGTTTCTCCATACTATTCTCCAGCTAAATCCCCAAGCATGTAACCTGTACCTAAACCTAAAGCGGTAGCTATAGGAAAACCCCATTCAAAAGCTGCTGTAGGATTGTATACATGCTGTGCATTAAAAGAAGCAACAGCTTCTTGAGATTTTGGATCATTTGTTCCCATACCTACAGATAAATCTCTTACGATATCACGCTTTGTATCTTCTACAGCTTTCTACTATTTATCTCTTTTCTTTTTTTCTTCTATAGAAATAGTATTTCCTTTTTCCCAATTTGGTTTTGCCTAAGTAATTACAGGAGTATTTTTTGGTGAAGATTCTGATTTTTGTCGAGTCTTCTCTGAATCATTAATAACTTTTTCTATTAATGTTTTGTCATAACCGAGGTCTAGGAAATGCTACATCCAAAGTTGTTTTTCTTGATCATTCATATTGTTTTAAATTTTACAATTAAAAACTTAAATCATTACTATTTGTGCAAAATTAAGAAGAAATTTTAATTTAAACAAAATTAACTTCTTAAACTTAAAAAATCTTAGTAAAGATTGTCATAAATTTAAAATTTTTACTTTTGTTCTATTTTATTTTGTTATTAAAAGAATTTATCATATCTTATAAACCTTTCTTATTATATATTATTAACGAACTTGTTTTTTAATTTAATAATTAATAACTTTGCGAAGGATTAAATATACTGGGTTATAAATAATATATTTAATATTAATGAACGAAAAAAAGTTTTCTGACTTATGTTTTAAGGATAAAGTAGCCTATGTTACAGCTATTATATCCTTTTTCTTAGGTTGGTTACTTATCTGCGCTGGATTTATAGTAGATCCATTAGGTGAAATTAGTAGTGGAGTTTTAACTGCTTTCGGAACAGCTCTAGTGTACACAGCATCTGTACTTGGCATTTCCTTATATTTTGCTAATGAACTATCTACTTTTAAAAGAGAGATTAATAATCGTATGAAAAGAGATACAGAAGAGGAAGAATCCTAATTAATAATTTTTTATGATAATGTTATATGAAAATTGATAAGCAAAATAATGGAGTTGCCTTTAATGATGAAGAACATGTATACTGGAACATAGAATCCGGTGTCAGATATATTTCAGTAACCACTCTAATTGAGAAATTCGGAGAAGATTTTGACCCTGAGTTTTGGTCTAATTACAAAGCTTTAGAACAGTTAATTAGTGAAGATTACTTTAAGATAGAAAAAAAGAGATTGCTG
>Ga0326514_10000693_pt1 | contig 22464 bp, 26 predicted proteins | sample 3_2548_0518_D_FD_203653 | JGI IMG/M metagenome (GOLD analysis project Ga0326514, IMG submission 203653) | Bovine rumen microbial communities from UC Davis, California, United States - 3_2548_0518 | ecosystem: Host-associated > Mammals > Digestive system > Stomach > Rumen | place: USA... | reverse complement strand
AAAACTTTTCAGCCCAAGTGTTACAGAACTGATGAAACAAAGAGTCAACGAAAAGAGGAGTAAAAGATAATGAACCGTCAGTTGCATTAGGTGCAATTATCCAATTATCCTTTCTTTGACTTACAAAGACATCCATCTTTTTGTAAAGTTTATCAATTTTGTAATAAAGCTTATGTGTTTTGCCCAATGACTCAAGTGTGTCTTCATCGAGATTTTCAGCATCTTCGCCTTCCATCTCTTCTTCCATCATTGTATGCAATTCATCGCGTTTACACTGAATAAGATTAAGAAACTTTGTAAAGCGTTCTTTGTTTGCTTCCCAACCTTCTTCTGTAAACTTTGCCAAATAGTCTTTTCTATCTTCACAAAGATCAAACAATCCATAAGTTCGGTCAAGTTCTTCAGGATTGATTTCAAATGAAGCAAAGTTGACAAGTTGATCTTCGAGCAAATGACATTCATCGAAAGCCATCAACTGACGAGGCTTCCAAAAGCCTGCACAGTCAAATGCGCGGAAAATATATGCATAGGATGTCAAAACTGTATGGGATGCAAGTGCGCGTTTTCTTAAAGTGTAATACTTACAAGTTGCCATACAAGGCGGGAGATGAGTTGCCTTCTTCAAAGTACAAGGACCATTTTCACAATTCAAACGGACATTCTTGTTGCATTCATAATTTGCTTTACCTTTAATTGAAACGAACTCTTTGTCTTTTCCAAAGTCGTGAACATACTGTTCCTGAAGTTGTTTCGTTTCTGTAATAATGAAAGCATCCTTGCTCCAATTGGCAACTGATTTTGCAATACCTGACTTTCCTGTACCTACATCAAGTTGCAAAATGAAATACTTCTTATCATTCCAGTGCGAGGCAATTTCTTTAAGTACAGTTTCCTGCTCTGGGCGAATTTGGTCATAAGGAAAATATTTCTTATAGTCTATCATAATTACAATATTAACAGTACCGCAATACAGAAAAGTAGTTTTGCAGGAAAGATGATATATTTTATTGCTCGATAAAGAGCATAGTTGTTTATGTTCAAATAGACCATAATGAATCCTTGTTGTTACGAATGTCTTCCATTCTTTGTTTCAAAATCTTTGGTGTACCAATTCTGAAACTTCCATCAAACTTCGACCAATAACGATCCTTCAAATAATACTCAAGTTGAGCTTCTGAGAAAACCCAAACATTTTTGATTGAACAACCATAAAAAGATGACGCGGAAAGTTTGGGCGGCAAAAATCTTTCGCAAACAATGTCACTAAGATAAATGCAACCTTCAAAAGCCTTCTTTCCTATTGTTGCTAAAGACACAGGAATGTCAAGAACTTTAATTCCTGAGGATTGAAAAGCTTCTTCTTCGATTGTTTCAACTTTATTAAGATTAAGATTTCTCAGTCTAAGACAAGCTTGAAAACATCTAGGTGGGATATTTTCAATGTTCGGCGGTAAGTCAATTTGTTGTAATCCTGAATATGAAAATGCATCAGGATATAAATTGTTTATTGTTGTAAAGTTAAAGTCTTTTAATGATTCACAGAAAGTAAATGCAGCAGGACCGATGATCTTTGGAAGTCCATCGAATCTTTCAAGTTCCCAACAGTTTGCAAAAGCGCGTTCGCCGATTGTTTCTGTTTGCGGACCACTTAAGACAAAGTGAAGTTTCTCTGCTCCTTCAAAAAGCTGAGGTTTTATGTTATCATTAAAGTCCATAAGATTTGCCATATATGGACGATTCTGTCTGAGACATTTCTTTATGTCGCGTTCGTTCTTACAGTTGATAATTTTCATTAGACCTTCCGCAACATTGTTTCAAAATCTGTGCTGAAGCCTTCATCAGCAAGTAATGAATTGATAGCCCTAAGGTTATCATCACCATCAACTTCTGCTTCCACCATAAGAATCGTGCCCGTTTTGTTGAAGTAGCTTACCTTGATGTTTGTGGCGAGTTGATCTGCACAAGCGAGAGCAAGACTCTCATTCTCTGTCAGAAAACCCCTTCTTTCAGTGGCGTCAGGAGTTCTCTTGTAGTATTTTGTATGTACCATACCCAGTTCCTCCATAAATAATATAAAAGACTTTTCTCAAAAGTTCAATTATATTTCAACATTTTCTTCAATAAATTCTATATCTTCGCCATTCAGTCCTGACTGATAAACCATTTTGAACAACTCAGGAAGTGTTCCATAAGTTTCAGAAAGAACTGGCAATTTGGCGGCCATTTCTTTATTTATGTAAATTGGAAACTTTTTTACTTCAACACCGTCATCATCAGCAAGAATAATGAAACGCATCGCCTCATCATTACCATTGACTTCCTTAAACATCATTTTCATAAAAACCTCCAAAATGATTAAAGAGTATCAAACTCTTTTCTGTGATGTGTTTCAATGACACAAGTAATAATCTTGTGTGTATTGCCATCACATACAATAGTAATCAATTGGTCATTCACGCGCATCGTAAAGTATTCAGAGTTACGACCTCTGTTATCAATTTTGCGATGTGGCTCGCTGTTCTGACAAACACTAAGAATATAAGCTCTTGTGTCATCATCCAATTCAACGCCCACCCGCTCATAAAATACTTTATAGAAATAGTTTGTGAATGAATACCGTTTAGTATGTTCCATCCTCAAGCTTCTCCTTATTCTTTAAGAATACTTCAAGCTTGATTGGGTCTTGTGCAACTGTAACGCCACTTATGAGTCCCATATCATAAATCGCTTTAGCAACATTTCTAAAGTCCTTTGCGATAGCTTCCTCATAGCCCATAACAAGCTTTCCGTTTTTTGTATACTCTCGAATAATTGACATAAAGTATTCGTTCAACACTTCAATGTTCTTATCGAGATAATAGTCGGAAATATCCTCGTTAAGTTCTTCAACAGCTTCCTTCTTTGACTTTACTTTTTGCTTCTGCATAATTGAAACTACGCCGTCAGTGAATGCACGCTGTGCAAGATTTATAATTTGAGTCTTCATATATGAATAATCTTTTGATTCTTCAGTGATTCTTGAAGCCTCTTCTTTGTAAGTTGGCAACTTTGAATTAAGTGTCATCTTGTAACCTCCATCTTTTAATTAGTTTTTACCGAAGTCTTTTAACGAAATTGCGAAATCTCCTGAGTTTGGAATAACATCAGTTTGTTCCTCAATGATTGGCCACATTGCGTAAGCGGCCGCACCTGATAAAGCTGCAGGGTTTTTAGCAGGCATTGTCAACATAAGTCCGCTTTCAGTTTGATTGCAGAACTCAAGCGTAATATCTGTCTTATAACCTTCAGCCTTAGGGAGTTTTCCACTTACAGGAATTCTCCAATAATCTGTACTTTGTTTAGCACCACAAAGTATTGCCTGAGGATCTGTAACACCAGCTTGTGTAAGATCTCTAATTCTATCAGCAGCAGTACCGCCGAACAAGTTGAATACAATTCCTGTTTCACTAGCAGCAAGATTATCCCAGTTGATGTCAAATGGCTGAAGTGAGTTTTCATCAGAATAAACTTGATTCATATACATATCATAATCGTGTGTTGTAAGTTTTAATGTATCATTATTCTGCAACTTCTTACGAGTTTTGAACTCATTCTTTACTTCTTTTGAGAATATACCATAAGGACCATTTGTAGGTTTGATGATATACTTCTCTTTACCATATTTGATTGCCCAACCAGCATTGTTCCACATTTCACCTTTTGCAGTATTGATTGTGTCACCTGCATTACGGTTTTTATAAGAACCATCTCTTTTCTTGATGTAATTCCAAGGACGAACTTTAATAATTGTTTCATCGTTTGGAGATAATTCACCAGACTTGAGCTTTTCCTGACATTTGATATAATCAGCTTCAGTTGCGTATTTTACTTTTACATAAACTGTCTTAATCATATCAGAGTCAAGAGCAGCTGATTCATCGTTTGCAATCTTCTGTAATGTTTCAGTTTTCTTTTCGATTGTATTCTGAACTTCATAGAATGCAACAGTTTCTTTTCCTGTCGTTCTACTAAACTCAGCAGGCATAACACCAGCACCAGATGAAACAGCAGAAGCAACCATTTGAGGAATCATTTTCTCAAGATGGCGGCAAGCCCACAATGTACCATCTTGTTTGTTACATCTCTTGTTGATAAAGTATCTTCTTGATTCATACAATACATTCAAGTATGCGAGGAAGAACTGTTCAATTCCTTCATCGTATTTCAATGCAATGAAAGCGTTCATATCGCGCCAACTTGCAATCATTGTGTTGTATGACATTGACTTAATGTCAAGATCTTTATAAACCTCAAGTTTGCTATTCATACTTGCAAGAGTACTGATTCTTGAATTGAATGCATTCTCAAGATCTCTATGTTTGTTATAGTTTGTCTGTGGATCATTGTCAAACCAATCTCTTGCCCATACCAAGAATTGATTGTAACCATAAATATCTTCACAGTTGTAAACAGTATTAGAGTCCTTATCCTTAAACTTTCCTTCAGGATTTGCAAGGAAGTATGAACGAGGAGAAACAAGAGCGGCTGAACGGTTTGTACCAACCATAATATCGCGAACATAATCGAATGACATTATGTACTTACCTGTATCACGACCGTGTGAATCTTTGATATGTCCACAAGTTAAGTCCTTAGCGCCGTTTAAGAAGCCGTTCTGAGTTGAAACAAGGTTGTACATAAATCTTGGAGCAATATCATAAGATGTGAAATAATATTTTGCTCCAACCCAAGCATTCTTTAATGTACAGTTATCAACATAATCGTGAAGTCTTCCATCTCCGCCCCACTGCTGATAAGTTGTATATGAACGAATGTTGTCAGCAGTAATAAGGAACTCATTACCATTGTTTCTTACTTTGCAGCCTCGTGCTTCAATAGCTTGTTTGCCCATACCTGTGTCAAGACTTGTTACATCAATAGCAAAGTTCTTTAATGAGAATGTTGCAATTTTTGGACCTGACATATCGCCACGGTAGAATGTGTTTCTTAAGTTCATATTAAGAATCATTTTATCCCACCACCAAGGTGCTCCGCCTTCAGCATAATTCATATATCCACCTGGGATACGATATGTATTGCCGTTGATAGCAACATCACCTTGTGTGAATGATGCAATCTTCCAGAATGGGAAATGTAACTGACCAAATGCAGTATTAAGTGGATCACCTGTTGTAATGCGAGTTTTATCACTGAATACTTCAATAGGAGAATCATCAGCAACAAAGTCAATACCTGGGATGTCACCAAGAATACCCTTACCGCGAATACCACTGAATGATGAGTGCATTTCATCAGAGTCCTTATTTACATTGAAATAAGGGAAACGACGACCACCAAGATTTTCCATAAGGTCATAAGGTGACTTACGAGTTTCTGCACAGTTATTACCATAACCTGAGCCAAAGAAACTGTGTTTTGCAATATCTGAACTTAATTGTCCATTTACAGGAACAGTTGAATCCTGAATTGCTTTTGATCTTGAAATCTTGCCATAGTCTGAACCATAATTTGTAAAGGCAGGCTTGTAAAGACCTGCATAAAATCTATCTGTTGTATCAACTCTTACTGAAAGATAATGCTTCCAGCCACAGTGTTTCTCAAACCAGTGTTTACATTTGTTTGATGAGTAAGATTTAGAATGTTCACACCAATACCAAATAGGCTTCATATTGTGATAAACTTCACAACGGAATAAACAGTCAGGAGCGTCACCTGGACCACGGGTCAAGAACATAAGTTTGTTATGAGCGCCGATGCCTCGTCCCCAGTCAACCAAGTAGTCCATTACATCGTGTTCCTTTGTTGTCATATATGAAGAAATTACCTCGTGATACTTATCATCATAAGCCATAAACAAAGTCCCTGGCTGCAGGCCTGCATCATCAATAAACAATTCATAATCTTCAGTTGATGCAGAAAGATATGCTCTTTCAAGAGGCGTTGAAAAACCAAACATTCTTGAGAATGTTGCTGCCCATCTGTTGCGGAACTTATCATTTGACTGCGGGTCAAGAGTTGCATTATAGTGCTGAACTTGGGCAATCTTCCAATTATAATCGTGGAAGCCATTGTGCATAACATAGCGTTTGAAATCTGCATAACACCATTCATAGTGCCAAGCCCAAGTGCAAGGTACATAACGATGCAATACGCATTTCCAACCCCAGTTCCATTGCCAAGAGAAATAGAAACTGTAATATCTTTCCCAAGCATCATAATATGCCCAGTTGTCCCAAAGTGACCACCACCACCAACGATTGCTGTATAATGTTGATTCACGCCATTCCCACCAATAGTTGCCGTAACGATTATATAATTCACCATTGTGAGCACGCTGATCCCAAGCAACATCATAGCCCCACCAACGCCAGCCGAACCAGCCCCACCAGCCTGCCCACCAAGGAGCTCTTCTGTGAAGGTGTCCTTCAATGATAGTATCGTGACGGCGTCTGATGTATGCAGTTTGAATTGAGTATGAGTGAACGCCTTGCTTTAAGCGAGAGAAGCCTGCTGACCAAGACTGTTCAAATGACTGCTTTTCTGCATTTGCAACTGCGCCAACATTTGAACACCACTTTTCATTTCCTTTATAATAATAATCATCTTGCCAGTTTGGAAGTGATGGCCAAGTAATTCCTGCCCAAGAGTCGTGACTGAATGTTTCAGGACATTTATCAATACGAGGAACATTTCTTAAGTAAACAGAGTTTTCTTCATAATAAGACTGATATGACTCAGGTGAACGATAGTATCCGTGAGGTCCACCATACAATGTTGGATTGTACTGAGGAACTCCTACACCACTTGAGTTTTCTGTAAATGCTTTTTCTGTTCCAAGAATGTAACCATCTTTATCTCTTAAAGGAGCTTGCTGGCCTGAAGATGCTTGATTAACAATGCCCAATGAATCTTGCATTGTACCATAAGTGTTGCCGCTTCCACTTTTCAAACGGCTTTCTGCTTGTTTCATTGAAGCATCTTTCTTGCTATCCTTTGTGTTGAACATATTCAAGAATGTTAAAGCACCTTTGAATACGCTTCCTGGACAGTATGAGTTTCCACCTGAACCTTCAGCTGATGAGTAAGAATAAGCATCATCATTTGTAACATTACTGTTACCTGAACCGTTATCACCGCCAACAACTTCTGAACCATCATAAGGTACACCGTCAGCAGCAACACCATAAAGAATCATTTCAACTTGGTTGATTAAGTCCTTCTTTTTGAATAAACCACAAGATGTTGCCAAGTAAACCAAGTCAATATCTGTAAAGCCGTCGTCATCACCAGTGTACAAAGCTTTCCAAATCTTTTTATCAAAAGACCAATCTGTGTAACCTGAGAGAGCAGCATTTTCAAAATCCTGATACATCAAGCGTGAACTGATACAGTCACGGCGAGGTTTGTATCCTATGTCTTTACCTGCAAGATAACTGCTTACGCCTTCACGACCAAACTTGAACCAGTTTGGTACATAAACAATTTGGCCATTCTGTTCAATCTTATCGAGCCAGCCTGCCATCTTCCAAGGGTCAGGATATGCAGTATGCCAAGATGAATACGGGTAAGCATTGATATGCCAAGTTTTATGATAATCTGAATTGAGTTTTGAAATCGCACAGTTTACAACACCATAAGATGCTGCACGCTCATCAGTAAATCCTGAAGGATTATCTTTGTCCAAACGATGAGTCAACAAAATAAGATTTGGCATTGTACCATTAAAGTCAGAGATGAGACCTTCCTGAAGATATAATGAAATATCCCATTCTGTAAGATATGTTGATACAATTCCTGAGCAGCCTTCAAGAAGCCACTGAATCATATTGATGTTATCGTTGATTGCTTTGAAGCCAGGTGCACGATATGTAAATGAAGCACGAGCTGCCTTAAATGTATTCAAATCAAAAGTATCATAGTACTTATCATTGTCATTTGTTGCTGAAGCATTTTTAACAAGACGAGTATCATCTGCTTCTGTTTGAGTAACTTCTTCACCTGCTTCAATCAACTTTTCATTAAGTTCATCAAGTTCTTTCTGACGCTTTGCTTTTGCCTGTGAAAGATAATCTCCCATAGACAACATTTGTGTTTGTCCGTCATCACCAATGTAAGCACCTTTCCAAGATGTTGCTTTAACACTATTTGGTTTGAAAGGCGGGAACCAAAGAACAGAATAGTATTCTTCAGTATCAACAAGACGGTCAACTCTCCAAACTTTGTATTTAAGTACAGTGTTGTATAAAGATCTTGTAAGCAAACGACCTTGTGCATCTGTTTGATTGTTTACTGTACCTGGGAGTGCGCGACCTGTAACTTCTCCTAAACGATATTGAGCGTCTCCTTGTGTTGGAGAAATATACATATCATAGAAGTTTTGAATTGTTTGTAAAGCAGCTTGTGTATTTATTTGGTTATTGAATATTTTTGCGTCATCGCCCATTGAGCGAACAGAATAACCTTTTTCATCAAGATATGAAACGAGTTCAGATGATCCTTCTGAAGAGTTCTGCAAGTTGAGGAACTCTGAAAGAGTCATTCCTATTCCGCCTGCAGCATCATACACATTTTTTACAAGGCCATTGTAATCTGCCTTTATTTGTGCAAGGTTATCCATCGTGCCCACTTCATAAGGTGAGCCATTGTAAAATTCTTCTGTATTCATCAAAACCTCTAATAAGTAATTAGTAAGAATTACTTAATTCTGATTGGACCTAAGAAGTCGGTCATATCAGTGATAGTTGCATTAACGACAGTATCTTTAACTTTAACATTATTAAGAATGTCATTTGTTTGTTCGAGAATGCCTTGTGTAGAATCCATAAGGTTATTGATTGCATTCTTAATTCCTTCAGGCATAGCAGCTGAAAGAATATTTTTGAGACCTGCGCCGTTTACGCCGTTTTCATCAATACCATCTTTGCCGAATAATGCAGTACCCATTGTATCTTTGAATGTGTCACCTGCTTTCTTCCATTTATCTTTATTGCCGTATTCTTTGATTGGGTTGTTATACTTATCACCTTTATTTGTAAACTTGTTGAATGAGTCAACAAGACTTTTCTTATTTGCATCATACTGTTTCATACCAAATGAAACAAGATTTTTTGTCATATTGATTGCAGAGTCAACACCAGAAAGTGTTTCGTTGATTTCATCAAGAACCTTCTGAACCTGCTCTGTCTTACAGTCCATATCAAGCAAGTCCCAAATCATTTGAATGATTTCACCAATAACAGAAATGAGTAATGCAGCAATTTTCTCTGCAACCATCTGTGCAACCTGAGCAGCCGCAGGCGGGTTTATCCAACACTGTGCAGCAAATGCGACCATCTTAACGACAGGAACAATTACTGAAAGAATTAAGAGAAGTACTTTCTTTAATGTGTTGATAACTTTTAATAAAGCAAGAATTGACTGAAGAATACCGAGTTCTTTTGCAATACAAGCAGCAGCTTTAGCAGCTTGTTCATTTGCTGCTTTGTTTGCTTTATTCATTTGGTCTTCAACATCTTTATCTGCTTGGTCAGCAGCAGCGCCTGAGCCGCCGCCTACTCCTGCTTCATCATCTTCATCATCTTCATTATCACTATCAGAGCTGTCGCCATCACTTTCAAGTAATGCAGCTTTAAGTTTATTGAACTCAGGATTAGAAGATTCAAAATCTTCAGATGTTTCATCTTCAGTATCACAGCCAGGGTTGAACATTTCAGTTGTGAGTCCAACACCATCAGGAACTTTTGAATATGGGAAAGGACCTTGAATAATTACACTAGGAATCATTCCTGCAATTTCATTTAATAAGAAATTGATTTGGTCATCAAAATTGCTTTTTGGTAAAAATAAGTTATCACCAAGATCACCACCTAAAGCAGCTTGAGCTTTAAGTTGACTTAATGATATATCATTTGAAGGAGATGCTCCTCCGTTAATTCCTGATGTTGTTGTTACGAAATTGTCATTATCGACAACTTCGGGTTTTTTGAACTTTGGAAGATTAGCAGCTTCTTTTTGAAGAGCTTTAATTCTTTGCTCAATTGTGTCAATAATGGCAGCCTGCTCATCTTCCCATTCTTCTTCACCAGTTTTTCTGATTTCTCGTTTTGGGTTTAAGTCAGCATCACCCCATTCATAATCGGAGCCGAGATATTGGTCATAAACTTTCTTTAAGAACTCATCGTTGTTTTCTGCCATAATCAATTAGTCCTTAATCATCAAAGTCGGAATATCTCATCTTCATACAACTTTTCAACAACTGAAAGATTTGGTCCTGAATCCAATCTTCAGGATATGTAATTCCAATTTCTTTCCAATACTGATGTGTGTCAAATAAGTTTTCATTTGAAAGTTGATTATATGCATCACAAAGATTGTTGCGGATAATACCAATGATATGTGTTGTGCGGTCTTTTACATAATGCTGAACATCTTCTTTACATTTACCAATATTGTTACTTACAAGCATTTGGTACAATTCAATTTGAAGGTCACGGAGTAATGAATCAACTGCACTTTCAACAAGATTAGTAAATACACGAGTTTTTGGATTGTTCTTATACGTTTTTACTTCTTCAATAAGATAATATGAATCACCACCAGCAACATCAGAAAGATTTTCTCTTCCTGTTACTTTGCGAGATTCTTTCTCGATTCCTAATGAATCTACAATAGCATCTTCAAGAATTGAATAAATTAAACGATTGAAAATTGGACGAAGAGATTGTAAGAATGGAGCAACTAATGAAAATTGTCTTGATATAACATAACGAGTTCTTTCTTCAACTTGACGCTTTGCTTCCATCAATTCTTTTGCATTAACACCAGTATCGCCTTTTACTGATTCTGCTTTTGAAAAATCAACTTGAAAGTCACCAAGCTTCAAACTTTTCGCATTTTTGAAAAGCAAATATCCTAATGAAAGAATTAAACAAATTATGCTTATTATTAAAATCACAAAAAGAACAGGATGCGCACTGAACAAAGTCAGTAATCCTGTTCCTGAAATTACCTCTGCGTCCATAACAAATTAGTTACAGGCGGCTTGCATCAAATACAATTTTATGAGCAGTATCTGCAGTTGTTTCAACAACATACATCTTATTGATTGTTTTCTTGTCTTTGTCATCGCCAATGAATGCGCCGCGAATGTCTGCACTGATCTTGAATTCTTTATCGAAAACATCAGCAGGATTTGGCTTAATCATATTTGTCTGTTTCTTACCGATTGTTGACTTTGCAACAACCTGAAGACCAATGCGTTTTGCGTAGAATGTTTTCTTCTGAAGAGAAGAAACCACGAAAAAGTTCACATAATTACCTGCAGAAGTTTTAACATCTGCAGCAAGGATTGTACCTACTTCCATTTCTCTCCTCCTTAGTATGCTTTGTACTGATAAGAACCAGCAGGACGGCGATGCCAGCGACGAGCAGCCTGAGCTTTGCACTGTTCGCAATATGCTTCATATTCAGCGCGAGCTCGAGGAAGATAAACATTGTTGATAACTTCTGCGTGAGCCTTCTGAAGTTCAACGAAAGCATCTTCTGTTTCGTTGCGGGCAGCCTCAAGAATTGCCTCAGTATTGAAACCATTCTTTGCAAGAACACCTTCAACAACTTCTACCTGGCGGTTTGAAAGGTAGCCTTTGTCCTTGTACTGTTCGATGATTGAAGGAATGAAGTCGTTCAAGAACTTGTTCTTTGGATTTTTTGCAAGGATTTCGTCCTTTGCAGAAGCAAGAGCTTCAACCATCAAAAGTGCCTTGAAGCGGTATGGATTCTCCTCACGAGGACATGCCTCAGAGAAAGCGAAAAGACGAGTTGCGTCCTTAAAAAGTTTGTCCTGAAGTTCCTGTCCTGTAAGTGCCATAGTATCCTCCTTGGCGGTTATTGTTCGTGATTTACAATAATAATATAAAAGACACTCGTGCAAAGTTCAATTTTGCACTAAATAATATGAAAAAATATCGAAAGAAAATCATCAGTCCAGATGAAATTGACGAAATGATTGATGAACAAGTAGATGACGCCTGCCGTTTGAAACATCTTGAGCCTGTGTTGACTTGTAGTGGAAAAATGTATCATCAGCAAGGCCATAAAGGTATGGCACACGGAATGAAGTTTGACTCTTATTGGGAGTTTGCATATTATCTTTATCAAACAGAAAAGGAAGGAAAAATCGTTGAGAGAAACACTTCCGAAAGTATTGAATATATCAATGACACTGGAAAGATTTCAAAGTTTTACCCAGACTTTATTGTAGCTGGGCAATATGTTGAAGTTAAGGGTTGGCTAAGGCCGAAAGACAGATGCAAAATGGACCAATGTTGGCAAGTGCAGTTTGTCTTCGGCGATGATATTAAGCCAATGATTGCTTGGTTAAATCAGCATCACAAGAATTGGCGAGATGAGTACATTCAGACATTGTAACAACAAGTGGCTTATTATAAGATGGAAAGAACTTGCTTAAATCAACACCATAACCTGAATGTGGCGGGTCAAAGTTGTCATCTTTTGCAATAAACTCAACAGGAACGCCAAAGTTTTTCTTTTCAAGAACTCTTGTTGTTTCTTTAATAATAAAAGAATCTTTCAAAACATTGTAATCACTTGCAAGCTTATTTAAGATGTCTGAACAAACAACATACCAATGCTTTTCAATAAAGTAATCCCAGTCGCATTTCTTCCAAGTAAACAACTCTGACTTAATTCTTATTTCTTCGAGAATGTCCTGAACATAATCAACTTCTTCCTGGTCAAAGTCATAAGGTTCTTTGAAGAACAAACACATAATGCCGAACATTGAATAGTTTTCAACAGATCCCTGTGCAGTGACATCAATGAATAAAGGTTTTGTAACACCTGCTTTTGCACAGCGAATAAGGTCATCTTCAAAAGCAATTACTTTTGCATTTTCATCAAGGCCATTAAAGTAAAAATTGATAAACCACTTGAATATAGGATTGAACTGCTCAGGATTTGCAATAAGCCACATCGCAAACTCATCAGTGTTTGCTTTCTGTTCTTCTGCTTCTTCTGGTGTTCGATAGTTTTTAAGGAATAAGTTTTTGTAATAAGGATCAGGTCTTTGACTCAAAGCCATTTATAACCTCCACTTTATATGCTTTACCAATCTTGTTATTTACATACAAGTAATTTACAAGTTTTGCTGCAGTGTCTTCAGATATGCTTCTTGCACCAGCTTTATCTGTTACCCAAAAGCAAAAGTCGGCCTGCTCGACATCATAGCAGGCAAAGTATGAATTTTGTTTTGTTTCTTTGTTATATTTTTTGACTATCATTAACAATTAGTCTTTGTAATACTTTGAAATGCGGTCATTTATGTAAGCCTCAATTCCTGCGTGTTCTGCTTCATTGATGAATGTTGTAACAAATGCAATTTGACAACCTACATAGAAAATAATCACGCTTCTTTCAGAATCTTCTGTATCAGGAAAGATTGCAAGATAGTCATCTTCATTGTCATCACGCTCGTAATAAACTTCACCAAGGTTTTCAACCATAGTGTCATCGTAATGAAATCCATTTAATTTCAAATCTTTCATATTTTGATACCTCGCAATATCTATATTAACTACTAATTGCTAATAAGAGGCAGAAATGTGGAAATTAAGATCGATAAAAAGTTTTTTATTAAGCTTGGTTGTCTTGTTGTGTTTGGTGTCACCTGTTTTCTCGCAGGACGCTTTATCAGATTTGGAGGAGTTTCAGGAGCTAGCGAACAGCTTGTCTCAGGAATCGTACTCGAACGAGATACAGCAGATAAGTTATTGGACGAACTTGGTATTACAAGACCTGCAGGACAGTCCGCAGTTGATGCTGGATATGCAGTCCTTAGAGGAGTACAAGAGCTTGGCAAATCAAATGACGCAGCCCGACTTTGTATCAGCGAAATTGAGCGAGAAGTTGACATTACTCAACAAAACGCAGAAATTATCAAACAGTCTTTTGATGGGGTATCTGACGCAATCGACTATGGTTGGAGAATCGCAGAAGAACAAGCTGCAACATATGAACGAATTGTTAACACATTACAGCAATTTAATAAAGATTCTGGAGAAGATGACAAAGAGCCAACTGCAGGACCTCGGGATAGTCAATGAACAACTTGGTTTGATGCAACAAGAAACAGAAAGTTTGAAGATACAGATTGAAGCAAACTTAAGATTAGCTACAAAAATGGCTGAAGAGATTGCTGCATTAACAAGAATGAAAAAGAGACTTCGTACAACTGCTTATGTTGAACTCGCTGTAGGAGTACCTTGTCTTGTTATTGGATGTTTGCCAATTTGGACTCCTGAACAACAAAACATTAAAAACTTGTTCTTAGGAATTGGTGGAACTGCAACTGCTGCAGGCGGTTTTACATTTGCATTTACAATTACTTTTTAGGAGATAAAATGACAAGTAAAGAATTATGGTTAAAGCGCATTAGAAACTGGGCAGGATTCCTTGGAATGATCTTACCTTGGATTTCTTTAATTGGCGCGGTTATCGTTAGCATTGCAACAGGTGTACCTGCTGCATTTTGGTCAACACTTTCAATTTCAGCAACATATTATATCTGTCCCGCTTTGACAGGTATTCTTACTGCTGCTTCGATTGTTCTTATGTGTTATGATGGTTATGATTGGCGTGATAATCTTATTACAACAATCAGCGGTGTATTTGGAATTATGATTGTTCTTTTCCCTTGTGCTTGTACAGTTGCAGGAGCAACGGTAGGATTCTTCCAACTTCCTGTAGCAATTTCAAATATCATACACTGTATTTCTGCTTGTGCATTCTTTATATTACTTTCAATTAACAGTTTGTTCTTGTTTACACTTGGTGAAGAAAGTCCTACAAAGCAGAAAAAGATAAGAAATATTGTTTATCGAGTTTGTGGAATTGGAATGCTTTGTGCCTTGGTATTGATGGTTATTCCTGTAAGTTTCTTTGCAAAAACATTTATAGTTGAAGCCATTGCGTTGACATTCTTCGGTATAAGTTGGTTGGTCAAAGGACAAGCATTAGGCATATTAAAAGATAAATAAAATAAAAGGCGAGCTTTTTGCTCGCCTATTTTTATAAGCAGTTACTTAAAACCTCAAGTGGCATCGGTTTACCCCAAACATATCCTTGAACATAATCACAACCTAAAAAAGCCAAAGCTGAAAGTTGAGTTTGATCTTCAACACCTTCAGCAATAACTTTACATCCCATAAGATGTCCAAGTTTAATGATTATATCAACGAATGATCTATCACTTTCTTTAGTAAGCATTTTATCAACAAATGACTTATCAATCTTCAACATATCAACAGGCATTTTTGACAAATAATTTAATGAAGAGTAGCCTGTTCCAAAGTCGTCCAAAGCTGTTTTAACACCAAGAACTTTTAATCTTTGAACAACTTGTGCAGCTTCTTCAATATATCTTATATATGAACTTTCAGTTATTTCAATCTTCAAGTTCTTTGGCGGGAAGCCCGTTTCAGAAAGAGAGTCAATGACATTCTCAACGAAGCCTTTATTTGTAATATGCTTGCCTGAAACATTTATTGATACTTCAATGTCAGGATGTAAGATAACAAAGTCTCTCATTTGTTTCATTACATTATGCATTACCCACATATCAATTTCATAAATAAGTCCGCTCTTTTCTGCAACTTGAATAAACTGCTGTGTATTGATGTACTCGCCTTTCTTATTCTTTAATCTTATCAAAGATTCAAAACCAATAAGCTTGTGTGAATTGATTTCATACTGTGGCTGATACAACATTTCAAAAGTATTATTCTTGATAGCATTTTTCAAATCCTTTTCAGTTAAATAACGTCTCATTATTTCTTGGTACATATCTTGGTCAAAGAAATAATAATCGTTCTTGCCACCAAGTTTTGCTTTATACATTGCGGTATCTGCATAAGAAAGCAACTGTTGTAAGTCTGCAGTATCTTCATCATATAATGCCAAACCTGCAGAAGCAGAAACATAATTTGCAAACTTTGACTGAAGTGTTGTAATTGAATGAAGAACACTAGTTACAAACTCTCTTGTTGTTTCTTTATCTTTTGTTTCATAAATGATTGCGAACTCATCTCCGCCTAAACGACAAACTGTGAATGGATATTTTGACGGAAGTTTGCTCCAAGTTGTAGCAACTTCACAAAGTAATTCATCTCCAGCGTCGTGTCCTAAAGTATCATTAACTTGTTTGAAATTGTCAAGGTCAAGGAACATAAGATAAAAGTCTTTTCCCATCTCACTTTTCATTGCGAGTTCACGCAAAAGTCCGCGTCTGTTCAAGCATCCTGTAAGTTGGTCAGTGTATGCAGCTCTGTCAAGGTCTTCTTCGTCCTGTTTTAATCTTTTAATGTAACGCCACAATGTATAGACTAAACAACATCCCAATAATGAAAATGCCATTCCTGCCCCGCAGTTGATAAATCCTTCGTGAATAAAATTAAGAATTGCAGATGCAAGCATAAAAAAGTTAATTGGGAATACTATTTTGAAGACTTTTCCATTGGAGATGATCATTGCAAGAGAGAATGCAAAAATCTGAAAAGCCATCATACACCCATTGATTGTAACGATTGCAGCTTTAGGGAACGCGGAGAGATAAGGAATGACTCCTAAGCCATTAAGTAAAATTACTGTAAAGAATATAAGGCCCAGGAGAATCAAAATCTTTGAAATTGTGCGTCTTCTAGGTAAGGTCTTCATACAAATTAGTTTAAGGTTCCTCAGGATGTCGGATGTAATAATCGGTTTCAGTAAAGAGTTCTCCACAATCAGCTGGTCTCTCCTTATCATTGATTGTATATCCGAAACAGCAACAAGGAACTCTTTCATTGTTAGGTCCTTTAGGCGGAGCAACACGATACTTGCAAAGGCGACATCCTGTAGGTTTAACTTCTTTCTTCTTAGCCATTTATTTCCTCAAATTTCAAATCTCTTTGATATGTATAACATAATTGTTGTTTCCACAACTCAAATGCTTCTTTTTGGTCAAGTCCTGGGAACAATGTTTCAAAAAAGAAAACAGTTCCGCCATCTGCAAAGTCAATATACTTCACAGGAACATCACAGTTTGCAAGACGCCAATAAACTTTGTCATTGATTTCTTCTGCCCCGTAAGTATAATAAATTGTCTTTGCATTTGGGTATCTTTTATGGAATTCATCAAACTTCGATATAAGCCAATGCAAACACTTCGCGTCAGTGTTCATTCTTATACCTTTATGCGGGTACTCGTCAAACACTTGAATATTTGACTTATTCTTAAGTTCTTCAGGACGAATGTTGTATAAGTCGTAGTAGTAACGAACCCATTCATTTCTTCTTGAAGTATACATAAAAGTACCATTGTTGATATAAGGCTTATCAGTTAAGCGAGCATCTGCGAAAACAGTATTCTTATGTTTGATTATTTCTTTAATATCAGGAAAGAAAACATCTCCGTCAACTGTCAAGCAGTCATCTTTACAATCCATTGCCATTTTCATTCTAATTTGGTCAAGTTTGAACGGATATGTTTCTGCAATCTTTGAATGATTGCACTCTTCTATAGGTAGGTCTTTTTCTTGGAAAGTTTTTATTTCAACATTATGCAACTGCTTTTTCAAATTATCCAAGCAAAACTTTGCAACTGGGTTTTTGAAAAAGCGGCCTTCAAAATCGTATGTATATACAACCATACGATTATATTAACTCAAATCTTATTAAGTATGCCTTCTGAGCCTTGAACAATTTCCCACTGATCTCCCCATTGTTCAACAGCTTCAACTTTGTTTTTATATGCAGGAGTTGTTCTCAAGCATTCATCGCACTGAATGTACTTTTTGAAACATTTCTGTTTCTCATCCCACATCCTGCGAACATAAGCAGTTGGCTTTTGATAAACCTCTGCACAATCAGGACAATAAAAGCCATAAAGATTGTCAAATACGCAGGTGTTTCTTATAAAGGTTTTGATCTTATGCAGCATATTGCATCCTTATGTTGTGTGCTCTTTCTTTACAAGAAGCGCAAGTTTCTTTCGAGAAGTCGAACTCTTCTTTTCTTTCAATCTTCCCTCTCATTTCATCAAGAACAAAAGCTGTGTAGTAGAAGTCTTCAATGAAGTCACCGAAATACTTTTCAGTTGCAGCTTTTGCTCCATACTTGGAAATAATGCGGTCTGCTTTACGCGGTGATATTTTGACAAGTTTCTTGTAAGCGCTTCCCAAAAGCTCCTGTCCCATTGTCAACACTGTCATAATTTCAATAGCGGCGAGGCCAGAAATCTTATGCTCTTTTATTTCTTCAGTGTCTTTCAAATAATGGGCAAAGTCTTTCATATGTTTGTTGACTTTGTCAAATGAAGCTTCCATTTCAAGAACCCATTTTGCACCAGGATGCTTGCGGAAATAAGCTTCCTTTATTTCTTTAGGACAATCATCACTTGAGATGTTGTACCTAACCTTCTGAATCTTAATGTGAGTAGCTGCCCAGAAAAGTGTTGCAAAAACAAAGAACCAAGCAACCATTGCGACTGCGTTCATTTTTACTCCTATTGATTATATTAACGGGCCGAAGCCCGTTTCAATTAGAACTTGAGGCTCCAAACAGTTGTACGATAAACCTTTCCTGAAGCTGTTTCAACGGAGAAGGCGTACTTTGGAGAACGAGAATTGAAATCCTTGATCTTGCAGCGGCCAAGGCCAGAAACTTCAACATAAGTTCCAAGAACCTTTTCAGGAGCCTTGATACCATTCTTTGTGATGAACCATTTTGCACGATTTTCAAGTGCAGGATCGATCTTGCGTTCGCCGTTTGCATCAAGTGCCTTTGTTGTTACCTTCCAATCAAGGCTTGCGTCAGTATATGTAAGACGGCAGTTGATCTTTTCAAGATTGTGTTTGCGGCAGAACTCTTCTACCATCTGTCCGAATTCTTCGTTCAATGAGCGTGCTGTTTCTCTAGTCATAAGTTACTCCTTAATTTGTTTGTTTTTACAGTAATAATATAAAAGAAGATTTCAAAAAGTTCAAAAATAATAAATAAAATCCTCATATTTTTCATATTATTATTGTCCCATATAGCTAAAAAAGTGGGTTGCAATTATACCCGATAGGGTACAAAAGTTGGTAAATTACTGAAAATTGTACCCGATAGGGTATAATCATAATTTTAGTTAATATTGATATATGAAGAACTACAAAAAGTGGCTGAATGAAAATGGACTTGAAACAGGTCTTACAATGCAGCCTAGCGAACAAATATTCCGCAAAGATGGAAAGAGTTTCTCAGGACACCTTGCTATGTCTCTTAAAGAACTTTGGAATGCAGGATATGAACAGTGTTTGAAAGATTTTGAAGACTTTCAACAATCAAGAACTGCTGAAGAAAATGGCGGCTAATAAGTTAATATAAAAATAAGTTCAATTTTATGGACATAATTTCTAAATAGAGGTATTGAAATGAAATTTACACTTTCAAAGAATGAGCTTTCAAAGCTCAGTACACTTGTAAAAACATCACAGACAGTATCTGATGTTTCCATTAAAGCTTCACATTATATGTTTAAGCTTGCTGACAAACTTTACGCTTCAATTTACGGAAGCGGAAATGTTGTTGACTTCTCAGTTGAAGTTACTGATGTTGAACTTTCAGGAAACGGTTACTTCAATGTTGATGTAACACAGCTTATTCAGGCTTTTGAAAAAGTTTATATGGCATCTGGCGCAGATGTTGCAACTGCGGATGTTCAGGCAAATAAGATTATCGTATCAAACGGTAAATCACGCATTTCTGTAAACTTGTTTGATTTGCTTGATGAAGCAGACTTCACAGAGGCATTTGCTGCTCTTCCTTCAAAGAAAACTGAAAAGTTTGCCGCAAACACAGTTGCTGCAACAATTACACCTGATGTTGTTTCATTTATGGAAACTGTAGGTAAGTTTATCAATATGGTTGGTAATGACCGCGTTTCGGGTTTGTCATTGAAGGATAACAAAATCCTTTATTGTGACCAGGCATTCTCAATCATTGACAAGACTGTCCCAGATCAGTTGACAAACGGCGAAAAGGTTTACATTCCACAGAATACATTTGCATTGCTTTCTGCAATTTCAAAACTTGCAGGTACTTACAATGTAACATATTCTGAAGATGGTCAGTATATGTTGATTGAAGTTCCTCAGATTGGATTCAATGCAATCATCACAGTTCCTGAAACACTTTGTGAATATCCTGAGGATGAAGTTCTCAAACAGATTTGTCCTGATGAAAACAATATGGTTGAGTTTGATGTTGACATTCCAACATTGCTTACAAAGATGAATATGTTCGATGGCGTTTTCCCATCATCACAGTGGAGATGGAAGACAATCGAGTTTTACAACAAAAATGAAGACGGTGAAAAGTCAATGAATATGCGTTACAGCAATATGTGCGCAGAAGTTGATACCGACTTGCCTGTTATGAATTTGAACGAAGTAGGAAACATTCCTGAGTTCAGTTTCCGTCTTGCTTCAATTTTGGTTTATGATTACCTCAACAAACTTGTTGGTGGTGCAAGAACGGCTCACGTGAAAGTTTCACCGCTTGAAGCAGATCAGCCAAATGGTGTAGGCGTAATATTCGATGTTGATAATTTCCGTCTCGTAACATCAAAAATGGTAAATGAAGATAGCATCTAATCTATCATTTTAATACCTTTAAGGCGTGGTCTTCGTGATCACGCTTTTTGTGTTAATATATCATTATGGTTGATTTTGATATAAAGCATTATTTGATTGAGGAAGTCGAAGTTGAAAAGGACCCTCATCGCTTTGATAACTTTTATGGCGACATCGAAAGCAAACCAGAAACAGAGCAGCAATTATTTGCTCTTCAGAAGGAATACCTTGAAAACGGCCGCTCACAGGAAGTGTGGGCGAAAATGTTTGAAATATGTTGGTCGTATATGCAGTCTTTAATTAAGAAAAGACAGACAGGTGGTAAGTTTATCGAAAAAGAAGAGCTTGACGATAAAACTACTTCTGCAACACTTGCATTTATGTCGCAATATTTAACAAAGCCTGAGTTTGAAGTCGGCGCTTCATTCGCTGGTATGATGGGATGGAAAATCGTTGAGGTTATGTACAAGCCATCTGCTGACGATAAAGCTGTTTCAATGTCATTGGAAATTGACGATGACGGAAAGAACACACTTGAGGATTTGATTGCTGCTGAAGAAGTTGGCGGTTGGACATCTCCTGAAGATGATGTATGTCGAGAGGACCCAGTTGATATTATCAACGAAGTACTTGAAGAACTCGATGAAGTTATTGACGATTTCTATTTAAGAACTGTTGTAAGAGGTTACTTAACTCTTTGTCTTAAACATCCAAAGAATCGACATTCAAAAAGAATGTTCTTAAATCGTTGGGCAACAGATCAAAAATCTGAGAAGTTGATTGAATACACAATGTTGACAATTCACAACAGATTAAGAGAAGCAAGTTACAACTAATCATACAAGGCAGCTAACAAGCTGCCTTTTTTACTAATTGAATATGATTAGCAATGTCGATTATTTGTTAAGCCTCGTTGGCAAGAACAATGCAGAGATACGCGATACTTGGGTTCTTACAGGAACAACTATCGTATCAAAGCAAACAAGAAGATATATAAAAGACTCAATCTTTCAGGTTTCTTGCACTCCTGGCACTCCACTCAATGGAGCAATCCTTTACTGTAAGGCAGATTATTCCGTAGGCGATTTATGGCCTTTAATTGATTGGGACGCATATAGCATACAAGATATTTCAGGACTCATTGGTTCATATCAAGGAGTTGAAACACCATTCTTTCAAGTACTTTTAACAAAAGAACAACTTGATGAAATTGAAGATATTCCTGTTAATGAAAATCTTGAGCTGTACAGTGGTTCTCAGGAATGCGGCGGTGTAATTATTGATGACGAACAACTTGGTATTATTCTCGGTGAATTAGGTGTACCATTCCTTCGCATTGATGAACTTGAACTTACAGGAAATGCTATTCGTCAATATTGCATTAAGCCAGCAATGGATTATTACTTCGGATATTTCCCAATTATAAAAGAAGAATCAGTTGGCAATATAAGTGCAGGCGGTTCGTTCAAAAAAGAATTCCCAGAAGGAGCTTTTGCTTGTGTTCCTTATTATGTATTAGGCGCTGCAGGAAGTAACGCAGGTTACGGGGCAGGTGCCTTCTCATTATACCGTGAACAAATGATTTATGGCGGAGCATCAGGAAGCAGTTTTGGCTCAGGTGTTTCATATCGAAAACCTGTCCCAGGCTTCGTAGGACTTCATAACAGAGATGCTGCTTTGCAAGCACTTGCAGCAAATCAAGGATATTTGAATTACTTCCGTCGCGAGCACGTGAAAACAATAAAAGAAAACGGCAAAAAATACGCTACAGGATACTCAACAACTGGCGGAGCCGTAT
>Ga0326514_10000692_pt1 | contig 22468 bp, 15 predicted proteins | sample 3_2548_0518_D_FD_203653 | JGI IMG/M metagenome (GOLD analysis project Ga0326514, IMG submission 203653) | Bovine rumen microbial communities from UC Davis, California, United States - 3_2548_0518 | ecosystem: Host-associated > Mammals > Digestive system > Stomach > Rumen | place: USA... | reverse complement strand
TTTTTGCATGTTGAAAGTCAAAATCGGGCAATAGCCGCTGCCGTCCCAAGTTTGGTAATAGACCTCAAATTCCACCAAGCCTTGCAGGATGGAGGTGTAGTCGGTCACGTCAAGGTTGTCGTCACATTCCACGCCAAATGGCGAGCAGTAGCGGAACAATTCGACCCACTCGCCACGGAAGTTCTTCACGCGCACATAACCGATGCGGTCGTAAGGGTCGCAGTCGCCGTTCACGCAGCGGTGGTCATAGTGGGCATTAATCGTGGCGAAGGCACCCACATGCGAGGGCAGGGCATATTCGCCGTGTGCGGTTTGTTGCGAGGCCGTCACAACAAGGTCGCCGTTCATGGCCACGGCATCCACATTGTTGAAGGTGTTAGTCACGGTGAAATGGTTGCTCACCGAAGTCGTTTTTCCTCCTGATTGCGTGATGGTTGCGGTCATGTTAAAGTCACCGAATGAAGTAGGTTCCCAGAGGCCGTACCAATAGCCATTGTCGGGCTCGTCGGGATAGGCGGTCTGCAATTTCACGGTCTGGCTACCAATGCTGCACGACACATCCTCAAACTTGATGACATTGCCATGCTCGACGTGGGCACTCAAAACCAACATCACAGGCTTCAGTTCGCTCATGTAGACGTTCAGCCCCTCGTAAGGCCTGCGAATCGTGATATCAGGCGTGTAGTTGTCGGGGTTGACCACCTCAAAAGTGCGGTTCACGGCAGGTGCGGCTTGCCATTGCGTGCCGTCGCCGCCTTGTGTGGCGCGTATTTTCACGGTGCCTTCCTCGCCGCTTAGGGTTACGGTGTTGCCGTTCAGCGTGGCGGGACCTTCCAAAACCTCGAAACTGACCGGTAGTCCCGAAGTGGCCGTGGCATTGAGTTCAAAAGGCTCGTCGAAGACAAGTTTGTCGGGGATGGCTTCAAACTCAATGAATTGCGAAGCCAATCCTGCGGGCGTGTGGCGCACTACGATATTGTCGAAGCCGCCATGCGAACTGCTGAGGAAGAACACACCATCCCATGCAGCCGGGTCGAAACGGTCGCCGCTGCCCGGGGTGAGGCCCGCGTTGATGCCTTGGATTTCGGGGACGGGTTCAAATTCGCCCGTGCAGCCGTGGTCGGCAAAGAGGGTGACGGAGCCTTGGCCGCCGTTGGCCTCAAGGTCGATCATGATTTTCCAGCGCGTCCAAGTGCCGTATTCGTTTTGATAGTCGAAATCGACGGGCATGGTGTTGTCGGGCAGCACGATGCCGTTGACGAAACTGGGCCGAGGGTCGATGCCCGTGGTGATGAAATAGATGCCGCCGTCCTGCACGTTCAGGTTGGGGTTGGGGCAGGTGGCCTCATAACTCATCGGGGGCAGCACTACGCCGTCGCCGTTGGCGTCGTAGCCGATGCCGAAGCAGGCTCCCCACCAGTTGCGGAACATGTCGATTTCCACCTCGATGGTGCCGCCCGTCGAGAAGTCGAAGGGAAAGTCGGGCGTTGATTTGTGGGTGGCCACTTCGCCGAAGTTGGTGTTGGCGTTGTCGAAGAAGGCACCCATGGTTTCATCGGGCGTGGTTTGTCCGCCGCCACCGAGATATTCGGTCTTCAGTTGTCCGCCGCCCGCGCTGTGGGGTCGCGCCACCCATCCGTGTTGTCCGTTGAGCGGGGCGTTCTCAGTGTAATTGTTGAAGTCGCAAGTTGCCGTCGTCTGGGCAAACAAGCTGATGGACAGGGCCATCATGGAGAGGAGTAAGGTTACTTTTTTCATAGGATTAGGTATTAATTAGTTTGGGGGGCAAAGGTAAGGAATTTGGATGAATTGTGCAAGAGGTTGGATGTTGAGTGTTGGGAATTGCTCTTTTATTTCTCTCCAAACAAAAAAGGCTGCCTCACCGAGGTAGCCTTTAAATTCAACCAGATAAGCCCAGCCCAGACTAATTCATTCAATAACAATCTTCTCGGTCACCAAGCTACCCCCCAGCATCTGCAAGGTGTAAACCCCAGCAGGCAAACGGCTCACGTCGATGGTGCGCTGGCCTTCCACGGTGAAGAACATCACCATTTGCCCCTGCATATTGAGCATCATCACGCTGACGGCACCCTTGTCGTAGTCGGTGCGGAGGGTGAACTGCCCCTTGGCGGGATTGGGATAAATCTCCGCCTTGAAGGCTGGCGCAGCCGTGGCCTCGTGGACGCTCACCAACAGGTTCTCGTCGTTGCTGAAAGTGATGACCTTGCCCGCCACGCGCAAGACCGGATTGTCGGGGGCGGCACACTCGGTGCAGGTCACGCCATTGATGCAGTCGGGGTGGTTGGGATGGCAGAGGTCGAGATAGGTCGGGTCAAACTGGTAGAACAACTCGGCTTGTCCGGCGGCGAGGTATTCCGAAAGGTCGAAATCCCACACGAGGCCGATGCTGCCCGGGCACCATCCGCTGCGGTCGTAAATCCATGTGCCGTTTTGCGGTTGACAGCCTGCCGGATTGGGGTTGCAGGTGCGCCACAGGTGCTGGTCGTACTTGTTTTGGCCGTTCACGAGGATGTGGTGCGTGGCCTCGTAAAACTCGGCGGCGTTGCCCGTGTTGTAGCAGTTGTTGGTGCCGCTGCTCCAGTTATGGCCAGTCGTCGTGATTTTCAGTTTGGCGGATTGCGCTTTGTCGCTAAACTCATAGTTCACCACGGGCACGGGCTGCTGGTTGGCGTAGTCGCCGAAAGCATAGATGTCGAACCAGATCTCATCCACATCGGCATAGAGATAGGCGGGCGTGCCTTTGGTGAAACTGAAAATCAGCGTGGGGTTGTAGCCGCTGCCGCCCCAACTCTCCATGTAGTATTCAAACTCGACCAAGCCTTGCAACAAGGAGGTGTAGTCGCTCACATCCAAATCATCATCGCACTGCACGCCAAAGGGGGTTGTGTAGCGGAACAGTTCCACCCACTCGCCGCGATAGTTGCGCACCTTCACGCCGCCAACGCGGTCGTAGGGGTCGCAATTGTTGTTCACGCAGGTGTGGTCGTAGTGGGCCAAAATCTCACTGAACGCGCCCACATGCGTAGGCATCACATATTCGCCTTTCGCGCTATGCACCGTCGGGGTGCAAACAAGGTCGCCGTTCATCGTTACGATGTCCAAATGGTTGTCAATCTGGTTGGTCACTTCAAAATTAGTGTGGTAGGTCGTCGTTTTCCCGCCGCTTTGGGTCACACTTACGCTCAAGCCATAATTGGTGAAGCCCAAGGGGGTGAAGAACCCATAATAATAGCCGTTTTCAGGGTTGTCGGGATAGTCGGTCTTCAAAGGGATGTCCACTCCATCAACGCTCGCCGTGATTTCGGTGAACTTGATGACTTCGGGATGCTCGATATACGCCGAAACGACAATCATAACGGGTTGAATTTCATCTAAATAAACCTTCGTTCCTTCATACGGGCGACGAATCTTCACTTCAGGCTCGTAGGCATCAGGGTCGACCACTTCAAACGATTTCACCACATCAGGCGCGGGTAGCCAGTTGGCGTTGCCGGCTTGGGTGGCCTTCAGCTTCACGATGCCCGTTTCGCCCGTCAAGGTCAAGATGTTGCCATTAATCGTGGCGGGGCCTTCCATTAATTCAAAGGAAACGGGCAGTCCCGAAGAGGCCGTTGCCTGCAAGGTAATCGGATCGTTGAAAACCAATTGGTTGGGGATGTCGGCCATCTCAATAAGTTGGGCGTTGCCGTCGGGCTGTTGGCGCACGAGGAGGTTGTCGAAGCCGCCCGTGCCGCCTTGGGAGTGGAAGAATATGCCGTCCCATACTTGGTAGTCGTTCTTGTCGCCACTACCAGGGGTGAGATTCATGCAAACGTTGGTGCAGCCTGCCATTTGAATCCAGTCGCCCTCGCAGCCGGGTTTCACGAACACCGTCACCGCACCTGCGCCGTCGTAGGCCGTGAAGTCAAACGACATCTTGTAGCGCGTCCAGCCGCCTTCCTCGTAGTCGAAGGGAATGGAAGTGCCATCGGGCAGATGCACACGAGCATGGCCGCTGTCGCCTTGGCTCTTGATGAAGAGATACACGCCGCCGTCGGGGTCGGTCATGCCGGGCAGGATGTGGCCGTCGCCGTCGGCATCGAAGCCCACGCCGAAGAAACTGCCCCACCAAGTGCGGTTCATGTCGATTTCGAGGTCCATGATACCGCCGTTCTGGAAATTGAAGTTGAAATTGTCGGAAGCCTTGCGCGTGGCCGTGCGACCTACGCCTGAGCCGCCGTAAGGATACCAAACGGCCATGCTCTCGTCAGGAGCCATGTCGGAGCCGCAGACATACGAAACATCAAAGTCTTGCGAGGAAGTCGCGGTCTGGTAATGTGTCTTCCAGCCGTCTTGGCCGTTGAGGTTTTGCGAGCCTTCTGTGAGGCTGTTGAAGTCGTAAACGTATTCCACCTGCGCCATGCCAATCGTGGCCAAAAGGCAGAACAATGCGAGTAAAGTTGATTTTTTCATAGGATTTTTGTTTGAAATTGGGGACAAAAATAACAAATCTGACAAAGTGAAGCGCTATTTTCTAAAAAAACACTATTTTTGCCTCTTCTAATCAAACGATTTCATACGATGAAAAAACACATTCTGTACTTCTCTATGCTGGCTTGCATGGCCTTTTTCGGTGCTTGCACCACCAGAGTTGACCTTTATGCCGACTACAAGGACATCCCCGTGATTTATGGTCTGTTGGATGCTTCCCAAGACACCAATTTTGTGAGAATCAACAGGGCTTTCTCAAGCAATAACGACCATCCCATCAATGCCAATGAGGTGGCCTTGATTGCCGATTCGTGCAACTATCCGGGCAAACTCAGGGCTTATATCGTGGAATACAAGTCTGTTTACGGCAACAATTATGACCCTACAGGCCGTACCATCGAACTTGATACGATGACCATTCACAACAAGCAGGAAGGCGTTTTCTATTCGCCCGACCAGAAGGTGTATTGGACGAATGAGTCTCTCAAAGTGAGCGCGAGCGGCAGCAAGTATAAATATAAACTTTATGTCCACAAAGGCAACGACACCATCACCGCCGAAACGGACATTGCGGGTGGCGAGGATTTCAGGATTATCGCCACGGGACTCAATTTTTCTGCCGAACCGAGCGACAAAACAGGTAAAATCAAGTTCAAGGCGGCTGAGAACGCGGTGTTTTACGACATGAAGATTGCGTTTTACTATGAGGAATCCATTAATGGCGGGCCTTTCGTCGAGAAGCAGGTGTCTTATTCGGTGGGCACAAAGAGCAAAGACGATTTGAGCATTGAGGACGGCAGTTTCTACATGACCTACAGCGAGAATGTCCTGTTTAGGCTGTTGACCGATGCCATCGGTGGCGACACGGTGACTGACCCCAACCATCCCAATGTGGTGCGCCACATCCGCTTTGTCGACCCTGCCCAAAAGTATCCGATGCAGATTTTCCTTTCCGCCGGTGGCGAAGAATTGTATAACTACATCCAAGTGAATATGCAGTCGGGCTTCTCGCAAACTGTTCCTGACTATACCAATGTCAAGGGCGGCTATGGCGTGTTTTCCTCGCGTGTGAATTTGGTGAAGCCGGTGACCATCTCGTCTCGCACCCAGTCGGATCTCTTTGGTAAGCCGTGGGGATTCGTGACGCAGTGATTAATCAAAAACCTTTTCTTATGATTCGTTCCATGACTGGCTATGGTATAGCCGAGCAAACTTTTAATGCAAAGAAAATCACCGTCGAAGTCAAGACGCTGAACAGCAAACAGTTGGACTTGCAGGTCAAACTGCCCAACGAATTGCGTGCCGCCGAGTTGGACTTCCGCAACAGGATTGGCGCCAAGTTGCAACGCGGCAAAATCGATACGGTTATCACCATCACCGACACCGATTTGACCCAAACCTACCACATTGACCAAGACATTGTGAAGGCCTACAAGGAACAGATCGAGTCCATCTCTGTTCAACTCGACATTCCGCCTACTGCCGACATGGCCTCCGTGTTGTTCAAGATGCCGGGCATTTTCAACATCCCGGTTGAGAATTATGATGAGGCTTTCATCGCCAAGGTAGGGGAGACCCTCGACCAAGCCCTCGACATCGTCGACGGCTTCCGTATTCAGGAAGGACAAACTTTGAAGAAAGACCTGTTGCACCGCGTTGAATTGATTCTCAATCTGTTGGGACAAGTCGAACCTTTCGAGAAAAGTCGCCACGAGGTCATCAAGCAGCGCATCACGAAGAACCTCGCCGAACTGACCACTTCGGGCCAATACGACGAGAACCGCTTCGAGCAGGAACTGATTTATTACCTTGAGAAATTGGACATTACCGAGGAGAAAGTGCGTCTGCGCCAGCATTGCAACTACTTCAACGAGAGTTGCGACGACGACCAAGCGGGCAAGAAACTCGGCTTCATCGCGCAAGAGATGGGCCGCGAAATCAACACGTTAGGCTCGAAGGCCAACGAAGTGAGCATCCAGAAATTGGTCGTCCAAATGAAGGATGAATTGGAGAAGATCAAGGAACAGGTTTGTAATATTTTATGAAAAAGGGTAAACTTCTGATCTTTAGCGCACCGTCGGGTTCGGGCAAGACCACCTTGCTCAATTATGTGATGAGCCAAATCCCTGAGATGGCCTTTTCGGTTTCGGCCACCACGCGCCCGCCACGCGGCGAGGAGGTGAACGGCAAGGAATACTATTTCCTGACGATGGACGACTTCAAACAGCGCGTCGCCAACGGCGAGTTCCTCGAATGGGAAGAGGTCTATCCGGGCCGCTGCTACGGCACCCTGCTCTCCGTGGTCGAACAGATGCAACTCGACGGCAAGCATGTGGCCTTCGATGTGGACGTTTGCGGTGCCGTGAACATCAAGAAGCACTATGGCGACCAAGCCCTCTCCGTCTTCATTCAAGCACCCTCGATTGAGGTGCTGCGCGAGAGATTAATCAACCGGCAGACCGATTCGATGGAGGAAATCGAGAAGCGTGTGGCCAAGGCCGCGTGGGAAACGGAGTTTGCACAAGGCAAGTTCGACCGCACCATCATCAACGACGACCTCGAAACCGCCAAACACGAAATCCTCGAAGTAGTCCAAGCGTTTATTGAGCTGTAAGCTATAAACCCACTCAACTCTAAACTCTAAACTCTAAACTAATGAAAAAACTCGGCATCTACTCAGGTTCGTTCAATCCCATCCATCACGGCCATGTGATGTTGGCCAACTATTTGGTCGAATTCTCCGACTTGGATGAGTTGTGGTTTGTGGTCACGCCGCAAAACCCGCTGAAGCAGAAAGCCGAACTGCTCGACGACAACGAGCGTCTGAAAATGGTGCAATTGGCCGTGGCCGACGACCCGCGTTTCCGCGTCAGCGACATTGAAATGCACCTGCCCCGACCTTCCTACACCATTAATACATTGACTGCCCTTTCGGAGCAATACCCTGATTGCCAGTTTGTTTTCATCTGCGGCATGGACAGCCTCCAAAACTTCAAGCATTGGCGCGACTACCAGAAAATCCTCGACAATTACGAACTCCTCGTTTTCCCCCGCGAGGGCTACGACGGCGGCGACCTTGCCGATTATCCTTCAGTAACCGTCCTGAAAACCCCGATCCTGGAGATTTCGTCCACCTTCATCCGCCAGTGCATCAAGGAAGGCCGCGATGTGCGGCATTTTGTGCCGGAGAGGACGTTCCGCTACATGAAGGAGAACCGTTTCTATGCGTAGTTTTTTATTTGTAGGAACATATTGATTTTTTTTGGCATTTTTTGCCTTGATGTCATTTTTTTCCGTAATTTTGCAGCCTCAACAGAAAACCAATGGAATTACTATGTAAAACATTGATTATCAAGCAATTGGGTGGGGGGTAAATCTCCGCTCCAAACTTTTGCATATCCACTATCCAAGGCAGGGCCAATGGGCTCGGTCTTGGATTTTTTTGTATCGGAACTACGGATTAAACGGATTAAACGGATATCCGTATCCGTCCGCTGCGAGGCAGCATAATTACTTCTGTATCCACTCTGTAAAATCAGTGCAATCTGTAGTTGAATCTTGAATCTTAAATCTTTAAATCCATAATAATGAAAAAAAACAAATCTTTGAAAGCCATCGTGCTTTCGCTTGGGGTGGCGGCTATGTTACTACCGGCCAAAACCTTAAACGCCCAAGACAGACCAGGAGGCTTGTTTGGCACCAATGTTCCGACAGAACAATCCAATGCCGGATTGCTTAGACAAGGCACTGGTGGCGGTGGCTACTTCATCCACCCCCAAACGTTTTTTGACGGCGAAAATTATGGCTACAACCTCAACAACGGAACCTTTCAGGATGTTACGCCTGAGGCGCCCTTAGGCAGCGGGCTCTTCATCATGGCTGCGGCTGGCGCGGGCTATGCGCTCAAGAAAAGAAAGGACAACAAAAAACAATGAAAACAACATCAAAACAAAAGACATCCATCATGAAGAAAATTGGCACATTTATCATGGCATTGGCATTGGTGCTCGGACTGAGCCAGTGCAAGAAACAGGAAACGCCCGCCACGCCCGATGCCGATGGCGACATAGTTTACATCTCCGTGAAGGCTAACGGCGGCGACCGTGACGCCTTCTATCCCAATACGGGAGCGTTGGTGTATGGCAATGGCGACAAAATCTATGTTGGTGACGGCACGAAGTGTCTCGGCTTTTTGACATACAATACAGGCGCGTTCGCTGGCGGTATCACAAATCCCGGAAATGGTAACTATCTTTACTTCTATTTCATTGGCGGCGGCTATGAAATTCCGTGGCAACAAGCAGCAGGACTAACATCTTGGGACTTTAACCTTTCCTACCAGCTTTATAATCTTCCCGTTGTGTCGTTTGGCAAATCGACCACACCCTATTCCGGACCCAACGTCACCTATTCCTGCACTTTGATAAACCAGTGCGCTTTGGTGCATTTCGACTACACAGGAACAAACACGGTAATTGCTGTGGGCAACGTCCCTACCATGGTCACCTTCGATTTCACTGACACGGAAAATGGCATCAAGCCTAAGGAAGGGAGCGATAATGGCAGCATCACCCTCTATCGAGAGAACATTGCCTCGAGGTGGGCCATCATGCTCCCAGGAACCAACCTTGGCGAAGCCGTTGTTGAGAATGGTGAAATCCGTTGTTATTACGAAGACGGACTGCCTACATCATTAGGCGCAAATGAATTATATAAGACTGGCATTACGATAAACGACGACACGAATGGTAAGTAAGAAGACGCAGAAGTAACTAAAAACAAAAGACATCAATCATGAAGAAAATTAGCACATTTATCATGGCATTGGCATTGGTGCTCGGACTGAGCCAGTGCAAGAAACAGGAAACACCCGCCACGCCCGATGCCGAGGGCAACAAGGTTTACATCTCCGTGAAGGCTAACGGCAGCAACGGCGGCAACCGTTACGAAGTCTATGGCGAAACGGGAGGCGGGGTGTATGAAGATTACGACAAAATCTATGTCGGCAACGGCTCGCAGTATCTCGGCACTTTGACATACTATGAAGGCATGTTCGGCGGCGAAATCACCGAACCCGAACAAGGTGCCTATCTTTACTTCTATTTCATTGGCGGCGGCCATGAACTTTCGATCCAACCAGGACAAACATCTTATGACGTTGACATTTCCGACCAGCGTATTAGTGACGACAGGGGGAGGGGGGCTTTTAATCTTCCCGTTTTGGCGTTTGGCCAATCGACCACAACCTATTCCGGATCCAACGCCATCTATGAATGCAATATGTTGAACAAGTGCGCTTTGGTGTGTTTCGACTACACAGGAGAAATAGAAGAACGCGAGAACGGCCTTGCTGTGGGCAACATCCCTTACATGGCCACCATCGATTTCAGTGACCCAGTCAATGGCATCAGGCCTAAAAGCGATAAGGGCAGCATCACCCTCTATGAAGAGAACTATAACACTTTGTGGGCCATCATGCTCCCTGGAACCAACCTTGCAACAGCCACTGTTGAACATGGCGAACTCGAGTTTGATATGGAAGCACCTACGTCGTTAGCCGCAAATGCCTTTATTAGGCAGAACGTTACGATAAACGACGTCTTTTTTGATAGGGCGTGGGAAGAAGGCGCTTATGTGACTATTTATTTTAATCACCAGTATGGAGCGAACCAAAGTTGCACTTTCTATAACACGGGAGACTACGGAGAAGACATGTTTGTGTGGGAGAGTGGTGAAGGGTATATTGGCTCAGACGGCAGCATAGGCAGGTCGTTGATGATAGATGAAGACGACGAAAACTTGTTGGTCTTCAAGCAGAACTGGGGAGAGGGATACGTGGACATTGAAGACAATTGGGAAGAAAATGGTTTCCAAGTCACCTTTAACAAGGAAACCAAAGAATGTACCCAGTGGTATGGCCCAGGGGTGGCACAGATATTTCAAGACCACTGGTATGATCCTTATGGCCCCCCTGCTTTCACCCGTCTCGTAATAAACACCGTTGATTTCACCGACGAACTGATCATACTACCAGTAGAAGTAGACAAGTGATTATACAACAATAATCACCGTTTATGGCCTTGTCAAAGGTCAAGCGACAGTTTATGCAGAAGGCGGCCTTCGTTTTGAGGGTCGCCTTCTGCATATCATCGAGGTTTACTATGAGGTCAATTGAGGCAAATACTGGCACAGACGAAGACATGGCTAATTTGGCCCAATCTTCCATTCGGCAATGCCCCTATCCGTGCTGCTGAAGCACACGCCAATCTTGTAGAGAGTGCGCGGGTCGGCGGCGAAGGGGGCGGCATATTGCTTGTCTTCAATCTGCTGTAGGGCTTCGTCGGCAGTCTTGTCCACCTTCAGTTCAAGGATGTAGATGTAGTCGCGGGTCTGAATGGTCACGTCCATGCGGCCACGGCTTGTGTGGCGTTCCACCTGCACATAAAAACCCATCAACTTGAACAGCATCAGCAGCGAGTTTTGGAAATAGACCTCCAATTTTCCCGTCAGTTGGTAGTCGCCATCGGCATAGAAAGCCTGTAGGCGGTTCAAGAAACTTTCCACTTCGCCCCTTTCCACCTCTTGCACAAAGTTCCTCACCGAGAAATTGCTGCCCATATAGCCGTTGTAATAGTAAGCGGTCATAAATTGCGCAAAGCCTTCCTCCACTTCCTCATTTGGGAAGCCGAGGCGGTAACTCCTGAACTCGGGGCTATAGTCTTTGATGGTGAGGTAGCCGCTTTGGAAGAACAGCGGAATGGGGTCGCGGAACAACATGTCGACACTGTCCAACGTTTGGGCGTCAACATCTTCGGAAGTGAGGCGGTCGAGCGGATAATCGACACGTTGCAATACCTCCACGAGGAAACTTGGCGTGCCTGTGGCGAACCAATAGTGCTTGAACACACCAAACGCAAGGGTGTTGAGCAGGCTGAAAGGGTTGTACATGCCCTCCGAGTTGGGATAGAAATGATAGCCGTCATACTCTTTTTTCAGCCGTGCGTAACATTGTTCCTTTGTCATGCTGTTGGCCGTGGCCAAATCGTTCACGCTTTCGTCGAAATCGCGGTGAAGTTCGGCCTCGCTGATGCCGCAGATTTCAGCATATTGTGGCAACATGGTGATGTCAATCAGGTTGTTCAGTCCGCTGAAAACGCTCAGGTGAGAGAATTTGGTCACGCCTGTTAGGAAGGCGAAGCGGATGTATTCGTCGCAACTCTTGATGTTGGAATAGAAGGCTTTCAGCGTTTGGCGGTAGTCTTCTTGCAACTCCGGCTTGCCGATGGCCTCCAAAAGCGGCTTGTCGTACTCGTCGACGAGAATGACCACTTTCTTGTTTTCCGATTGCATAGCGGCACGAGCAATCACGCCGTGAAAGCGGTTGGAAAGCGTGTCTTCGCCGGCTCCGGTGCCGTACATTTTTTCCCATTCCAACAGCAATCGGTTGAGTGTGGAGTCCAAAGCCTCTGGTGTGTTGTATTTTTCGGCGTTCAGGTCGATGTGAAGCACTGGATAGGATTTCCATTCCTTCTCCAATTCCGCAATGGCCAAGCCGTCAAACAGTTCCTTCTTGCCTTGGAAATAGGCCTTCATGGTGGAAAGCAGCAGACTTTTTCCGAACCTGCGCGGACGGGAAAGAAAGTAATGTGTTCCGTAGGTGGCAAGATTATAGATTTGCGTCGTCTTGTCGATGTAGGCGAATCCTTCTGTGCGGATTTTCTCAAAGCTCTGTATGCCGATAGGATACTTCATGGTCGCTTCATTTTTCAGCCTACAAAAGTAGCATTTATTTCGATAGTTCGCTTTGTTTCGCTTAAAAATCAAGGTTGAACGACAGATAGAACCGAGGCTTTTTGGCAATCTGTCCTTCCTCGATGCCCCAAGCCACATCGCCGCGTATGAAATAGCCGAAAATGGTGGTGCGCAAGCCCACGCCGATGCCGCCCACCAAAGGTTCTTTCATCTCCGTGACGGTGATGTCCAAGTTGCCGTCGGTGATGTAGGTGTTGTAGAGCGAGTTGGTCGGGGCGTAGGGGTTCCAGCCTGTCCAAGCGGTGCCAAGGTCGCCAAAGGCCACGATTTGGAAGTCGCGGATGAATCTCATGTTGATAGGCTGGTCCATGAAGTAACTGAACACGGGGAAGCGCAGTTCGCTGTTCAAAACCACAAAGTTGTTGCCGTTGCGGATGTTCTGCCTGAAGCCGCGCAGGTTGGTCGCAAGGGTCTGATAGGCATAGTTTTGCGTATAGTCGACGGAGGCGCCTTGGTCGAATGAAGCAAAAATCCAGTTGTCGACGCCGCCCATGTAATAAATCAGTTTCTGTTGCCCGAAGGAGGTGCTGCCCGCAATGCGGTTGGCCCAGATGAAGTTGCGGCTGATACGGGTGTAGTGCCTGTAGTCGAAACCCAGAACCACCATATTGGCAGTGTTTTTCGCGATTTTCTGGTAATATTCGGCGAAAATTTTGCCCCGTGCGCCCACGTGTAGGTTGGTACCTATTTTCTTCGAGTTGTCGTAGACGAGTTCGCCGCGCAGTCCGCCCCAGTTTTCAAAGACATCCTTGTCGGCCAAACTGAAGTCGTCGACGGACAAGTTGACGCGCTGGTCGTTGCGGTAAATGGCTGTGCCTCGCAAACTTAGGATTTCGCTGAAGGGATAACTCAGCGTGTAGAAAGCCTCGTTGGTGTAGGTGCGGTAGTAATAACTTGTCGCGTTGTCGGTCACAAAGCGGTGCAGTGTGATTGACTTGTCCAAACGCTTGCTGAAGTCGCTGAAACGCAGCATGTATTCATTGTTGACGAGGGTGGTGTTCAGTTTCACGCCGAGGTCGATTTTGTAGTCTTCCATGAGGTCTTTCATGGTCGTTCCGAGGAAAATGTTGAAGCCGGAATAGAGGTAGATCGGGGCGTTGCCGCCAGTGAAGGGCTGGTAACTGTAGTTCATGCTCGAAAAGTCGATTTGGCTCATCAGTTGGTCGGCGAAGAGTTCCACATAGTAGTTGTTCGGGCGTTGTATGGTGTCTTTCGGGCGCGGCTTAGGAGGTACAGCATCCTGCTGTACCACAAAAGTAGAATCATTTCCCAACTGGCTATTAGCCTGCCTCTTACGCCGCGAATAACGATAACTGGCTGAAAACCTATGCTTTGAAATAGGTTCAACAACTGTATCTTTCTCCTTCTGAATCAATTCGGTAAGGAGGCGTTTTTGCGCGTAGGGACTCAGTTGGCTGAGGCTTTGCTCGTGTCCGCGCAGGATGGGCGACATGTAGAATTTCTCGCCGTTTTGGTCGGCAATGAGCATGGCTACTTTGTGGTCGCGGGGCTGGTAACTATAGTCGATGATGTTGGCGGAATAGTCAGTAAGTTGCTCTTTTTTACTGAAATAACGGTAGTGTACAATCGTGTCGATGTGGCTGATGGCACTGTCGAAACGGATTTGGAAGAGGTTGTAGTAGCCGCTCGTGTCGTTCAGGTAGAGCAGGCTGCCGTCACGAAGGGCTTCGGGCTGGATGTTGTTCGAGAAACGTTGCTGCGTCAGGTTGCGGAGTAGCGCACCTTTATTAATATAGTCGTAGGCGTAAAGGTCGAATTGCTTGTTTTGGAATGTGATTTCCTTGTCGGATTTCAGGGTGTCGTTTTGCCTATTGGAACTGAACACGATTTGGCGGTCGTCGAAGGTGAAAATGGGGTTCAAGTCGGTGTGCCAATCGTTGGTGATTTGCTCCAAAGTATTGGAAAACAGGTTGTAAACGTAAATGTCGGGCTTGCCCATGCGCGTGGCGGCGAGCACGATTTTGCGGCTCTTATGGGCGTAGGAAAACGAACTGACCTTTTGGAAATCAAACAGATAGGTGCTGGCTTTCTTCCCGCTGTTGATGTCCAAGTTGTAGAGTTGGATTTTGCCTTCTTCCTCAAGGATGAACGACAAAATCTCACCGTTGGGATGCCAAGCCAAGAGCGGAAACGAGGTGTCGATGTTCTCGTCCGAATGGTAGCCAGCCTTGAAAAGTTGCTGCCGCTTGCCGCTTTGCAAATCCTCCAACCAAAGCCTGATTTTGCCCTCGTCGTTACTGACGTAAGCGATATGTTTCCCATTTGGGCTAATCGAAGGCTGCGTGAAAGTGCGGTATTTCTTGTATTTCAACTTCATCAGGTCGTTGGGTTGGTGGCTCATAAGTGCCTCGTAACGAGCCTTGTAGAACGAATACCATTCTTCGACCAAGTTCTTGTATTCCTTGCCCGTCACATAAAGCAGTGCCTTTCTGACGTTTTGGGTGTTTTCGGCCAAAGTCAAAATGTCGTTGAACGCCTTGCTGCCGTATTTTTCATCGATGAAGTTCCAGAACGAGTAGCCTGCAATCGATGCGTCTTCGTCGCGCAAATGGTTGATTTTTTTGTAGTTGCCTGATGTGATGCCGCGTTGCAGTTGGGCTTCTTTGTGGCTGTCCCAATTGCCCGCGATGAAGGCCACCAAGCCGTCTTGGAACCATTTTGGGATGTTGTAGCGGTAAGAGCTCCTGATTTGCGACCCAATCGAGATGCCGTTCATCACTTGGCTGAACAGCAGGCTCGCGATGCCCTCGCGGATTTGCGCCTCGAAGTGGGTGTAGTCGCCGTCGAAATAGAGAATCACCTTCGTGCCGATGATTTTGGTGATGCCGCCCGTGTTGCCGTTTTCCTCTTCCTCAAGGTTGATGTTGCTTTGCTTGAAGTCGCCCTTGCTGTTGAACACGATGAACTGGATTTTCTTCCCGAAGCGACTGTTGAGGCGGGTTTCGAGGCGCGGAATCTGCTCTTTGGCGTAGGCCTGCGCATATTTGGCGAGGTCGTTGCCGCCTTGGTAGAAATACACGTCGAAGTTGTCGTTCATGTAGTACGACCAATGGAAGTCGCCGTACTGCACGCGGTTCTTCCCGAAGGGCATGTTCATGCCGTTGTAGAACTGGGCTTTGACGGGCAAAATTGCAACCAACTGCAACAGAACGAGTAGCGCGTATGTCTTTTTAGAGGGCATCAAATCAAAATTAGCGTACAAAGATAGGCAATTTCTGAATACTGAGGAAAAATCCTTATCTTTGCCCGAAATTCTTGTAATATGCTTAAACTCGAACAACTCATCTTCAATCCTTTTTCGGAAAACACTTACATCCTTTACGACGACACCAAGGAATGTGTCATCATCGACCCGGGCTGCTCCAACAAAGGCGAGGAAGACCGCCTGTTCGGTTTCATCGACAGCCACCAACTGAAGCCGCTGATGGCCATCAACACGCATGGCCATGTGGATCATATCATCGGCAACGAAGCCGTGAAAAAGCGTTATGGCATCCCAGTGGCGGCGCATCCTGACACAAAGCCTGACTTCATTCAAGCCAAACGTCACGGCGCGTGGCTCGGCCTTTCTCCTGATGGCGAGTTTCCGTTGCCCGACATTGACCTGAAAGACAACGAAATCATCAAAGTGGGGGAGAGCACTTTGGAGGTGATTTGTACGCCGGGTCATGCCCGAGGCAGCGTCAGCCTTTATGCCGAAATCGAGGGCTGGGTCTTCACAGGCGATGCGCTTTTCAATCGCAGCATTGGGCGCACCGACCTCGCGGGCGGCGACTTCAGGCAACTCATCGAGAGCATAAAAGAGCGGCTTTTCCGCCTGCCCGACGACACAGAAGTCTTCTCAGGCCACGGCGAAAGCACCACCATTTTCGACGAGCAACGCTACAACATGTTCTTGGGTTAATTGATGATGCGCAGAGGCTTCGCCATATTGCTTTCCCTGCTTTTCGCCACGGCTGCATTTGCACAAATGGACACCCGCATCGTGGACAGCCTCGAAAACATCTTGCCTACCCAAGAAGGCCGAGAGAAAGTGCTGACTATGATCGAGTTGACATGGGAATTTTACCCCATTTCATTTGACGATTGCATTAATTGGGGAGAAAAAGCCATGAAAGAGGCTCAAAATCAGGGCTTGGCTGATTTGGAAGCGAAAGCCAACTATGTTTTGGGTATTCAATATGCTTATCATACCGATTTGGACTTGGCGAAACAGTATTTGCAAAAGGCATATAGCCAATTTACCGCTTTGGGTGACACTAAGAACGCTTTCGAGTCGCTGTGGAATATCGCTTTCTACGAGATGGATTTGGGAAGCATTGATACGGCATTTCTGATGTTTGAGGATGCTTTGGAGCTGGCGCGTCAGAATGACGACACCTCTGCGTGTGCCTACGTGAACGCAAATTTAGGCCTGATTTGCTATAAACGGAATGATTTTGAGGCTGCCACCGATTATTATAGGATGTCAATCAGGTTGTTCCGGTTGGTCAAGGATGAGGTTTGGGCACTTCGCGAGGAGTCGTATTTGGCCACGCTTCTCCTCGAAAAGGGACAGCCAGACGAAGCTCGGCGCATGTATTGGAGGCTCATTCCAAAGTTTGAGGAAAAGGAGGATAACTATCGTTTGTTTCTCGCACTCAAGAATTTAGGAACCATTTATGAAAGCAGCATCATCGATTACGATTCGGCATTGTATTATTATCGAAAGGCCATTGATTGCTCGGAGAAGCCCATGTCAAGCTGGGAAACATACGTGTTTGTCAACAACGACAAGTCCTCAGCTATGGTTGGCATAGCGAATGTATTGGCTCATCGCGGCGATTATGCTGCTGCTTTGGCGAAGTATCTCGAAGCCTTGGATTTGTCTGTTGAGCGGAAATACCAATATGGCCAAATGGAGGCTTGTGCCGGTTTGATGGTATTGTATTCGCAAATGGGTCAGGCGGCGAAGTCGCTCCAGTATTATGAGCGATATGTTGAAATGGAAAAGTCGTCGGGCATTGCCGTAATCCGTCCCCTGATAAGCAAGCATTTGGCAATGGATTATGCCCGATTGGGTCGTTTCGACGACCTTTACTCCATCATTGAAGGCTTCGAGGAAGATAATGTTGCACTGATGCGTGAAAACTCGGATGTTTATGAGCAAAATCGCACATTGCGGTATGACGCCGAAGACCTTCTCCAACGCTATGAAGCCCAAAATAACGAGTTGGAAATGCTAAAATCCCAGCGCAACCAATACCGTTTGGCCTTTTTTGGGCTGTTGGCCATCGCTGTAGCAGCTTTGGTTTTGCTTGTGGCCTATAAAATTATTCGGAAAAATCAGGCTAAAAATGAAAAGGGTTGAAAAAAAACTTACCTTTGCACCCTGTAATCTTGAATCTTTAATTTTCAAATTCTTAAATAATAAATCATGATCGAAAAAATCACATCATCGCAACAAGCTATGGACCTCGAAGCCAAGTACGGGGCCCACAATTATCACCCGCTGCCGGTCGTCCTCGCCAAAGGTAAGGGCGCCAAGGTGTGGGACGTCGAAGGAAAAGAGTATTTCGACTTCCTGTCGGCCTATTCCGCTGTCAACCAAGGCCATTGCCACCCGAAAATCCTGAAGGCCTTGACCGACCAGGCAGAACGCCTCACCCTCAGCAGCCGCGCTTTCTATAACGACGCGCTCGGCGTGTGGGAAAAATATGTGACCGAATACTTCGGCTACGACAAAGTGTTGCCCATGAACTCGGGCGCCGAAGCCGACGAAACGGGCCTGAAGCTCGCCCGCCGTTGGGGTGTCGTCAAGAAGGGCATCCCGAACGACAAGGTGAAAATCGTGTGCTGCGAAGGCAACTTCCACGGCCGCACCATCACCATCATCACCATGAGTAACGACCCTGAGAGCTATGCCAACTACGGCCCCATGACTCCCGGCTTCATCCGTATTCCTTACAACGACCCCGATGCTCTTGAGAAAGTGCTTGAGAAAGAAGGCAACGAAATCGCTGGTTTCCTGCTGGAACCCATCCAAGGCGAGGCTGGCGTTTACGTTCCCGATGAAGGCTACCTGAAGAAGTGCTACGACATCTGCAAGAAGCACAATGTGCTGTTCATGGCCGACGAAGTGCAGTGCGGTATCGGCCGCACGGGCAAAATGCTGGCCTGTGACCACGAAGGCGTGCGCCCCGACATCCTCATCTTGGGCAAAGCCCTCGGTGGCGGTGTGGTGCCAGTATCCTGCGTTTTGGCCGACGACGACATCATGCTGAACATCAAGCCAGGTGAGCACGGTTCGACCTTCGGTGGCAACCCGATTGCTGCCCGCGTGAGCATCGCTGCCCTTGAGGTCATCAAGGAAGAGCACCTGATGGAGAACGCCGAGCGTCTCGGTAAGATTTTCCGCGAGGAAATCGGCAAGATTAAGAGTCCGATGATTGAGAAAGTCCGTGGTAAGGGCTTGCTCAACGCCGTGATTATCAAACCCAAAGATGGCAAAGAGGCTTGGGATGTGTGCCTCAAGATGCGCGACCTCGGCCTGTTGGCCAAGCCCACCCACCAGCACATCATCCGCTTCGCTCCGCCCTTGGTCATCACCGAGGCAGAACTCCGCGAAGCCATCGAAATCATTAAGAAGGCAATTGCTTCGTTTGAATGATTTTGACGGATGAATGAAAAAAAGCCTCTCGTAAGGGAGGCTTTTTTCGATTAATACATCATCCCAAACACCCAAAGCGGAATTCTGTTGTGATGCCCGACCTCGATCCCGTCCATCGCCAAAAAACTGTTTTCAATGTCCTTGATTTGGTCAAAACTCTTGTTTTTGCCCCCCACCTCGAAGAGGTAGGTCTTGTTCACGAGGAAGTCGCCTTTTTTCGGGAAGGTAACAGTTTGTGTTTGACTGAGTTGGTTGAAGAAGAAAGTCTCCCTCACCGTCCCGATTTCTGGCTTTGACACCAGGGCATACATCAGGTTGGGGTTGTTCAGGAAAATCTTGTCGGGGCGCGCCAACCCTTTGAAACTTTTTGCCTCGCTTGAGAGCAGCCCGAGCAAGCCGCCGCGCTCCAAAGCGTGCATCATTTTCAGGCCTTGGTTGCGGTCGGTGTCCAACTCGGCGTAAAGTTCGCTCATCACGGGCGTTTGAGGAACCTTTTCCGCCAAAAGCATCAGCATTTTCTTGGTCTTTCGAATGGTTGACATCGACACCTCGTCAATGGCCGGATAGTCGTTTTCAATCACTTGATTGATAACCTGTTGCAAGCGCATGTCATAGCCTTTTTTCACTTCCTTGTAGAAAGGATAGTAGCCTTGCTTCAAATATTTCTCAAATGCGGGCAGCACCTTGATTTTCGCACAAACGTCGTTGGCAATTTGGACGTGGTTTTTCAAAATGTCTTCCAATTCCAACGGTTCGCATCGGTAAAGTCCCTCAAATTCAAGATATTCGCGAAACGACAGCCCAGGCAGGTGATACACTAACTGTCGCCTCGAAAGGTCACCTTGCTTGTGGTCCATCCTCAGCATCGACGAGCCTGTATAGACGACGTTCATTTGTGGATAGTCGTCGTAGATGTTCTTCAGCAGGGTTTGCCAATAGGGATGATGATGTACCTCGTCGATGAAAAGGTGCGTTCCACCGTGCGTGTAGTGGTAGTCCACGAGGTCAATCAGGCTGTTTGAGGCGAACCAAAGGTTGTCCAACGAAATATAGAGTGCTTGCCCCGTGTCGCCGAAGTTTTCTTTGATGCGTTGCAGCAGCAGGGTGGTCTTGCCGCAGCCGCGCGGCCCCTTGATGCCAATCAGGCGGTCGTCCCAGTCGATGTGGTAATAGAGGTTCCTGTGGAAATTTGTTCCCACGGCGGCCAATCTGTTGCGATGGCTTCGCATGATTTCTTCCAAGCCTTCCAATTCTTTCATGACGTTTTAGATTTTCGCCGCAAAGGTACAAATAATATTTGAATCTATATTATTTCAATAAAAAAAATGTTTCTATTCACTAATTATTGTAAAAAATATAGTTTTATAAATACTAAAATATGTCAAAATATAGTATATAAAAATACTAAAATAATATAAATATAATGTTTTTATTCATTATTTATGTATTTTATAATACATTTATTACAGGGAAAGTGTTATCTTTGCCGCATAATTCAAAGAATCATATAATATGTTACCAAAAGTATCAATTATCATCCCGGTTTATAATGTGGAACCCTACATTGAAGATTGTTTACAATCTGTGATTCGGCAATCATATAGAGGAAAGATTGAATGTATCTTAGTTGATGATTGTTGTACTGATAATAGTATGGAAGTCGCGGAACATCTTATCGGGAATTATGACAGCCCCATCGATTTTAAGGTTGTGCATCACGAACACCATCGAGGGGTGTCAGCGGCAAGGAATACGGGTATTGATGCCGCCTGTGGTGAGTATATTTTTTTCCTTGATAGCGATGATTGGATTTCAGATGATTGCATTGAAAGATTGGCGCAACCTCTTGGTTTTGCCCAATATGATTTCGTTGTAGGGGATTGGACTATAGAGGGTATGGTTTCGCATGTTTATTGTCAGGAAGGAGAGTATCATAGAAAAGGGTTGAAACCGATGGGTCATAGTGGAATTAATGTGGCAGTATGGAACAAGTTATTCAGAAAAAGTTTCCTTATTGATAACCATTTGTCGTTTGAAGTTGGAAAGATTTTAGAGGATGCTATTTTTTCATTTGATTTAGCATGTGTTGAAAGGAAATACTATGTAGTTAAAACCATCACTTATTTTTATAGAAGAAGAGAAGGATCTATTACGATGCCCTCAAATAAATCTGATATGATATCAGGTTATGTTGGATTGTTTCAAAGTTTGAGAGATCGCGTCAGGCAGGACAAATACAAAAACCTTGATGGAATCTATGATTACTATATGCTTTGGGTGAAGAGAGCTTTGGGGATGATTTCAAGATTTGAGATGGATGAATCTATGCTCGACTATGTCCAAAAAGAAACCAAAGATTATCTTGATGTTATCCCTGGTATAAGATACTTGAGCAACAAACACGATAGATTGATTTATTTTTTCTGTAAAAAAGATCAGACGTATTTGCGCTTTCAATATGTTACTCAGCAGTACGCTAATCGGTTATCGGGAAGAATTATGAGAAATCTTTTGAATTTGATTTCTTCGAAGAAAGTAAAATGTTCATAAAAACATATTCTACGGCATCTTCGTATTCCTTCAAAGAATTTGATTTCTTGATTTTACGCCACACCACTTGCGGCTCTTCAAAACTGTGTATCATGTAAGACCATAGTTCTTTCATACGCCCTAATGCCTTTGGGCTACCTCCAGCATGGCGCAGCCTATCCTCATAAAGGTCAATGACATATGCGTGCAGCCGTTCCGTCCGTTCAGGCGCATTCCATGCGCCTCCTCGAATCTCCTCCGCCAAAAACGGATTGGTCAGCAATCCTCGTCCCAGCATAAAACGGTTCACGGGCTGCGTGGCCTCAAGAATGTGTTCAAAATTTTCGACAGAAAAAATATCCCCATTATAAACCAACGGCGCATTAATATAAGGTATTAATCGTTTGAACCGTTCCACATCAGCCTCGCCCTTGTAAAGTTGCTTTCCAATGCGCGGATGGATAATCAATTCACTAAGCGGAAATTTGTTGAAAATCGGGATAATGGCCTCAATCTCATCAGGGCTGAAATAACCGAGGCGGCATTTCACACTGAAATCAATGTCGATTTGCTCGAAAATGCGCTCAAGCATCGCTTCCACCATGTCAGGGTAAGGCAACAGGCCGCAGCCGCGTTTCTTGTTGGCCACCCTCGGAAACGGGCAACCCATATTAAGGTTGATTTCCTTGTAACCCAATTGCTTGCATTGTTTGGCGAAGCGCAAAATTTCCTCAGCATCGGTGCTGAGGATTTGTGGTGTCAAAGTTTCAACATCATTGAATTTCGGGTCGATTTCCTCGCCTTGCAGGTTTTTGGCGTGCTCTTCTTTGTGTATTCCCGTGAAAAATGGCGTATAGAACTTGTCGATGCCGCCAAAATGCCGCTTGAACACATTGCGAAACGGCGCATCGGTGATGCCTTGGAAAGGGCCTAAAGAAAGATGACAATCAGTGCCGCTCATTTCTT
>Ga0326514_10000691_pt1 | contig 22473 bp, 55 predicted proteins | sample 3_2548_0518_D_FD_203653 | JGI IMG/M metagenome (GOLD analysis project Ga0326514, IMG submission 203653) | Bovine rumen microbial communities from UC Davis, California, United States - 3_2548_0518 | ecosystem: Host-associated > Mammals > Digestive system > Stomach > Rumen | place: USA... | reverse complement strand
GTACACCTTGTTTTCTTTTGTTTCATTAAACATAATATTACCTCCATAATAAATTTTTAGGTTTCTTACCTTCATTATAGAGGTTGTAAAGCTTGCGAATTTTAGTCTTTTTCGATGCTAATCGGCTTTCTCAATCCACGAATATCAAGTTCTCACCTTTCGCCTGATAGTCGGCTTGAGCAAGGACTTTAAGCTGCTCAACCGTATCCTCAGGAAGTTTCGAAATCACCTCGTTCGCAAAATCTTCGGTAATGTCTTCCGGTGCCATGATTTCATTAAGTTGCCAGATGTTAGTTTCGCCTTTAGGATTGGTAAGACTAATCGTGACATAGCCAACCAATATCTGATTTGTTGTCATGTTCGTGCTCCTTTCTAGTACCAATTATTATTAAGCGTGCATCCATATTCCTGAAAAATATCAAGAACCTTATCCAGCACTGTGCAATAAGTGTCATACTCTTCGTCGGTTAATTCTTTGAGAGTTTTAGCAGTATCGCAGTTAAGTTTCTTGACTTTGCAACTATACGAATCAGCCGAAGTATAAGTTCTTTCTTTAGGCTGTCTCAAAAAGCAACTGCGACGAATAATTTTGCTTAGCCCCATTAAATCGTTATACTCCATAAACGGAAAATGATTGTATTCCCAGGCTTTTCCTTTCTTCATTAAGCCTCCGTGTTTCTTCGCGACTTCTTTAGGGCACATTGCTCGGCGAGGTTGCTTTTCTTCGGGAAGCATAGCCTTCAGTTGCTTTACTTCGGCTTCTAGATCTTTTATTCTTTGTTCTAGTAGTTCTTTTTGATCTGGGCTGTAATAAGCCATACTAGTTAGTCTCCTTTCTAGTTTCAAAATTCATGGGCTATAGTAATTTCGCTAATCGGCATTATTCCTAGCAAGTAAATCTCTCCGCCTTCGTACCAATCGTTATCAAAGTCATAGTCAAAACCATTCGGAATAGCTATAATTCGGTCCGTGCCTAGAATACTTGTCTTAATATCAACAATTAGAGTTTCATATTTATCGTGTTTGGTAGCCCATTCGGTTAGTACAGTACTAAGAGATTCATAGGCGCTTTCGTCTTGTTGCTTATCAATAAGCATCTTGACTAGTCTCCTTTCTAGTTTCAAAAAGTGGTGGACCGTCAGGGACTTGAACCCCGAACCAACCGGTTATGAGCCGGTAGCTCTGCCAATTGAGCTAACGGTCCGTTTTCGAAATCTCAAAATGCATCGTAATCGGCCAGGCTGCTATCGTTAAGGCTATGACTGGTATTGCTACAGCTATAACAAAACCGTGAGATACTTTAACATCATTAGCGATTTCTTCAATCATAGCCTTAAATCCACCTCTGTCAGCAATCATTCGGATCTGCCAGATAAGATCGACTATGAAACCGAGTAAATATAAGTATCCAATAAGTCTAATTTGTTCGTTTGTCATTAAATTCTCCTTAAAAAAATAAAGAGAAGCCGCTGTTAAACGACTTCTGATTTATTAAAGCTTCCGAATGTTCTTTTATTTACTTCATCATATACCTGCCCACTTACGACATTATCTCGTTTTTGATTTTGCGCATTCATTTCACAGGCTTGCTCAAATAGATTTCCGCTATACCAATGTGGAAATGGATACGAATGTGTTTTACCGTCCTTTGTTGTATAGATAACTGTATATAAGATCATTTCGTCACCTCCATTATAAAGGCTGTCGAAAATACGAAAAAAAAAGAAGAGCCGCTGTTAAGCAGCTCTATATGATTACGAGTCCCCTCGCTCAATAACGATAGTTACCTTATCTCCCGGTTCTACAAATCCGGCGAGCATAAGTCCTTTATACATTTGAGCTTCAGGATCTACCTCGCATGTCATCTTAGGCTTAAACTTAAGTGGCTTTTCTTCTTCTATGGTCGGTAAATCGATTTCTAATAATTTGCACAATTTAATCATCGTCTCCTCGTTTTGAAATTTATTCGTTTGTCCTTGCTCAAAAGCGACATAAGCGCGCCTAGTTACACCTATTGCGTTTGCCACTTCCTCTTGAGTAAGGCGTTTCATTGCTCGGTTGCCTCTGACTTCATTTGCAAATGTTTTAAAACTTTTTTTCATAAGATTTCACCTCCATTTAACCCGTTGTAAAACCTACGATTTGGCTGGGGCGGTAGGATTCGAACCTACGAATGACGGAGTCAAAGTCCGCTGTGTTACCCGCTTCACCACGCCCCCAATGTGAGAATATAAAAAGAGCGAGGTAGAGCCTCTCTGGACTCTTTAACCTCGCTCTCGCTGGAATATGAGAGCCTTATTTCCTCAACTCTCATGGCCTGTACACCGAAGCAGACAGACTTTGCAAGGGGAACCTTTCCCTCTCGACGCTTGCTCAGCACTCTGACCGCCGTGCTTACTTCCGGTTCCAGACCCACCCTGTAAGCATAAGGGTGGTGGTACCGCTGAAGGGACTCGAACCCTTACGACTCTCGTCGGCAGATTTTAAGTCTGCTGTGTCTACCTATTCCACCACAGCGGCGAATATCAATTTACCATGACAAATGATTCAAAAAACTATATTTCTCAAAGCCGATCTGCTTAAGAATATCATCCACTTCCAAAATCGTGACATCATGATTTTTCTTGAAAGTATCTAAACTAAGATGAATTCTCCAATTTGAATTGCCATCTTCAACACAATTTGTATATTCTATGTCTCTTTCAATTCGCTCTTTTAAACGTTTAATCGCAGACTCTGTTACAGGCAGTTTTTTCATAATACGATCCTTTCTTCATTGAATATAAAACTAAAGGAGCCTGCCAATTTTGACAAGCTCCTTTCATGATTACTTACCGCAAAGATGCAGCAGCTTCTCCTTCCGTTTCAAATACGATCCTGGCTCCTACGATATTTTCTTCATATTCTCCAGGACCATATCCACGGGTTTCTTTTGTGACAATGATCTCGACAGCGTCGGCCATGAGCTCATTATAGTGATCATAGCTTTGAATGACTCAAAACTAATTGTACCAACACAACCATAACTCCAGCTTTTATAAAAGCCTAAATAGTAAATGAGATACGCCAATAGAAGCAGACTAAGAAAAACTAGAATAGCCTTTAAATACATTTAGTCTCCTTTCGCTTGCCAAAGTTCATTATCGACTAAGTTTGTTTGCACGATAACACTTTCTGTTCGATTACGAAGCTCTTCAACAATGTTCTTAAAACTATAGTTTTTAGCGTCATGGATCACATAAGAATGACTTGGAGCGTACGAATCTAGAAATGCAATATCTTCTTCCCAATGTTCTTTGGCTCGTTCGTAAGCACGATAATTCTTACTTGTTTGGTCTGTCTGAAATCTCTGAAGTAACTTTGTAAGCCATTGATACTGAAGTTTTTGATCCGGGTATACAAGAAATGGGCCATAGACTCCAGCGCGCTTAAGCTCAATTTGATGAGCATGCAGATACCTAACGACTTTAGAATGTGTAGAAACAAAGACCGTATAATCTTGTTTAGCAAGTTCAATTGCTGTTTTACAATAAAGCTCTGGCCATAGAGGTATTGTAGATTGAGTATATTTACTACTTTCAAGATCAATACAATGATCCAAGCCTACAATTGAAGACTTACCAATTCCAGGATATCCACAAATAATAAGCTTATTGCTCACTAGTCTCCTCCAGCGTAATAATCTCACTATACGGCAAAGACTTAATCCAGTCGCAGAAGCATCTCCATTCGTCAAGTTTATGATCCTTGCGCTTCGGATAGATCCCAGCCAGAACCTCATAGTTCAGCATAACTGTCCGTTTCTGATTGTAAGAACTCGGAAGAAGCTGAATCATTTGCCACCAGTAGGCTTTATCTTTAGTTTCGAGGAACTTCATTCGATAATAGTTGAGAGCACAAATTGTTTCTTCGAGAAGATCTTTTGCAAACTTTGATATAACGTAGTCTTCATAATACTCAGGATTAACATTGTCTACTCCAGATTCATATGCACCATGCGCTTCATCCCATTCCATTTCTCGTTCAATTGCAGATTTTGGAAGCGGATTAACATCAGTAATACATAGATCAGGATGTTTATTAAAGAATTCAGCATTAAACTCTTTATTCTGTTTCTCCCATTCTTCAAATTCTTTTGAGAATTCCGATTCAAAGTCGGGCGATTCTTCAAGATCTGGCCTCTCAAATAAATGCTCACAACTAAAATCCTCCAACGTAAATTCCTTACTATGAATCTTATGCATCGTAGAGCACGAATTGGCGACGGTTCCGACCTTATAAGTATCAAATTCCTTCCACCAGTAAAGCGGTGCCGTAATATCAACAGTAACGACGATCATACGACGGAACTTTGCATCTACGGAACCGGCTTTGGCGAGGTTCATCATAAGTTTGCGGTCATTTTCTCCAAGCGCGATATCGCCAGGAAACATCCCTTCATAGATGCATGGAAAACAGTCTCCGAAAATATTATGTCCATCGCCCGGTCCATCGATAAAATCGGTATCGCTCTTTTCCCAACTATTCATCGGATTTCTCATTCCACGAATAGCAGCCTCCCAGCCGAGAACTTCAGTGTTTTCTAGCTTAATCATTGCTCATTTTTCCTTTCATGATTATTTAGTTTATTTCAAATCAAACTGATGCTCACAAATCCAGCAAATCATACGGCCTTCTGGAATCGGAGCTCCACAGCAAACGCAGGTTTCCATAGTTCAATCATTTCCTTTTAAGTAGTGTAACCGTCAGCTCTTGTTTCATGCTCAATGATAAATATTGTATCTAAAATCGAACCATTTTTTCTGTAAACATGAATCATTTCAGCATTTTCATTTGTCGTATTTTCAAGACATCCGAGATGATATTCAGATGGAATTTTTTCAGAATATCTTTCATTTAGGATGTCCATGGCTTTTTCTAAAGCCTTCGCACGACTTCTATAAATACCGAGACAATCAATGAAATCATCGTCGTCTTCGACTAAAATAAATTGTCTCATTATATAGCTCCTTTAAAAGATCAAAGGGCCCAGATCTCTCCAGGCCCTTTCGCTCATATTTATTCTTCGGGATGTTCCTTTGCAATTAGAAGTTCACCGGTATCTTCAACTAGTTGATCAACTTTCTCTTCAATTCTATCGAGCGTACTTCGAATATCTCTCAGATTCCACTCGACTGAACCTGGGGAAATATAATTACTATAACTCGGTCCTTGCCCATTATACGGAGTCATCTTCGGCGTATTACGATTGACTCTTTTCACAAAAGACACAACCCGCTCGAAAATATAAATTACAGCATAAGCTGCCAGAATTGCCAGAAAGACATACAGTGCAGTTTTCATATTAGAATTCTCCTTTCATATTGCTCATGTTTTACTTTTTTGCCTGAATATAAAGCTTCAGAAGCTCAATGCTCAGTTCCTCTGCGAAACCAGATTCATGAAGAGCGTTATACCGAGCATAGAGATCATAAGCCCACATATCAGCGTTTTCTCTGACGGTGGCTTTCTCGTGTTCATCTGCCGCCTTAGCAAGCTGCTCATCGCGAACGGCTTCAGCGTCACGTTTCTTATCGCTATACTCATCCTGAATGGCGGCCACAGCATTTTCATATTCAGTATCAGAAATCTTCTTAAACATTTCATTATTCTCCTTAGGTGTTGGTTTGAGTAAAAGATGACAGGCAATTCGTTTAATAGTATCAGTGTAAGTAAATTCGTCGCAATCGCTCAGCGTTAAGATGTCTTCTGTCGTTAGTTCGTATCTCGTATAGTTTGGTATATGCTTAATTACATAAATGTCCTTGAGTGGATTCCATTGGCCAAGAATTTTAATATCTTTTGGTAATTCGCATTTCTTTTTACACAGGTTATAAATATCTCTTAAGATATTATCTTCACTTCTGCTCACATCTTCACCTCCAGCGTCGCCTGTACATTCGTTCCGATCTTTCGATAGGAAGGCAAATATCCATGTTGATAGGCATAATAGCGTTCCAAGAGAGTTCCATAAGCTATTAAAATAACTTCGCTTACGTCGGTTCCATTCTCAATTTGACTAACGCGATTACGACTTATTTTCAGAATATCACCAACTTCTTTCTGCGTTAAACCAAGATATTCCCGATAGTATTGGAGAGCTTTCGGAGTCCAGGTATGACCAAACAGAATATCTTTTACGGTTTTGTCCATCAGACCTGAGTTCCTCTTTTCTCTATCACCCACGCCGGATCTTTGAAAATAATGTCACTGAACGTTCGCTCAAAGTCTGGTCCGATTGAGTGATAAATGTACTTCGCCGTAATAAAATAGCCACCGACGACCTCTTTAATCGCGGTGACTTCTAGGCGATCTGGAATTGTTTCATTCGGTCTTTTTCTGTAGAAATAATCTCCAATTTCTACGGGACAACGTTTAGTAAACTCTTCAATAGTCATGGAATCTTAATGTCTCCTTCCCAATAACATTTTTCATGTCCAGGAATATCAATTAATGTGAAACGATCAGGATAATTCTCAGGATGCCCACAGATACCATTTGCAGCATGCTTATAATCAAATGTGTGGCTACATTCGGCACTTGGGACCATGCGACGAAAACACATTACACTATCAGAACAATGATCTAGGCCATCACAGAGATATGCGATCTTTATTTCTTCTCCCATTTAACAGGTACCTCAGTTCCAATACGCATGCTCTCTTCAAGGCAGTCATCACAGTCGGGAATTTCTTTACCGTCCGCCCAATTTTTGCAAGTCTTACAGTATTTATCATACCGGACTTCTTTATTTTCGCTATCGCCAATCATAGTTAGATCTCCAGAATTTCTTTGTGGTCTTCAACAGGCTTCGGCCAAATATCAGACGGAGCAACACTGTCCTTCTGAACATACCGAACTCCATTCACTACAAAACTATCGCACTCGAAGCCCTTCTTGATGAGCCTATTGAACTTATCGGTTGTAATTCCCCATTTATCACAGAGAACCTTAGCTCGAACATAGCCCTGTTTTTCCATAGCAGAGTCAAAATCTGCCTTAATTGCATTCATAGATACAAGATTAAACATTTATTATTCTCCTTTTTAATTCTAAATTTCTTCGATTGACACAATATGGTCGATGTTAACATAGACATTCCAGTTGCCATCATCGCCTAAGACCCTCGCCCTATCCGGATCATAATCATAGACTTTAAGCCAGCGCTTGCCCTGAAGACGAAGACCATCGATTCTCATGAAAATCTCTTCGATGCTTGCGCCGTCAATACAGTGACGCTTTTTGTTATTCATCGTTATAGAAAAACGATTCATATTGTCTCCTTTACACTTTAAAATTCCGAAAGTGGTACGATCTCTTAAGGCCTAGCAATATCAAAAACTGATCGCGTTTACTAAGCCATGTATACTTTCGCCAGATCTTCCATTTTGAATACCTGGCTTTAAGTTTTCGGATCACCATCTCCACCTCCTTGCTTTTTCGAATACGCTCCACTTGTTAATATGTTTCTGTCTATTACGTTGATACCAGATGTTTACATAGAAAATATAGTCTTTAACTGTGAGATTTGATACGTCATTCATTCTTCTTCGCCTTTCAAAGCTTTAATAAACTTTTCATCGCCAACGTTTTGAGCGATCTTATAGCATTCGCTGCAAAGATAGCTATTATGCCAGCGATGGAGTGTTCGTCTACTAGCTCCACAACTTACACAGAAAACTTTGGCTTTTGTGCGCTGTTTTTCAAGAGGAATTGGTTCTTTATTCTTCATCATTATTCTCCAAGAGTTCTTTCAACTTTATTCCATCGGATATCAAACAATCTTCATTCTCTTTCATAAGTTTCGAACTAGTTTCCTCGTATTCTTCCTTCAGAATTCGCCTAATTCGAAGCGTTGTTTCTGATGTGTCGTTCTGAAGCGCATTAAAAATACTATGTCTAAGGCTTGCATACTGATTACTCCAGAACTTTTCGTCATTCCTTCGACGAATAAACGGCATCGTAAGATCAAATATCATTGTGTACTCATCGTTAGTCAAATGATACTTTTCTTTGAAATAGCTTACCGGATGGCTATAGCCAGACTTCAGAATATCATCAATGATCGGAACAATTTGTTCAACCTCGTCATGCGGAATAATAGTCATCAGAAATCTCCCTTTCCAAGTTTTGAAATGAATTGAGTAATAGTCCGCTTATTCGAATCGAAGTCCATAGTCTTTGCTAGAGCCTGGAGCATCGATATCGCATACGTGACTGTTGTGTCAGGAATATCATTTTTACGGGCTGTGATAACAGACATAATTTCTCTTGCAGCAGCTACCTTCTGACTATCGAAATCGAGACTGAGCGCAGAATTATAAATAGCTGCAATTGAAGCCTCTACAGCATCCGTCGGCATAAGGTAAAGGGTCTGCCGAGGATCACTTTGGGATCGATTAGAATAGGTAGTCCTACCATAAATAGGGTCCGTCAGAACCTGATACGGAACACCAAGCTTTCGACAAAGCAGACTAAGACCGATCATCGAAAGTCCACCAATAATCGTTCCGCCGTTTGCTTTGAATGCTTCAAGAAACCATGCTGCGAGTTTTTCATAATTGAGTTTTTTCATATTTTTGCCTCCTAAAAATATAAATCACTGAAAATTAGAGAGGAGTGCTAAAGCTAATCCAAGCTTATACAACTCCTCCGACTGAACGCTCTTGATTGAGAAAATATTTTTGTTAAAGCATCCTTCGCGCTGGTAAAAATCGTCGATGACCTCTGGAAAATACTTCATCGAAAATTCTTGTACAATTTCTTCAGCTTCGGTTCGTTTCATGCTTGTGTCTCCTTTCAAAAAAATGGGAGAGGCTGTTACTTTAGCGTCTCCCTTTAATTAGAAGTTTCGGATGGACTTATGTATTGCCATCCCTCTTCATATATATAGTTGCAAATTTTACGAATAGATTTTTGCTTCGTAATATTTCTTCACGGCCTCCCACTCATCATAGAATCTATGAAGTCGTTCATCAATCCAAGTATCCATTTCATCCATTGACTTGAACTCGCTTTTCTCTAGATACTCATAAACTTCATCCTCGAATTTCTGCTTCATCATAGTCAGGATCAGATTGCATTTGTTTTTCGTCCAGTTTCTTTCTTCATCGTTCATAGTTTGTTTCCTTTCTATTAAGAGATTTGTCTTGCATGATTGAAAGATTGATGTTAGACTTTAAAAGCATCTTTTAGAACTAGGAGGGATATCAAATGGGATGGATCATTCACCGTGAAATGAGCAGCGAAGAAGATGGCGAAATGGAAGGTTACATGACCCAGTACGGTAACTTCGGAGTTCGATCAGAAGCCTACGTGTACGACTCTTACGAAGAAGCCGAAGAAGAAGCAGAAAACGCTGAAGGTTGGCTGGTTCAAGAATTTCCCGAAGACTGGAACATGCTTTCGGCCATTGAAGTTGATGACTAAAACTCTTCCCAGAATTCTTTCTTTAGCGGCTTCATGCGTAAAGCCCACATGAGCTTTCGAAGTTTAACTGTTGGGTAAAGACCATTTTCATCAGGCTCAGCAGCATTCTCCAGGAAAAAGTGTTTAAAACCAGGATTTAAGTAAATATCCCCAGCAATCCAAGGCTCGACAGAACTCCACTGTCGGGTCTTTTTAATTGAATTGAACTTTTCCTGGATAATTGCTAAGCCTTTACTTTCATTTTGAAATAGTGTACATCGCGAATACATAGGATGATCACATTGGTAAATTCTTCCTGCTGAGATCCAGTTTTCTCGTTTTTGATAGTAGTATTTCATAAAAAATATAAGGACCCGTAGTAATTACGAGTCCTGTTTGATTAGTTTTAGGCTTTATTAATGTTTAATACAGTGGCCTCTGAAATACCAAGCTCTTCAGCAATCGTTTTGTTGGTATAGCCTGCCTGCGAAAGCTGCTGAATCCTATTTTTCATAGTTTCAGCATCTTTATGAATTTGCTTTACTCTTTCTGTACGATTAGTGCTAATAGTACTTTCTTTCATAATACGGTCCTCCTTAAATATTAGATAAGGCTTTAAACCTTTCATTATAAAAACTGTATAAATTACGAAAAAGAGAAGGACTCTGTAAAGGATCCCTCTCGTGTTTGGCTTACTTTTTCAACAAGCCCATATCAGCAAGGACGTCTACTTTCTTCTCGCCATTAGCGATACGACTTGAAAGCTCAGCCCTTTCCTTCGCATTCGGTTTACGTCTCAGCTCATGGTACATACCCAGCGAGTGATCATAAACATGCTTTTCCTTGAACTCCTGCTCTTTGTCCAGAGCGATATTACGTTCGATAGAGCGACCAAGATTGGTCAGTCCCTTACCGATGGCAACACCGGCTGGAATCAAAGCCAGGGCCAATTCCTGATGTTCAGACGCCCACTGGATAGTCTGACGAGCTTTGACCTGCGCCTTATAGCGAATAGACCAAAGCTTCATGTCGATATCCTGCTTAATTTCCTTCCAAGATTTTTTCATAAGTTTTCCTCCTTAAATATAGTTTGTATATTTGCCATTATAGGAGCTGTTAAACTTACGAAAAAAAGAAGACGCTGTAAGATACAACGCCTTCCATTTTGAATTACTTTTTGCCGAATTTCTTCATGCAGAAAGCGATTCCGCATGTCAATCCAAGGGTACTGATTACTGTCGCCCACCAAACTGCTATCAGTTTAGGAATGGGCTTGATCATAATGTCCCACAGAATTGTTTTTGCAAGTTCGCGATTAGTCATGATAAATTCCTCCTTTAAAAATATCTTCATTATAAAGGTTGTTTTATTTACGAAAAATAGGAGTAACTGTAAAAGCTACTCCTAGAGACTTTATGCCTCAAAGATATTAAAAATAATTGTTCCTCCTTGATATGCATCAATTTCTTCCGGTTTACCATTCTCAAAGTAGTGCGTTTCCGAGTAAAACATTTTCTTCGTATCCTCATCAATACCAATGTCTTTAACAATATGCTCGTGGCTGAACGAACCCTGAGAAACTTCAACTACATATTTCTTATAGTCAAAATCCTCGATAAGTTTAAATGCTCCACAGGAACACGGGCATGTGCCTAAGAATTTGGTTTCGATGCACGTACCGTCATACTCGAAGGTTGCCACAACAATAAATAATTTTTCCGGCATAATAACATACCTCCTTTAAAAATATCTCCATTATAAGAGCTGTATAAATTACGAAAAAAAATAGAGAGTGATCCCGCTTCGAACGGGAGTCTCCCGATTAAGTCCCCATGACACCATATAGATTACTCCATATGGCCGAGCGTGCTACCATTACACCATTGCGGGTCGTTAGGGCATTTCAGCCCTGGGCTCTCATAACAGGCCCATTCGCCTCCTCTCATATTAGTAGTTGTAGATGATACGAAAAACCTAAGAAGCTGCGCCTCTTAGGTTTATAAGTTTACTTGAAACTAATGTTTCCACATACATCATTGTAATACCATTTCCAGCCAGCTCTCGAACGGCTTTCCAATGTAGCCAGTGGGGATTTCATTTCATGGTAAAGCTCTTTATACGTTTGCGGATACGGCGGATCCATCTCTTTGTATTTGCATCGGATAATGTTAATTGCATTTCCGAAGAAATCAATGACAATGCCGCCGAAAAACCACAACCAAAAAGCTTTGATTCCAATGAACAGAATCTTCCAAATGGTTTTTGTAATGTTCTTCATAGCTGTTTACCTTCTCTTTCATAAAATGTAAGCTTATTAGCTTCATTATAAAAACTGTAGAAAATACGAAAAAAGAGAGCCATTGTAGACTCTCTTGAGACACTATGGTTTGCTACTTATCTTACGACTTACTGAGTTATTCCAAAACTCCAGTCAAAGCGCAACCAAGAAAGATCAAACCTCCAGTCACACACACGAATCCGGTCCCAGCGACCAGATATGTCATAAAAGTCTGCCAGCCCAGAAATATTGCCAGGGTCGACAGAATTCCGATAACAATCAGAATCGCTGATATGATCAGAACCAGTAATGTGTCCTGAGAGGGTTTTATTCTTTCTTCTTTTGCGACTTCTGGATACACGTCATTTGGTACTTGACATTCTTCCTCGTATTTGTTGTTTTCGTGTTTAATAGACATAATAAAACCTCCTTTAATATTTGTCTCATTATAAAGGTTGTTTTATTTACGAAAAAAAAGAGAAGCTGTTAAACTTCTCTTCCACAGAGTTGATATAGTTTATCGAAAAATGGTATTTCGAGTTCTTTCCTAATTACTGCTTGCTTATATGCCTTAAGATCGTCATCAAGTAACCTATACATTGCATTTATCGCTGCAATACGTCTTAAATTCAAACGATTTGAACTTATTAGTATTTCCGACGATAACGCAAATAGATTCTGATGATGCATAGCGTCAGCGTATATCGTAGTAAGTGTAGGATTCCCTCTCCATTTACTCATTTCCATTGTTTTCACCTCCTATCATAAGCCCTGTAAAATATACGAAAAAAAAAAGAAAGTCCCTGTTACAGAACTTTCTCGGTGTTTACTTTTTCGGACAATTCCGAATCGATCACGAAGTAATCGTCAATATTCCAATAGTCAACTTCTACCATAATGGGCATCATCGACCCCGAATAAGTATTAACGATAAGCGCGAAAAATCCGTCCGAATACGCATTACAATTATACATAGCGTATCCTTTTCCGGCTTCTAGCGTAAACCAACCGTCAATATTGCTATAGTTCGTAAGTCTAGGAACAATATGGTAAGTCTTATACCCTTTCTTGACGTAAACTTCGGTCGTTTTCTTTGCTCGCCAAATTTCCATAGTTTTCACCTCCTTTCATATAAGAAGCTGTAAATCATGCGAAAAAAAGCTAAGACGCTGTAAGCGCCTCAGCTGATCTCTAATCCCATATGATTACCTTTTGTTTTGGTGTCCACTTTTTTATGCCGCGAGCACGATATTCTGCGTATTTCTTTTGCGAAAGTAGTATACCTAAACCGAAGCGCTTATCATTGATTGGATGGTTATCGATCGCAGCCATTGCAATAACATCGCTAATAGCGCGAACATACCAGTCCCGATCTTCAAAACACTTCTGTTTCGGTTTATACTTTAAACTTCCGCCAATCTTAAATCGGATTACATACTCTTCATCGTCATAAATAAAATAGCCATAATATTTTTTCATATGGTTTCATCTCCTTTCTATATAAGAAGCTGTAAATCATGCGAAAAAAAAATAAACGTTGTAAAAGAAAGAGTAAGCTGTAACGCTTACTCTCTCGAAGAGTTTAGTCTTCCAACCATTTTTCCAAATACTTCTTGGCCCACTTCGGGATCTCCTTGGTTACCCACAGGGCCGTCAGGCATACTTCGCCCGCAATCCAGATCAGGCCGCTCATGGATTCGCACCAGTAGTCGTCCATGAGGTAAGCTCCGATCAGAGTTGCCGCGATCAGCAGCACAAACATTCCAATGTAACTCCAGTTGATCTTTTTCATAATAATTACCTCCAAATAATTTGTAAATTTGAGATCTTTGCCTCTTCATTATAGTCGTTGTAATTCTTGCGTTTTTATGTTATACTTCCATTTTGAAGGAGGAATGCCTATGAAAATGCCAAAGCCTGTGAAACGCCCATCAGGAAACTGGCGAATTCAAATTATGGTAGACGGTAAGCGATACAGTGTCACAGATCCAGATCCTAAGGTAGTTAAGCAGAAAGCCAAGGAACTCTATGCAGGACTTCAGTTCGAAAAACGTATTCCACTGACGGTCGGTAAAGCTTTCGATCAGTACATCGAAGCTAAGGATAGCGTTCTCTCTCCGGCAACAATCCGAGGCTACAAGAAGATCCGTAAGAATTATCTTCAGTCGCTCATGAAGACAAATATCACGGACCTCACTCAGGAAGAAGTTCAGCGAGCCATCAATGCGGATTTCAAAAGCGGAGCTAGCAGTAAATCAGTGCGAAATGCTCATGGACTTCTCAGTGCTGTTCTCAAGGAATACCGACCAAACTTTGTACTGAGAACCACACTTCCCCAGAAAAAGCCCTATGAGATTTCCATTTTGACGGAAGAAGAGCTAAAGAAGCTCTATCGAACAGCCGAAGGGACTAAGTATTATCTTCCGATTGTCTTAGCGTCCTGGTTGGGTTTACGAATGAGTGAAATTCGAGGACTCAAGTTTTCAGATCTTATCGACGGCAAGATTCACATTCAGAGGGCCATTGTCGAAGGAGAAAATGGTCCGGCTGAAAAACTCACAAAATCTCTCGCCGGGGATCGCTGGATTAAGTGTCCTATAGAGCTTCAGAAACTCATAGAACAACAATCACATGCTACCGAATATGTTGTTCCTCTGACCGAAGCGGCGATCTACAAAGGCTTTAAACGTCTTTGCGACAAGGCTGAAGTAACCCCCTGTCGATTCCATGATCTCAGACATTTTGCTGCCTCTGAAGCGCACTCTCTCGGCGTCCCAGATAAGTATGCTATGAAACGCATGGGACACAAAACCGACAATATGCTTAAGACCGTTTACCAGCATACTATGGCAGATAAAGAGGATTCTTTCTCAAATATTATCGACTCTCGTATGGAGTCGCTCTTTTTAGACTCGAAAACTGCACCCGAAATTGCACCTGAAATATAAAAAGTGTAGATTTCATGCGTATTTGACGGCGTTTTCCTATGGGGTTCAACTCCCCCCATCTCCACCATAGTATGAAGCCCTGAGCCGCAATGGTTTGGGGCTTTTTCTTTTGTTTATGCGCCTTTTTCGGTATTTATTTGGGCAATTATTCTTTCAGACGAGAAACCGAAATTGCACCTAAAAAATAAATAATTGCACCCAAAATTGCACCTGAGAAAAAAAAGAAGTCACTGTAAGTTTTTCACCTATAATGACTTCCATTTTGAATTATCTGAATAACAATTTCTTGAACTTGAATGCTGACCACACAGCAATCAGTACCAAAAGGACTTTATGCTCGCTCATCCAGATAACGAGATCGATCTCTCCGCTTAGCACAGAGATACCGAAATCGACAATCATATTAGCGAGAATAAAAATCAGCGGTAGTAGAATGATTACTAGAATAGTTCGTTTCATAGTTCTTTTCTCCTTTCAAGATTTATTCTCACTATATAGGTTGCCGAAAATGCGAAAAAAAAGAGGAACTGCGAAATTTACAGTTCCTCAGAGTTTTTCAGGTTGCTGTTAACAAAAATATTACTCCTAAAACGATTAATCCTACTGGTCCAAATTGACTATAGGCAAACATCGCCCCGAGTCCTATAAGTAATAGCTTTCCGTTTCCTCCTTTCACTTAGTAGTTCCTCCTTTTTCTAAGACTTCTTTTTGTGAATGATTTTTAATCAAATAAACCACCCTTTCTTAAATATGGTCTCATTATAAACATTGCAGAAATTACGATAAAAAAGATAGAACCCGCAATGGATTCTATCCTTTATTTTTTAGCGGAGAAGACCCATTTCATCCAGAGCTTTCGGAGCCCATTCGCCGTCAATTACTCTTTCACCAAGTTCCAACTTCTCTTCGTTGGTTAAAGGCTTCTTTGTGTAGAAGTTAAGCCCAGTAACTTCGTCCGGAACTGCGCATTTCTCCATTTTTGCGTCTCCGATTCCTGACAGCAGTTTCATTCCTCCGAATACTGCTGTAAAGAGCCCGGATCCGATCATCATGGGTACTTGCGGATTCTCAGAACAGAAAGTAGCGAAGTCATTAAACTTCTCTTTCATTCCTTTAAACCACGTTTTGATAGTTTTCTTCTCTTTCTTTTCATCTTTCTGCTTATTTGCTTCCATTTTGATCTCCTTTCGAAAATAATTTGGATCTCTCCATCATAAGAGCTGTTTAAATTTCGATGAAAAAAGATAGAACCCGCAATGGATTCTATCCTTAGGAATTTTACTCCGTTTTATCTTTTACTCTAAAACAAGATCGATACATAAGTTCTGTCGACAATCCTAGTGCGATTAGGACGACTACTGCTCCTGTCGCGAAATGCCATGGAACTGAATAGAATTCTTTCGTGTACTCCATATAGGTCATGCCATCGAATCTCATGTCGAAGGCCGTCGCTATACCAAGTTCAGCGAAAGCTAAACAGGCCACGAATAACACGATCACAAAAGCAATCGCCAGTCGCGTAGTAATACCTCTTTTTGTCATTTTAGTATACCTCACTTTTCTAGATTCAGAAAGTAAATCTTTCCTATCATAAAAAGTGCAGAAAATGCGAAAAAAAGAGAGAGGCAGCTGCCTCTCTTAATCAAAGATTTCTTCCCACTCCGCAGTGGTATCGAACTCCTCTGAATCGCAATCCCATACGAACGAGTATAATGCTCTTTCGCCGGTCTCCAGGTCTACCGCATAAATCGATCCCATGTTATAATAGGTATCGAAAACGGCGAGGACCTGATAGCCGTCCATAATTTCATTAAACGTCCATACATCATCGTCTTCTTCAGAGATTTCGAAGCCATACGTAGCGAGCTCTTTGATCAGAGCTGCAGGAGCCTCGTCCTCTGTGTAGTAACGAAAGCCGCACAGGACAATCGCCATCATAGCAATAATAGCAATGATGATAACCTTCTTAATAAGTTTCTTCATTTCAATTCCCTCCTATAATGTTGATTTTTGTGGGTGTTACTACCCTTCATTATAGTCGGTGCAATAGTTACGAAATGCGAAAAAGGAAAGTCATTGTAAGACTTTCCTTCCATTTTGAATTTACTTGATTCTCAGTATAAGATTAGTTACCTTATCACTAAACTTATTGAGCGTCTGATTCTTCTGGAACCACGGCTCTGCGAAGAAACTCAATCCAGTACTCAGTGTTCCGACAAAGGCATAAACCAACGTCTGGCCCCAAGCAGATCTAACCTTCTTACGCTCAACAGCTACTTTCTGCCGCTCAATCTCCAATTTGCTCTCTTCGATATCATTTCGAGCATTGTTATTGAGCCGCGTGCTTTCGCTATCGGACGCCTTCTGCTGAATATCCTCCAGGGTCTTAATTTCGTTTAAGACCTTTCCTCGGTTCTCGTCACCGAATTTCAACCGATTGAGTTCCTCGTACGCGTCATGAATGCTCTGCTCAAGCAGATCAGAATTGCTCATTTCGTTTTCAGGCATAATCATTTCCTCCTTAAAAAAATAAATTCTGGGATTTCTCCCTTATAAGAGTTGTTATTTTTGCGATAGTCTATTGTCGATCTTAAGAGTAATTTCTTTTCGATCTTCGAGATCGTCAAGGTCAAGATCCATGACAAATCTGACGCGTTCTCTTTCGCCATCTTCAGTCATTTCCAGAACAACAGACCCGTCGCAGTGTTTCTTAGTTAACAGTTTTCCGAAAATGTAACCAAGTGCTAAACTTGCGACAATTACGGACACCCAAATGAGATATTCGTTCATATTTTACCTCCTTTACATGAAATGCGTATATAAAAACAGAGGACTCTGTATAGAATCCTCTAGGTTTTATTGGCTGTAATGTTGTCTAATATTTCTTTCTGCAATTTTCCTAGCTCCACTATTATGTGACTCATTCTGTATAGTCTTTGATTGTCACTAGTTTCGTATTTTATTTCAAAAGCTAGTTCTAATATCCTACATTTATAATGATCAATGCTTTCTAGTTCTTTGAATCCTTTATTTATAGCTAGTTTGATTTTATCTTCTAAATCTTTATCTAAGCTAGTTCCCTCTTCAAATTTGCAAACTAGTTTCACATCAATATTGGCTTTTTCTGCTAGTTCTTGTTGTGTCCAACGTAATGCAATCCGTCTAAATACATATACTTCATAAGACTTCATAGTGGTGTACCTCTGCGTTAGATCTTGAAGCACATTACTATATGCCATTATAAAGTCTGTATTATTTACGTTGGACTTCCATTTTGAATTAAAAAAATAGAGGATTCAATTAAGAATCCTCTAATCGCTATTAATGCTTGCAGGCATATACCTCTCGCATGCAAGCTCTGAACTTCGCATCATGGGCGTTTGATTTCCCGATGGCCCAGCGAAAGCCATCTGCAGCCTTCCAGAACTGTGCGTCAAGCTCAGGCTTGTTCTCGTACAGTCTCTCCAGTCTATAGAAAAACTTCGCTAAACCAAAATAGAATTGCTGCATTCCACGATGGTAGTTCATTTTTGTTTCGTTGCTCATAGTTATTACCTCCATTAAAATTTAGCTATAATAGCTTCATTATAATGGTTGCACTTTTTACGCCTATCTTCTTCGACTAAGCAACCAGAAAAACTGTCGATATGAATAGCGTAGTTCAACTGGCAAACTTTCATTTGTCGTAACAAACTGCAGAATATTTGTACCAGTTAATCGAGCGCATTCTTCGATAAGTTCGACATAAGCTCTTAAGTCGCCGCGCTTGATCCCATCTTTAGAAGTCGTATCGCCTTTTCCAGTCCATCCATCTGCATCTTCATATTCTTTCTTCCATTCTGGATACTGAAGACAAAAATGTTTAAGCTCATAAAAGCGATGCTTACTAAGCTGATATTCAGTTTTCATTGTAGCTTCCTTTTCCAAGCGGAAGGCCTAAAATATAACGTAAGTTTTCATTTGAAACGTTCGCTAATTTTAAGCATCCAGCAATGATATCTAACGGAGCTTTCCTGAAATATTCAACTTTTCGTCTGTAACGCCATAGACTTGACGGATCGCAACCAACTCTCTGCGCCAATTCGTCGACAGTTTTTCTGTTAGATCTTAAATACTCGTGGACTACAGCATCGAACCTGTCCATACGTTTTTGATAACGGTCAATATCACGCATTTGATCAGTTAACAATACTTTCATAACGGTAATTCCCTATTAAACTAAAAATTACCAGCCGGTGAAGCCACCATAACACATGAAAAATGCAAAGTCAAACGTACTTTGTCGACTTTTGTTTCCATTTTGAAATTTTTATTGCATTTATGAAAGATTGCCTTTACAAACTTTTCTTGTACGTGTGAAAGACCGTTGTGCAATTTCACATGGCAGATTTAGCCTTTGACTCTTCCTCGATCAGTTTATTTAAATAGTCAAAATTTAAAGGAGCCTCCTCTTTAGAAGACTCCTTGTGCCCAACCAGGGAATTAAACCCAGATTGCTCATGACTGCTATCGAGTTTGAGATGCTTCGGAATATAAGTTTCTTTCTTAAAAACGCTCATGTTTTTCTCCTTTCTTAAACCGTTTCAATTGTAATGCTGACTTGGATCTTATTATCTTTAAACATTTGCTGAATCAGATAAAGGCTTTCAATGTCGATCTTATCGGCGATGTATGTCGTAGAAAATGTCTTAGAAGTTACGGTCGGTTTAACAGCTTCAACAGGGATCGACGGGACATACTCTTCCTGAGCTTCAATAATATCGCATGTGTTTTCTTCCACAGGTTCCACATCCTTTCTTTGTAAATCAATTGCAGCTTTAAATGCTTCAAGATTCTTTTCTGACATAAAGCGGCCTCTTCTCGTATGCGCTATGATAGAATTTAAAAGTTTCTTTCGCTGCAGATAGATGGCCAAATATCCATGAGACATTTCAAAAGCATACTGACTAATCGTTGCTACACCGATATTATATTTGGTCATTAAATGATTCACGTATTCGACCTGAATATCATTCGGCATATGCTTAAATTCATCGAATGTATAAAAGTAATTCAGATCATACGTTTCGATAGGTCCATGAAGCTTGTCTATCTCTTTATTTGACATATATTCCACTCCTAGTTTGCACATTTTGCTCTTTCTACCACTTACTTTATGACATGCAGAACGCTTTAGAATAGCTCTTTCACGATTAGTTTCTTTCAAGACGTAAGCTTCATCCGTCATCTTCAAGCTCCTTTTCTTCCATTTTGAATCCTAAAAAACTAATTAAACCAATGGAACCATTAGCGCAGTTATGGATGCCATGAGTATAAAAGCAAGGAGGCTTACATCCATTAGGCGTCCAAACTAAACCGTCTGGCGAAGTGGCAGCTTTCATAGTTATCTGATAAGCGGCATCATGATTAACGTCCCCAATGCCAAGATTATCTTCTACCAGTTCCCCGCAGAGTTCACAACGAAATATACTTTTCACTGATTCCACCTCCAAGTAGACACGTATTTTCCATCGTTGTATTCGTTCTTCAGATAAATACCATTAGAGGTAAGTTCTGCCCAACAATAGTCAGATGTACAAGGCCTCACCGCGTTATCGTAGTAAGAGTTCACAACTTCAGAGGCAATCTTATAATACTTGTCTACCACCTGGTTGTTCTCAGAAAATCCAATCCACTGATCCGGCTGTGTGATAACTTCGACGATAGTACTAAGGTTTCTAAATTCATTTTTGTTATTGAGAACTCGGTTAATTACGCACTCGCCATAAGTTCGAAGATCTCGTTCACCATAACCATATTTTTCGACAAAGTTATCGATGCCTGCGAAAAGCTTAGCCATAAGAATTGTATCAGCTTCTCTTTTGGCATTTTCAGAATTCTGTTCAGCAAGAAGAGCTAAACGGGTTTCTTCTTCTTTAGCCATTTGCTCAGCCTGATACTGTGCCATAGCTTCTGCGGCAAGAATTCCGGCACGCTCCTCCGCTTTTACTTGAGTTCTCCAGACAAACAGGCTCCCGATAAGAACAATAATGAGAATGGCCATTACCCAGTTCGTGAGAATCGGAACCCAAGGATGCTTTTTCATGAGGTTTTTTGTTCTGTCCTGCTGTTCGGTAAGTACATCTCGAAGCATTTTCATGTTGTCCTTAAAAGTGGTCTTAGGCATTGGTTTCTTAAGAGTTGGATAAGTCATTGTTATTCTCCTTTTCAAGTTGATTAAAAATTCTGTAGACATTTTTAATGTTTTCGCGTTTTTTACGGTTCTTTTGCTGCTTATAGTGTTTTCGCTGATGAGAGGTTCGTTTGCTCATTTTTCGGATATCTTCTTCGGCAAGTTTATAATTATGGTCATGACTTTTAATGTAAGAAAGAATCTTATTCACATGAGAAGTCGGTTTAAAATCTTCCTGCCGATGGAACGATCCGCGCATTAAAACTTTCGCTGGTAGATTTTTATCAAAATGCTTCCACCCCTTATGATTCATATGAAATAGATGCCAGTCCTGGGAAACATCTCTCCAAAAGATCTTCCAAAAACCGACATCTGTTTTTACGCACATGGCATCGTCTACTTTATCGTAGTAAATGTCCATGTTGCTTGTTTGTCTGTACTTATACGTAATTCCTCGAACACTGCGACAAAATTTACATTCGCAGTATCCCTTACGAATAGCATCGTCTTCTCGAATTTGCTTTCGGTATTTTTTCTGGATTCGATTTACGTAGGGACAATACGGGTCATGAAATACACTCCTTTCGTTTGTACTAATAATTACTTGGTTCATAGTTATCACCTTCCTTTACTTCCATTTTGAATTTAAAAAAGAAAGGAAGCCGCTTTATTTAAAACGACTTCCCTCGCCGAGAACTAAGTGTTCAGGTGGATCAGTTTCGCATCAGCTCCACCGGTCGCGATGTACTGACTAGAATAGTTCATTCCAGTCGCCATCAACGACAAGATTTTACTGATTTTCTTAAACATATTATTTCCCTCCTTAAAATTTATTATTGTTCTCATTATAGAAATTGCAATTTTTACGAATGGCAAAAATGAAAAAAAATAGACCCTGTAGAATTTACAGGGTCTAATTATTTTACTCAGCAAGATCCCAGCCATACACGCCAGGCTCCCAAACATTCCCGTCGACATTAGAAATCCAATGCTGATCATTGTGACTAACTTTCGCGCCACTCGGATAAGCATCTTCTGCGCCAAGAGGTTGTCTCCATTCGGGCCACTCTTCACCAGGTTCGTCAACTCTAGTCCAAATAGCAGGAACAAGATGCGGAGCCCAGTCAGACTGAGAAGTATGAGTTTCAGGAATTAGTTTATAGAGCAAGCCATCTTCAGGATCTCTGACTCGATCGCCTTTAACATAGTTCGTATCAGCTTTCCACCAGGGAAAGAGTTCAACTGCTTCGAGAGCATCTTCATCAACCAAAGAAGCAGCTGCTTTTTCAATAAGAGGTCTAAGAGCTCTTGCTTTTTCTTGCGGTGTCATTACTCGCTCACCCCCGTCAGAATGTCGTATGCTTCGGCCTTATCTGTCAGTTCTTCCATGTCGCGCTCTTCATCGGGCATCAGTTCGCCCTCGGTGTACGTTCTGTCAAACTCAGCGGGGTCACAAGCTTCGGAGTAGTAAACGCCATCACGGACAACATAGCGCCAAGAGTTGGAGTAGGTGCGGATGAAGTCACGCCCGTTTACATCAAAATGTTCTTGTACAATCATGTCCGTCCCTCCTTAAGTGATCGGTGTGCCATCGGCGTACTGTGTTTCGTAAATACTGCCTTCAATGG
>Ga0326514_10000689_pt1 | contig 22497 bp, 17 predicted proteins | sample 3_2548_0518_D_FD_203653 | JGI IMG/M metagenome (GOLD analysis project Ga0326514, IMG submission 203653) | Bovine rumen microbial communities from UC Davis, California, United States - 3_2548_0518 | ecosystem: Host-associated > Mammals > Digestive system > Stomach > Rumen | place: USA... | reverse complement strand
CATGACATAGCCATACTCGTCAAGGGTGGCTTCAATACCCATCGCTTGTAGTTCGTCGCGAAGCATCTTCAACAGATTCAACTGTTTAGCGGTGCTGGGCTGCGATTCAGAGTTTTCGTCAGAGGTTGTATCCACCGAAACATACCTCAGAAACTTGTCCAATAGTTTTTCCATATTTTTCGTAGTTTGATGATGATTGCAAAAATAAAGGTTTTTTGTAACGTGATCAATATTTCGCCTTAAAAGTCAGCCCAAGAAAGAACCTATCGACAGGCTCCTTCACCTGCAAGTCGTTGTCCATTCGGACAAAGGCGGAAAGCGAGTATTGCCGCGCCAAACGGTAGTCGACCGAGAACACGGTGCGCAGGTTGTCAATGCCACCTTTTTTGGGGTCATTAGTGAGCCAAAAGAGTTCTGTCGAGAGGGCATACTTGAAGCGGCTGTTCTTCGGCTGGTAGGTCACTTTCAGGCGGTTGCGCCAATACAAACGCGGATTGACGCGGTGTTCGCCCGTGCGCTCGTCGAAAAAGGTGCCGATGGCCTTGCTGCGCACTTGGAACCTGAAGCGGCGCCAATCCTCAGTATAAGTCACTTGCAAACCGAGGCGGCCACGGTTCTCGTAATAACCACGGTCATTGTGGCGGCGGATGTAGTCGGCGGTAAGGCCGATGTTCATGCGGTTGTGCAGGCAGGTGTAGTCCACGCCAACGGAATTGAGCCAGCGGTCGAATTGGGTGCAGTTGTTCTCGAAACGCAACTCCTCCTCCACCGAAAGGCCAAAAGGTCCACCCAAGCCCACTTCAGCCTCAGCCGAAACAATGCCTCCGAAGTCGGTCGACCTTTCACTTTGGGCAAAGACACCAACCGAAAACAGCAATAATACTATGGTGAGTAGCCTTTTCATTTCCCTTTCTCACAAAACCTACAAAACACTCAAAACTTAATTATCAAAATCCTTCAACTTCGTTATCGTGTCAATCGTATTCACTTCACCGTCAATGGGTTCGTAATATACCTTCACGAAGGCAACATCTCTCAGATAGTCGATATGCCCGACTTCCACTTTGCTGATATTCAATCCCGTGCGCTCGATAAGGTCGGCCTTTAGGTCGTCCTCCTTGCCATGCTTGGTGTTCTCAATGTGGTCGTAAAGGATGATTTTCATTGCAGTATGCTTCAGCAACTTTGTGCCATCCAAAAGCCAGATAATCAACACCGTAAACAGGTTGACCAAGACAAGTTCGGAATAACTCGTCGACAGTGCCATGCCATTGACGATGCTCAGACCCATCACCACGAAAAGATAGGTCATTTCGCGGATTTTTATGGTCTCAGTTCGGTATCGAATCATGCCGAAAATGGCAAACAGACCAAGGGCGTAGGCGATGTTCATCTTCATATTCTCCATCAGTGAAATGATGAGGAAAATGACCACCGCGAACATGAGGAAGGTGAAATAATAGTCCTTGCGGTTGGCTTTTTTGTAATAGAAGCAATGGATGATAACCCAACAGACCAAGAAGTTGAAAACGAAGCGGATAAGCATCGTCCAAAGGCTCTGGGCATCAAAAAGCGGCACGCCGAGGAAGTCCATTCCGCTGGCACCGCCACCAAATTCGCGTGCAATGTCAGGATCAAAGTCCTGTAGGTTGATTTGTAAGAGTTTCATATTTCAAAATTTTTAATTTCAAGATTTCAGGATTTCAGGATTTCAAGATTTCAAGATTTCAGATTCATCATTCCGCATTCATCATTCCGCATTCCGCATTTTTTCCAATCTCCTAAGTTTTTTCTTAAACCGGTTCTGCTTCACATCGGGACGAGTCAGACAGGTGCCAATGCAATACTTGCTGACCTTGAACGGCTTGATTCTCAGGTCGAAAAGCACATCCTTTAGGAGAGATTTTGCCCTACCGTCCTGTTTCAGTTCCATCACGACCAAAGGCGACATCGAAGCGGTTGCGCCGTTGCGTAGGTTCTCGAAACGCAGGTTGCAGTCGATGGTGAGACGCTCGGTTTTCCCATAGTTGACCAAGGTGATTCGGTCAAAAATCGTCACCAAATGCGGGCTCAGCGAACTGACCGCATAGGGCTGTTTCTCGGCCAAAAACGCCGCCGCCTCGGGGTTGTCCAAGATATTGGGAATGGGTTCCACGGCGATGCGTTTTTTCTTCGTGCGGCCTTTGTTGCTCTTGTGCTTCACCTCGCAAAAGGTCAGTTTTGAGTCAACATAGGTACGAACACGAACTTTGTCGCGCACCAAGTGACGGTCGTGGTGGATGAGGTACATGGTCAGTTCAGGCGTGTCGTAATACACAGTGCTATAGGGCGATAGGCGGTTGCCTTCCACCTCTTGGGCATAATAGTTTTCGCGGATGCCCAAAAGAATTTCATGCAGTTGAGCCTCCGTCACCACATATTTCGTGTCGATGCGATTCATCAGTTTCACACCGCTCATCTCGTCCAACGAAATCGGCTTCATGCCTTGCACTATGTCAAGAATTTCCTCCACGGTACTTATTTCGGGACGTATTCGTATGTTTTCACCGATTCCAATTTGCCGTTGGGATAATAATTGAGTTGGCGCACCTTGGAACCGTCTTCGTCATACTCGAACTTTCTGATTCTGACCACTTTATCGCGGTCGTTGTACTCAATTTCGCGCACCACCTTGGCCGAGATGTCGCTGTTTTCGGGATACTCGCTCACCACACGCCATTTCTGGCCGTAAGAAGCGTATTCGATTTCCTCAATCTTGCGGCCCATCGCATCATAGGTCGTCACGCGATCGAGGAAGGCGCGTTTGTCGCCCGCTGCCGTGTTCCATTCCTTCAGCACCATGCCTCGACGATTCTCACGCTTGGCGATAGTGGCATCTGAAACCGATTGAGCCATAGCACCGAAACCAATGGCTAAAAACGCCATAATTATTACTAATCTTTTCATTATTAGAGATTTAATATTCAAAATTTACGATTTAAGATTTCAGTTCCTTATACATTAATGATGACTTCAAACTGTTCCTCAAGCTCATAAATCAGCCCTGCCTCGCTGACGGTGATGCTTTGGAAAACAAAATCAGGGATTTCCGTGTTGATGTCGTCGGAAGCTGTAAACACTTCGTAATTACCGGGTTGCAGTTTCTGGAAACCAAAATAGCCATCAGGCCCCACGCGGGTGTCGTCGAAAGGAACCTCCTCTCCCACCCTACGGATATAGACCCTATGTTCGCAAGCCCAGCCCTCACCGCGCCAACTGCCGTTGTGGTAATATGAGGCATGAACGCGCCCTTTCACGATGGAAGTGCCGTAGGCTTTGCCATCATGGATGTATAGCGTAGGCACCTGAGCCACAGCACCTCGCGCCAATTCTACCGTTTCACTCACAGCTACCTTCTGTCCCGAAGGCAAGGTGGAATAAGCATACACGGTGTAGTTGCCAGGACGCAGATACTCAAATCGATAGCCGCCATCGGCACCAGTTTCAATATCGTCGCCGAAAAAGTTCTCATCGCCATAAACGATGAAAACATCGGTCTTGGCCGCGTTCACGGTGTCGGGGGTCAGGGTATAGTCGTCGTCGGGATGATGCACCAACTTCACGAAGCCCTGCACCGTGCCCGTGCCGCCCATGCCCTCGCCTTTGTTGCACGATGGCATAATCAAGGCCATTGCTAAAAGCGTCATCAAAAATCTTGTCATTCTATTCATTGCGTTGAAAATTGGGGTACAAAAATATGCAATTTAAATTTTACTTGAAGTTTTTCATTCAATTATCATACCATTTGCAATAAAAACCATGAAAACGGTCAAATATTGCCACAAATCTTCTTCAGCACGTCCACAAAAACGAGCACATCCTCCTCAGGAATACCTTCCAAAGCCTTGTTCATCGTCTCAATGGCCAATTGCTTGGTCGAATCCTTCAAGGCCATACCTTCTTCGGTCACGACGATGTTGTTCACGCGGCGGTCACCTTTGGCCACGGAGCGCGTCACGAGACCTTTTTTCTCCAAATTGTCAATGAATTGCGTCACCGAGTTCTTGTCCTTCTGGATGATGAAAGCGATGGCCTGCTGGGTAAGCGTACCCTCATTCCAAAGCGTGTCCATGACGAGGTACTGCTCCGCCGTCAGGTTCACGCCGTGCATCTTGAACACCTCGGCAAGGTGTTTCTTGAGCCTGCAATTCAAGATGTTGACATAAACGCCAGCCTGTTTTACGAGTATCATATTATCACATTTTTGGGATTATCCTAACTCTTGAAAGTGCAAAGATAGGGATAATATTGGAACAAAGAACGAAAAGGCAGTTTTTTATTCCGCTAAGTCGGAAAAGTAGGCTAATACGGAATACAACGGAATGTTCTCCATCCAGCCTTGGTCGGCGTAGGGCAGCATGGAGCAGCGCAGGGCTTTCAGGTGCTTGTCGGCATGATCAACATTCACGAAGCCGTTCAGCGACTTGCTTTTCGTGTTCTCCTCGGCCTTCACCTCAATCGGGATGATGCGCTCATCGGTCTGCATGAGGAAATCCACTTCCTGCGTCGAGTTGTCCTTGCTGAAATAATAGAGCGGCAGGTCGCCAAGGGTTTTGAGTTGCTGAAACACATAGTTTTCGGAAAACGCGCCCTTGAACTCTACGAAAACCTTGTTGGCGATGACCATCAACCGCGCCGGTGCGTTCGACATAGCACCCAGCAACCCTACGTCGAGCAGATAGAGCTTGAAGGCTTCCGTATCTTCATAGAACGACAATGGCATGGTTGGATTGAGGCAACGGCGCAGCTTCAGCACCAAACCCGCATCGACGAGCCATTGAATGGCCATCTCGAAGTCCTTGGCCCGCGCCCCCTTCCTGACCGCGCCATAGACGAATTTCTTGTTTTCCTTGGCCAATTGCCCCGGTATGGAGCTCCAAACCAAGCGGATGCGTTGCGTTTCGCCACCGGCGTGTTTGGCAAAGTCGCGCTCGTAAGTCTTCAATATCGATTTCTGTATTCGGCGCACCTTGGGCACGTCGTGGTCGGTGATGTAGCTCAGCACCGCCTCCGGCATCCCTCCGACATAGAAATATTGGCGGAGCAGTTCTTGGAGCTTGGTGTCCAACGTGCGCAAAACATCCCACTGTTTGGAGTTCAACACATCACAAAGTTGATCCTCGCCCATCGCCCAAAGAAACTCCTCAAACGACATGGGATAAAGGCTCAAAATATCGACCTTCCCGACGGGATAGGATTCGCCCGTGCGACAACTGATGCCCAACAACGAACCCGCCACCACCACATGCTGGTCACTGGCGTTTTCGCAAAAATACTTCAACGAGGTCAAAGCTCGCGGGGCTTCTTGTATCTCATCTATAAAAAGGAGCGTTTTCCCCGCGTTGATGCTTTGGTTGGTAAAAGCCTCGATGGCGCGCAAGATTCTTTCCACATCAAAATCCTGCAAAAAAAGCGTCTTCATAAAATCGTTGTTGTCGCAGTTTAGATAAATCAGGTTCTCATACTCCGCCTTTCCGAACTCTTTTATGATAAAGGTTTTTCCCACCTGTCTGGCACCCTCCAAAACAAGGGGTTTTCTTCCTTGTGAATTTTTCCACTTCACTAAATCATTGATAATTCTACGCTTCATTTTCCATTGATTTTAGATTTTGATGCAAAAATACTAAATTTTAGACACATACAACATATTTGAACAAAAATTTTAGGGAATATTTGGAAAATCTATACATTTTTATTGTGGAATATTCGGCAAATTACCACACTTTTCTTGTGGAATATTCGGCAAATTACCACACTTTTCTTGTGGAATATTCGACAAATCGCTACACTTTTCTTGTGGAATATTCTACAAATCACTACACTTTTCTTGGGGAATATTCGGCGAATCACCACACTTTTATTTGGGAATATTCAACAAATCACTACACTTTTATTGGGGAATATTAGGCAACTTGCCACACTTTTCTTGGGGAATATTCAGCGATTTACAACACTTTTTTGGGGGAATATTCGGCAACTTGCCACACTTTTCTTGGGGAATATTCAGCAAACCACCACACTTTTCTTGGGGAATATTCGGCAACTTGCCACATTTTTCTTGGGGAATAACAAGAAAGGGCCACTCCATTGGAGCAGCCCTTCCATATTGGTTTTGAAAAACGTCTACTCAATCCTCATATTCGGCACTTCGGTACCGTCATAGAATCCTTTATCAAGTTTTTCCTTCACCTCCTTGAAGGCATTCAATGTGTAGTTCACATCGTCCATCGTATGGGCTGCAGTCGGGATGATACGGAAGATAATCATGCCCTTGGGAATGACCGGATAAGTGATGACCGAGCAGAAAATCCTATAGTTTTCGCGCAAGTCCATGGCGATATTGGTAGCTTGAACCACATCGCCCTGCACATGCACCGGCGTGACGCAAGCCTCGGCAGGCCCAATGTCGAAGCCCAAGTCGCGGAAGCCTTGCTGCAAGGAGCGCGTCACCTTCCAAAGTTGGGCACGCAAGGCATCACCTTCGGCACTGCGGATGATTTCAAGACGCTTCTCGCAACCTTCCACGATAGCCAAAGGCAACGACTTTGCATACATCTGCGAGCGCATGTTATAGCGCAGAAACTCAATGACATACTTCGGTCCGGCCACGAATCCGCCGATGATGGCCATAGCCTTGGCGTAGGCACCGATGTAGATGTCGATGTCATCCATCACGCCAAAATGCTCCGACGTGCCGCGCCCGTTGGGACCCATCACGCCGAAGCCGTGGGCATCGTCGATGAGGATGCGGAAGCTGTATTTCTTCTTCAGCGCCACGATACCGGCGAGGTCGCCCAAAGCGCCAGTCATGCCGTAAACGCCCTCTGTGATGACGAGGATACCGCCACCCGTCTTGGCCACCACCTCCGTGGCGACCTTCAGTTTCTTCTCAAGGTCTTCCATGTTGTTGTGGCGGTATTTGTACTTGTTGCCGATGTGCAGACGGATACCGTCAAGTAGACAGGCGTGAGCCTCGTTGTCGTAAACAATCACATCGTGCATGGTCGTCAGCGTGTCGATGGTCGATACAATGCCTTGATAGCCAAAGTTAAAGAGATAGGCGGCTTCCTTCTTCTCGAAATCGGCCAATTCCTTTTCGAAATGCTCATGCATCCTCGTGTGGCCCGTCATCATGCGGGCTCCCATGGGTGCGGCGAGGCCGTATTTGGCGGCGGCTTCGGCATCCACGCGGCGAATTTCGGGGTGGTTGGCCAAGCCCAAATAGTTGTTCAAGCTCCAGCAGAGCACTTCCCTGCCGTTGAAGGTCATGCGCGGACCCATCTCGCCTTCCAAACGCGGGAATGCGAAATATCCGTCGGCGCGCTCTCGGTATTGCCCAATCGGGCCTCCGGAATCCTTTGATATTCTTTCGAAAATGTCCATTTTGTATTGTTGAATTGTTGATTGTTGAACTGTTGAATTGTTGTAAAGACGCAACGCTTGCGTTTCTTGCGTCTCCCTATAAATTACGAAGCCACAAAATTAGTAAATATATTGATTATCCCAACGTGAAGGAATTATTTTTAATTTTGCGGCCTGCAAGCGTGAGGTGCCCGACCGTGCCTCGCCCAGAGGGCGAAACATCCCGTAACCATGGGTCGCGGCCCGTGACAGCCCCCCGGCAAGCAGAACAAAAACATAGAATATGCTAAACCTCAAAAACAAAACGGCACTCATCACCGGAGGCGGCACCGGCATCGGGCGCAGCATCGCGCTCCACTTGGCGCAAGAGGGCTGCAACCTCGTCCTAACTGGACTGGGCATCAGCGACTTGGAAGCCGCCAAAGCCGAGTGCGAAAAATACGGCGTGAAAGCCTACGCCACCGAAACACAATTGGACGACTACGCCTCCATTGACCGACTTTATGACTATGTGATTTCCAACCACTTGAGCATCGACCTCTTCGTGCTCAACGCGGGCATCTCGCAACGCGAAAAGGCTTTGGACACCGACATCAGCGTGGACGAAAAAATCCTGAAAATCGACTTCCTTAGCGGGGTGTATCTCGTCAAGAAGTTCAAGGAGATGATTATGGCAAAAGAACACGTCCAGTTCAGTGTAACCACTTCCCTATCGGGGCTTTTTGGCTTCCCGTTGCGCTCGGCCTATTGCGCGGCGAAACACGCCTTGTTCGGGTTTTATGAGTCGTTAGAATTGGAATACGACAACATCGGGGTCACTTTCCTCATTCCGGGGCGCATCAACACGCAAATCAGCAAGAGCGCGCTGCACGGCGACGGCACCGCCCACGCCAAGATGGACGCGGGCCAAGCCAACGGCCTCGATGTCGACAAATGCGGCAAAATCGCCGTCCGCGCCATCAAGCGACAGAAACACAGAAAATTAATTGGACGAACAGAACTTTTGATGGCGCATATCCACAAATATTGCTTACCTTTGTATTATAAACTATCGAGAAAAATATCAGCGACATGACGCGCTTCGCGTCACTGCGAGGCACGAAGCAGTCCAGAAATAAAGTTATGGATTGCTTCGTCGTTCCTCCTCGCAATGACGCAAAGCGGCAGTAAAAACAAACCTTAATAACAACTCCATGAACGAAAAAATCATCTGCGGCATACAGCAAGTGGGCATCGGCGTGAGCAACTTCGTCGAGGCATGGAAATGGTACTACGACAACTTCGGTTTTGAAATCAAAATCGTTGACGATGAGGGCGTTGCGGAACGAATGTTGCCCTACACCGGCGGCAAGCCCCAACCACGTCGATCGGGCGTCGCGGTGAACATCCGTGGCGGCGGAGGCTTCGAAATTTGGCAGCCCAAAGGCCGTCCGCTCAACTACCTGAAAGAACCCATCAAACTCGGCGACTTGGGCATCCTCATCGCCAAGGTGAAATGCCCCGACATTGAAGCGGCCTACAACACCTTTATTAATAAAGGCCTTGACATCATCAGCGAAATCCTAACCTCACCGATAGGGCAAAAGCATTTTTTCATGAAAGATCCCTACGGTAACCTTTTCCAACTCGAACAGGACAGCTATGTCTTTATAGGCGAAAAAAAGCTCACGGGCGGTGCCAACGGCGTAATCATCGGCGTGAGCGACATCGACCATTCCATACCCTTCTACACTCAACTCCTTGATTACGACAAGATTGTATTTGACCAAACCGCCGTTTTCGACGACCTGAAGTCGCTGCCCAACGGCGAGAAACCCATGCGCCGCGTCGTCTTGAAACGCTCCAAGCCCATCGAAGGGCCATTGAGCCAGATCATGGGCACCTCGCATCTTGAACTGATTCAAGCCGTTGATGGCTCGGGCAAGAAACTCTACGAAAACCGTTTTTGGGGCGACCCGGGCTTCATCCACCTCTGCTTCGACGTGCGCCACATGGACGCAGTGAAAGCTCAAGCCGAGGCGATGGGGCATCCCTTCGTTTGCGACAGCGGCGCCGACTTCGGCATGGGCGACGCCAACGGCCATTTCACCTACGTCGAAGACCCCGACGGTACCCTCATCGAGTTCGTTGAGACCTACAAGATTCCTATTGCGAAAAAGTTCGGCCTCTACCTCAACTTAGCCAACAAGGACGACCACAAGCCATTGGGAATCTTAAAATTATTACGCTTCGCCAAAGTGAAACGAGAAAGCATCAAATGAACACAAGCAACAGAAAAAGCCGCTGAAAATCAGCGGCTTTTTTGTTGTGGGAACTGTTGGACTCGAACCAACGACCCCCGCCTTGTAAGGGCGATGCTCTGAACCAACTGAGCTAAGCTCCCTCGCTTTCGGGCTGCAAAAATAGGACTTTTTTCTGTTTTTTCCGCAATAATTGTGTTTTTTTGAAAGTTTTTCCTATTTTTGTACGATACAACAAACGAAACAGCGAAACACTGGATAAAATGAAAAAGCTCAATTTCAGCAAGTTAAGAAAATATTTGACGTTTATTTTGGTATTGCTGGCCATCGCCTGCTGCTTCCCAGCCATCGCCGATGTTGGCAATCAAAACCGCTATGACACGGGCAGCAACGGTGGCGGCGACTTCGACTTGGGCGTGCTCATCGGCTGGCTCATCAACTTGTTCATCCAAAGTCCCGTCTTGGGCTTGATTGCGGTGGTCGTCATCATCATTGCCTATCGCATAATGAAGAAAAAGTCGAAAGACACGGACTATATCAACAAAAATGTGAACAACCAAGCCAATTCGGAGGTCACGATGGACTATAGCGGCGTGGTGGCCGAGGAAATCCGTGCCACCGACCCCGATTTTTCGTCCGACAAGTTCATCGGCTTTGCCCGTGAGGTGTTTATGACCATTCAACAGGCTTGGACCACCAAAGACTGGAAGCCCATCCGCCCGTTTGAGAGCGAGGCTTTGTTCAACCAACACAAGCAGCAATTGGACGAGTACATCCGCCTCGGCAAGACCAATGTGGTGGAGAAAATCGCCATCAAGCACTGCTCGCTACATGCGTTCAAGCAAGACGGCGACAAGGAAGTGCTGACCGTTTGGCTCAACGCCGTGATGCGCGACTATGTCATCGACGACAAGATCAAAAAGGTGCTCGAAAGCGACCCTAACCGCGACTGGTACATGAAATACGAGATGGTCTTCAACCGCAAGGCTGGCCTCAAGACCGACCCAGGCAAGAAAGGCAATACCATCACCAATTGCCCCAATTGCGGCGCACCTACCGAAATCACCTCATCGGGACAATGCGCCTATTGCGGCAGCGTCATCACCAACGGCGAACACGATTGGGTGTTGACCGACATTCATTCGCGGAACTAATGTACGGCTGCCACAATGTGACTGCCCTACAACAAAAACGATTAAACAATTAAACAATAAACAATTAAACATAACACAATGGGACTCATCAAAGCAATCGTAGGCTCCATCGGCGGCACGCTCAGCGACCAATGGTTGGACCTCATCAAATGTGACAACATGGACATGGATACCCTGATGGTGAAACAAACCACCAAATCGGGGCAAATATCCAAAAACAGCCGTGTCATCGTGGCTCCCGGACAGGTGGCCGTCATTTACGACAGTGGCGCGGTGCTCGATGCCACCGCCGAGGAAGGCATTTACACCTTCGACAAATCCTCGTCGCCTTCTTTCTTCGCAGGCGAGTTTGGCCCAGTATTCAAGGAAATGTGGCAACGTTTCACCTACGGCGGCACACCTGCAAAGGAACAAGCCGTATTCTACTTCAACACCAAGGAAATCCTTGACAACAAGTTCGGTACGGCCACGCCCATCCCCTTTCAAGACTGGTCGCACGCCATCCCAAACCAAATGACAAACTCCCTGATGCCGATGGGCGTCAACGTGCGCTGCTACGGCAAATACACTTTCCGCTTGGACGACATGGGCGTTTTCATGCGCAACCATGCAGGCACTGCCAACATCATCCGCAAAGGCGACATCACCGAACAGATGCGTAGTGAAGTGATGGCCGCTTTCCAGAACATCCTTAACGAGATGGGCAACAGCAACCACCGTGTTCCTGTGCTCGAACTGCCGAGTTACACCGACGAAATCAAGAGAACCATGGACGAGAAGGTGTTCGACGAACCCATCCGCGCCCGTGGTGTGCGTTTGGTCAGTTTCACCATTGAATCCGTTTCGCTCGACGATGCCAGCCAGAAGAAAATCGACCGCTACGAATACAGCACCAACAGCATGATGCAGCAAGGCAAAATCATTGACGTGATGGAGACCGCTGCCGGCAACGAAAACGGTGCAGTGGGCGGCTTCATGGGCGTAGGCATGGCCAACATGGGCAGTGGCGGAATGACCGGCGGTGCCATGCAAAACGCTTGGAACGGGCAAGGCGGACAAACCACATACGACCCTTACAATCAGCAGCCAAAAGCCCAAAACCAAGGCGTTGTCTGCCCGAACTGCGGCACAATGATTACCGGCAAGTTCTGCCCCGAATGTGGCACACCCGCTCCGGCACCCAAGACCACGATGAAATGCCCGAAGTGCGGCACCGAAAGCACAGGGAAGTTCTGCCCCGAATGTGGCACGCCTTTGGCAGCCGTAGGCCCGAAAAAGTGCCCAAAATGCGGTACCGAAGTGACCGGAAAGTTCTGTCCCGAATGTGGTACGCCAGTGTAACAAAAAACATAGAGGCGATGTAATCACCGCCTCTACAATGTTGAACGCGAGCGAATAACGGGGTTCGAACCCGCGACCCTCAGCTTGGGAAGCTGATGCTCTACCAACTGAGCTACATTCGCGTTTGAGGCTGCAAAAATACACATTTTTATCATGCAAAGAATTATTTTTGTCAAAATCTTTAATTTGAAATCTGAAATCTTGAAATCCTAAAACTATGCCCATTACCGAAAAAGACGAAAGAATCATCCACGACAGTTTCCACCCAAAGTCATGGAACGACATCAAGAGCCACGACTCGTGGTCAGTGTTCAAAATCATGTCAGAGTTTGTGACTGGCATGGAAAAGTTGGCCAAAAACGGTCCTTGCGTGGCTATTTTTGGCTCGGCACGCACCCAGCCCGGCGACAAATACTACGAAATGGCGGTTGAAATCGCCGAGAAATTAGCCGACTACGGTTTCGGCACCATCACGGGCGGCGGCCCTGGCATCATGGAAGCTGGCAACAAGGGCGCACAACAAGGCGGAGCACAAAGCATCGGCCTGAACATCAACCTGCCTTTCGAGCAGCATTTCAACCCCTACATCGACCACGACAAGAACATCGAATTCGAGTATTTCTTTGTCCGCAAGACCATCTTCATGCGTTATGCGCAAGGTTTCATCGCCATGCCCGGCGGCTTCGGCACCTTGGACGAACTCTCGGAGGCCATCACGCTCATCCAAACCAACAAAATGGTGGAATTCCCCGTCGTGTTGGTCGGGAGCGAGTATTGGGAAGGCCTCATCGACTGGTTCAGAAAAACTTTGCTCGCAAACAACATGATCAGCGAAGAGGACTTTGAGATTTTCCACGTCGTCGACACCGCCGACGAAGCCGTGAAAATCATCAAGGACTTCTACAGGAAATATGCCATCAAGCCGAACTTCTGATGATGCGACGCTATATTGAAGTTACGCTGCAACTGCTTGACATCGAGGGAGAAGGCTTCCATATCATGGTTCAGGGAATGATTCATGGTAAGGAAGCCCGCTTCCTCATCGACACGGGTGCCTCGCGCTCCGTTTTCGACCCAAAGACCATCTCCACCTTCATCGACGACCTTGTTTTTGAGAAAAAAGAAGGCATGACCGCTGGCGTGGGCAGCACCAACTTGGAGAGCGCGACTTTCAAGATTGACGCTTTCTCGATTGGCGACTTGGAAATCAATGATTATGAGGCTGTTGCCTTGGATTTGGAGAACATCCATGAGATGTACGGCAAACTCCATCTGCCCCACATTGATGGCATCATCGGCGGGGATTTGCTGAGGCGGTATAGGGCAGTTATTAATTATAGGTGTAAGAAAATGAGGCTCACTCCTCTTTCATAAGGATTTCTTCCTCGGAAGCCTCTTTCTCCTTGACATACCTCGCATCCAAGCAAAGGCGGAACCCGCCGAAAGAGTTTTTCAAGTCAGGCAGGCGTTTGCCACGCCACGACACCCGGCATGAGGTCTTGGGCAACTGCCATGCGCCACCACGAATGCAGTACATTTGGCCGTCCTTGCCCAAAGTGGCGTTGCGTTCCTTGTCGTAATAATGATACCTCGTCGAGCACCATTCCCACACGTTGCCCGACATGTCATAGATACCTAACTCATTGGGTGTGCGTTTCTTGACCTTCTTGGTTTTGGAGGCATTCTCGTTGAACCATGCCACCCGCTCCACCACTTTGCCGCCGCTGTAAACATAGCCTCGAGAGTTTTTTCCGCCACGAGCCGCATATTCCCATTCCTCCTCGGTGGGCAGGCGGAAGTGCATCCCCGTAATGCTGTCGATGCGCCTCAGAAACTCCTGCACCTCAAAGTAATCGACGTTGGTAACAGGGCGTTTCGGACACTTGTACTTGCTTGGATTATAGCCCATTACGGCTTTCCAAAGTTTTTGCGTCACCTCGGTTTGCCCGATGTAAAAATCCTCGTGCATCGTCACATAATGCACGGGCAACTCGTCCGTTTGCGAATAGCGGTCGTAGTTGAACTCGGCGGTGTCCTTGTGCTGGGCACCCATCCAAAAGCCACCCTTCTCGACCCGTATCATATTGAAAGACACTTTGTTGACCCGATAGGAAGTCGGCGCGGGAAGCGTGTCTTGAGCAAATACATTTGTGGTGGCAAACAGGAGAAAGCTGAATATCAATGCTAAGTTTTTCATTCTATTATCCATTCTTTTAGTGTCTTGGTTTCTTGTGAAAATGCCATGCCAATCTTCACCACTGGCTTCCCTTCGGCCTCGTAGGGGATGGCGTAGTCCTTCGAGTTAATCTGGTCGAGGGCCTCTTGCGCCGTGCCGCGCATCTTCAGCTCCATCACATAGACCGCGTCGCGCATGAACACTACGAGGTCGGTGCGGCCCCGCGCCACCTTCACCTGTGTGAACGTGCGGCAATTAATCATGGAGAAGACCACGTATGTCAGCACCTCGTAGTAGGCCTCGTACCTGGCGATGTCGTCCAATTCCTTCGCGCCAAATTCCAAATAGGGAATCGAGGCGAAGAACGATTGCATGGCTTTCAAGGCGGCCTCGATGTCGTGGCGGAGCAACGAGACGTAGAAGATGCCCGCGAAGCCCCGTGAATTGGAGTTGCCGAGGTTCATCATGCGGGCGAGGAAGTTTTCCATGAAGCCCACTTTCACCTCGGCATTGGGGAAATCGAGGGTGTAGAGGTCGCCGTCGAAATCATAGCCTTTTATGGTGAGGTAGCCCGCCTGATAGAGCAAAGGCAGCGCGGAGGTCATGCCCTCGGTGGGCACGTCGAACTGGGTGGAAGGCACTTGCAACTGTTCCAACTCCAAGATGTTGGTGTCGAAACGTTTCATCGACTCGAAAAGGAAGGTGGGCGTGCCGCTGCCGAACCAATAGTAATCAAGGTCTTTCATCTTGAAGGCATTCACCAAACTGTAAGGATTGAAAATGTCCTTGGAGTCTTTCCCGAAATGATACCCGTCATATTGTTGCTTCAGCATGTCGATCATTACATCTTTGGAGCAATGGTACCGTTCGGCAAGAAGTTGGATGTCGGGGTCGAATACGGTCAGCATCTCGTCCTTGGTGATGCCGCAGAGGGCGGCATACGAGGAGTCCATTGAGATGTTGGTCAGGTTGTTCAGCGTGGAGAAGATGCTCAATTGACTGAACTTGGTGATGCCCGTGATGAAGACGAACTGCTCATCCTTGTCGCAGGCCTTCACAACCTGATAAAACTCCTGCATGATATGGCGCACCTTCTCCAGCTCGTCTGGCTTGTTGAGGTAGTCGAGCAGGGGCGCGTCGTATTCGTCGAGGATGACGACGGTCTTCAGGCCGGTGTCTTCGTGCAGGCCTTGCACAAGTTCCTTGAACCTCGTGCCCGGCGAGCCTTCCGATTTCTGCCTCTTGTATTTCCTTTCATGATAGTTCAATTGGCTGTGCAAATCTTCAATGATTTGGCCGATTTCATACTTGTTCTTGCATGTGCTCATGTCGAAATGCAAGACAGGATATTGTTTCCAGTCTTTTTCCAATTCGGCGATGGCCAGACCCTCAAACAAGTCCTTGCGCCCCTCGAAGTAATACTCTAAGGTACTGCAAAGCAGGCTCTTACCGAACCTGCGCGGGCGGCTGAGGAAGACGAATTGCGATTCTCTCGTCAGTTTGTAGATAAGGTCTGTCTTGTCAATGTAGATGCGTCCGTCCTGACGGATACGTTCAAAATCAGCGATGCCGGCGGTGTAGAGTCTCATGGGTAGCATGGTGAGTCTGTTTTTTTACTATCATGCTGCAAAGATAACGAAAAAAAAGAATTGCTGAACGCCCATATACCTAAACAGAAACACAACTACCTAATCCTCAACAAATTACATAAAAAAAAAAAAAAAAAACGACTTGCAAATCTTTCTTGTTCTAGGATACAGGGAAAATGCCTATTTCTGCAGCCGCAAAAATTGACATAAAAACAAACACCCAAATTATCTTTATTTTAAATAACAACATGACCAACGCCTACGCACCAAGCATCTTGCGCCAAACCCTGTGCCGTGATTCTGAATCAAACAACAAACAAAAAGCAAACTTTCCCGTGAAAAACCTTTCTAGAATAAGAATCCGCGCTGTGTCAGTGCTGCTGTTTGCAATTGCATTGTTTGCTCCGCGAATTGTTTGGGGACAGTTCGAATACAATGGCGGTTCTACTACGAATTATTTATCAACCGCCATTTATTATGCAAACGCAGGATCCACCATCTATGTTACAGGCGATAATGGTAATTTGGCCTACAACAATGAACGTATCGACTTAACCAAAAGCATCACCATTAAAAGTAATGTTGGTGGAACAAAACGTACAATTAAGAGAGTGGGGAATAATCAATGGATTCGTGTTGCTGGAACATACACATTGACCATTGAGGACATTGTCCTTGATGGCCAAAACTATAACACCTCATTTTCGATGATTCAAGGAAGTGGTGGTGCATCCATTACTATGTACAACTGCGAAGTGAAAAACTGCTATAAAAGTGGTAATGCACAAGGAAGCTCAAACAATGGTGCTGCGATTAATATCAGTGGGGCTTCTTCAGACCTGACTTGCGTTAGCGTCATTTTCCAAAACAACATTAATACAGAAACACATACTCCAATTGGAAGTGTTGTATACGGCGGTGGAGGTGTGGCAATAGGAAACCGAGCCTCTTTTACTTTAACTTCTTGCGAGTTCTATGGAAATGAAGCCTATGAGGGTGGTGGAGCCATCTATATGGAGCAAGCAGGTACAGGTTCGATTCGTGGCTGCACCATCGGAAAGAGTGGATCAGGAAACGCAAACAAGGCTGGTATCGTCGGCGGTGGAATCTACGGAAACACATACAAAGGATATACAGTCACCATAGATGGAACCACTTCCATCCAATACAACGAGGTTGTGGTAATGGATGGCAATGGCAATGACAAAGGCTACTTTGGCCAAGGAGGAGGCGTCTATTTCATTAATGGAAGGGATACAGGCAACATCACTATCGGCGATGCTGCTGGTTCAAACAAAGTCAACATCAGCAACAACAAAGCCCGTGGAGGTGCAGGTGGCGTGATGTTTTGGTGTACGGCGACAAGCGAATCCGTAATGACAATCCAAAACTTTACGATGGAGAATAATTACGGCGGAAACACGACACACAATTTCTACGATTCAGAATTCAACTTTGGCGGCGGTGGCATTTTCGTAGTGGGCAGTTTGGATGTTACTCACTCTGCAGACCACATCATTATCAAAAATGGAACCATCTCGGATTGCTATGCTGTAGGTTATGGTGGCGGCCTTTTTATTAACAACCATGACTGCGTGGTGAGAAACGTGACCTTTACAAACAACTACACAACTAATGATCCCAGTTCCAATCGCAGTTGGGGTGGCGCCGTAATGGTGAACGGCAAGGTTTCTGGTTCCGATTATTCCCATACCGACTATTTCTATAATTGTGTGTTCCATAAAAACGGCATCAAAAGAGCTGACAAAACTGTGATGACAACCGACGGTGGTGCACTGTATTCACATCGCATTACCAACGTCCAAATGTTGGGTTGCACCATTGGTGGTAGCATGGCTAATGCCAACAAAGCCACCAACAACGGCGGTGGTATTCACATGGGCCAGAACAGCTACCTCACGCTCGACAAGTATGGCACCACATCAACCAAGGTGTCATACAACGAAGCCGGTAGCAACGGCGGAGGCATCTATGTGGCCGACGGCTCGCAAGGGCATACCAATATCGGCTCCAACAGCACTGGGTATCCCGTCGAAATCTCTAACAACAAAGCAGAACAAAACGGCGGCGGCATTTACCTCGATTGTGGCGGTTATAATGATGACCAGTTCACATTGTGCAATTTCAAGTTGAATGAAAACACAGCACTGCACGGCGGTGGTGCTTACTTACTTGGCGAACACGTTAGCGGCGTGAATCACGGTGCTATGACCATCAGTAATGGTGAAGTGAAAGACAACCATGCCACCTCGATGGGAGGCGGCATCTATTTTGACGAACACGATGCAACAGTGACCAGTGTCGACTTCATCCATAATAGAACCAACACTGGCACTGACACAAGTGTTCCAAGCGGCATCGGCGTTGGCGGCGGCGTGCTGATGGCAGGGCACTCCAACCACACCGTGGCTGACCACGACCATGATTTCACCAACTGCTCGTTCATTCAAAATGAAGCCTCGGTGGGCGGTGCAGCCTTGGTGATGCGAAAGACCAACGCCACATTCAACAGTTGCTCTATCGGTGGAAAAACCGCCTACAAGAACATTGCCTCTATTGACGGTGGAGGTGTGTATGTAGAAGAACTTTCGAAGGCCAATTTCATAAACGGGACAATGGTTAGCTACAATGAAGCCAAAAACGGTGGTGGCGTGTATGTGGCTGGCTACGAAGGCAGCGGCAACCCTAACGACTACATGAATGTGGTTTGTGAAGCCAGTGTTTCTGCTCCATCCAGTTATGGCGCGTATTTCGGCATCTACACCAAAAACGGCTCAACTTATACCCTCGTTTCAGGTTCCAGCATGACTTTGACGGGTTCCTCATCTGGTGTAATTAGGGAATCCAACTTGCAAAAGAATGTGAACTATTATGTTTTGGCAAGACCTATTCCGAATGATGAATATATGTATAGCTACCCGATTATATGTAGTATGAGCGGTATCGCCGGAACGATACAAATTTACAACTCTTCTTGGTCATCGCCAACTGGTTACTCAAATTACGTTTGGAACAAACCTGCATGGAGTTCGCTTTCTGGTCTTGCACATGGAACAGTTACTATTGGTTCAACATCCTACTACGACATCATCCATTTCCGTGTGGTTCCTGACGAGGATGTTGACGCATCGGGTTATGCAACTGTCAACGGAAGTACGGTGTCCAACAACAAAGCCTCAAACCAAGGTGGCGGCATCTATATTGAGAAGCTCGGCGAGGTGTTGCTCGATGGCAGCAATGCCTTATTAGTCCAAAGCAACACCGCCAACGACAAAGGCGGCGGCGTGTATAAGCTCGGCACACTGAAAGTGAAAGGCAACACAACCGTTACCGAAAACACCAGCGGCACGGCCAAGGCAGTGATTAGGAACAACGTTTATATCCCCACCAGCTCCGCCGACGGCCAAACCATCCTCATCACCGGCGCCCTCACCTGCGGTTCCAGCATCGGCGTAACGAAAACCAAGACAGACCACACCTATGACGACGACGACAACTTCAACCAAGTGCGCACAGCCATCGCCAAGGTGGAGCCTGCCAGCCCAACGCAAACCTGGGCCTTGGATGCCTACCATAATAACGTCTTCTTCGACGACACCGACAAATTCGGCGTCTGGAGTTTCAACTACCACAAGACCAATGACGCAAACGACTACAGCGCCCAAAACGACTACTTCATCGAGACGTGGCGCAGCTATGCAAACGACACCGATACCGACATCGAGTCTTCCTCTAGCGGTTACTTCACAAACGTGAAATCGAATAAAGGCCTGGCCTACTTCGCCAAGATGGTGAACAGCGGCCTCGACTATGCGAGCCTCCAAACCTATCTGGTAGCCGACATCGACCTTGCCGGCCACTATTGGGAACCGATAGGCTTCAGCACAGGCAGCACCTGCAACCCCGTTACCGACTACAAATTCTCCGGCAACTTCGACGGCCAAGGCCACCTCATCCGCAACGCCATCAGCATCCTGCCCGCAAAGACCATGGGCCTGTTCGGCAATGTGGACGGCGGCAGCGTCATCCACACCTTCAACATTGGCGCTGACTTCACCGGTACCTTCGACGGCGAAACCCATATCGGCGGCATTGCCGGACAAGTCACTGGCAGTAGTGCCTTGATTGACCGCTGCGAAGCCCAAGGATCGATGCAAAGATATGGCAGTGCCGCATCCAATACGGGCGGCATCGCGGGCAACGTGGCCTCTGGCGAGGTGCGCAACAGCTTCGCTGTTTCATCCAATCTCAGCGGCACCACCGTGGGCGGCTTGGTAGGCAAAAATGCAGGCTCGGTGAAAAACGCCTACGCAGTGAACAACACGCTTCCCGGAAGTGGCACCGTTGGTGCCCTCGTAGGCAACAATACGGGTACGCTGTCCAACGCTTATACTGACGCCTCTTCAGAGCAAAAAGTAGTAGGATCGGGCTCGGGCTCAGTCACCAATGTCTATTCCGCTGGTGCCACAGGCGCAACTGCAACTTACACCGCCACCATCGGTGCAGACCAATTGGGCTACATGTATGCCGACAACCTGGTGGGCACCACACCGCTGTTTGAGCTGCTCACCACCAATGCCAAAGCCATGAACGCCACTGCGTCTGCGTATCTTTACGACCTTTGGGCACGCCCAGCATTGGCCTATTATGTGAACTCCAACCCTGTCAGCATCGAGAAGCCTATCAACGCCGACCTGCCTTTGCTGATGATGGACGACAAGACCTTTAAGAGAGACATAGAAGGCGGAGCAACAGTTTCTACCATACAATCCAATGGGTTGGGCAATTTCCGCGCCGTGAGCACCATCTCTAACGGAGCAAACGGTACTATGGGAAATGGCCATGTCCTGCAATACAGCGGCCCCTTGCGCGACTACGATGAGGTTGATATAATCACCTCGTACGACAACCAACCTGCCTATAGCACCCCCATCGAAGGCATGTTGGACCGTTCCACTGCTTCAGACTGCCACTTCATCTACGGCGATGTGGAAATTGGCTCCACGGTTGCCATGAACAATACCAAGGCCAATCGCATCAGCATCTACGAGCACGCCGCCATCACCCAGACTGGCACCCTCGGCGGTTTTGACAAGACCCATGTCAGCATCACCTTCGACAACTCGGGCACCCATTCCGCCGTTTCCACGGAAGGCATGAACCAACTCGGCGCGTTAGACTTGCCCCGCGACTGGCACCTGCTCAGCACGCCGCTCAATAATGCACCATTGGGATTCGACTATAAAAACCATAACGCGCCCGTGTCTGACCATGCTGACTTCGATAATTTAAATAAACAATACGATGAGGAAGGTTTTTACAACAATCCTTGGCAAAACGGCGGCACAGCCAATCCCAACAACCACGGTGGAACGGAATTCGGCTGGCTTAACAATAACAGCAATGGCAACATCCGCTACTGGATGAAAGGCTGGGCAAACAGCAAGGCACCTGCTGTAAATGCGCTTCCTGCCTTGGCCGATGTTCCTGACAGTGGCATCAAGGCTTGGACCGACGGCTACTTCCCCAGCACGGTGGAAAAAAGTGTTACCGGTTTCGAAATCAATCAAGGCTGCATCTTAACCGCAGACGAGAACGGTCGCTACCCCTACGGCATGGACTTCTACAGCTGGACAGAGCCGGACTACCACTACATCAACTTCAAGCGCAACGGCCCCAACCACTGGCACAGCGACGAGCCGCATGTGCATTTAGACTACAAGTCCGAAACGGCCTCAAACAATAGCGACCCCAACACCAATGAACCTTTCGACACCAACGTGAACGAAACACACCTCCTCACCGGCAAGGGCTACTTCGCCTCCATCGCCGTGAAGACCCTGCTGCAAAGCTCGGGACAACTGGGCGGGAATACAACTACTCCTGTTGAGAAGGAGATCGCCGTCACCTATACCGAGGACGCCAAGCTCTGCAACGGCTGGAACCTCGTGGGCAACCCATTCCACGCCTACTTGGACTTCGACAAATTCGCCAAGACGACCGCAGAGTATACTTCACCGAACAACGAAAAAATCTCAGACAATACATACATCGTCTATAACGCCGACGGTTTTGGTAGCCACGAAGATGGCGATTATGGCGATGGCTTCAGCTACTATGTTGCCAGCGGCTCCAATAACGGCGCCTACGCCAGCCGCTACCTGCATCCGCACCAAGGATTTTTCGTGAAGATGGGCAGCAACGAAACGCTCACTTTCAGTGAGGACATGACGGTGCTCCGCAAGGACATCGGCACAAGCGACGGCTTCTACCGAGGCGGCGACGAGCGTCCGGCCTACCCGTTAGTGAACCTCTTCCTCACGAGCGCGAAGAGCTGCTCCGACGTGTGCGTGGTCGAGTTCAACCGTCCCGAATGGGGCGGTGCCACCAAGCTGCGCGACATGTATTCGGGCAACGGCCTGTTCTATGCCGCCCACGACAACGGCAGCTATGCCGCCCTCTTCGCCACGCCCGAAGCCGAGCGCATCCCGCTCAAGTTTGAGGCCAAGGACGAAGCCGGCGACACCTACACCATCCACTGGAACACCCAAAACGGCGACTTCCACAAGCTCTAC
>Ga0326514_10000687_pt1 | contig 22557 bp, 27 predicted proteins | sample 3_2548_0518_D_FD_203653 | JGI IMG/M metagenome (GOLD analysis project Ga0326514, IMG submission 203653) | Bovine rumen microbial communities from UC Davis, California, United States - 3_2548_0518 | ecosystem: Host-associated > Mammals > Digestive system > Stomach > Rumen | place: USA... | reverse complement strand
GAGCAGAGAAACTTCGCTTACGACCTTGAGGACGGCGTGCGCTCTGTAAAGGGCGGCCTCGATAAGGACACCTTGAACGAAGTTCTCACTCGCTACGCAGAGCTTTACAAGGCTTTCAACGAGTATATCTTCGTTTCAAAGCGTTCAAACATCGCAGGGCTTATTCCGGGAGCACCTGCAAAGTCAGCGGTAGAAATTGCCGAGGACGATGACGACGGCGACGGCTCAGAAGTACGCTTCTAAGCCTCGCGGGCAGGAGATTGAGGAGCAGCTTTCTCCTGCCTTCTTTCCCGGTGTATTCCCGTGGGCCGTGAGTAAGAAGCGGGATAATTGTTTATGAGGGTTCAAGTCCCTTCACCGGGACGTAGGAGAAAAATATGTACTATAAGGTTATAGCAGGCGGTAAGCCTTATTACTCGAAAGAGATAGTAAAGTCGTACCTTCACATGGGTGACGACATGATACAGCGCGAAGTTCTCTCAGGAGAACTTAAAATGCTTGAGGTTATGGATAGGATGGTTTATGAGCTTCCGGCCTCTGAGCTTTCTGAAGTTGACAGACAGTATATGCCTGTCGTTCAGGATTTGGATGCTGTGCTTAAAGGATTTTCTCCTGCTCCTGACGTTACTGAGACGGTCATCGTTGACCCTAAGGCGGACAGGTGGACTTATAAGAAGTACACCTTCGTAAAGCTCGGTTCAGTACGTGCGAAGAACAGGTACAAAATCCAGCGGCAGCTTCCCATGCTTGAAGTTTGTGGCATGAAATACGTCGCTCTAGGCTGCTGTAAGGCAGGAGAGAACTTGGAAGCAAGGTAGGGGGAGCAAGATGGACGCAGAAAAGCTCCTCATGGATTTTTACAGTATATTTCATGGCAGCCGCGAAAAGTTTGTTGTGCATCAGCCTCCTTTCAAGAGGGAAGCGAGCGGTAAGAACAAGGCTTCGCGCGTGTTTTACGCCATGCTTAATCCACGGGACAAATCAAACAAGGAAAAAAGACCAGTCACAATAGACGACTATCGCGCCCACCTGAACGGTGAGCAGGGTTGTGCAATCGAGCCTCTTTTCTCTGAGGAAATTGACGGCAAGATGTACCGCAATATGTGCTATTACGGTGTGATTGATATTGACGTTTATGGGGAACCGGGGAAGTTCCTTCACTTAATCAGGCGAATGTATCAGGTGGGATGGAAGTTCACTGCCTTTCAGTCGAAAAGTTCGGGGCTTCATATCTACTTCATGTTCAGGAAAGCTGAGAGTGCTTCTGATGTAATCGAACTTCTTAAAAAGATTATCGCGGTGTACGGCCTCGATATGCTTTACTGTGATGACAAGCATAAGAGCAAGGTTGAGTATTTTCCTATGCACGCTCAGGAAGTCCCGGGCGAGGACGGAAAGTGTGTTTTCCTGCCTTATTTCAATGCTGCGTCAGGCAAGGCTATGAACCGTATGATTACGGTTGACGGTAAGTTTGTCGGCATTGATAAGGCTTTGGACTTGATTAAGGCTTCCTACACTTCCGTTCAGGAAATGCAGGAAACGCTTTCTAAGCTGCCTTATAACGACGCTCCGTTTTGTATTCAGATGATGGCTCTTACAGGCGCACTGAACGAGAACGCAGGAAGAAATAAGTTCTTGTTCCATTCCTGTGTTTACTTTAAAAAGAAGTACGGCAAGGACGCTGATTATTTCAATGAGCTTTTGGAGCTTGATAACTGCATGGAAGCTCCTCTTCAGATTGAGGACATGCAGGGAATAAAGAGCACTTACGATAGTGCGAACTCTAAGGAGTGGGCTTACTCCTGTAAGCATGACCCGATGTGCTCCTACTGTAACCGTAAGGAGTGCCGCGAGCGTGAGTTTTCAGGTATGCAGAAAACAGACGCTCAGAAGAACGACATTACGGGAGCTGAGATGATGGGGCCTATCTCACGGGTATTGGCAAGAACGCCTTACTACTTGTGGGAAATACAGGCTCCGGGAAAGGAACCTAAGCAGGTGCGCTTTGATAGCGCGGCAGAGCTTCGTAACCAGCTTGATGTTCAGGTAAAGTGTATTGACCAGCTTGGGTGGATGCCTCAGCAGGTAAAGAACTCGGTTTGGATTGATATTGTCAACTCCTGCATGGAAGGACTTGACAAGCGTCAGATTGAGGTATCTGCCGAGAGTGATACAACGGAACTTAATGAGCTTCACATGCTTTTGATTAAGTACCTTACTCACAGGCAGGTTCAGAACGGTGCTCCTTACATGATAAACGCAGGTCAGGTGTACTATAACGACGGGAAATATTATTTCTCTACTGAGGGTGTCAAAGATTACCTGAGGGTTGAGAGATACAATCTTGGCCGCACGAACCTTCGTGAGGAGCTGATTACCTTCGGTTGTACTGAAGGCAAGGTTGAGTATAAGACTAAGGGCGGCAGGGACATGGTTGTCCGTTGCTGGATTAAGGCTGAGGATAAGGAGCTTGAGGAGCGTTTCGCATACTACGATGACATGTATGAGCAGGACGCGCTGAGGGCTGCCACAATTAAGCTCGCCGAAAAAGAAGGCGGTTCTTCCTCTGAACCTGCGGGAGACGAGGACAGCAGATTTTAGGGGGATTTGCTATGTTTAGAAATGAGCTTACACTTTTTAGAAATGTTTACGGGGTTGATACAGAAAGTATCATGTGTATAGCTGACAAGCTGCGTGAGGCACATCAGAACTTTTCTCACGCGCGTGTCGAGCTTGTGATTAGGGACAGTCAGAACGAGTATATGTGTGACCTGCTTCGTCAGGTAGGTGGTGAGTTTACGCTTCAGGACACGGATACCGGGAAAGCTCTCTATCATATTGACCTTGCAAATAGAGTTTATACAAGGCTTCCAAGGGCTGATGGTGAGACTTCAAAAGAATTTCATCTTACTGCCTACGAGGCTTTGGAGTGCCTTCAGTACATCAGAAACAGATGTGAACCTTCTGCAAGCTGGAAGCAGACGGCCCGCAACATAGAGCGTCGTGGCGGTATTTGTCAGGAGTTTATTCATACGCTTCAGGATTACACCGTTACGGAAGTAGGTTTCAAAGGTGGTGCCGTATGGTAGTGCGCTTTAAGACTGACGATGTTACGATACACTTGGCCGCGGCTGGCGCAGGAAAGACCACGGCGGCCATGCAGGAGATTGTTAAGGCTCTTGCGACATACCGTCCAGATGAGATTGCTTTCGTAACATACACAAAAAAGGGCGTTGAGAACGGTATTGAGCGTGCTCTTGCCGTAAACAAAGACCTTACCCCTGACGACCTAATGCACTTTAAGACGCTTCACGCGCTGTGTTTCCGTGAGGCGCATTTAGCAAGAAAGAACATTATTACGGCTGCCGATATAACGGCTTTCAATCAGGCGATGGGTTTCAAGCTCTCCCTGTCCGACGCTTTCGGCTACGCTACTGAGGATGACAGGCTTTTGCAGCGTTATGACGCCATGCGCTCAGGAAGCAAGCGCGGTGTTTTTGTTGATGGAAACTATGACCACGCGCAGTACGAGCGTCTCATAAACGCATACGTTGCCTTCAAGGAAGGACATGATTTAGTAGATTTCTACGACTGTTTGCTTCGATATATGGAAAACGGGGAGCCGCTTCAGGGAGTGAAGATTGCTTTCATAGATGAATGTCAGGATTTGACACCGCTTCAGTGGCAGGTGTGCATGAAGGCGTTTGAGAACGCTGAGAAGGTAATCTGCCTTGGCGACGACTTTCAGTGCCAGCCTGCAGGTTCGCTTGTACTTACTAAAGACGGCTATGTACCTATCGAGAAAGTAGAGGGAAAGAGCCTTATAACTTTCTCTATGAAGGACTATTCCTACTATGGAAAGCAGCGTGCAGAATATGTGCCTACAGTAGCAAGCAGACACTACGAGGGTGACCTGATTAAAGTGTCAGTAAATGGCACTGTGAATAAGTTCACTCCTGAGCATAAGATGCTTGTACGCTGGAACAATCGTGACACAAGCTTGCGCTGCGTGTACCTTATGAGAAAAGGTGACTGGTTCCGTATTGGTCAGTGTCAGCTTTTCAATAAGCAGGGGTCTACACATTTTATCCTGCATATGAACAATGAAGGTGCAGAAGAAGGGTGGGTTTTGAAGTTGTGTCACTCAGAAGAGGACGCACTTGTTTGGGAACAGAAGCTATCTCTTGAGTACGGTATTCCACAGATTAGCTGGAAGATGTGGCATGGAAATCTCGTGGAAAGACTTTATGATGTTCTTGGAGCTTATACTCTCAGTGAACGCGCTAAGAAATTGCTGGAAGATTTACATCTTAGACTTGACCTTCCAATGTTCAATCACGAGAAGGCTCAGGCTAAGAGCGGCGGAAGTTGTATGTCACTCTGCGAGGCTTGCAATCTTCTTCCTGAGGTTATGTTAGTCCCTGTCTACTACGGAGCTTCTAATGCCAAGAAGAGTGAGCTTTGGAAACCATTTGAAGTATCACGTGAGTGGTATTATGGTGACGTATACAGTCTTGATGTACCTAAGTATCATACATACATTACAAAGGGTGGACTTACAGTTCATAACTGCTTGTACACTTATAACGGTGCTGCCCCGGAACTTCTTATTGAGATGGCAGCGCACTACAAGCTTGTAAAACATGAGACTTCTTACAGGCTTCCGAGAAAGGTATATGAGTTTGCCCGAGGCATTACAAGTGTTATTCAGGAAAAAGTTGACAAAGACTACAAGCCTGCGACTGACAAAGAAGGTTTTGTTAAGAACGTCACAGATAGGAACGTGCTGGCGCGTATCATACGTGACGATTTGAAGCATAACGGCCCTAAAGGCGGAAGATGGTATCTTTTGTTCAGGACAAACTGCTTTATCGCTGATATGGCAAAGGTTCTTGAGCAGTTCATGGTTCCATACAATACAAATAAGGGATTTTGTATTCCTTCGCGTGATTTGGCAAGGATTGAACGCTATTACAACTACCGTAAGGAAGGCTACGGCACCCCTGAGGCACGGCAGAAATTCATGGAAGAATACAAGATTGAGGATATAAACGACAGCTTCATACACTCGGAGCTTATTCCGGGAATTGAACGTTATTACTATCAGGACTTGGTTGACACTTGGGGGCTTAAAGCTCTCAGGGAAATGTCACAGATGACCGAGCCTTTTCTCCTGCTTTCTACTGTTCACAAGGTTAAGGGAGGCGAGGCTGATTTTACGGCGATGTTCATGGACTGCACCCGCCTTGTAAGCGAGAATATGACGCTGAATGTTGATGAGGAGCTTCGTGTTCTTTACGTCGGCTGCACGAGATGCAGGGAAGGATTGTACATAGTTCCTGCCCAGGGAAGATATTCTATGAGCAGGCTTGTGGATATAATTAAGGAAGTGAACGACGTATGAAGAACAGGCTTGTTATTTTGGGAAAGGCTCCCGTTGCCGGAAAGAAGGGCGTTGACGCGCACGATGACTGGCCGGGATGTGAGGTGTGGACTGTCGGCACAGCTAAGATAGGCGGGGCTGACAGGTACTATGAGTTTCACGGGCTGGAATATCGTGGCAGGGTGATGTGGACTAAGATTTCAGGAAAGGCTCAGTTCCTGTCTACCCTGCTTCCGCTCAATAATTCTGTATGTGCCATGCTTGCAGAAGCGTGGGCTGAGAACTACACGGACATTACGCTTGCAGGCTGTCCTATGAGTACACAGCAGGAGTACATTGAGCAGAAGCCTGCTGTAGGGATGATGATAGGTTTCTTACGCGGTATAGGCTACGCTCAGCCGCATAAGGGAATGGTCATCAGATGGCTTGAGGAGCCTGAGCGGAAAGATTATTATTTTCAGCATATCAAAAAATAAATATTTTGGAGGAGACAGAAGATGTCTAAAAAACTTATATCACTTGATATTGAGACAGAAGATATGTACCTGAAAGACAGGGGAAGCATAAAAGCCCGTGGCACAAGCTGTGTGTTCGGGCTTGGACGCATTATCGTAGTCGGTGTGTTCGACGGAAAGACAAAGAAATGCTATGACGGTAACGGTGGAAAGGCGGTTCTTTCCCTGCTTCTTAATCCTGACGTTACGATTATTGGTGCAAACATTCAGTATGATATTGTATGGCTGTGTATAGCGCATAATATTGACCCGCGTGACATGAAATGTTCGTTGATTGACATATCGGTTGTCGAAAGCCTTATTGACGAGTATCAGAAATATGGCTTGGACGACCTCGCAGTGAAGTACCTTAATGAACATAAAGGTAAGGAGGTTCTTGAAGGTGTCTGTGCCCGGCTTGGGCTTCATGGAGACTTCCGTCAGCACCTCGGGCAGCTTTGGGATGATGGTTACAAGCAGGAAATCAGGGATTATGTACTTTCGGACGCTGACCAGCCGTGGCGTATTTGGCAGCTTCAGAAAGAGATTATTGAAAAACAGGATTTGCAGTTCGCTCTTGATATGAACATGAAAATGCTTCCTGTGACAATCTTTATGAAAGTTCGCGGTGTTAAGTTTAACCTTCCTAAGTGGCTCAAAAACTGCGAGGTCGCAGGAAAGGCATATCAGGACTTAAAGAATGACTACGAGGGCAAGTACGGGGAAGTGAATATCAACTCTCCGAAGCAGCTTGCGGCTCAGTTTGATAAGTTTGACGTTCCGTATAAATATAAAATCAACATAAAAGGCTGGCAGGTTGAGGGCCGTAAGTTTAAGAATACTACTGACTTGTTCGTAGGCGATGAGCTTACAAAGCAGAAAAGGGCACTCAAAGACGTATTCAACGGGCTTCATATTGAAAAAGGCCGCCTTGTCATGTATGTTCCTAAGCGTTACGCTGAGCGCACAAAGCAGCAGGTATATGACATGGGGTATGAGGTGAGCTGCAATCCTTGTATCAATAAGGGGTTGTTCGCGGAGGCAGCAGGCTCATATCAGATTGTGGCTGACCTTGTTCAGTATAAGCAGGCAAAGAATATCGTTGATAAGTTCCTCGGCCCTAAGTTCGGGCGTTTTATTGTAGCACATTATGCTGACGGTTCTCGTTCCCCTGCCTTTGACGATGAGGGAGAGTTCATCGGTGAGGGTGCTGTAGACTATCGTATACACTCTACATTCAACGTAGTAGGTGCAAGACAGACAGGACGACTTTCTTCTTCTCAATGCAATAATCAGCAAATTCCATCAAAAACGATTTTGTTTGAGAAGACAGACCACGAGGTAGACCTTGCAAAGATGTGCCGTGAGTGCTTCATAGCTGAAAAAGGACACGCTTTCGTGAAGTTCGACTACTCAGCTCAGGAAAACAGGCTTGCGGCACACTTTGCTCCGGGAAAGAACGGAGAGAAAATCCGAAATATGTATAAGGCTGACCCGTTCCTCGACGAGCACTCATATGTTACTGAAGTTTCAGGACTGGCTGCCGAGCACGGAGCAAAGGCAGGAAGAAAGTTCGCGAAGAACCTTCGCTTCGGCGTGTCTTACGGTATGCAAATCCCTCGCATGATGACACAGTTCGGCTGGTCTCAGGAGTTTGCCGAGCAGCTTTACGAGAAGGTTGCAGGCGCGGCTCCGTGGCTCTTCGAGCTTATGGAGCAGGTTCAGTCGGTCGTTATGAAGCGACGCTATATCCGTACCCTTGCAGGCCGCCGCATCCACATGAGGGCAGGGCGTGACAAGGACGCATACAAGTTTATGAACTATCTTATTCAGGGTTCTGCCGCTGATATGACTAAGCTCGCTACAATTACATTGTTTGCTGCCATGCTCACATATTGGAACAGTAATATCGTGAAACAGGCAATAGACGAGCTTGTTCTTTCCGTACACGATGAGGACGACTTTGATATTGACTGTACAGACGTTGAAAAAGCCGTTCAGCGCACTCTTGAAATCCGTAAGGCTATGGAAACTTCAAGCGACGTTGACCTTCCTATCATTTCCTGCCCGGAAATCGGTACGTCATGGGCTGACGGTGTTGAGTGGTCGCCTGAGCTTGGTGAGTGCGAGGACTTCGTAAGAAGAGCTTACACAGCTATTCATAACGGTACTTTCCCTGCTTTCCGCAGCAGTGTGAAAGAATATCTGAAGCAGGAAGATGACGACATCTCATTCGCTCAGTTCTGCTCTCAGGTTGAGGACGACGAGGCTGAGGAAGAAGCTGTAGTTTTCTAAAATAATTTTCAAAAGTTTTCGGAAAATTGTTGACAATTTATTTTGCTCATGGTAGGATTAAGCATGTTCAGAAGAAAAAGATACGAGAGGCAGGAAGGAACTGCCTACATAAGCGGCCCCATTACAGGGGTCAAGGATTGGAAAAAGAACTTCGACAGGGCTTACAAGGAGCTTAAATCTTGGGGCTTTGAGGTGGTTCATAATCCGCGTGAGATTGCCGAGGCAGTTGAAATGACCTGTCAGGCGATGGGAAAGAAAGCCGAGTATAAGGACTATATGAAGGCTGACATCCGTGTTCTTTTGAATTGTACGCACATTTATATGCTTGCAGGTTGGGAGAACAGCAGGGGAGCGGTGCTTGAGAAATCAATCGCTGACGCTCTTGGTATGGAGGTAATCTATGAGACTGAGCGCGCATAATCTTGGCAATCATGTTATTCTGAGTGAACGCTTTGACCGTCCGTTCAGGAGCGAGCAGGATTTCAAAAAGGCATTTATGACCTTTATCCGCGCTGACCCAAGTCAGATAGGAACTACTCCTGACGTGTTTGAGGTTGAGAACGAGGAGAAGGAGCCGGGGTTTCCCGACCTGCTCGTAACTTATAAGAGCGGGCACGCTGAGTTCTTTGAGATGAAACTTGCGGACAAGAGCGGGAACTTCAAGATGGAAGTCACACAGCCGCGCTTCTATAAGTCTCATCCTGACTTGGATATAAGCGTGGTTGTTTGGTTCAACGGTGCCGTGTTCATATTGGATGCTGCTGAGGTCGCTGAGACTGCTTTGAGCGCGGCTTCAGTCAGGCTTAATATCAGAAGTTTCAGGAAAGGTGATGTATGCAAAGACAGAGATTTCTTATCGTAAATACCGAAGCGTTCTCGCCTTCAGGACTTAAAGGGAAGAAGGAGCTTTCTGAGAACGACCTTCCTAAAGTCATTCAGACTTTTCTCTCCTGTGTTACTGACCCGTTCATAGTGCTTGATGAAAGCTCAAAGATTAAGACGACAGCTCCGCAGGCAGAGAAAGACAAGTCTACACGCACAAGGCTCATAAAGCTCCTGAGCCGTCACGGTGAGCGTATGGCCCTTACAGGTACTCTTATGTCGAAGTCTCCGCTTAACATCGTAGACCAGTACCAGTTTCTGAACGAGAACTCGTTCCCGGAAAGTATGTGGGAGCTTGCAGAGAAGTACTGTATTATGATGACAATTCATATCGGACGAGGACGACGTGTTCTTATGCCTGAGCACTCAGGTGAGCGCGATATTGCTTCTTGGGCAGGAATAAGACGCAGGCTCATAAACGCATATCAAGTAGGCGGAACCGCAAGATTACAGACAGCTATGGACGCTATTTACCGCGCCTACTCTGTATCGGCTGAGAACCAAAGATGGATTATGGAACATAAGGAATATACTCCGTTTAAGGACACCAAGGCTCTTATGCAGCGTTTCGCGCACTGTACTGAAGTCGTAAGTCGCGCCGACGCTTTCAATACCTCGCTTGAGCGTTTTATCGAGAAGCCTATCGTAAAGAAAGTGAAGCTCGGAAAGAAAGCTGCTGAGCTTTATAAGCAGCTTGTAAAGCTCGGATTTACCGACAATATCGTACTTGGAAAGACTGCCGCTATGGAGCTTGGTCAGCGTCTTTTGGATGTATGCAACGGTTTTGAGCCGGTCTCTTCCTGCCTCGGCTGCGGCAAGCAGGAAGGAATACTCCGCAATACCTGCCCGTTCCATACTGAGTGTCAGAAACCGAAAGCTGACTACAAGCCTCTTTCTGAGAACCCTAAAATGGAAGCTCTCATGGAGCTTATAGATGAGATTGACCCTGAGGAACATCAGGTTGTTATATGGTCTAGCCGTAAGAACTTTATGCAGGCTGTGCGTGATGAGCTTGAGAAGTCAGGAATTAGTGCCTGTTGTTATTCAGGTGACCAGTCGGATAAAGAGAAGGCTGACTGCCGCGAGGGCTTTATGTCAGGCCGTTATCGCGTATGCGTGGCAAATCAGCAATCAGCGGCTTACGGAACAAACTTTATGAAAAACTGTGATTATACGATTTACGCCTGCTCTAACGCAAGCGTGGAGCAGGATTATCAGTCACGCCACCGTTTCCTTCGCGGACAGACAGAGCACATGAAGTATGCTTACCGCCTGTATGTTGAGGGCAGCGTTGAGGAGCGTATTTACGCTTCTCTTAATGTCGGAGCCGAGCTTATTGGGGAAGCAAACAGGAAGGACATTTTTGAGTTACGAGGCTAAGTGTGACAGGTGCGGGAAGTCCTACGGGGAGACGCATACAGTTTGGGAGTGCTGCCTCCTGCTTGAGAGCAAGGGACTTTTGAGCGTCAGGCAGAAAAACGGCACTGTGATTTTAGTGTGCCGGAGTTGCAGGAGAAGTGAGAATGAGAACACCGTGGAAGTATCAGAAACCGATAATAGAAAGGTCAATTCAAAGACCGTACACAATGGTGGAGGCGGCGTGCGGAACAGGAAAAAGCCTGATAGCAAGTCAGACGGCCCTAGGAAAGGGAAAGACAACGCTGATAATAACACCAAAAAACGTCGTTGACGATTTCAAGGCTGAGCTTATGGCAGACGGTGTTCCTGAAGAGGACATCTTTATCTACCGTGCAGCTGAGAGCCATAAAGACGGATATTACGCCGCGCTTGCAGCGTGGCTTGGGGGAATTAAACAAAATGACAGAGCAGAAAGTGAAACAGGAACCGACGACACAGCAGTCATATTTTAGTGATGGCTTGAAGCCAGAGGTCTATCTTGATGACAGCTTGGAGCGGCTGAGATTGTTCCCGGACGGGTGCGTTGACTGCATCATCACTGACCCGCCGTATGAGGTTGCAACAAGCGGAGCCGGAATGTATAAGCAGAAGGACAAGCGGTACGTGAAGGAGCTTAAAGCTCACGGGATTGCCGACGGGTTTTCTCCTGACTTTTTGGACGAGATGTGCCGTGTTATGAAGAAAATCAATATCTGTATTTTCTGTTCACAGAAACAGATTATACCTTTACTTGATTACTTTGTTAAAGGAAAAGGCTGCAACTACAATATTTTGTCATGGCATAAGACAAATCCGATACCTGCCTGCGGAAACAAATATATCACGGACACTGAATTCGTATTGTTTTTCCGGGAGAAGGGAGTTAAGGTGCTTGGTACGGCAGCTACGAAAAAGACTTGGTGGGCCACTCCTTTGAATGTGGCTGATAAACATAAATGGGGGCACCCTACATGCAAGCCTGAGCTTATTACTGATATGCTCGTGCAGAACCACTGCGAGGCGGGGGGGGTCGTGTTAGACCCGTTTATGGGAAGCGGAACTACAGGAGTGAGCGCGGTGCGTTTTGGGCGCAAGTTCGTTGGCGTGGAGCTGAAAAAAGAGTTTCTCAATGTGGCTGTAAGAAGAATTATGGAGGCGTATGATGGCAAACCCAACTAAGAAACATCCTGTAAACGGTATGGAATACCTGAAAGGCAGGGAGAAAGTCATCTTTGAAAACGGTATCGTTTGTACACTTCCTGAGTTCGAGCAGACATTATCAATGAGTGTCGAAGAACTTGACGCTCGCATGGCGGTGTGGGAAAAAGACGTTCAGAAATATATGTTCGATTTCCGTTACGCTGTATCAACAGGCATTATGCGGCGGAAAGCGAAATTCGTACCTCAGGTAAAAGAGGTTGCGGCTTCTCCTGTCTCGGTCGAGGTGAACGAGCCTTCAGGAGATGAGTACGAGGCGTTTGAAGAGCTTGAGGAAGAGAACGACGAGGCTTCCTCGCTTCCTCTTGGAAGCTGGACGGTCGAGAAGTATCCGGCTCCTAGGATTTCTCCTGACGCGATTATTTTGTACGTTATGATTGTAGTAGGACTTTTGTCAGCAGTCATGTCGGCTTATCATACAGCGATTTGTATGCAGTCGTTCGGTCGTCCGCTTGCGGTGGGTATTGTGACAGGAATGGTTATGGTACTTTTCTCAGCGACTGCGTTTACTGCCGGGCGGTGGTTTTTAAGCGAGAAGGGAGCCGTAAAAGGCTTCAGCGCGATGTTCCTTACGCTTGGCACAGTGATTGTCATGTACTCAATGTTGTCGACACTTACGGTAAATTACGGGGCTTGGAAGGGAGTTTCTGAGGCTGAGGAGCAGGTTGAGCTTGAGGGAAACGCTGAGCTTGAGGCTTATGATAAAAAACTTGAAGTTTTGTCAGGCAGGATTGAAAGTCAGAAGAAAGAGGTAGAGCGTCTTGAAGGTGAGGCTGACTACTGGAAGTCTAAGAGCTGGGCGAAGTATGACACAATCTCAAGTCAGATTAAGAGTGAGAAGCAGAAGAAAACCGAGCTTGAGGACGAGTACACTTCCCTGCTTTCTGACCGTCCGAGCGTGATTAAGAAAGCTCAGGACAGACATGAGGATGTGTTCACGTTCCTTGCGTCTTTTGTAAATGGAAATCCTAGAACTTTAAGGCTTTTTATGCAGGCTGTTCCTGCCATGTTCTTTGATGCTATTGCGCCGTTCGCGCTTTCGTGTGCGGTATATCTTGCTGAAAAAAGGAGGAAGCGGTTTGAGCGTGAAGAAGTTGAAAGCAGTGAGCTGGATTAACATGTGCCGCGCCTGCGGCTGTGCTTTTGGAACAAAGGTCAAGAATGACAATGTTTGTCCTTCCTGTCGTGAGTTTTTGAACAAGGAGAAGAACTATGACAATAGAAAGAAGAAAAGGTACATAAAAGAAACTGTAAAAGATTTAGCTGATAGGATTAAAGTAAAATCTTTTCGGAAATAACTTGACAAACTTTTGAAAAGTTTTATAATACTTTATAAGTGAGGTTTCATTTATGGCGGAAAAATGGAAAGACTGGTACATTGACAGTGACATCGTGCGTGAGGCTATGACCGACAGCTACGATGATGAGCTTGTCAAGGAAGGTGGCCTTGTGGTTCTTTACGAGAACGGAGGCTATTCTGATGGGACAAGATATGTTGCGGTTCCTGATATGAAGGGACTTATTGACGGCTTCGGGCTTCATGCGGCGACTATGGTCGAGGCTGACGTTCAGAGCGTAAACAATCTGCTTGAGGCTAAGGTGCTCCTTGACAAGGTGCTCGTAAGCATGAAAAGCGCGTCGCTTCCAAAAGAGCTGGCAGACATACTTGCGGCGCGTATCGGGACAACTTCTGCTGCTTTGGCAGATATATGGCGGTCAATGTGCACTGAGGCAGGAATTAAGAGCGAGGATAAATAGAACTCGCCGAGTGGGAGGAATATATGAAAAGTAAGCAGGAAGAGCCTAAGCTCTTCTCAGTAAAGATTATCCGCCGTGAGGACGGACATGTAGTCAATGATATGTGCAGCTATTGGGAACTTCGCGAAGGTTTCCTCCTGCTTGTCCGCCCGGACGGTTCCAGGGCTAAGTACGATTTAGGAGCCTACGGTATTGCAGGTGGCATACACAATGGTATTAAGAGGGTAAAGTAATGGCAAGTGTGACGGACTTTGAATTTCTGCTTTCTGACAGATTGCAGAAAATAAAGTCAATGAATGAATTGTACGACTTGGAACATAAAGCCTACATTTCTTTCAGCGGTGGAAAAGATTCAACGGTGCTTAGTGCATTGGTTGATTTGGCTTTACCAGATAATCAGATTCCTAGAGTTTATATAAACACTGGGATAGATTATCGGGCAATAGTTGATTTTGTGAAGGAATACGGTAAGCGTGACGGACGATTAGAAATAATTCAGCCGACACAGAATATCCGAACTATGTTGGAGACAGAAGGCTATCCTTTCAAGTCGAAAGAGCATAGCCAAAAAGTTGCCTTGTATCAGCATAGCGGAGAAACAAAAACCGTTATCAATTATTTGGGCAAGGGAAGTAAAAAGACTTTTCTATGTCCAGAAAAATTGAAATACAACTTTACAGAATCTTTCAAGCTGAAAGTGAGCGATAAGTGTTGTTTTCGGCTTAAAAAAGAGCCTGCTTCTAAATGGTCGAAAGAAAACGGCAGACCCATAACGATAACGGGCATAAGGCAAGACGAGGGGGGATTGAGACAGAGCGTTAAATCTTGTGCGGTTTTTTATGATGATAACTGTAAAAAATTGCATAAGTTCCACCCGCTTTTAGTTGTCAATGATGATTGGATAAACGAGTTTATACGAGTCTATAAAATTGAACTTTGTAAACTTTATTATTCGCCATACAACTTTAAGCGGACAGGTTGTTGTGGTTGTCCTTTCAATGTTGAATTGCAGAAACAACTTGATGTTTTGGCGGTTTTATTACCGTCAGAAAAGAAAAGAGCTGAATATTTATGGAAACCTGTATATGACGAATACAGGCGAATTGAATATAGATTAAGGCCATTAGGCTTATTTGACTAGCCTTGTGGCTTGGAGGAGATAAATGAAAAAGAATGTAAAAGAATGTAAAAGTCGAGATACGGTATTGCAGGCGGCGTACACAATGGTATTAAGAGGGTAAAGTAATGACAAAGACAACTAAACAAACTCCTGTAAGGGCAGGTGTAGACACTAGGAGATTTCAGCACTCACACAGGAAATCTACCGCAAAAAGATATGTGTGTGATATTTATGACGCCGGGAGCTACATCTGTAATGTTGACGGAACGGACTACATCTTCTGCGAGGTTCTTACCCGCAAGGCTAAGGAAGCAGGCAACGAAGGTGCTAAGAACGCTTTTTATCGCCTGTGCGCTTTTCCTGCCGCTGCTGTGCTTCTTTACGGCGTGCGTGCGATTGCTGTTGATACTATCAACGCCAGCGGGTATCTGAAAGTGAACTTCCACACAGAGATGGGTGAGGACAAGTTTACGGAGGTTGAGGAATGAGCACGTGCTGCCTGAAAGAGGTTCGTGATAAGATAGAAATGAAACAGAAGCTCTTGGACGGTTTACCGAAGGCGGCAATTTATGAGCAACTTGCTGAGGAGTGCGCTGAGCTTTCTAAAGCCGCGCTTAAACGCGCTCGTCAGCTTCGCGGCGACAACCCTACACCTGTGACAGAGAATGAGGCTCTTAGTATGCTCCGTGAGGAAGCAGGAGATGTAAAATGCTGCCTTTATCTGCTTGACGAGGAGTTTACTCCGTGCGATTATGAAAGCAAGATGAGCAGATGGCTTGACCGCCTGAGAGTAGTCGGCAAATTGGAGGATTAAAAATGAAGCCTTGGGAAATGTTTAATTTCATCAAAGAAACCCATTTCACAACGTCAGGAGACCATGTGGACTGGGCGGTAATCGTTCACGACAATGACAAAACCGTTTATCTTGTATTTGAGGAAAGCAACGGTCGTCGTGACTGGATTAACAATCTCCGCTTCCCTGTAAAGATTTACAAGAAGCAGGAAAGCGTAATGCGCTGTGCCTGCGGCTGGGGGGATGCTTGGAAGAGCTGCAACGACGAGGTTATGAAAATGTTCATTCAGGCCTGCGACGAGCACAAAGAGTACACTCCCCATATCTGCGGTTGGAGCTACGGCGGAGCTATTTCCCTGCTTGCCGCCGAGGACTTCCACTACAGGACAGGAAGAAAAGCCGCTGTCACGACTTTCGGTGCCCCGAAACCTCTTTGGGGAAAGAAAACAAAAGACTATGTTAAGTCTTGCACAGGCGTTGTGCATCAGTATCAGCACGTGAATGATTGCGTGCCGCTCATGCCTCCGCTTCCGGGGTATTGTCTTGTATGGCCTGACAAAATCGGAAAAGGTTTCTCCCTGATTAAGCTGCTCAAGCCTACAATCTATCACTGCATTTACGGGGATGAGAGGCTGTATGATTGAGGTAGTTGATGCGGTTATCACGGTTATGTTTGCGCTGTGCCTGATGTCCGTGGCAGCCGGAGTTGTCATCCTGAGCCTGTTTGACAGGGAGCAGGAAAAAGAATTAGAGGAGGAGCCGGAAACAGAATAAGAAAAGCCCTGAGGATTGCTCAGGGCTTTTTCATTAAAGGAGAGTTTGACATTTATAAGTCTGCGTTAGGTCAGAGACTGATGTCACTCTCATTATTCTCCTTCAGGCACAAACAATGCCTTGTAGATTGCAGGAACATTCTCACCTACAGCGATAGGCGCGATTGCAATTTCAGCCTCGCTGTCCTCAGTGAGCTTCTCACTGTTCCTGTACCAGCCGTCGAGTTTCCAGCCTGTTGCCGCATGAGCGGCGAAAATAACTTTGTCGCCTGCTGTCCTATGAAACTGTCCCTGAGGGAAAGCCAAGCAGCCTGCTGCGACAGCTCCTGCCGGAGCGACTTCAGTCTGAAAATATACGTCAGCGTCAGCCACGTAGTCCTGTACGGTGTGCTCGCGCACTACCTGAGTAACGGGGTCGCTGTCCTTCTCGAACACGTGAGCTGCTGTCTCAGCCTTGTCGGCTATGATACGGCTCTCAACCCCGCTTGAATTGGTTACCAAGAATGATGCTTTTTTAACCAGCATTTTTCTCCTCCTCAATCTTTATCTGTACGAGACCCGAAAGAAGCTCCTCCGTGTACTCGACGCTTATGCGTTCCACTATTTCCTGCACCTGAGGCATTTCCAAAAGCCGCTTGTTGACCTCGCCGATAGCGGCGTTGATTGTCATGCGGCTCTCGTTCGCTTTCGCCTGAACGTACTGCCTGTCGAGCCTTATGTTGTTCACCAAAAGCCAGTACATTACTTGGTCGAGCATTTTCTCGAAAACGTACTTCACGTGCATTTCATCGGGTGGCATTCCGGCCTTGTGGAAATCCGTCATCAGCTCCTGTTCTTTACACAGGATAAATGCGCCAACAAAATCAACCTGACGCATCAGCATGATACGGGCATCGTTTTCGCTCCTGCCTACTTTCAGGCCCTTTCCGTTGTACGAGAAAAAGCCTTTCTTGGAAAGCCAAGCCAAAACGACAATCGCTACGAGCACGAAGCCCGCAAGGTACAGAAAGTTGGGACTGTTTACAATCCCTGTGACATTCTCCATAGCTACATCCCTTCTGTTAAATTACCGCCGCTTTCTTTTTAATATACCACACAATAGCCTTGAGCGCAACGTAAGCTGCGACAATTCCCCAAGTCAGGAGAAGAAGCCTGAGCCGCCTACTCGACTTCGCTTCCTCCCGGTCTAAGTTCATCTGAGCTTCCATCAGTGCCCTGTCCCGCTTGAACATCTGTGCTGACAGCTCGTCTGCATAGTTCCTCAAGTCGGCGCAGTTCTGAGACAACCCTAGCCTCAATTTCTCGGTGCTCTCTAGCCCAAGCTCTAAGGTCAGAATTGATTTCTCCTGCTCGCTCAACAGATTGTCGAAGGTCTCCCAGCTCGCTTCCAAGCTGTTCGATAAGTCTTGACTGTTCTGTGATTGTTTCCCGCTGCTTTGAGATGAGTTCTGCGTCTGACCAAAAGTCGTCTGAGGTGAGCTTTGTGCTCTTGCAGGAAATACAGAAAACAGGAAGAAGCATGACAAGAATACAAAGAGCTTTCCGCATCGCATTATGCCTCCTTGAGCTGATAGTGAGGCCAGTCCTGCTTGTCAGTCTCCCAGTCCGCGCCGCACTCAAGCCCTGCCTCGCGTCCGCAGTCGCGTATAATCTCGAACTGTGCCCTGAAATGAGCCAAGTCCCATGTAGGATTTCCTTCGGCAGTCAGGGGAAGAACGTCCATAGCCTTGCCTTCAAGATGCTTCGAGCTGAGCGTCCAAGTAATCTTGTAGTTCTGCCTCTCGCTCCTGAGAAGATAAAGGCCTGCTTTCACTCTCTTTTCATTTACCTGTGACAGGCTCTCCCTGCCCTGTGCATAGTACGCTTCCTGAACTTCTTTCTTGCGAAGTCCCTCGAAAACGTAATATCCTTCCTCGCCAAGCCTTTCGTCCAAAAGTTCACACATACGTGTGAACGCGAACTGCGCGCGCCTGTCAAGCTCCGAAATCATTTTCTTTGTTCGTCCTGTCATAACGACCTCCTGATAAAATTATTCCACAAGCTCGACTGCGAAAGCAGTGCCGGGCTTGCCTCCGTTCGATACTGTCTCCGTGGCAACCCTTACACTGGTGCCTTCAACGGCTACCGACTTGAACACGTCGTCCAAAACAGAGACAGAGGAAATCTCCCCTATCATAGCCTGTGCCCATCTGTTGCCGTCATCAATATCCACGGGGTCAGCACCCTTCTGTTTGACTACCGCGAACATGGCTCTGTCTAAAAGCTCTTCTCTCGCGTCGTCAAGAATTTCCACGTCTGTAATGAGATTTTTGTTGATGGCGTTCCCGTAAACAGGATAGAGGTCAAATATGTTATCGACGAGCACCTCAACGCCTGTTCCGTCAGGCTGCCATCTCTTTTCTTTCCTGCTTACCTTGAAGTCCATTCAGGCCTCCAGTTCGTTTATGCGGTCACGCCATGCCTGACGTTCTTTGAGCACGTCCGCATATTCTTTTGCGGTCGCGCTTCCCTCAGCGATTTTAGCGGCCACGTAGTCAGTGTCACGCAGCTTCTGTTTAAGCTCTGCAATCTCAGCGAGCTTCGCTGATTTTTCCTGCTCTGCAATCTCAGCTTCAGAATAGCCGAACACAAGCTCGCCGTTTTCAGCACGGACAATGCCGTTGTACTTCGAGGCAAACTCCTCGGCATCCATAGTCTTGAGCGGCTTTGATTTTATGCCGTACTCAAGCTCCGCGCGTTCAGGAGAAGTCGAGTAAACGGCTACTCCATTGTCAATCCAAAAATATACCTTAACCTTATCAGCCATATATCCTCCTATGCTGCTTTCGTTCCATTGATAGCGGCGGGCTACGCCCGCCTTACCGTGCCCGCTTGCGCGGGCGTGAGCCGTCAACTCGCCCACTACGCCACACGCCTAAGCGGAATAGCGGCCCCCGCGACACACACGGCTCGAACCGCGCCCACCGACGCCGCCACTCACGAGAGACCGCAAGCTACCCGCAGAACGAGCAACCGAACCACAGGGCACACCGCCAGTCCAGGGACCGCCCGCGAGGAGCACGTATGGTAATCCAAAGCTCTGCCCGAACTTAGCGTCGCTGTCAGCTTCAGTCGTCCACCCGTCCGTATTGTTACCGACAGGGCCAAGCTCGTCAAGCCACTGCCACAGATAGCCACACATTTCCTCACAGCCGATGGCGGAAACCATGCGGCGGCCCGCAGTGTCAACATGACCTCCGACATAAGTCTTGTCAGAGCTTCCTTCGATATTGGTCATCTCGTTAGAGCCTTTAGCTGCACAAGTGAACTCCCAGTCAGTGAGCAGTTTCTTTCCGACAGCTGCCATATCCATTGAATGAAGCAGAGGAGTACGGTTAACTGTATGGTGCATAACACCCGCACGGTAAACAGAAAATGTATCTTCTATTCCTGTTCCTGACTGCAAGTAAATGTCGATAGCTTTTCCTGTGTCTTGGTCAAAAACAACAGCGTCATCATAGCGGTTTACAGGGAAAAAGTCCTTACACCAAATGCTTTCAGGAATGATTTCTCCTGCCTTGTAGCCTGCAAGCGGGTGAGCGCAGGTAGCGACATTGTAGTTTGTCCCTCTAGTCGTCACTCTAAAATCTTTGCAGTAAAAAGCGTAGAAATCAGGGTCAGTCTTTGGGTTGTAAGGCTTAATCGCCCATTTACCGCCAACTACGAGGTCGACTTCAACAGGCATTGTCATCGTGAGGCTGTCACCGTAATCAACGCACACCGTATGGAAGCGTCCTGCAACTACGTCACCTTTGGCAAGCTGAGCGCCAGTCTTTGCTGTCATGCCGAAATTCTTTCCGTCATAAGTCAGAATTGCATAGTAATTAACGCCGTTTGAGAGCGTTCCAAGGTCAAAAGAAGTGTCCTCGGCAAACTCGTGTACAACGTCATATCCGTTTACATTACCGTTTACGGTCACACCTTTCTGAATAATGAGAGCTTTATGATTGTTCGGGTCAAAGCGAAGCCATCTGTACTGTCCGTTTTTCGGATTGAATACGTCAGAGTACATCACTTTGCGGGGAACTACCTGAGTACCGTCAGCCATCTTCAAAATCTCAACGCCTTCAGTTGTGTCCTTTTCTGTAAAGCCCTGCCCTGTAAGACCAAGTGTGTTTTCCTTGTAAAGAGCCTGTGAAGCGTCAGGAGTAAACCAAACGGCAGCCGAAGCGTCATCCGGGCAGAACACGTAGGCAAGAGTCGCTCCGTCAGCCGTAGCTGCTTTTCCCTGCTTTATGAGGACTTCTCCTCCTTCCCAGTCAGTTACTTTCATGTAGGCTGTTCCGCTTGAGAGGGCAGGGAAAGAAACTCCCAGAACGTCTCCGTTCAGGATTACAGGAGAAGAGAACCATTTTCCGTTGATACAGACAAACTCAGCGTCCGCGAAAACGCTTTCGTCAAAACCGTCATAGAAAATGTCAGTGCTTGCTTCAACGTCGATTTCAGTGCATGTAGTACCGCCGTTAAGGTTAGCTATTTCAGTCAGAACTCCGGCGTTGTTCACCAAAAGCTGACCTGCTCCGGCATAAACCATAGCTGCGGCAGGAAGAGTAACGTCAACGTCGTTTACGGTGATTGTCGAAGGATTTGTGAAGAGGACGTTCGCGAGGCCTCCTCCTGACTTTCTCACAGCGATTACCGCGCTTGTTCCTGCTGTCTGACTGAGCGTCCATGCGCGTGTCGGAGTAAAGCCGAGCGCAGTATTGATGTTCGGCTGAATATAAACACGTGTAGCCGAGAGCATGGCAGGATAAGGCATAGCGTCAGTCCATACCGTGCCAGGCGAGTGCATGATGTCGATAATGTCGTCGCTCGGCATACCGCTTTCGATATGGGTATATTCCATCTCGTAGTATGTCTCGCTTGTATCAGGGTCAGCGTACTGCTTTTCGTGGGCATAGTACAGGTTTCCGTCAGTAGTCAGGATATGAAGCCTCAAGAGGTCATCGCCGTCGATAGAGGCAAGCACGCGTCTGATTGCCGAAGGGATATTGAACTCATGTGTCGAGAGCTTTGTGTTTCCTTTGAGAACGTAATCGTCTCCGTCTCCTGTCACATAAATTACAGAAGGCATTGTGGAACCCGGCTCGTTGATTGCGCGTACTCCTGAAGCCACCTTGTTTCCGGCACAGCCTGTAAGCTCGCTCTGAACTCCGCTGTCAGCGTGGCGCATGAGATTGTAATTTGCGGCAGTCGCGTCTGTCATAAGGGTGTCTGCCTTCGAGATTTTCTCAATCTCTGTGGAAAGCTCGCGAAGCTCAGTTTTTCCGTCAGTAATGACTGTGAGCATATCGACAAAGCCTGCTGCCTTGAGGCCTGCGCTTACTTCTGTTCCTGTACCACGGATTGTAATACCACTGAGTTCTGCTCCAAAACCTGAGACAGCCTGTGTTCCGGCATCTGCGAGCTTGAGCGTTCCGCTCAAAGTGTAGTTTCCCGGCTTTACCACAACGTATGTGTAATCGTTGCTGTCGTCAGCGTCAAGCCATTTCTGAAGGCTTGCGTCGTCAGTTACGACGTATGTCGCGCTTCCTTCTGCTCCGAGAAGGTTAGGGGTCTGTATCTGATGTTCGGTTCCGTCAGGGGTGAAATAAGTAATTCCGAGGATGTAGCTTGTCGCTGTGTCCTCAAGAACTTCTACTACGGCGGGGTTGCCGTTCGCTCCGTTGTTTCCTCGTACTCTTCCGAGGTCAAGTCTTTCTGCCATAATATATGTCCTCCAAAATATTTTTAAGGCGTTAATCGCCGTAGTTCCATACCAAGTGTCCGTCGAGCGGGTCTGAACTGTCGTTCACAAGCTCCATGTCAGGAGGAGTTGAACCGTTGTAGTAGAGGATAAGATGTCCTGTATCTACAAGCTCGCTCGCTCCTGTGTCAGGGTTAGTCCTGTAAATATCCTCAATCCTAAAGGCAAATACGCCTTCAGAAACGCCGGCAATCTCAAGTCCTGTGGGGCTTTTTGAAAGGTACCAGTCCTGCAAAACTCCGCTCTGAGTGAGCACACGGGTGTATTCCTTTCCTGCCTCTCCCGGTGTTCCGACCATAAGCGTCTGAACTTTAATCATGCCTGAGTTTCCTGTAACGGTCAGAACAAAGACAGGGGAAGCCAATGCGGCTACTACTCTTGGAAGTCCTGTGAGGGTACGCCCTACGTTTTCGTTTGCCGTGAAGTAAACTCCTTCAGCCATGAGCGTATCAAGGTTCTGTCCCTGAGTTATAGGCTTTGCAAGCATTGTAGCTTCGCTCATCTTTGCCCAGTGCCCGGAAGCAGGAGGAGCTACGTTCTGAAGGTACTCAGGACTTGAGCTTATTCTCCTGTACCAAGTGTAAACAGGCACGCCGTCAACCACACTTATTGTGTAGCAGATAGCGCCTACAGGGTACTGAGTTCCGGCATCGTACAG
>Ga0326514_10000686_pt1 | contig 22577 bp, 21 predicted proteins | sample 3_2548_0518_D_FD_203653 | JGI IMG/M metagenome (GOLD analysis project Ga0326514, IMG submission 203653) | Bovine rumen microbial communities from UC Davis, California, United States - 3_2548_0518 | ecosystem: Host-associated > Mammals > Digestive system > Stomach > Rumen | place: USA... | reverse complement strand
TCTCTGAAAGGATATGCAGCCATCATGCAGTCTGAACAGCAATATTTGTCACAATACGACCCGTCGCAGTTTGAGCACCCTTCCGTGACGGTAGACATCCTGATCTTTACTGTGAAAGATCGGAAGCTTCACCTGCTCCTCATAAAACGTAATGAGCACCCGTTCATGGGCAAATGGGCCATTCCCGGGGGCTTTCTCAGAATGGACGAGTCCGCCGATGAGGCGGCCGCGCGCCGGATCAGGGAGGAGACCGGCGTGGAGAACATTCACCTTGAGCAGCTCTACACCTTTTCCTCCGTGGACAGGGACCCCCGCACCAGAGTCCTCTCCATCGCATATCTGGCCACCGTCCCTTACGGCCGGCTCCGCTTTCAGGCCGGTGAAGGCGCCGACGAAGCTGGGCTCTTTGCTGTGGACGGCGTCAGCGGTGAGAGCGTGACCGCTCGTCCTGAAAAAGAACTCTCCGCCGCGGCAGGCAGCCTGCGCCTTACCGGAGCGGAGAATGAAGTGATCACCGGTGATGATCTGGCTTTTGACCACGAGAAGATCATACGGACAGCCGTGCAGCGGATGCGCGGAAAGCTTGGCTACACGGACCTGGCATTCGGATTTTTGGAGGATCCCTCCGCCTTTACGCTGACAGAGCTGCGGATCGTTCATGAGGCAATACTGGGCAGGCAGCTTGATATCGGCAATTTCCGCCGCACCATCAAGCGGGAATACGAGGCGGCCGGACGGATCCGCGAGCGCGGCCTGGAAAAAGGCGGCGTCGGGCGGCCTGCTATGCTCTACAGCTTTGACAACGCCTCTATGCGGGATCTGACAGCGCCTTTTTAATATTCCTGTCTGTCGGCTCCACATCATAGGGCCATTCGATGAGGCGCACCTGATTCTCTTCACAGAGCTGTCTTTTGACCAGGTCCAGCTCCAGCCTCTGCAGCAGCGCCTCTTCACCGCCAAAGAATTCGACGGGACGATAATGCTGGATCCCCTGGTACTCAATGGCTGTCTTCAGGGAGGGTATGTACAGATCCAGGCTCTGTCTGCCGAGCCAGTCGGGCCGGTACTGATACAGCGTATCCGGGTGCTTTTTGCGGATCGCGTGAAAGAGATCCAGCTCATGTTTCCACTTGGGCTTAATGACCCCCTGCGCCGTCAGTTCCGTCCGGATCCTGGTCCTCTCGAGGCGCCAATTGGTGCGCAGGCCGTCCTTCTCTTCATAGAGCGCCAGATCTGTATACCACCACTGGAAACAAGGCATGATGACCTGTGTCAGGCAGCGGAAAAAGGAGAGCTCGGAGTCAAAATACCCGCACTCCAGAATGTGCTCGATATTTCTCCGCACATAGACAGTCTTGGATGGATTGTGGTAGTAGGGAAGGTTTCCCTGAAATTTGGCCAGCCTGTCCGGCAGATACGGGGAGCGCAGTACGATCCCGTCCGACCACAGATGGGTGTGGTACCAGGCGAGCGAATAATCGTACAGCGAATATCCGCCGTACAGATCCTGGGAGGAATTCATATAGAGAAGATGATACATAAGAAGCACATCGTCCATGTTCTGCTTGTCAAAGACCGCCAGATAGTGGACTTTTTCTTCGTCCGGAAACAGGTTTCGGACGGGATGAAACTCCTCTGCCCTCTTACAGACTTCCATAATGACAAAAAACTGTGAGACAAAACTCTCCGGAAACAGAAAGCAGGCCTTGCGGTCGGTATCGATCCCCGCGAACTGCGCCATGAAGGCCTCCACATATGGATTGTCCGGCACAGGCCCCGCCGCTTCGATCAGCTTTCTGGTCTCATAGCGATAGGGAAGATCCGACCAGGACAGCTGTACCAGAAACCTGTCATACTGTCTTTCCTCGTATTCCTCCCGCAGCTCGTCGAAGTCTTTCCGGTAGGACTCATGCTCTTCCAAAAGCGCGTCGAGAGTAGAAAATGTGGTCCTCTCATGGAACTGCGGATAGCGCTCCCAAAGCATATCAAGCCGCTTATAGGAAAGGGGCTGCTCTTTTTTCTCATGGATGGGTGGGTACATCGTTACTTCCTTACGCTTTATTACAATCACGCTTCGATCCTGACTTCGTCATGTTCCGATCACGCATTGTCCTTGGCTTCGCTGTAGTATTGATCACGCTTCGTTGACGATCTTTCCGGACATGTGCTCCGGCACGAGGGCAAACATAAGCGTTCTGGGACCGGAATGCTTAATCTCCCGTTCAATATAGGTCTCGTCATCCGTGAACTTATAGCTTAGCTTTCGTGCGATCTCATAAATCCTGTCACGATCTTCGATGATCTCAATGCGGCCGAATACGATGACGCTCTTAATGTTCTGCGCCCACTCCCCTTCTCTTCTGAATCCGCTGTCATATGTGCAAAAAGACGCCTTGTCATGGCGCTTCATGGCATCGATCTTGTGTCCCTTCATCCCGCTGTGAAAGTACAGTTTGCCGTCCTCCTCGCAATAATACTGGTTGATCGGCATGCCGTACGGATAATCTCCGTCACCCAGCACCGATAAGACGCCGCGCGGCTCCTCTTTCAATATTTTGACGCACTCCTCCTGTGTGAGCTGCTGTTTAAAACGCATCATTTCTCTGAACATACTCGTATCTTCCCTTTCTGTATTATTCCCTATGTTTTTCATGTCCCTTATTATACGACAAAAGCGTCTGCAATTAACATTCTCTTGTTAATTATTACCATCATAATCGGGCTTACCGCCTCTATATATTCGGTAACTATTCATAAAATCTATGTTAATTTATAGTCAAAAACTATTAATAGTGTGAGAATAATGAATTTGTTCGCGTCTATCAATACCCTTATAATTACTCATACTTCGCAGCCTAAAAACTGCGGATAACCCTTACAAATACTGCCTGTAACAAGTAAAAATGGTTTCACCCTGCCTGTGGAGCCGTAAATCTACACCTCCAGGCCTCAGGAAGCTTACTGATAAACACACAGACCAGCTCGTTGATCTGGATCTCCGTTGCGCCAAAGCATTGACGAATGCTGTCAAGGAGCGTGTCGATGAAGGCCCGCCGGCAGATGTTCCGGGCCGCAGGACATGCCGGAGGCGATTCCGGGCCGAAAAGACGGGCCAACGGAAAGAAAGGATATTTAGTATGATCTACGATTATACCATTAAGACCGGCAAGGGCGAGGACCTGAATCTCGCGGATTACAAGGGCAAAGTCATCATGGTCGTCAATACGGCGACCGGCTGCGGCTTCACGCCCCAGTACGCTCCGATCGAGCAGATGTACAAGGACTATCATGATCAGGGTCTGGAGATCCTGGATATCCCCTGCAACCAGTTCGGCGGCCAGCCGTACAGACTCCTGCAGATCTTCGAGATGTCCCACGATATACGGACACCTCTTCACATCATACTGGGCTGCGCCAATGTCCACGAGAGGGAGCGCAAAGAGGCGCTCGACGCCGGCATGAACGCCTTCGCGGAAAAACCCATTTTTATTGACAGACTGTTCGCTGCCATGGCGAAGTTTCTGTAGATTCCCCAAGGAAAGAGCCACCCGGGACGCTTCTCTCCGGTACAAAAGTACCGGTCAGATCCGTCCCGGGTGGCTCAAAAAACGTGCTTACAGTTCCTCGGCGATCTCGTAGATGAGGCGCTCGCTCTTGTCCCATCCCAGGCAGGCGTCTGTGATGGACTTGCCGTAGCAGCCGCCGTTCACGTCCTGTCTGCCGTCCTCGATGTAGCTCTCGACCATGAAGCCCTTGACGATGCGGCGGACGCGGTCGTTGTAACGGCAGTTGGTCAGGACCTCCTTGAGGATGCGGGGCTGCTGGAGGGGATCCTTGCCCGAATTCTCATGGTTGGTGTCGATGATGACTGCGGGATTCTCAAGGGACGGCCGCTCGTCGTAGGCGTCGCAGAGGCGGACGATGTCCTCGTAGTGGTAGTTGGGGCGGTGTTCGCCGCGGCTGTTGGTAAAGCCGCGCAGGATGGCATGGGCATAGGGATTACCCTGGGAGGTCGCCTCCCAGCCGCGGTAGATAAAGGTGTGGCTGTGCTGGGCCGCATGGATGGAGTTCATCATGACCGTGTAGTCACCGCTGGTGGGATTTTTCATGCCCGCGGGAACCTCCATTCCGCTGGCGGTCAGCCTGTGCTGCTGGTCCTCGACGGACCGGGCGCCGATCGCCACATAGGACAGCAGGTCATCGAGATACTTGTAGTTCTCGGGATAGAGCATCTCGTCCGCGCTGGTCAGGCCGGTGTCGCGGATCACGCGCATGTGGAGCTTTCTGGTCGCGATGATGCCCTTGAACATATCGGGCTTGTCCTCGGGATTCGGCTGGTGCAGCAGGCCCTTGTAGCCGTCGCCCGTCGTCCGGGGCTTGTTGGTGTAGACCCGGGGGACGATCAGGATCTTGTCTTTGACCTTCTCCTGGATCCCGGCCAGCCGCTCCAGATAATCCATGACGCTGATCTCATTGTCCGCGGAGCAGGGTCCGATGATCAGGAGGAGCTTATCGCTCCTGCCGGAAAAGATCTTCCGGATCTCCGCGTCTCTCTCTTCTTTGATTGCGCTCATGGTCCCGGTCAGGGGGTACATCTCCTTGACCTCCATCGGGATCGCGAGCTTTCTTTTAAAATCCATATTCATAATATCTGCCCTCTTTGTCCGGAACTCACACGTGAGTTCCTTACTGAATGAAAAAAGCGTGCCGTTCGGTGGACAGGCGCATTTTTTCTTTCAGGCCCTCTTTGTCGTCCTCCGCGAGCAGGCCGCGGAATTCATTGAGTTCCGCAATAAAAGCGTCCATGTGCTGGAGCAGGTATTTCTTATTCATAAGAAACAGCTCTGACCACATATTTTCGTTGATGCTGGCGATCCTGGTCAGATCGCGGAAGGAATCGCCCGTGTAGTCGACCAGGTGGGTATTGTCATTACATGTCATGAGACTGACGGCAATGACATGGGTCAGCTGGGAGACGAAACCGATCATCTCGTCGTGCTCCTCGGGGGTCAGCATGGAGATCTTCCTGCAGCCGAGGATCTTGCCAAGGCCCCTGCACCACTCGATGCCGGCCTCGGTGTTTTTCTCCGTGGGGGCGACGATGAAGTTTGCCCCGTGGAAGATGGTGTCGTCGGCGTTTTCGACCCCGCTGACCTCGCGGCCCGCCATGGGATGGGAGGGTACATACTCCACGTCATCGCGCAGCATCTGCTGGACATCATAGACGATGCAGCTCTTGACACCGGTCACATCCGTGATCAGCAGCCCGTATTTGAACAGGAACTGATGCTCGCTGATCCAGTCCTTGAGGATCTCCGGATAGAGGGCAAAAATGATCACATCCGCCTTGCGGATCGCCGTCTCGTCCGGATGATCATAGCCCCGGTCGATCAGCCCGTTCTCCTCCGCGAACCGGATCGATTCCGGCCTGCTGTCGATCGCCTCCACCTTGAAGCCCAGGCGCTTGAGCGCCTTCGCGTAGCTGCCCCCCATGAGGCCCAGCCCGACGATCAAAATATTATTTCTGCTGATCCAGTTCATCATAGATATCTCCAACCTCCCCGACCGCATGCGGTCTTTTCATAGGTACATTCGCTGTTCGCGTGAAATCCGGTATTGCCACCGTCCACGGACGCATGCGGTCTTTTCATAATTTCACTCACGGTTCGTATGAAACCTGTATTCCAAGGCCTGTCATCCGCTCAAAAAAGTCCGGCAGACTCTTTGCCACGGCCTCCGCGCCGTCGATGGTCCCGCCTGTCCGCGTCAGCAGAATGGACAGAGCCATGACGATCCGGTGGTCGTTGTGCCCGTATAAATGTTCCCGCGGCGGCCGGATCCCGGAAAAAACAGTGATCTCATCCTCCACCATATCCACCCGGACGCCCATTTTGGCCAGCTCCTGCTGCATGGCCGTCCCGCGGTCGCTCTCCTTGATCTTCAGCCGCCTTGTGCCCGTGAAGCGGGCCCCGTGCCGGGCGGCCGCAAAAGCCATCAGGACCGGCCCCAGGTCGGGGCAGTCGGACAGGTCGATCTCCGTAAATCCATCGTCGAGTCCTGCCAGATATGTGCGGTAGATCCGGTCGCCCTGCAGGCTGTCCTCCGCAAGACCCGTGACCTGTATTCCCGCTGCATCCCCTGAAGCCTGCGCACCGGATGTGTCCAGCACGTCCGCTGCATTCTGATCGCCCTGTGCAGCCGGCAGGCTCTGTGCATCCGGTTCATTTGTCCCGCATTTTTTATTCAACATGCCCAGGGCCTCGAAAAAGGCCGCGTTGGAGTAGTCTCCCTCCACGCGCAGGCCGGCCTGCGGCTGGTATTTCTGCTTTCCAGGGATGCGGAGCGCGCAGGGGAAGTCTTCTTTCTTTCCTGACAGCGGATCCTCCGGTTTTATCCAGTCCGCGCGGACGCCGAACTGCCGGAGGGCCTGCAGGGTCATATCGATATAGGGGCGGCTCTCCACCGGCGGGACCAGGCGGATCCCGCTGTCCCCCTCCAGCAGGGGAAGGGCAAAGAGCAGGCCGCTGATGAACTGGCTGCTGACGTCACCCGGCAGCACATACTCTCCCGCCGCCAGTCTTCCGCCGACCAGCAGATCCTTCTGTCCTCTTTCAAATGTAAGGCCCTGTTCCCGGCAGATGTCCTCATAGATCTGAAGGGGCCGAGTCAGCAGCTTCGTGCTGCCGGTCAGCCGGCTCTCCCGCCCGCTGAGCAGACAGACGGGGATCAGGAAACGGATGGTGCTGCCGCTCTCCCCGCAGGGGAGGACGGCACCAGTCTGCGTGTCCGGGCCGTTTAATCCTGCCAGTCCCGTTCCCCGGATGTTCACACGCCCCTTCTCATACTCGATCCGCGCGCCGAGGGCCCGCAGACAGGCGATGGTCGCCTCAATATCCCGGGACAGGTCCACATTTGTGATAACACTGGTCCCCTCCGCCAGACCCGCGCAGATCAGCAGGCGGTGAGCCATGCTCTTGGAAGGCGGCGCCTCTATGATCCCGCGCGCCGCGGACGGTGTGATCGTGACTTTCATGCTCCGCTGCCATACCTCCTGTCACAAAAAGCTGCCAAAAAGAGTCAACAGGGAGTCAGCAGGGACGTTTCTTTCTGACGCCTTTTGACATTTCCTCTGCTGACGCCTTTTTCTGTCAAATAATACCATCGAGATCCAGTCCCCACCGGTACTTCCGGCAGCGCTTTCCAGCTACACGCGGTATTTCAGGACCCGGAGGATCCGCTCGGCGCCCTCCTCGGGGGTCATGTCATTGGGGACAAAGCCGTCGCAGGTCGCGCGGTAGGTGGGGTAGCGCTTCGTAAAGAGGGCGGTGACCTTCTCTCTGGTGTTGGCCAGAGGCCGGTCGTCCGTCGGGAGGATCTGCTCCAGCGGGCGGTCCAGGAAGACAATATGTCCGTTCTTCTTCAAGGCGTCGACGTTTTCCTCCCGCAGGACGACACCGCCGCCGGTGGCGATGATCAGGCCGTTCTCGGTTGCGAGTGACCGCACCATCTCGGACTCGACATCGCGGAAATAGGGCTCTCCGTCCTTCGCGAAGATGTCGGTGATCTGTCTCTGTTCCTTTTTGATGACCATCTGGTCGGTATCCACCACCCGGCGGCCCAGCTTCCCGGACAGGAGGGATCCCAGTGTGGTCTTGCCGGACATGGACATGCCGGTCAGGACGATGTTGCGCTTGGAATTGAGGACCTCCTGGTAGACCAGGTCCGCAGTCTCCCTGTCGAACTGTCTGCCGGTGAATATCTCCGCCGCATAGACGGCCTGGATGACCAGCATGTAGAGGCCTCCCGTGGCCGGGATCCCGCGCTTCTGCGCCTCCAGGACCAGGACGGTGCGCAGGGGATTGTAGACCACATCGATGACGCCGCGCAGGCCGGGGAATTTTGTCAGGTCCACCGGACATGCGTCCAGATCCGGATACATGCCGCAGGGGGTCGTGTTGATGATGACCTCCGCGTCCGTGTGCTTCTCATACATCTCCTCATAGGTGATCGCGCCGTCCTTTCCGGACCGGCTGACCCTGCAGATGATGGCGGCGCCCTGATCCTCGGCCACCGCGCGGGCGGTCTTGCTGGTTCCGCCGCTGCCCAGGATGAGGACCTTTCTGCCCGCCGGATCCGTTCCGTTCAGGCGCAGGAGTTCCCGTATGCCAAAATAATCCGTATTGTGTCCATACAGCCTGCCGTCCCGGTTGACGATGGTATTGACTGCCCCGATCCTGCGGGCCTGGTCGCTGATCTCATCCAGGTAAGGGATTACCTTCTCCTTATAGGGGATCGTCACATTGATCCCTTTGAAATCCTTTTTCCGCATGAAGGCGTCGATCTCATCGGGCGCAAGCTCCAGCATGTCATACTGATAGGGAGCCAGTTTTTCATGAATGATCTTTGAGAAGCTGTGGGGAAGATGTTCCCCAATCAGTCCGTATTCCATAATTTTCATACCTCCAATGATGTTGCTCTGGAAGGTCCCAGATAATCGGTTCCGAAGCGCTGGGTCAGCATGTCGCAGAGCACCAGCGCCGTGACACAGTCGGCGACGACGACGGCCCTGTGCACGATGGCCGGATCATGTCTGCCTTTAATCAGGATCTTCCGGTCCCGCCCCTGCAGGAAATCGACGGTCTCCTGCTCCCTGTATATGGACGGCGTCGGTTTGACCGCGCACCGGAAGAGGATGGGCATGCCGTTACTGATCCCCCCGTTGATCCCGCCGTTGTGGTTGGTCCTGGTGACGATCCTGTCATCCTGCATGGCAAAGCTGTCATTTGTCTGACTTCCCCTGCCGTCCGCGAGGGCAAAGCCGTCACCGAATTCCACGCCCTTGACGGCGGGAATGCTGAACATGGCATGGGCCAGCACGCTCTCAAGCGAGTCAAAAAAGGGCTCGCCGACGCCGGCCGGCATTCCCGTGACCGAGGTCTCCAGGACGCCTCCCACACTGTCACCGTCCTCCGCCGCCGCTTTCATGGCTGCGCGCATTTTGTCCGCCGCCTCCGGATCCAGGACCGCGAACTGGCTTTCCTGCAAAAAAGTAAGGTCCCTCTCCAGATCTCCGAAGGCCCGGTCCGCGATCTGCGCGCAGCGGGCGATGTGGGTCCCGATCCGGATCCCCTTCTGCTCCAGGGCGTACATGGCAACGGCGCCCGCCGCCACGAGGGGGGCCGTCAGACGACCGCTGAAATGGCCGCCGCCCCGGTAGTCCTCAAAGCCGTGATATTTGCAGTAGGCAGTGTAGTCCGCATGCCCCGGCCGCGCCAAGGCGCGGGTGGCTTCGTAGTCGCCGCTCTTCGTGTTTTCGTTGGGGATCAGGATACAGAGGGGCGTGCCCGTCGTGAAGCCGTTGAAGACACCGCTCACGATCTTGAAATTGTCGGGCTCCACCCGCTTTGTGGAAATGGCCCCCGAAGGCCTCCGCCGGCTGAGCCTGGCGGCGATATAGACTTCGCTGACCGGTATGCCGGGCGCAAGGCCGTCCAGGACCGCTCCGATCTGCGCCCCGTGGCTCTCCCCGAAAAGCGTGACACTGACACTGTTTCCAAATGTATTTTTCATTTCAGTTCTTCTCCGTGTGCTGTGTACTGTCTGCCGTCTGCTGCCGGTGCGTGTGACACCGGCCCTATCTCCAGCTGTATTTTTTACACCGATCCTCCATGCACCGCCTGCCGTCTGACGACCGTCTCCACCTTTTTCCGCAGGTCCGCGGCGCCCGCGCGCCGCATCCGGAAGGTTCCGATCCGGTCGGTCTCGACGATGGTGATTTCTCCGCTGTCGGCCTTTTTGTCGTGCATCATGGCCTCGCAGACCCGGTCGGGATCCATCCGGCATCCGGACGGCAGGTGCAGCTTTTCATAGACGGGAAGCAGGCGGGCCCGGATCTGCGGGCTGCACATAGGCAGCATGCCGATGGCCACGCACTCGCCGTGGTAGAGGGAGCCGTCCAGGCACAGGCTCTCGATGCCGTGCCCGATGGTGTGCCCGAAATTCAGGACCCGCCGCAAGCCCTGTTCGGTCTCGTCCTGCTCGACGACGCGGCCCTTGATCCGCAGGGACCTCTCGATGACCGTCTCCATCACATCCATGTCGGGCAGGTCTTCTTTTTCAAACAGATCTTCTTTTTCAAAAATCCAAAAAAGATCTTCATCAAAGGTCACGGCCATTTTGAGGGCCTCGGCCAGACCCGCGGAGATGTGGCGCCGCGGCAGGGTCCGCAGGACATCCGTGTCGATCAGGACGCCGCGCGGCTGGTGGAAAGCGCCGACAACGTTTTTGATCCCGTCCAGATTGACGGCCGTCTTGCCGCCGATGGAGGAGTCCACCTGGGAGAGGACCGTGGTCGGAATATTGTAGAAATCGATCCCCCGCATGTAGGAGGCCGCCGCGAAGCCCGCCAGGTCTCCGCAGATCCCGCCCCCGACCGCGACGACGCAGTCCTTCCGGCTGAAGCCAGCCGCCAGCATGGCGGACAGGAGCTTTTCCAGGCTCTGCAGGGTCTTGTGCTCCTCGCCCTGCTCCACCGTGCAGATCACGGCCTCCCGGCAGGCGCCGGCCACCGTCCGCGCATAGGCCGCCGGAACGCCTGTATCCGTCACGACCAGAACCTTCCGGTCCAGGTTCAGATACTCTCCGACCTTCCCCAGACAGCCCCGTTCGATCACGATCTCATAGCTGCGCGCGCCCAGATTTACTTGCAGATTCATCATTTACCACCCTGATTGCTTCTTTTTTTCACAAGCCGGTCAACTGACGATTGTCGGTCGATCCATCATTTATAATCGTTACAGATCACCGCCCTGAATATACCAGTTCTCCAACTACCGATTGCCGGCGATCGAACCATTTCTATTTTACAGATCACCGCCCTGGATATACTGGCCGACGACCCGGAGCATATCGCAGTGTTCCCTGAGCTCCCGGACCATCTTGCGGCCGTCCTGCGACGTTGGGCTTCCCTCGACCTCCGCGTAGAAATAATATTTCCAGGGAGTCGTCTTAATGGGCCTGCTGCGCAGGACGTTCATGTTGAAGCCGTAGCGGCTGATGACCTGGAGGGCGTCCGCCAGGGCGCCGGAGACGTTGTTGACGCGGAAGAGCATGATAAAGCGGTTTTCGTCGCGGTCTGTGGACAGCTCATTCTGCGTCCTGGCAAAGACCGCGAACCGGGTCGTGTTGTCCCGGCTCTCATTGATGTCGTGGTCCAGGACCTCCAGCCCGTAAATGGATGCGGTCTCCGCGCTCGCGATGGCCGCCACGGAAGGATCGCCCGTCTTCGCGACGCGCTCGGCCGCCACAGCCGTGTTGACCTCGGTCTGCTCCTGATAGCCGTGCTGACGGATATAGGGCTGGCACTGGCTGAGGGCCTGCGGGTGGCTGATGACCATCCGGATATCCTCCGGCCGGGCACCGGGCACCGCCAGCAGGTTGTGGATGACCGGCAGGGAATAGACGCCGTTGACATACAGGATCCCGTGGAACATCAGGTCCACCGACTGGCCGACCTCCCCCGCGTAGCTGTTCTCGATGGGCAGGACCGCGTAGTCGCACTCGCCCTCGACGACGGACAGATAGGCCTCATCAAAGGACGAAAAGGCGATGCAGTTTCCCTGCGGGAAGATCTTTTTCGACGCGATATGGGCGAAGGCCCCCGGCGTCCCCGAAAAGGCCACCCTGGCCCCGCTGATCAGGCGCTCCTGATACTTCCTGGAAATACTCATCACTTCCTGCATGAACATCGGATAATACTGCCGGATCTCCGCGTCTGTCACAAAGGCCGTGTTCCTGTCCAGGACCTTCTTTTCCTGCTCCTCATCGAGGACAGGGAGGCCCCGCTCCCGCTTGTAGTCGGCCACATCCCGGACGACCTCCATCCTCTTCTGAAAGAGGGCCGCCATCTGCTCATCGATCTCACGAATTTCCTCTCTTGTCTTTTCCAGATCTCCCATCATACCCACCTCACAAAAAACAAGACCGCGCGGATCTATGATCCACACGGTCTGGAATGCAATCTCACTGCGCCCTCATGTCGGATGGCCGGCGCACGCTCTTACTGTTCCCGATTTGTATGCATCACAAAACATTCTTTCACCCCTTCGGTAAAAAAATAAAAATAAAAGCGGTATGTCTTGTCAAGCATACGGGGGTCAGTCATTACAATATCCTTTTCGTACTATCCACACTTTGTCTGTACTGAATGATCGAGCCAATTCTATCTTATCATTTCATTGCTGCATCGACTCATCAACTTTAGCACTTTGGCCTGTTGAAGTCAACCTGAAACGTTCCGTTTTAACTGGTCAATTCGCCAAAACAGGATAAACACAGGTGCAGTTTTGCATACATCTTCCATGAAACCGTCCCAGGCGGTACATCAGTCAATCGCCGTCAGGTGGTAGATGAAGGCGGTGAATTCCGGGATCTCACGGGGAATCGGGATGCCGGCGTGCATGAAGGCCATGCCGGAGGCGACGATCTGCACGTTGTCGCGCTCGATCAGATAATCCTGCACCTCTTTCCGGCCCACATCCAGCACCAGCTGATTGCGGCTGCGGACCGCGTGCCGGCCGGGAATCTCCATGGCCCAGTCCGGATGCGCCCGGTAGAGGTCGGAGTCCTCGGACACCATCTCCGGTTCGAACCAGATCCCGAATTTCAGGCCGATCTCATTGATCTGACGAACCAGCTCCGGCAGGCCGCACTTGATCTTCTTCTCATTGACCACCCAGTCGCCCAGACCGGAATTGTCGTCGTCGCGCTTGCCGAACCACCCGTCGTCCATGACGATCATCTCAACGCCCATGCCCTTGGCCGCCTTCGCGATCTCGACCAGCTTCTCATCATCGAAGTTGAAAAAGGCCGCCTCCCAGGTATTGATCAGGACGGGACGGCGGACGTCCCGGACAAATTTGCTGCGGTTGAGGTTGTACCTGATGAAATCGTGGTATTTGTGACTCATCCGGGTCAGGCCCTTGTGGGTGTAGGTCATGAGGACCGCCGGCGTGTCAAAATCCTCCCCCGGCGCCACGGGATAGCTGAAGAGCCGGTCATTGATACCCATGACCAGACGTGCCTGGTCATACTGGTCCAGCTCCGCCTCTGCCAGGAAGCTCCCGGAATACATCAGGGCAAAGCCATAGCAGGCGCCGAACTCCTCGGTCGTCGTCCGCTCCGCCAGCGCGATGAAGGGATTCTGCTGGTGAGAGGAGATCCCGCGCCCGCTCCGGATCTTGTGGACATGGTGGGTCAGCGGCTGCCGCTCCACCTGCCGCTCCTGGCCATACCGGCCGGGCAGGGAGATCAGGTCCAGATTGCCGCCGTTCATATAATCCATGTTAAAGGACATGATCCGCTTGAGCAGGATCTCCCCCTCGCCGCCGTTGTGGACCCTGGCGGCCCGCATGATGATGATTTCCGCACCGCCCCATTCAGAAGAAAGAAGGAGATAGCATGGAAAAACAGCATGGAAGTTAAGGACATCGCACCTGTCATGGCCAGCATCAAGCGTGTTTCACTATTTATCCCTCCCGCCCTTTAAAAGCAGGGCGTGAGCATAAAGCGCTTCACACCGCTTGACCCAGTCCCTGCCAGGAGCAGTAAGAACACCAAGAGGTGTTAACACACCTCTGCTCTTAACAAGAGCTGTTTTCTTAACATGTGGTGACGATAATTGGGCTATTGAAAAACAGACTTCTGCAAAAGTTAACGCAACGCTTTTTAAGAAAAACAATGGTTTTTGTTGCGTTAAGTTTTTCAATTAAGGCTTATGTCGCTGATTGTATTGCCGTACAAATATATAGAATGAAGATTTGTCAGGCCGGAGAGAGCACTGATGTCACTGATCGTGTTGCCGGATAAAGATAGTGAATTCAGACTTGTCAGACCGGACAGAGGAGTGATGTCACTGATCTGGTTATCGGCAAGCGAGAGGGAAACCAGGTTCGGAAGACCGGACAGAGGGGTGAGATCGCTCACCTGATTCGCGTCCAGGTCCACCTATTCCAGTTTTGTCAGACCGGACAGGGCACTTAGATCACTCACCTGATTCTCGAACAATTCGAGCCAGGTCAGATTCGGAAGATCCGAGAGCGGGCTTAAGTCGCTCACATTGTTGGAATACAGATACAGATCAGTCAGATTTTCCAGTCCCTAAAGAGGAGTGAGATCCGTTACTTCATTATTTCGCAGATTCAGATATTTCAGGTTCGGAAACTCGGACAGGCCGGTGAGGTCTGTGATTTTTTCTTTTTTATCAGTCCCGTCATATTCCAGCGATGTCAGAAGTAAGGCATCGTCTCCTGTAACAGTCTCATCCTCCGAACCGGTTGCATCCAGGATCGCTTTATTCAGCACGGGATCCGGGATCTCTATCGTCACAGATGATGCAGCTGCCAGTTCTTTGGAGGAAACGATCGCCTCTTCCCCCGCGGCCGGTCCGTTGTCGGGACGCTCAGCCTTCATGTCGGATGTGCTCATACCGGTATCATTTGATGAAGCGGTCTTAAAGGGGTGAAAAACTACGGCACCGATCGCGAATACGATCAGTAAAGCAGCCACAGGAATGACAAATTTCTGCCAGCTGCTCCCGGTCCCTTTTTCGGTTGTATCTTTTCCAACCGCCGAAGAGACACTCTTTTTTTCTGTTCTTTCAGTTCCGGCCGCCGGAGGGACAGCGTTCTTTATATCCTGCTTTGCCTCAGCTGCTGTCTTCTCCTTTTCCCCGCTCTCAATGATGACTGTCTTATTATTGTCTGATACCGGCACCGTCGGGTCCAGGCTTCCCTGGCTGCGTTTTACAGGTACTGTCGGATCAAGGCTCCCCTGCCGACGGGGATTTTTGGAAGTATCCGTTATGGTCTCATACTGCACAATTGTTTTTTTCCATTTCGTCTTTTTCTGTCATTTTCCTACCTCATGCCAATCGTCTGTCGTTATTATGCATATAACAAAATATGCCGGTCATGATGAAATAACCTGAACCTGGCGGCCGAAAATGCGATCATGTATTTTGTGCAGTGTCAAAAACAAGGATATCTACACCTGTATCTGTTCCGTGTATTTCAGAACGGAAAACAGGGCGGGATAAATATTCCGCGAGAAGCGGACTGTCTGTAAGAAACCGCGGGCAGGCATCGATATAGGTTTTTTTATGGTCTTCCGGACGGAAATATCCCGTATTATCAACATACAAATAACAGGTATTATCCGCGCTGTCCCTGCCCCGGAACATATATCTCGCCTGCAGATGGCGGCAGCCGGAAGGGTCAGTGATCTGTACATCTGCCGCCCCGGGAAGGATCGTGCCGGTGAACAGATCCGATCTGACATAACCGGTAAAGGGAATCACGCTGACACGCGGCTGCGCATCCTGCATTTCTGAAATTAGTGTGCGGTCAATTTCTATATTAAAAATCATAAATGGTTTACTCATGTAACCTCCCGAAAATAATGTGGACTGCCAGAACCTGCTCACATGTCTTGAAACAGCCTGCGTATATTCAAGACTCGCTCGCGTGCCTTGTGCATGTATCCTGTGTCTGAAATCGCGGGTATTGTGCGATGAAAAATGAAGAAAAAACACAGAACCGTCCCCGATTTCTCTTTTCGGATGTCTTATGTATGCTGTTTCATGCGAAAATAGCGCTTAAAGAATTGCTTTTAGAGAAGATCCGCAATCTCAAGGATCAGGCGTTCGGATTTATCCCAGCCAAGGCAGGGATCTGTGATGGATTTTCCATAACAGCCGCCGTGGATATCCTGTCGACCGTCTTCTATATAGCTTTCGACCATGAATCCTTTGACAATATTGCGGATACGATCGCTGTTCCTGCGGTTCTCAAGGACTTCCTTGAGGATTCTGGGCTGCTGAAGAGGATCTTTTCCGGAGTTTTCATGATTTGTATCGATGATGACAGAGGGGTTTTTGAGTTCCGGTCTGGCTTCGTAGGCATCACAGAGACGCATAATATCTTCGTAGTGATAGTTGGGGTAATGCTCTCCCTTGCTGTTTGTGTAGCCGCGTAGAATGGCGTGGGCATAGGGGTTGCCCTGGGAGACAGCCTCCCAGCCTCGGTAGATGAATGTGTGGCCGTTCTGGGCAGCGTGGATCGAATTCATCATGACTGTATAATCGCCGCTGGTGGGATTTTTCATGCCGGCGGGAACATCCATGCCGCTGGCCGTCAGTCTGTGCTGCTGGTCTTCTACGGACCTGGCGCCGATGGCCACGTAGGAAAGCAGATCGTCGAGATATTTATAGTTTTCCGAATAGAGCATTTCATCGGCACTGGTCAGTCCGATATCGCGGATGACGCGCATGTGGAGCTTTCTGGTGGCGATGATGCCTTTGAACATATCCGGTTTTTCTTCGGGATTGGGCTGGTGAAGAAGGCCCTTATAACCGTCACCTGTTGTTCTGGGTTTATTCGTATACACACGGGGAACGATCAGGATTTTTTCCTCCACCTGTTCCTGGACGCGCGCAAGGCGCTCAAGGTAATCCATGACACTGTCTTCGTTGTCAGCAGAGCAGGGGCCGATGATGAGGAGAAGTTTGTCGCTTCTTCCGGAAAAAATCTTCTGAATCTCGGCATCGCGCTCTTCTTTGATTCTGCCCATGTTTCCGGTCAGGGGATACATTTCCTTGACCTCCATGGGGATTGCCAGTTTCCTTTTGAATTCCATATTCATACAATTAACCTTTTTTTTACATCTGCGGACGGCCTGATGTCCTGAGCTGGAAAAAGTGCCTGGTTTTTTTCAGTTACAGATGTACAGCCTTTATTAACCCCTTCCCGGCTGTGTTCCGCACCTTCCGTTCATCGGTCATCGTACTGCAGCCTGCCTACAGCTGCAGGCGTGACCGGTTCACTTTACGGCGCAATGAGTTGTTTCCGTGCCCCGCGCCGCCCACAGACAGGTCATCACTGTGCAGCCTGCCTACAGCTGCCTGTGTGTCCCGGACTGCTTTGCGGCGCGGAAGATGGTTGATCGTTATACGTTCTGCAGGGCTGCGAGGATTTTTGCAATGCCTTCCTCGGGGGTCAGGTCATTGGTGATGGATTCATCGCAGGTTGCCTTGTAGATGGGGTAGCGCTTCTCGAGCAGAGCGGCAACTTTTTCCTTTGTATTGGCAAGCGGCCTGTCATCTGCGGGAAGAATCTGGTTGAAAGGACGATCGAGGAAAATGATGCAGCCGTTCTTTTTGAGGGCATCGACGTTCTCCTGACGAAGGATCGCTCCTCCGCCGGTGGCTATGACCAGGCCTGTCTGAGGGGCCAGGGTGCGGGCCATTTCCGTCTCCAGATCGCGGAAATATTTTTCCCCGTCCGTCGCGAAGATTTCTGTGATCGGCCTCTGTTCTTTTCGGATGATCATCTGGTCGGTGTCCTCCAGAACTCTGTCGAGTTTTTTCGCCAGAAGTGTTCCGAGGGTTGTCTTGCCTGCCAGCGACATTCCCGAGAGAACAATATTTCTCTTGGAGTTCAGGATTTCCTTGAAGACCTGATCGGTCTTTTCACTCTCGATCTTCCTATCCGCGAACAATTCCGCCGCGTAGACCGCCTGAACGACCAGCATGTAGAGACCGCCCTCTGCCGGGATGCCGCGCTTCTGCGCCTCCAGGATCAGGACAGTGCGCAGAGGATTGTAGATCGCGTCAATGACACCGCATAGATCGGGGAAGCGGGAAAGGTCTAAAGGACAGTCATCGATCGCAGGATACATTCCACAGGGAGTCGTGTTAATGATGATCTGCGCGTCTGTGTGCCTTTCGTAGGCCTCTTCATAAGTGGGAACGCCCTCTTTTCCGGTTCGGCTGACTTTATACACTTCCGAGGCGCCCATGTCGGTCGCGACCGCAAAAGCTGTCTTACTGGTTCCTCCGGTTCCCAGGATCAGGACCTTCTTCCCGGCGGGATCGATACCCAGACGCTCGATCAAAGATTTCATACCGAAGTAATCTGTATTGTAACCGCAGAGCCTGCCGTTTCTATTCACTACAGTGTTCACAGCACCGATGCTGCGGGCCTGATCACTGATTTCATCCAGATAAGGAATAACGGTCTGTTTGTAGGGGATCGTAACATTGATCCCTTTGAATTCTTTCCCCCGCATGAAAGAATCCACTTCGTCGGGCCTGAGCTCATGCAGTTCATAGCTGTAGGGAGCAAGTTTTTCATGTATGATTTTTGAGAAGCTGTGGGGGAGATGTTCTCCGATTAATCCGTATTCCATTGTAAACCTCCATAGATTTTCATGATTTATGCGCGTCGGCAGAATCCGTTATCGTCTGATCAGGAACATATATTATAAAACAGCGCCGGATAATCCGTTCATCATGCAGAGATCGGCATGCCATTACGGATTCCTCTGCTGATTTCGCCGGTATATTTTGAAAAGGTATGCACAGGTGCTTATGCATAAATCGCCTGCATCTACTGCGCGATAAGATTAAACAAAAAGAGACCGTGCAGATCTGCGATCCACACGGTCAGGTTAATTCATTCACGGACATATGATTTATATTGATCAAGAAATCTCTTTACCGTTAATTCCTGTTTGCATGCATCACAAAACGCTTTTACTTTTATCGGGATAAAAGTAAAAGTAAAACCAGTATGTTTTGTTAAGCATACGTGCGGTAGTCATTGCTGCAAGAGATCCTTTCGTTTCATTCGACTGGTTAATATCAGGCATTTAACCAATTCATAAAATGTATCGGTTATGTTCAAAAAAACTATCATCCTTTATAACATCTGTCAAGTATTTTTTCAAAAAAACAGCCGATCAACAGACGAAATTCCGCAGCATCCGCATATCTTTTGTATAAATATGCAGATGAAACCTATATTTTTTATCATTCACATTTATACTTTTATAAGGCTATTAATACGTTTTAGCTATCCTTTCATTCCTTCGGCCGATTACTTTTTTATTGACATCTTATCGAAATACTGTATAATCAGCATTAATTTATATTTGTCACAAACCGTTGAAGCGGGAGTAAAGGCAACATACGAGCTTACAGAGAGCGGACGATGCTGAGAAGTCTGCGGCAAACGGGTTGTCATAATGGTCCGCGGAGGGCGCAGTGAAAGCTGCGACGTTCAGGCACACGTCAGATGCCGGGGGTATGCTGGTACCCTGCTAAGCGCGCGGCTTCTTCGCCGCGAATCAAGGTGGCACCGCGGAATCTGTATTTTCGTCCTTGGTCTATGCACGTAGACCGGGGACTTTTCTTTTTGCGCGAACATCCCGCGTTCGCGTACCTGCAGGCATGAGTTCCCGATCGATCGGCATTGATTCATCTTCTGTCGGCCCGGTTCCGCAGCCCGTCGGCATGGACCTGTGTGCGGCACTATCTTCTTTTCAGGAGGGCTCTATGAAAAAAGGCACTTTTCCCACTCTCGGAGACGTGATGCAGTATGTGCATGAGTATCGTTCCGTACCGGTAAGCCGGACGATCCTCTCAGACAGCCGGACACCGATCGAGGTGCTCCGGGCGATGAAGGCCGTCAGCAGGCATTGTTTTATTCTGGAAAGCCTTGAGGATTCGGCCAAATGGGGAAGGTATACTTTTCTGGGATATGATCCCCGCCTTGAATTTACCTGCAAGGACGGCACTGTCACGATTCACTCGGGTACGACCCTGACGATCCCGAACGCGGATCCCGCAAAGTATATCCGGCAGATCATCGCGGAGCACAAGGCCCCGCAGATACCCGGACTTCCGCCCTTCACCGGCGGTCTCATGGGCTATTTTGCCTACGATTCCATCAAATATGCCGAGCCCTCCCTGGCACTGGACGGGCCGGATGAAGAGCATTTCAACGATATAGACCTGATGCTTTTTGAAAAGATCATCGCGTTTGACAACTTCCGTCAGACGATCACGATGATCGTCAATGTCCGCACGGACGCTGCAGAGGAAAATTACAGAGCTGCGTGCCTGGAACTGGATACCATGGAGAATCTGATCCGGCACGGGACACCGGCCGTCAACCCGCCGCTGAAACTCAAAGGGGATTTTAAAGCTCTGTTCAGCAAAGAACAGTTCTGTGCCATGGTAGACCGGGCCAAGCGATACATCTTCGAGGGGGATATTTTCCAGGTCGTGCTGTCCAACAGACTGACCGCGGAAATGGAAGGAAGCCTTCTCGATACCTATCGCCTTCTGCGAACCCGCAATCCCTCCCCTTACATGTTTTATATTTCCAGCGACAGTCTGGAGCTTGCAGGCTCGTCCCCAGAGACTCTGGTAAAACTGGTAAACGGCGTTCTGCATACCTTCCCGCTCGCCGGAACAAGGCCCCGCGGAAAGACCGAGGAGGAGGATCTGACGCTGGAAAGCAGTCTTTTGTCCGATCCCAAGGAACTTGCGGAACACAACATGCTCGTCGATCTGGGACGAAACGACCTGGGACGCCTGTCCCGTTTCGGGACCGTATCGGTAGAAAAATATATGGCTGTCGAGCGCTATTCACATGTGATGCATATCGGCTCGACAGTGCGCGGCGAGATCCGCGAAGACAAGGACGCCGTAGATGCGATCGCCAGCGTTCTGCCCGCCGGCACCCTCTCGGGCGCTCCCAAGATCCGGGCCTGCGAGATCATTCACGAACTGGAAGGGGGCAGAAGGGGTGTTTACGGCGGAGCGATCGGCTACATTGATTTCACCGGAAACATGGACACCTGCATTTCCATTCGTCTCGCCTATAAAAAGAACGGCAAAGTCTTCGTACGTTCCGGCGCGGGCATTGTCGCAGATTCTGTTCCGGAAAATGAATACACCGAATGCATCAACAAGGCAGCCGCAGTTATAAACGCCGTCTGTGATTCAGAGGGCGGCATCGACAGATAAAACGCCATATATGATTCAGAGGGCGGCATCGACAGATAAAAACGCTGTATGTGATTCTAAGGGCGGCACCGAAAGATAAGGCTTGCCGCACGCTTGTTTTAAGGGAGGGATAAACGATGACTCTTCTCGTCGATAACTACGACAGCTTTTCCTACAATCTTTTCCAGCTTGTCGGCTCCATGGATCCGGAGATCAAAGTGATCCGCAACGATGCCATGACCATCCCGGAAATCGAAGTTCTGTCCCCCGACAGGATCATCCTTTCTCCGGGACCGGGGCGGCCTGCCGACGCAGGTATCTGCGGAGACCTTGTCCGCGCTTTTGCCGGGAAAATCCCGATCCTGGGTGTCTGTCTGGGACACCAGGTCATCTGCGAAGTGTACGGGGCGACTGTCACCTACGCAAAACAGCTTATGCACGGAAAACAGTCGAATGCAATCCTCGATAAATCCTGCCCTCTATTTGCGTCTCTTCCGGATACGATCCCCGTGGCCCGCTACCATTCCCTTGCCGCAGATCCGGCGACGATCCCGCCCTTCCTGCGCGTCACTGCCATCACGAAGGAGCGGGAGATCATGGCTGTGCAGCACACCGATCATCCCGTATTCGGCGTCCAGTTCCATCCCGAATCCATCCTCACTCCGGACGGTAATACCATCCTCCGGAATTTCCTGCAGATCGGAACAGGATCCTGACTCCCAGGCCCTGCAGGGTCCGAGCCGCCCTATACGCTCCGTCTTACTCTTCCCCGCATGTCGGGAACAGCTCACCGGGACGAAAGGGATAAAACAATAGTGAAACACTTTTAAATCATTTTTTCACAGGAGGAAAGCATCATGCTTCAGCAGATTTCTATTTATGCAGAAAACAAAAAAGGCGCAATCCGCAAACTTACCGGACTCCTTTCCGACGCCGGGATCAACATCCATTCTTTTGTCACGAATGACAGTGCGGAATTCGGTATCGTCAGAATGGTTGTATCCGATACAGACAAGGCTCTCACTATTTTTCAGGAAAACGGCTATCTCACAAAACTCACCACAATCCTCATGGCGGCGGTCGCGGACGAGCCCGGCTGCCTGAACAGGCTTCTCTATTGTATCGAAGAGGCTAATGTCAATATTGACTATCTCTATACCACCTTTGACCGCGAGAGCAACGGAGCGCTCATCATTATCCATGCCGAAGATCTGGCCGAGGTGGAAAACCTCCTGAAGTCGGAAGGATTCCGCTGCATTTAAGACCCTTTCGATGGTTACAGCAAAAGCAAAGCGCTGCAAACTACAACTATGAGTTTCGCCGCCCCGGTTGATCCAGACCGGAGCGGCGATTATTCATTTTCATCTCGCAAGACCGGCAGACAAGTCCTGCATTCACTGACAGTATCGGTTTCTCAATCAATCTTCTTCTGCAAACTCAAGATAGTCGCTCTCACTGGAAAAGAGGACGTATCTGCCGTCAACATAACCCATGTATCCACTCTCTGTGACATAGCCTTTCATCATGTACCTCCTGTCCGATTTCACTGGCTTTCCAACCCGCGCAGGCTTAAGGCTTCGGTTCCGGCTTGAAAAGATTTGCTGCGTCAACTATTTCGATTCAGGCCGTTCAGGCCTGGTTAATCTTTGGATCTTATACCTATATAATGCCAAGAGAGGTGTCCCTTTATACGGACAGCAAGCTAATGAATATGTCTGAAAATTTTATA
>Ga0326514_10000685_pt1 | contig 22580 bp, 14 predicted proteins | sample 3_2548_0518_D_FD_203653 | JGI IMG/M metagenome (GOLD analysis project Ga0326514, IMG submission 203653) | Bovine rumen microbial communities from UC Davis, California, United States - 3_2548_0518 | ecosystem: Host-associated > Mammals > Digestive system > Stomach > Rumen | place: USA... | reverse complement strand
TATCCCTTTTATATCGCCCGGATATTAATATCGAGCGCGATTATCGTTCTGATGGAACAATTTTACACGAACTTCCGACTAATGAACCGGAAGTACCACAACAAATTGCGCCAGATATACCTGACGAAATTACTAAAGCAGTTGACACAGCAAAAAATACCGTAGAAAAGTTGATACGGATTCGTAAAATTACGCCAGTTTTACCCACGTTAATTCAACCAACGATTAACGATTTATTAGATACCGTAATTATATGGACAGCAAACGAGGTTCCTAAGCTTGAAGAAATCCAACAAGAGGAAGAAGAAAAACCTGACGAGGAAAAGCACGAAGTCCCAGGGACCGTTTCAGACGAAGGAACGCCTGAGCCCGAACAGTCGGACGATGAATGGCCGACCATGACATCTTCCGGCTTTATCTTCGACGTTCAAAAAAATAAAGACGTATGGGATATGGCACGAGATCAATACTTATTAGATTCCGTTGCTATACAAGAAGATTTTGCCGATGAATTTAATAATGTAATGGAAGGCTACGTCTACCAACTTGTATCCGCTATGGACGAAGTAGGATTAGACGCGCCGGAATATTTAAACTACGAATATGAAGGAGAAACCGTTACCGGTATTCCTGCAAACTATCTTCATTTAAATGATATCATCGTAAAAAACCAAGACGTTGTCAATGAATATGCCGATATATTTCGTAAAACACACGATGAATTTGAAACGTATCGTGTATTAGCTAGTTACGATGTTGCCGCACAAAAAAGAATCCGATATCTTAAAGAGAAATATAAAGATGGAACTGCGGCAAATTACATTGAAATGTACGACAAAAATTATCTGGGAAAATCTCGCGATGGCCTTGAGAAAATATATGTAGACGCACGTACCAACGTTTATAAAATGTTACATTCTGCTTGTCAAATTACGAAAGAAACGTTAGATGCGCAATTAGAATTAGCAATATCCAAATGTTCTTTACTCGCGAAAGAAATTAATATTTTCGCGAAAAAAGAATATGAGAACGCTGCGTACGAAAATAGTACGGCCGGTAAGATTAAAAGCGTTAACACGCCAAGTAATACAACACCTGTTAACGATACAACTAAAAAACCAGACACTGCGTCAAAAGCTAATACTGAAGTTAAAACGGATACAAAAAATTCCGTTAAAAACGTCCAAGAACAAACTAAGCCAACATCTGCTATAGATCCTAAGAAAAAAGCAGAACAGAAAGGGCAATCCGTATGATTGACTTTAAACATCTGCGTCAGAAGATTGCAAACGCAATTGCTCCTGTTCCCGTAAAAGAAGCTGGCGCCACACAAATTACGAACGCAAATTTAAAACAGTTTCAAATTAAACATTTGGGATATAAACCGGATTCCGACGATTATGCACCAGCTGAATCAGATTTGGCTGAAGTTCGTACCGCAATAGAAACCGATAGTTATATTAAAGTTGCGTTAGACAAAACATTTCAAATGGTCTTTAAGGCCGGTTATAAAATTTCTTCGAAAAATGAAAAAGCCGTTGAATATTTAAAACAACGTTTAGCGGTTATGGCATTTGGCACAGGTATTCCGTGGGATATCATGCTGGAAGAATTAGCACGTGACCTGGTTTTTTATTCGAACGCATTTTGGGTAAAAAGCCGTATCGACAAAATTATGGGTGGATTACAGGCTAAACCTGTACTCGGTAAAAAACCGGTCGGCGGTTATTTCCGCACGGATCCAACCACGATTGAGATTAAGCGCGATAATTCCGGTGCCATTAAAAGCTATAAACAGCAAGAAGGCTCTGAAGAAAAAGAATATAAAGCAGAAGATGTCGTGCATTTTTATATTGACCGCGAAGCAAATAATAATTTTGGTACGCCACGTGTCTTAGCTGCTTTAGAAGACGTAAGAATCCTTAGAAAGATTGAAGGAAATACGTTATCATTAATTTATCGTTTCACAATTCCGTTATATCAAATGATTATTGGTCTGCCACAGGAAAATTTAATGGCAACTGATCAGGAAATTGCCGACGCGCAGGACCAGTTAAATAAAATGCCGCTTGACGGTATTATTATCACGAATGAACGTACAGCATTTAAAGCGATTGGTGCAGAAGGCAAAGCTATTGATGTGGCGCCTTATCTACAATATTATGAAAAACGCGTCTTCACCGCATTAAATATGTCCGAGGCCATGATGGGGCGCGGCGGTTCCAAACAAGATGCGGATTCTATGGAAGGCATGCAGCACGATACCGTAAAATATTTCCAAAAGATGATATCTATCTTTATCGAAAACTGCGTCTTTAATGAACTATTATTGGAAGGCGGGTTCAATCCGATTTTCACGCCAGACGATTGGGTATCCTTTGAATTTAATGAAATCAACTTGGATACTAAGGTTAAGATGGAAAACCATGAAATCTTAAAGTTCCAGTCTAACGCAATTACATTCGAAGAAATGCGCCGTAGTCTTGGCCGTGAAGCAGAAGGCGTTGATGAAGCACGCCTCTATAATAATATGATAACAACGGCCAATGCAATCGAATTGATCGACGCAAAAGCCAAAGCAGATGCTGCCACCGGAAACGGAAATATTAAAAATGGCAAGACGCCTTCTTCTAAGCCAACAAAAGAGGCAACCAGTATCGCGCGGCCGACAAACCAGAGCGGAACTACGTCAGCAAAGATAGGTGAATCCATGATTCCTGTTCAAGAAGAAGAGGATCAGACAGTCGCGCGCATCTTAAAAAAAGATCGACATGACAATGAATATCGTGCCGATTTTCCAAAAATGTATAAAAAATACGAGACCCTACGTAATGAGTGTATTGAGAAAGGTAATTTCTCTAAAGGACGCGTAACCAAATACACAGCAGAATTCCAAACCGCTCTTAAAATGTATCTTCAGGAATATGCTAGGCAGGGTTACGCACAAGCACAATTATCAGATCACCAGGTAGCCTATGGCGGTGTTGATATAGATTGCGATGAAGTAATCCACGCTGCCGATACTACGATAGAAAGATTTGTTAAAGATCTTGCTACCAAAGTAGAAGCAAAGGATGCAGACATCAACAGTTGTTTTGACTACATGGAATATCGTTTACGGTTCGCTTGTGTTTATTTTACAAAAAAAGCCTTGAATTACGGGATAGTTAAAGGCTACGCAGTACAGGGCGTGAAAAAGCTCCCGTTAGATTTAACCGATACACATAAGGACCGCGAAGCTACCATTTATACTGATAATTTTAACATAGATCAAATCCCTCCTTTCTCACCGTACTGTTCATGCAGTATAAAACGACCAAAGCAGAGGAGTAAGTCATGAGCATTTTATTAAAAGAGTATGGCAGTTTCGTTCCTAAAAAAGACGAAGGCGCCGAAATCTCTTTTAAAGAAGCATCGTTCAGCGATTTAACCGAACCTGTAGCGGGCACGTTGATGGTAGATGTCGAAGGGATTCATTCATACCCATTTCACACGCGAAACTTTACTCGGTATATGCCGGACGCATTAAAAGAAAGCATCCCGAGATGGACAAATCCATATTTAAAACCACTGATTAAATATCATAACGATCAGGACGGAAAAATTATCGGACGTGTCTATCACACAGAATATACTGAGCATACTAGCGTGGAGGGTGTTGGTGGTCTGATTTTTACGATCGCTGTCCCCGACCAGGAAGCGGAGCATGATGTCCTTAGCCGCTTGTTAGAAACAGTATCGATTGGCGTTTCCGCCAGCGACGTTCGCTGTAGTGTATGCGGCGCCCAAATTACCGATGCGACCGAAGGTTGTCCTAACGGGCATATCAGAGGAACAAAAACGGAAGACGGGCAATACTGTTTCTGGGACATCTACGCGATCGATCCGAAAGAAATTAGTTATGTTATCGTACCATCTGACCCGTTTGCAAAGAACATCCGTACTTACCGAGTAGGTGAGCAGGACATCCGGTTGGCAGCGGGAGACGATGGCACACAAGGGGTTTCCCTAAAAGAACAAACCGGAGGAAATAATCCGACTGAAATGGATTTAGAAAAACAATTACAAGAAGCTAAAGCCAGAATTGAAGAACTTGAAAAACAGTTGAAAGAAGCGAAAGGTCCAGAACCTACTGATGTTGAAACTATTAAAGCGGAAAATGCTCAGTTAAAGGAAGACATCGCAAAAATTCAGGCTGAGCTTAATACATTAAAAGAAAGCGGCGCCGCCGATAAAACTGCGCTAACCGCTGCTGAATCTGCTAAAGCCGAAGCGGAAGCGGCCGTAGAAGCTGCCAAAGCAGAAACCGACGTAATCCGTCAGGAAAAAGAAGCAGCTGAAGCAAACGGTTTAAAGACGCAGGAAGCTTACCGTACTTTTGTAACTGGTATGCTTAACGATCTGCGTAAAATCGCCGGTAAGTCCGAATTAAAAGAAGAAGAAATTACGAGTCGGTCCATGGAATCCTTACAGGACGCCATCAAAGACGTTCGGGAAGAAATCGTCGTTTTGCGTAATATCAACTTCAAGGAAGGCTCAGTGCCAAATCCGACACTTCCGCCAAAAGATGGTGGTCCGACAAAGACCGAACAGAAACATCGTGAAGTCAATCTGTCAGAAGGCATTGAAAAGCTTTTCCGCAGCTTAGTTTAATTTCTTAATCTTAAGGAGAATAAGTTAGAAAAATGGCGTTACAACCTCATGATTCCTTCTATACGAAGGATATTTTACAGCCTGGTGCACATGGTGAACAGTTTGTAGCCAATCTGCCCGGTTATCGCGAAGATCAGGTTCGTATTAATCGTACCAACAATCGTTTGAGCATGACCGACCATGATGTGCCGCCAATTAAATATGATTTTGACGACCGTATGCCTGTACTGTTCCGGTACGGATTCGCATATGGTTTCAACCAGATCGTAGTTCCTAAAGGCCGTATCGTAGCTGTTGATCCGAACATGTCCACTGTGGACTTTGAAACCAAAGTTCCACACAATGTTCTGACCCTGGCCAATGGTGGCGTGCCGGTTCGTCTGCGCGAAGCCGATGACAAGTATTCGACCGTAAGCTATAAAGATACTAATGGCAAATCCTTAGAAATCATTTCCGATGAAGGATCTGGCCAAGCATTAGCTAATATCGGTAAAGACTGGATTCCTCTGGCTTGCAATGGCGACTTAACCGCTGCTTATCCACAAGGAGATAAGGCTAAAGGCCGGTTCTTTAAACCGTTCGCAGAAAAAACCGCTGCAAAACAGCTAGATGATGCAGGCTTTGCCGTAAACGCAACTACTGGTCGCGTTGTTAACAAAGCAGATGGCATTGTTGCTGATCATGTGCGTGTTGGCAATGTTCCTGTCGGCATGATTGAGCGTAACGAATATACTCGTGACATTGATGCTTACAACGGCATCATGCCTGGTCCGATTCGTACAGATGCTATGGTAGAAATGCCTTGGTTCGCATTCAAAGACAAAGCAGAAAACAATCTGTGGGGTTCCGTATATGGCATGTTACTACCTGGTGACCTGGTTAAATCCGACGAAAACGGTCGTATCACCGCTTCTCCGTTAAATGACCCAGAATTAGTAGCAGATATGTCCATTGCTGAATACGAAGCAGAACGTCGTCAGGTTATCGGTGAAGTATATGCTACTTCTAAGGCACTGTTGCCGGAAGGTTCCGCTAAATGGGCTACCTGGGCACTGGCTGATCGTCTAAACTACGAAGAGTTCAATCCGACCGTATATCGTGAAACAAATCGTCGGAACGAAGATGCAATCAACAATAGTCCGCATAACAGCACTGGCGAATATCCTGGCTATCCGTTTGATAAAGCATTTAATAACAGCAACCTGCATATGCTTGGTGCTAACCTGCGCAATGGCAACTATGATCCCCGTATGGACGCAGAATGGCAGTACAGCGAACTTGGTATTCCTGGTCTAACAGACGGTTATAACGCAGTCGTACAGGAAATGCCGGAAATGAAAGCTGGCGAAATCCATAAGCATGATGCTGCCGTAGATTACATTGAAGAATATTTCCGCCTGAACCATGTAAACGTAGTTCCAAAATCTTTAAAAGTAAAAATTGAAAAGTCAGATGGAACCGCTGTTACACAGGGTACCGATGGTTGGGAAGATTTGTTTGATGAAACAACCGGTACTCCAAATATTGGCAAAAAGTTAGCCAGCGATTCTCTCGAAATTACTTTCGTAGATCCGCTGATGGGCATTGTTAAACTAATGCCGGTTGCAAAAGCTGACGAACAGGATCCAACAAAGAAAACTTATGCATTAGATGGTCTGTTTGCAGACGACAAAGATACACTGACTGTTAAGTTTAAATATTCCAAACGCGGCCTGGCTGGCGTTCCGACCTGGATGGATTGGGACGGTTGCGTAGGCTCCGTGCACGTACTGTTAACGAAATAATTAAGCGGCCCGCGGGAACGAAGCTCATCCTCCTGGCTAAGCTCCCGCGCGCTTAATATATAATTTACGAGGAGATATTATATCTAATGAAGATTCAAGAAATGCTCACCGAGAACAATGCGTTGCGTGAAGCCGCTCAGGCTCAGTGGGCCGACTATAAAGCTGGCAAAGGCGAAAAACCGACTGCCGAAGTCAGCACGTTCGATATGATCGAAAAGATGTGCCTGAACTCTTTAGGTGATTTTAGTAAGGGTCGTGTAACCGTACAGGAAACCCTGCACACCACTGACGTAGTAAAATTAATTCCTAAAGTAATCGAAGGCAAACTGCGTGAAGCTGCAGAACCAGTATATCTGGCAACTCGCTTCATGAAAACCGTAACCGTAGCTTCCGGAAATTCTGCCGTATACGTAATTCCTATTGTAGGCGAACTCGTAGCGCATGAAATTTCTGAAGGCGGCCGTTATCCGGAAGAGTCCGTTGATTACGCTACCATGGAAAATGGTACCTTCGAGATCCGCGTAAAGAAAGTTGGTCTGAAGGTTTCCATTACCGAGGAAGCTGTAACCGATGGCGCTTGGGATATTATGGGCATCAACATTTCCAAAATGGGCCGTGCTATGGCTCGTTATAAAGAAGAGCTGTGCTTTAATGCATTCTCTGATCATGGCCATCCTGTATTTGATAATGCACTGCGTGGTCAAAAACCGGAAGCTGGTACCAGCGGCCGTGCTGCTGACGGCTCCTATAATGATACTCTGTCCGTAGAAGACTTCCTGGATCTGGTACTGGCACTGATGGGCCAGAATCGTGTTCCGACCGACGTCATCATGCATCCGCTGACCTGGGTTGTATTTGCTCGCAACTCCATGATCGGCAATGGTATGACCTACGGTGCGATGGGCGCTTCTCAGGTACATCCTTGGGGTGCTACACAGGGTACTCCTGGTTTTGCCGGCTTACAGGCTGATCAAGGTCCGCAAAAGTTAATCATGACTCCGGAACAGACTCAAAATCGTCTGCCGATGCCAATCCGCATTAACTTTAGCCCATTCGTTAAATTTGACAAAATCAATAAGAAATTTGATATGTATGTGCTGGACGCTAACGAAGTCGGTGTTATCGCACAGCGTGAAGCGCTGTCCACCGATAACTGGACCGATCCGGAACGCGATATTCGCCTGTTAAAGGTAAAAGAACGTTATGGTGTAGGTATCCAAGACAATGGTCGTGGTATCGTGGTAGCACGCAACCTGGCCGTAGCTCCGACCTATCCGGTTCCGCCTGTAGTAAAAGTACAGAACGAAGTAACTGGCACAATCGAAAACACTGGCAACTAATCGCTAAATTCATAATACGGCGGCAGACATTACGCTGCCGTCGTATTTTTGCATATGAGGTATACCTATGACAAATGTTATTGCTGAAATTCGTCTGGCATCCGGTGAAGTAGGGTACTACGATGATTATTCAGGTATTTATTTAAACTCAAATCATCCAACTGCAAAAATCTACGCAGGAATGAATACGACACAAATTCGTAGAAGTATTCGTTCTGGTCGTTTACGTTTAATTTCTGGTTCTTTAAGCGCACCGGCGCCGACAAAGGAAGAAAAGCCGGCCGTAAAAGAAGTCAAAGCCAAAGTGGAAGTTGCAAAGGAAGAGCCACTTCCAGAAGTTAAACCAGAGCCTGTCGTAGAAACTCCGGCAGAACCTGTCGTAGAAGCACCTGTTGTTGAAGAGCCAGTTGAAGCTCCGGCCGAAGAAATTGCCGAAGAACAGGTAAAACCAAAACGTCGTTCCCGTAAAAAACAAGCGGATAACGAATAAGGAGTAGCCCATGTTCAAGGAATTCAATCTTCTATCAATTCAGTCAGTTGCGGCAGAGAAATTTATTGACCTCACGTTCAACTTTGACATAAGATCGGATTCCGTAAAAGGGGACTCGATCATCGTAACCAGAGCACGGGATGATAATCATATCCCGTTTCGGTTTACGGTTAAGAATGATCTAATCCGATTAGAATTTGACGATTGGTTTAGTCCGAATGAAGAATATTTTATTATCATTAATAAAGAAATTAAAAATATTATCGGACACCAATTGTTACATACGATTCGTCGTCGCTTAGTATTTAAAAGCGAAATTACGAACAAAGTAAAAATCGTTAGTCCGTACATGCATGAAAAAATTCAATCGTTATCTTTTGTATTAGAAGATTCAGAAGAAGTTCCATTTGGAAATTATTATGTAGAATTAGCGATTGAAAATAAGTTTTATAATACGGTCTATCATTCCGAAATACAACAAACAGAGTTTACGTTCGTAATCCATCCTGATTTACCACCCGGACAATATTATGCCCGTGCGCGCGCGCAAAAAGGCGATGAGTATGGTCCTTGGTCTAATATTGCAACATTCATTTACAAAGAAGAACCAGAACCAGAATTTCCTATTGATCCCGTTGGAGGAGATAAAGAACCTCCGGGAGCATTCGAAGATTTTTATAATGCAAAAGTTGAATTATTAGGACAGGAAATTCTCGATGACCAAGCAGCTGAAGAAATTGAAGTAGAACAAGATTTGGAGATTTTAACTTATCCACAAAATGGAGTAACACCTGAAAATAACCAATTCGTCTTTGAATTTGATCGTTCATTAGATCCCACATCTATTGATTCTGTTATCGTAATACGAAAGGATTTTTAACTATGGAAGTTATTAAAAACGTAGAATATGAAATCCTGGACAATATTCTTATTGTTACGTTACCAGATGGAATCAAAGATAATTCACAATATGAAATTCGCGTTAAGGGTCTTAAATCTATAGATGGAAAGGCACAGCTGGAAGAATTAAAATATAGAACCGTGACGGAATTATCGCCGTCATACTGCGGCGTATCCGATGTTTCAATGCTGCAAGACGTATTTGGTGTTCCAGAAAATACGATTTTATATTATATTCGTTCTGCCTCTAAGTACGCTGATTTTGTCATAGAAAATTCCGCCGGCATAGGGCAAAATGCAACGATTACTGAAATTACGGTTCCAATTCAAAACTTTGTTATTACAAAAGTTATGCTGGATTGTCTGTTAAATGCATTTATTAACAAAGCAGCTGGATCTGGCATTAAAGGAACGCTCGGTAAAATATCGTTTGAAAATACAGAAAAATATGCGTCTAATATTGATGATTTATTAGATTATTTAAAAGCACAGCTGAAGATGTGGGAATATGCAATGCGCGGATACACATTGGAAGGCAAGGCAAAACCTGTATGGGCTAAAAAAGCCTATAAGACGCAAGATCCGACTACGTTTGCACAACTCATTAACGATATCAACCGTGAGCCTCCAACTCCGGTATAAGGAGGTAGTTCATGCGCTATTTCGACGAAAACATTATCGCACTGATCGACCTTCTAGAATACGATATGTATATCGTACAACCAGATCCTACTATAGATTGTGTTTGTAAAAACTACGATACAAAACAGGGAAATCCATTTTGCCCTAGATGCTTAGGTACAGGACAAAAAATTAAGATTAAAAAGATAAAAGGCGTTCGGCAACCAGACAACATATCCTATGAGTCTATGGGTGTAACATCAGAAAAAGGTTGGTATTTTTTCAAAAATCAATACAAGGTCCACCGTGGAGATCTTCTTATTTGGAATAACGAAGTAGAGGAGATCGTCAAGGTGGACAGGTATTGTTCTGATAGCAATATGCCTGTTTATTATTATTGCGAAGTCGTTCGCAAAAAATCAGATGTTCGCCCATTCCTGGTTAATTTTTATCGAGCGATTCGAGGTAAGAAAAAATGACCGGCGATACGATTTTACTCATTGGGATTGACACCCATAAAATCAGTCTGGGTGAAGTACAGGATTACACAAGGCGCCAATCTTTAATTGATACATATGGCGAAGATTCTATTTTTATTGAGCCATTCAGTATTTTACAAGATAAATTTAACGCAGAAAATATTTCAGTATTAAACCTAGATTCATGGGATGATTTAAAAGAAGAAGAAGAACTTTTTAACCAGCATATATTTACGTATATTATTCCATTAGGACTTCGTTTATCAGACAGTTATGATAATATTTTTGAACAAAAAAGATATTTATATGCACAACTTTTAGTATGGATGACAGACGGTGTTCCATCCACAGTTATTATGACTGGATTGCATGCATCTTCTTTTAATACTTTAACAGAGTATTTGACATATGAAAAAGAAGAGATAAACGCAACGAATGGATATTTCTACAACTTACAGAAAAATAATCTTATTTATGTATCTAACGGACTTCAAAACTATACACAAGCCAATGTTATATTGGCGGGTATGTTATTGAATGACCTAGGAGATTATCCGCTACCCGATTCTATTGGTAATGCCTATTGGGATATGGATTATTGTGATGTAGATATGGATCTGGTTTGGTTTAGAAATAATTATTTACGTCCTACAACTGTCGAAAATTTAAAAAATTTTGCCGGTGATCTTTTTATTAAAACGGTCATGGTAGATCGTATTATTAAATGGCTAAAACGAAACTGGCCAGATATGAATGACTATATCGGCACAGCGTTTACAGATTATAAGCTTGTCAAGATTGTAGAACAATCAGAAGAATACTTAAAATCTTTTGTAGATTGGATTATTTATGATTATAAAATCATTTCCGTAGATACAGAGCAATATGCAGACAGTTCTATTGGAATCCATATTCATTATGAAATATGGCCAAAGTTTACAACGGAAAAATATGTAGACGAGGTGATTCTATGATTGTACACCATAATCAATTTGAAGAATTGTTATCTCATCATGAAAAATTGACGAGAAAACCAATTCCGAAAAAAGATTTTAGTAAACCATTAAAAGCAACGAAAAACGCAACGCTGGAAGATTTTATTTCGATGTTGGCAGAAGTATGCAGTAAAGCAATGAAGCCATGGAATGCGGAATTAAATCCTAATGAAGGCGCCGTATTAAAAGATGATGATAAAACATTAGATCATCCGGTGATTTTATATGAAGTTGTAAATCGCGTGCCTAAGCTTGAATTAAAGCCAAGGCAGCTGGAAGAAATTACGGAACAAATCGATCCGGATCAGCAAATACGACATGGAAGAACCTGGTCACAACGTTTTTCATGCGTTATCCAATTCAACGTTGTTGCCAGTGATTATGCTACAGCTAACGCGGTAATGACTACCTTAGAAGATACGATTTTCACCTATACTGGTTATTTTAAGAGCAAAGGCGTTGCGGAGCTCGTCTTCAAACGCCACTACACGGATAAGACCTATGATCGGTATCGCCAGTGGCTGTCTGTACGCAGCTTACAGTACGATATTGAAATAGAGAAACTGACCACCGTATTCGATACAACTATCGAAGAAATATCTATTTAATTAGGGAGTAAACTAACTAAATGAGCATTTTTAGTAACGAAGATTATTTGCCTGGTGTCGTTACGGAAATCGAGTCTGTTTATGCGGCCGATTGGGATACGTCTCTGTGGGGTACTACAGATTCTGTCGTTGTAATCGGTACTGCATTTGATGGGCCGACCGGTGATTTAGTACCGGTATATAGCCCGACTCATGGTGCATATCTGTATGGCAAGTCTTACGATTCTGTGACTCGCAAGGAAACAGATCTCGTGGCCGGCATCCAGGATGCTTGGGATCGTGGCTGTCGTACTATTTACGGCATGCGTATCAATGGCATCGAAATGCATAAAGACTTCCGCTTTGTAACCGATACCGATTTTAAACTGCGTGTACGTTCCAGATATCCTTCCAATTTAGGCAAGGAAGTATACGTTAAATTTGTAAATACTCCTGGTGCAGAAGCTATTACGATTTATAAACCAGCGGTTCGTGCTACGATTCGCGAGAAGATGAATGGTCTTGTTGAATCCAGCACTTCTGTAATGGTTAATGAAATTCGTTTAGCCAATGATTACGGATTTACAAAAGACAGCAAACTGGTAGATGTCATCGAAGTTGTTAACGATCACGTTTATAATAACGTTGTAGAATTAGCAATTGTTGATGAAAACGGAAATGATGTAACCTCTTCTCCGGACGCATATGATATCACATTAGGCTGCCTGTTCCCCGGTGTATACTTTATGGGCCGCAGCGAATCTGCTTGCACGAAACGTACTAACGTAGTTTCGCATTTGGTCTTAAGCGAAGATGATCCGAAACCGTTTACTGGTTTCACCGGTAATTACTACACCGAGCTGAAATTCAACTCTGATGTAGCATCTGAATATCCGATTTATTACGAAAATGTTCGTCAGATGCGTGAAGTATTACTGTCTGCGAACATTACAATGAAAGAAGCCGATGACTACCTGAAAGAACAGGGCGTATCTGCACGTGCATTTAAGAATGACGAAGTAGATTACGAAGAGACTTCTTTAACTCCGTTCCAAATCTACCAAAAGTTAGGCGAAGGTTATGCTGTAACCGCTATCGCAGAACGTCGGGTAGATGGCAACGGAAACGAGATTCTGCCGAAAGTAAAAGAAGCTCCTCTGGATGACGTACAACGTATTCAGCCGGTAGGCGATGGCGTATACTCTATTCTGCAGGATGCAAAAATTAAGTATCATGTACTGGCCAGCGGTATTTGCGCGGACCAGGAAATTGGCGGCAAAATTCCGAAAGCAGCTGCATTTAAAACAACAGTTGCTAACGATGTGCTGTTAATGAATGGTTTAATCAACGTAACTCCTAAAGTTGCAGAAGATGATACTACTGCAGCTAAAGCTTATTCCTTCTCTGTAGGGAAATATGATTTAGCTGAAAATCCGGTAGAACTGAACGACGAAACACTTTATAAAGAAGGTATCGCGGTTTCTGTAGGTTATGCCGAAAGTACTGATGATATCGAAGCCGTTACAAATGCTGAACCTGGCGAAATTGCTATCGTTGTAGCAGATAATGGTCCAACCCTTTATGTTGCAAATGCTAAAGGTAAGTTTACCGATGCCGTAGATAAAAACTACGCAGGAAGCTATACCGAAAACGGCATTGTAAAATATGGCGGTAAGATTTATGCAACCACAAATGGTATTTTCAAAGCTGATGAAGTAACGGAAGCAGATGCTCCTATTACTTTACAGCAAGTAGATCCAAGTGAAATCGGTAAAGATTTCATCCTGGTTGAATCTTGCGGCAAACTGTTCGTCATGAAAAATGATGCAACATTAACTCCTGTTTGCGAATATGATACCGCAGTAAATCTGACAAAAGATGAAGATGCTGAAATCGGGCTCTTCGTATTTGCAAGCAACAACGAAATCGGTGAAAACATTGTATCAATTAAAGGCGTAGACCTTGAAAGCATGACATTAGCCGACTTTGTTGAAGCATTAAACGAAAGTGCATTGCGCAAAATCTTTACTTTTGCCCTGACTTCCGCAGGTACTGTACTGCGTGATGAATACGTTGCTGACACACAAGATCCTTCTGATCCGGACAAAACAATTGCTGGGGCTGATACCCAGGCCAAAGAAGACGCAATTCAAAATGGCGAAAGCAACGCACAAAGCATGATTGAAGATGGCGCTGCCGTTAAATTAGAAGCCGATCGTACCCGTGGATATGACTATAGCAAGCATGTACCATATTATACGACCGATAACTTCATGCGGCATCTGGCACAGCATTGTACTTATACTGAACTTAAAACCGGTCCCGCTCGTGGTGTAATTGGCTTCAAACGGGTAACTGACCTGTCGAAGACCAGCCTCGCCAAGAAAGTGGCCGAATTGAAAGCTAAAAACTGGGATCTTTACGCCAAAACTTATTATGGCCGCAACATGCTTGACAGCAATAACCTGCCATATCCAATTGGACGTAATGTTTCCGCAGTCTTTGCACAGAATCGCGTTACGACGCCGAGCAATTATGTACAGGTTTGCAACGGTGCTACAGCATATGCCGGTATGGTATCTGCACTGCCGTTAGAACAATCTTCTACTGCACAAACCATCGATTTAACACCGATGTTCGAATTAACGCATTCTCAATTAACCGCCTTAACTGGTGCTGGCATCGTTTGTATCCGTCGGTCCTTTACAAAAGGTTATATCGTAACGGATGGCATTACGATGGCTCCGGTTGACGATGTATTGAAACGCCTGTTCAACACTCGTGTTATGGGTTATGTGGAAGACTTACTGCGTGCAGCAACAGAACCGTTTATTGGCAAAGCCAACAGTGTTACCAATCGCAACAGCCTGTCTACAGCCATTGATTCTGCTCTGTCTCGTATCACGGAAAACAGGAATGCGAATGATAACACAGCCTTGCTGCTGAGTTACGAATTCAGCCTGGCGGACGATGCTACAGCAGAACAATATACATATATTGATATCTACTACACCATTCGTCCTGTGAACGAAATCCGCAATATCTACAACCATATTCGGGTTACCAGATAATTGCATAGTGCCCGGGTGCGCCCTGCTTACCGCGGGGCATATCCCGGAGATTATTTTACTTCATAAGGAGAATAGAATAAATGGCTTACAATCACGTATCCAGTGATTATACACGTACCTACACTTCATTTTCTGGTTGTGACGTAGTCTGCACATTCGGATCTGTAGTAATCGGAGAATTACAAGCCATTTCTTATTCCGTATCTCGTGAAAAAGCTCCGGTATATACATTAGGTTCCGCTGAACCGCGTTCCTTCTCTCGTGGCAAACGTGGTGTAGCAGGTTCTATGGTATTCACGAGTTTTGACCGCGATGCTCTGCTGTATGCCTTGAAAGAAAATGCGGCAAATGCCGCTTCTTTCCAGCGTATCGGTGGCGAATTAAATATGCATCCGATCCGCATTGATGAATGGGATAAGAAAATGACCTCTCTGACAGGTTTGGCCGGTGACAATCTGGCATCCAGTCAGGCAGAAGACGTAACCAGGAAAATTGCCGTAGCGGCTGAGCCGTACTACGTAGATGAAATTCCTCCGTTCGATGTAACAATTTCTTTCGCAAACGAATATGGCCAGAAAGCCGTTATCGTTATTTATGGCGTAGAAATTCTGAATGAAGGCACTGGTTATAGCATTGACAGCATCATTTCTGAAAAGGCATGTACATTCGTAGCACGCCGTGTTCAGAGCATGCAGCCAGTGGATGAATAATTGAATTAACGTAATAAATAGGGCTGAAGAAATCATTCTTCGGTCCTATTTTATTTTTATTTGGAGTTTTATATATGGCCGCGGATCAAAAAAAATTATCGACAACTGGCAAGAAAGTTGTACAACTAATAAATCAAACTGTGACTGGCATTTATGAAGATGCGTTAAAACGAAATAATGAAGTATGGTTTTCAAACCAAGATCAAATTAAGCCTGTTGACAGTTTAATTTTGCATAGCAATATGGCAAAAGAAGCCAATACTATTGCAACGCAAATGCAATCCAGCTTAACGCAGGATGACAAAGATTTTATTAATCAATATATTATCGATTTACCACGCGAGATTGCTAATAACTATGCAAAACTCATAGACAGCCAGGGCGCAAAAATTGGAATGACGCCTGACTATAAATATGATGCAGATCCCTATACGGAACGAGTAGGTACATCCAGAACCGGCATTTTAACTACGCCGACATATGCAACATTCATGGAAGGCCGCCGGCTTAATAAAAATATATCGGGATATGCCGGTACAAATAATACCTATTCTATGTGCGATATCGTATGTTCTATCGATATTGAAACGAATAGCGGAGAACACGTTTACGCCGTATTAGGAAAACTGCAGACATTATCATATAGTATATACCAACAAAAACAACCTGTTCGTGTATTGGGCAATATGAACGCAAAAGACTATGTTTATGGTCAGCGCACGATTGCCGGTTCTTTAGTATTCGCTGTTTTTAATCGTCATTGGCTAGTCGATATTTATGACGAACTGGTTAATAAGGGTATTATGAAAAACTGGCACTACGTCGCTGATGAATTGCCGCCGTTTAATATCACGGTATCGTTTGCCAATGAATATGGCTATGATTCTAAGATGGCTCTTTACGGCGTTCGTCTTATGACGGAAGGCCAGGTTATGAGCATTAACGATATTTATATTGAAAACACGTATCAATTCGTAGCCATGGATATCGAATACATGGATGCGTTAAATGCTTGGCAAACGACAAATAAAATAAACCGGCGCTGGACCAACACAAAGGCAGCGGGCATTATTCAATCCAACGCAGATGCTAAATTAGCTGCGGCCAAAAAAGCAGAAGCAGAGGCTGCAGCGGCGGCTAAAAAGAAAATGGTTGGTAAAAATGTTAGCAATGAAAAAACAAATGACCAAAATAACCAGGGAAATGATAAGCAAGAAGATTTAAACAAATCTATTGAAGCTGCCGAAAAAGAATTGGAACGTATTGAAACAATAAACGGTCCGGAATCAGAAGAAGCAACTAAAGCAAGGAATAAGTTAGAAAACTTAAAAGAACAGCTTAATTCTTCTTCCGGTGCAACATTAAATCAAAAATCTCTTGTAAAAAACAATGGTTCTATTGCAGCATCATTAGATAAAAATGTCGAAGAAGATATAGCATTATTTGATGATTTATCAGAAGAAGACAATTCTGTTGCTACGCCATTAGACAAGACCGTACAAGAAGATATAGAACAATTTGACGACCAGTCAACAGATAATAACTGGGAAGAAGACGCTGACCAATATGACAAAGACCAAAAAGAATCAGAAGAATGGAAGAAAAGTTTAACATTACAAATGCCAGCTGGTGATCCAACAGTAAATACTGCTGCCGATCAGGAAACTAAATTATATCAAAATTGGCAAAAAGAAGTAGAACGAATCGAACAAGAATATCAAGATGCAAAAATTGCGGCCAATGGAGATGAAGATGAACTTGCGGATATAGAAGAATTACACGATGCAAAAATTCAAAATTTAGCAGAGCAATATGACTGGAAATATGAATATATTAGTCAAAATTATCCAGAAAAAATTAATGGAAAAACAAACCATTACAATTTTGGATCACAAGAGAATACAGCAATTAAAAAACTGAATATATTACAAGAACGTACTTTCCCAGATATTAGTGGAGATAGTGCCGAACTTACTCCGGAAGTACAAGAAGCAAATGACAAAGCTGTTGATATTTCGAATAATTTTAAAAACACTTTTAATACTATTTCCCAGCAGTTTGATACAATCAGTCAGCAGATTAATCAAACCAAAGAAGAAAGTAAAAGAAGCACTATCGACCAAACAATCGGTAATATGCAAGAAATTTTAGTAGATTATCATGCATTAGTCAATCAAGACGAAGATATTGTTGATGACGATTTAAAATCGTTCTATGATAAACTAAATGAAATTGAACAACAGCCTATTAGTAATGAAAAAAAATTTAATGCATTAAATACAATAAAAAATACGACTTGGAATACATATCAGGAATTTCAGTCTAATGCACAAAGACAAGCCAGTCAAAATGCAATTGAACTTAAAAATAATATAAATAGTGCAAATGCAACAATACTAGAAAACGAAAACAATGCTAATACTCAGTTAGCAGAAGCCAAAACAAATTCTATTACATCTATAATCAATAATGCTTCTGATACGATTGCTTCTTATAAAAATGATGTTGTACAATGGTTACAAAATCATACAGGTCAATCAGAAGACATTAATATGCCAGAAGAAACGCAAAACTGGTTTGATGATTTAGAAGATACAGTGTCACAATATAGTTTGTCTACTGCGGCTGAAGAAGCCTATAATCGTGGTAAACAATTTTTCACAGAAAAAAGACAAAACGATATTGATAGAATTTTTACAACAGATCAAACAGACGGGCTTTCTATTGGAACATATACGCCAGAAACATTAATGGGCCAAACGGAAGAAAGTCTGTTGGATCAATTAAAATTAAAATATGATGCAGCAAAAGAAGATATTAAAAATGGAGCTGCGGCATCTATTTTAATAGCAAATCCTACTCTTGCAGCTGCAGTAGGAACACATTTTATAGCAAAACAAGGTTTATTAGACAAGTGTTTTGACAATGAAGCATCAAACATAAAACAATGGTTTGCAGAAAAATCTAGCAATATTAACATTGAACAAGACTCATATGATGAAAAAGAAATATCATATGATAATAATGAAAACATAGACTATAATATACAAATTCCTTCTATTTTTGCAGACAATGCGTTAGGCAAACAAATTACAGATGATTATTTAAAATCTACAAGCCAACAAGAAGTCGTTGATAATCTGGCAGATAATTTAAACGAAAAAAGACAAGAAATTCTAGAAAACAATACAACTGATTTTTCATTAACCAATAGTATAAAAAATCAATATCAGAAGTTATCTAAAGATTTTATCAATATAGAAAATACGATTAGAGAAAAAATTGGATTGCAACAAAGATCAGAAATTACAGATTTGTATGATCAATATGAAGATGACATTGCCCAACACTATCAAACACCAGATCCTTCTGACCCTGATAATCAAATAACATATTCTCCGGCTATTAAAATGGTTAATAATATGCGTGAATTAATGGAACCAAATTATAATATTCCAACAAATACCACAGGTGGACCAGAAGGCGCAGGAAAAGGCCCTAACAAATTACAGCGGTTTTCATTAGATGGTGGAGATACGCTAGGATGGGGATATGGTGAAAATAAAACAACCTGTATTACAAGCTGCTCTATAGCATGTCCAGGTACTTTTTTAAATCCAAATGGATATGATTATATAATGGACACAGACAAAGCCCAACAAGCAGCAAAAGCGGCCGGAGCTTATGTCCGATATGGAGAAGGCAACAAATACGCTTGGGAAAGTGTATCACAAGAGCAATTAAACCAAATGTATCGTCCACGACCAGGAGATGTAATAATTGTAAGTACCAAAGATTATCAAGATGGCGGTCATGCGATGATGGTCATGGAAGACGGGCAACACTTAATACATACCGGATCAGGTATTAGCAGCTACATTGACGAAAATGGCAAATTCGTTGATGCGTTAGATATTATTAAAAGAAACGAAACATATAAAAAAGAGCATAATGGTCAAGATAGTAGAGAATTCATTGATAATTTACGAAGAACAGGTGTAGATCCGCATTTAACTGTAGATATGTTGATGACATATAAAACAGGAAATAGTGAAGATTTTGAAAAAGAAGGCGATCGATATTTAATTGCCTGTTTACAAACCAGTAAATATGCTGACGACGTAAATATGACACAAGATTCGCAGTTAACAGCATTACGTAATTTGAAAGTTCGATAAAGATGGATACGACAAATACAATTATATTATATCAAATTGAAGATACGGTATCTTTTTACTTTAATAGTTACAAACTAGGATATCATACATTGGTTCTTTTTAATGTAATGTACGGCAAGAAAGAAATTATTTTAACAAAACCAAATATGATCTTGTCAGGACTGCCTGCCGGACATTATTATTTCTATTGTAAAAATGATGAAGGCAAAGAATCTGGAGATATTCAGGTTGATATCAATCTTTCTACGCAGAAAGAATATTTAGACAATATTTTAATTGCTAATGATATTCATAAATCTCCCTATACAGACATAATTCATTCTCTTGATAATGAATCATATATTGTCGATTTATATAAATTATATAAAAATGCAGAAAGCAATAAAGAACAATACGAAACATTGCTTACAATTTTGGTCAATGATTATAATGCGCGCCAAGAAAAACTAAACTTGTTTGTGCATCCATTATTTACCTTTAACAAAAACAAGAATATCATTACATCATTTTATAATTTGCCCTATACTTTCTATGTTTACAGATATAATCAATTAACTGATCAATGGATTTTAGAACAAAATCTAAACAAATACGAAACAAATATATTTGAATTATCTGGTAAATCGTCGGAATTATATCGTATTTCAGTTTTGAGCGATTTTTATCTTATACGCGAATATTATCTATACGAACCTTCTAAAACGCTGTCAGAAACGATTTTGGAGCGTCAAATTTTATCTAATAAAATAATTCATGAAAAAACAGAAGAATTATTAAAAAGTGAAACAAACATAAACAATGATTTAGATCAATACAAATTAGCCGCAGCAATTTTAGACTTTGATATAACAAAACCTATATTGCGTCGCCCTATCGTAGAGATAGAAAGTGATACTGTCGTAGAAATTACAATTCCAGATTATGAATTAGTCATAACTTCTGGTAAACCAATATATCTTACTTCATTAGCTACTACAGAAATTTTATCTGGCAGTCAACCTTATAAAGTGCAAGTTACAGCTGGTCAAATGAAAATGTCTCCAACTGATTTTATTTTAAATTCGGATATGGAATATATTTTTTATTTGACAGACGAACAAAATAAAAAACTGAGCCAAGTAACATTGATATCATTTAACGAAGAATATCCCATAGAAGAATATGCTAATACATATCGCAAGATCCAACTAGATCGTTATCAACGAAAATTATATAAAGTATTTCAACAGTACAGTCCGCAGAACTGGAATACTATTGCCTTAATTCTGGATAAATATTTTTTAGGCTCAGAAAAAAATATATCATTTTCAGAATTTGTTATACAGCAGCTTACTTGTTTGGATCCAAATCAATATGATATTGGCTTTATGATACAATTAGTTCTGCTGTGCGATTTACAGCACTTTACAGATATTGATGTAAATTTCGTAAAAAAACAAGTTTATGCAGTTCCATATAAAATGCATATATTTCCACGAAGTGATACAAATTATGTAATTTGTTCTGTACGAATTAGCAATGATGAAATACTATATCAATATTATCGTTCTGGTAATGATGGAACTGAAATTAGAATAGACCAAGGAGATATTGTAATTTTACAAGCAATCGATTTAACAACATGGAAAAAATCTTCGATTGCATTTTATAATAACAAATATCCTGGTACACCATATTTTTATTTTCCAGAATTGGAGGTAGAAGTACAACATGGCCTCTACTAAAAGAGGAACTGCAACAGGAAAAGCGCCAGCCAATGTGGCCGGTACGGCTGCTGAGCGAAAAGCAAGACAAGCTGCCGTTATTAACGCACAATATCAAATTGCAAAATATTTAGGCTCTTCTACTATACCGTCATTCATTATATGTGCCGGAACAGAAAATTGGAATGCCGTAGAAGGAGTTTATACTTTTGATTTTGAATTTCCGGAAAAACCGGAAAACAATTCAAATCCAAAAGACAACCAAAAACCGGAAACACCGGCAAATCCGGAACAGCCGGCACAAGAAGAAGTAAAGAACAGAATCAATATTGCTCTTCCAAGCAAGATTATCGATTTTACCGAAAGCACATTGCAAAATTCTACGTTTGAAAAAATGACGGCAGCATTAAAAAAGGCTTATGATAAAATCGTAGAGCAAATTGAAACAACAGTTGACGAATTTAATAAAACTGCTAATTCCGCAGAAAAAAACCAGGCTGCTGTTGATAAAGATGTAGCCATGCAGGCACTCGGGCAAATATACAATAAACAATACGATGAAATTATTGCATATTATCAAAAACATAATCTACTGCCAAATCAAAGACAAACAACGCCTAATCAACAACAAAATCAAAACCAGTTAAACGTCGTAAATCGTCTTATGGAGCTTCGAAATACTCCAGGGTATCAGAACTATACAGTCGGCACAGAAAAGACGATAGACGGCGTTGTAGGCTCTTCTGTATATAAAAAATATTATTCTGACATCAGCGCGGAATTATATTTTAACGGGCATTGGTTCGAAGATATCTCAGCTGTGCAATGGCAAGTGCAGCGACAAACTTATCCGTTATTTGGATATAATTCTTTTATATACGATGATGTTGCTTTGGGAAATCGTATTATATATGGCGCCTTTTCCATTAACTTTACAGAACCAAATCGCTTAAACGACGTTATTGCAAAATCCAAAGTAAATGAACGTGCTGATACCGATACAGCAAGCTACGAAAAAGTAAGCCAAACCGTTAGTAAAACTACTATCAATGTACAAGGACAACAAACA
>Ga0326514_10000684_pt1 | contig 22597 bp, 23 predicted proteins | sample 3_2548_0518_D_FD_203653 | JGI IMG/M metagenome (GOLD analysis project Ga0326514, IMG submission 203653) | Bovine rumen microbial communities from UC Davis, California, United States - 3_2548_0518 | ecosystem: Host-associated > Mammals > Digestive system > Stomach > Rumen | place: USA... | reverse complement strand
CCTCATCATGATCTGCATCGGCATCTACGCGGTCCTGGTGCAGACGGTGGCATTTACCGATGACATCATCGGGAGCATCTGGGGCGTTATGGGATACACGGTGCTGCTCTGCTTCGCGCTGTTCAAGACCGGGTCCCTCGCGAAAAGCGTAATGTCGGCGCATTGATCACACGGAAAGGAGGCTGGTTACAAACCCTATGGCTGCTTATATCCCTGTCCCGCGTGATCTCACACGGGTCAAAACAAAAGTATTTCTCAACCTTACCAAACGGCAGCTGGTCTGTTTCGGGGCGGGAGCACTCATGGGTGTCCCGTCCTTTTTCCTGCTCAAAAGGATTGGCAGCACGAGCCTGGCGGCGATGGGCATGATCCTCATCATGCTGCCCATGTTCCTGCTGGCCATGTACGAGCACGACGGACAGCCGCTGGAGGTATTCGCAAAGCATTTCATCGAAACGAAATTCATCAGGCCGAAGATCCGGCCGTACCGGACCGACAACTACTACGAGGTCCTGATGCGGGTGTCCGAGGCAGAGAAGGAGGTAGACAAGATTGTTTCCGTTTATGAAAAGAAAAAGTCCCCGGCGGGACGTAAAACTGCCGGAAAACCTGTCAAAAAGGGACCGAAGAAAAGTGCAGGAAGTCATCGACCGGGCAAGGAAAAATGACGGCGTCCCGAGGACGGCCCAGCAGTCGATCCCCTTTGACCGGATGTTCCCGGACGGGATCTGCCGTGTGGGCGAGAACTTCTACACGAAGACCATCCAGTTCCAGGACATCAACTACCAGCTGGCCCAGCAGGAGGACAAGACCGCGATCTTCGAGGAATGGTGCGGGTTCCTGAACTTTTTCGACAGTTCCATCCACTTTGAGCTTTCCTTTATGAACATGGCGACGGATGCCGAGAGCTTTGAGGCCAGCATCCGGATCCCCCTGGCCCATGACGGTTTCGACGATGTCCGGGAGGAGTATTCGGAAATGCTGAAGACACAGCTTTCCCAGGGAAACAATGGTTTGACCAAAACCAAGTTCCTGACCTTCGGGATCGAGGCGGATTCGATCCGCCAGGCAAAGCCAAGGCTTGCCCATGTCCAGAACGACCTGATGAACAATTTCCGCCAGCTCGGCGTACGGGCCCAGATCCTGAACGGCAAAGAGCGCCTGAAGCTCATGCACGACATGTTCCACATGGGCGACGTGGAGGACAAGTTCCGGTTCGACTGGAAATGGCTGGTGGAATCCGGCCTTTCGGTGAAGGACTTCATCGCTCCGACGGCGTTTGCATTTCCCGGCAGCCGTACCTTCCAGATGGGGAGCCTGCACGGGAGTATGAGCTATCTGGCCATTACGGCGTCGGACCTCTCCGACCAGCTGCTGAAGGACTTCCTGGACATGGATTCCAGCCTGGTCATCACGATGCATATCCAGTCCGTGGACCAGACGGAGGCGATCAAAACCATTAAGCATACCATTACGGAGCTTGATCGTTCGAAGATCGAGGAGCAGAAAAAGGCGGTGCGGTCCGGATACGACATGGACATTATCCCTTCGGACCTGGCCACCTACGGCAAGGACGCGAAATCGCTCCTCAAGGAGCTGCAGAGCCAGAACGAGCGCATGTTCCTCATCACCATGCTCATCATGAATACGGGTAAGACCCCGCAGGAGCTGGAGACCAATGTTTTCCAGGCATCCAGCATCGCCCAGAAGCATAACTGCATGCTGCGGCGTCTCGATTTCCAGCAGGAAAATGCCCTGATGAGCTGCCTGCCACTGGCAAGCAACCTCATCGATATCCGCCGTGCGCTGACTACCAGCTCCACGGCGATTTTTGTACCTTTTACCACCCAGGAGCTGTTCCAGTCCGGGAAGGAATCCCTTTATTACGGGCTGAACGCTCTTTCCAACAACCTCATCATGGTGGACCGGAAGGCCCTTAAGAATCCGAACGGACTGATTCTCGGTACCCCGGGTTCCGGTAAATCTTTCTCCGCGAAAAGGGAGATTGCCAATGCATTCCTGGTGACGGACGACGACGTGATCATCTGCGATCCGGAAGCGGAGTACACGGCACTGGTGCAGAAGCTGAAAGGGCAGGTGATCCACATCAGCCCGGCCAGTACCCAGTACGTGAACCCCATGGATATCAACCAGAACTATTCGGACGAGGATAACCCGCTGGCCCTGAAGGCCGACTTCATCCTGTCGCTGTGCGAGCTGGTGGTTGGCGGGAAGGAAGGCCTGCAGCCCGTGGAAAAGACGGTCATCGACCGCTGCGTCCACCAGATCTACCAGAAGTATTTCGAGAACCCGGTGCCGGAGAACATGCCGCTCCTGGAAGACCTCTATGATGCGCTTCTCGCGCAGGAGGAAAAGGAAGCCCACCATGTGGCGACGGCGCTGGAAATCTATGTCAAAGGTTCCCTGAACCTCTTCAACCACCGTACCAACGTCGATATCCAGAACCGCCTGGTCTGCTACGACATCAAGGAGCTCGGCAAACAGCTGAAAAAGCTGGGCATGCTGATCGTCCAGGACCAGGTCTGGGGCCGCGTTACCGAGAACCGTTCGGCCGGCAAGTCCACCCGCTACTATATGGACGAATTCCACCTCCTGCTGAAGGAAGAGCAGACTGCCGCCTACAGTGTGGAGATCTGGAAGCGTTTCCGTAAGTGGGGAGGCATCCCGACCGGCATCACCCAGAACGTGAAGGACCTGCTTTCCTCAAGGGAAGTGGAAAACATCTTCGAGAACTCGGACTTCATTTATATGCTCAACCAGGCCGCCGGCGACCGGCAGATCCTGGCGAAGCAGCTCAATATCTCGCCGCACCAGCTGTCCTATGTGACGCATTCCGGCGAAGGGGAAGGCCTGCTGTTCTACGGAAATGTCATCCTTCCGTTCGTGGACCGGTTCCCGCAGGATACGGAACTCTATCGTATCATGACGACGCGCCTCAATGAGATATCGCCGGAAGCAAAGGAGGCATAACCCATGGACAATGAAATTTTAAGCCGGGATCGTCCCGACAGGGATACTTCCCCTGTAACTTCCCCTCAGGGCAAGTCCGGCAATCCGAAAGGGGAAGGCCGGTCCCCTCTCGGGAACAAACTCAATACCGAGGGCAAGGCCAAGGCTGCCGCCGGGGCAAAGCTTCGCAGCGAGACCTCGGCGCAGAAAGCCGCCGGCGAAAAGATGCGCTTTGACAAGGCGGTCTTCGAACCGGAGGGCGATGCTCCCGTAAAAGGCCTTCGCCCGAAACAGCAGAAACGCTACGTGAAGAAGACTGCCCCCAGCCACGCGGCACAGCTTGCGGAAGGCAAGGTCCGTTCGGAGTTCGAACAGGACAGCGACGGCAACGTCGGCGTGGAAGCGGCCAGTGCTGGTTCCCAGGCGGCGGAGGATACTGCCCGGACCGGGTCGAACGCTTTCTCCCGCTGGCGTCAGAAACAGGCGATTAAAAAGGAATACGCGGCGGCAAAAGCCGGAAGAAGTACCGGGGAGGCTGCCGGAGCTGCGGCCGAGGCCGGGAAAGCCGCCGGGGGCGCGACAGCCAAAGGAGCCGGGAAGGCCGCGAAGGAGACCAGAAACGTCCTGGAAAAAGCGGCGGAATTCATTTCCTCCCACAGCCACATGATCCTGGTCGGCGGGGGGCTGCTCCTGGTGATCATGGTCATCTCCGGGGCCATGGGATCCTGCTCCGTGTTTTTCCAGAGCGGGGCCAACGTGGTGATCGATACGTCCTACACGGCGGACGATGAGGACATCCTCGGCGCGGAATCGGATTACTGCGATCTGGAATCTGAGCTGCAGGCAAGGATCGACAACATCCGGACCGAGTACGACGGCTATGACGAATACCGGATCCACACGGACCAGATCGGACACAATCCTTTTGAGCTGGCGTCCTACCTTACCGTCCTCTTTGAGAATTACAAAAGGGAACAGGTACAGGACACCCTGCAGGAGCTGTTCGACAGCCAGTATGAGCTGACCATCGAGGAAGAAGTGGAGATCCGGACCAGGATCGAGACCAGGGAAGTCGAGCATTCGGAAACGGATCCGGAGACCGGCGAGGAGGATACCTGGACGGAGACCGAGGAATACGAGGTTGAGTACGAGTACTACATCCTCAATGTCACCCTCACGAACCACGGCCTCGGCAAGGTGATCGCGGAATCCGGCATCACGGAAGACCAGATGCAGCGCTACGCGGTGCTGATGCAGACCTATGGTAATAAGAAGGAAATCTTCGGGGACAACCCCTATGCCATCGCTGTCCAGGATGTGCTGCACTATGACATCCCCGGGGAAGCCCTGACGGACGAGCGCTTCCGGAGGATGATCACGGAGGCGGAAAAGTACCTCGGCTATCCGTATGTCTGGGGCGGCGCTTCCCCGAGCACCAGCTTCGACTGTTCCGGCTTCGTCTCCTGGGTCATCAACCACTGCGGCAACGGCTGGAGCTACGGGCGGCTTACGGCGGAAGGCCTCCGCCAGGTCTGCGCCATCATCCCGAAGAGCGAAGCGAAACCGGGCGACCTGATCTTTTTTCAGGGAACCTACAACACCTCGGGCGCAAGCCACGTGGGCATCTACGTCGGCAACGGCATGATGATCCACTGCGGCAACCCGATCCAGTACGCCAGCACGGAAACTTCCTACTGGCAGGCCCATTACTACTGCTGCGGCCGTTTGCCATGACGGCCGCAGTTTGCTTGAGAGGAGGAAACGGAGTTGGATGAATCAAGACTTGCCCGCCTGAAGGAGGAGCTTTCCAAAGCCCGCCGGAAACGGGACGAATGGGAGCAGAAGGTCAAGGACCTGGAACGCCGGTACAAGGAGGCGGAAAACACCTGCATCCATGACATGGTGCACGCGGCGAACCTGACGCCGGAGCAGCTGGCGGACCTGATCCGCGCGGCATCCGCAGGACAGCCCTATGTATTCCCGGCAGTGCCGGACGAAGCGGACGATGACCCGGAGACCGATCCGGATGAACCCGATGATGAAAAGGAGGCATTTGACAGATGATGAAAATGAAACTGGCCGCCCTCATGGCGGCAGCGATGATCGCGACCGTTGCCATGCCGTCGGTGACGGTATTCGCCCAGGGAAATGACCCCGAAGCAGCCGCAGCTGGCGGGACCACGGTGGTTGAAACCACGGAAGCGGAAACCGAAGCTTCCAAAGCGGAAACGAATCCTGATGGTACGGAAGCACCGGCCGACGGAACGGACGATCAGGAAACGGAGTCCGGAGACAGCTTTGATCTGGGCAGTCTGGATCTTTCGGGGATCTCCGGTTTTGACCTGGAAGCGTATACCGGTCTCCTGTCGGAGCTGGACCCGGAAGTCATGGAAGTCCTGCTGAAGAACCCGAAGCTTCTGGCGCATTTCCTGCCGACGCTCCATGTAACGGTGACCGACTATTCCGTGACCATTGCCATTGACGGCAGGGAACCGGAAGAAGACCCGGTGCAGACCGGCAGGGTCCGGACCAACGGCAGCAACCTGAATGTCCGTACCGGCCCGAGTGTCAGCTACGATATCATCAACAGCCTGGCAAACGGCACCGAAGTGCAGATCATGCGCGAAGAGAACGGCTGGTACCAGCTGGAATTTCCGGCGAAATACGGCTATGTATGCGGCAAGTATCTGGAGCTGAACGACATCACTCCGAAGGAGACGCCGGAAGGCTATACCTTCGATATCGACGGCGAGACGCTGGCGAACTTCCTTTCCATGTTTGCCGGACTCTTTGAAGAGGAACCCCAGGTGGTGCCGGAAGTCCACGGCCTGACGCCGGACGGCAACCTTACCCTGGTGGACGATATCGGCCCGGTGACCGGAGAAGGCCAGCAGTTTATCACGCTGGTATCCAAAGCCGGCAATGTCTTCTACCTGATCATCGACCGCGATGAAAAAGGTGAGGAAACTGTGCATTTCCTGAACCTGGTCGACGAGCGGGACCTCTTCACCCTGATGGAGGAAGACGAGCAGACCGCGTACCAGGAACAGCTGGCTGCCGAAGCGGCCGCGAAGGAAGCGGCGGAAAAGGCCGCCCAGGAAGCATCCCAGGGTGAGAGCGAAGCGGATCCGGATGCCGATAAGGATAAGGACAAGGAATCCGACAAAAAAGGGAACATGCTGCCTCTCCTGCTGATCCCCCTGATCCTTGCCGGTGCCGGAGGCGGCTGGTTCTACCTGCAGACCAAAAAGAAGAAGCAGGCGGCCAGTACCCCGGACCCGGACGCCGATTATACCGACGATGAGGATGAGGAAGACTACGGTGCCGGTGTTACCGGCGAAGCGGAAATCGGCGTCGATTCCCCCGATGCAGGGGCCGATCCTTACGAAGATGAGATCCCGGGCGACGATGACGACGAACTCCCCGACGGGGAGGAACTGTGATGACGGTGGTTATGACGCCGCAGGAACTCAGGGACTATATCCGGTTCATGCCGGACGACGAGGTCTTGCGGATCACCATCGAGTATAAGGAGGAAGGTCAGGACGGCGATGGCAGAGAACGGGAAACCCAGACAGTATAAGCTGAAGGAAGTCTGCATCCGCCTGGCCGAGGGGCATCCGCTTTATTCGGATAAGCCCCTCTCTTCTCCCGAGGCGGCATTGGACGTGATGAAAAGGGAAATGTCGCAGTACGACCGGGAAGTCCTGTGCGTGGTCAACATGGATTCCCGCCTTCGCCCCATCAATTTTAATATTGTCAGTGTCGGGACGATCGACCAGTCCATCGCGGCGATCCCCAACATCCTGAAATCGGGGATCCTGTCCAACGCGGGATCCTTTCTCCTGCTCCATAACCATCCTTCCGGCGAAGTGACGCCTTCCCAGGACGACATCCAGACCACCCGGAAGGTGATCGAAGCGGGAAAGATCATGGGCATCCCCTGTATGGACCACATCGTGGTCGGCGGCGGAAACGGGAACTACTGCAGCATGCGGGAGGCGCAGCTTGCAGACTTCAGCAATCAAACCATTTCCATGACGGCGGAGGACATCCTCCGCGTCGCGGACAGTAATCAATCCTACGAAGGAGGAAACAAGATGCCAGAGAATGCAGTAAAAGACAATGTGCAGGTTCCGGATTTCGTCCAGGAAGCGGAGGCACAGATGGCGAAGGAAGCCGGGGATGGAAAGACGGCGGAAGCGCCCGAAAAGCCCGAGGAAGTAACCATCAAGTTCGGCAAAGGCCTGGCGGAACCGTTCACCGCGAAGGACGGCAGGGAGTTCACCAGGATCATGATCCCGAACCAGGATCCGGCGGACAAAACGCCCTGGGCGAGCTTCGTGCTGCCGTCCAAAGCCGTCCACGAGAACCAGTACGGCAAAGGCCTCTGGGCCAAGATCCCGGCGGACGGCACCACCGTGGTCACCAAGCCGGTACTTGTCGGCCAGGACGAAGCCGGCAAGAATGTCTGGGAAGACCAGAAAACCAAGGTCCCGAACAGGGAACTGAAGGGAATGGTCGAGGCTTACAAGGCCAGAACACCCCAGGCAAAGGAGGCCCAGCCCCGGGAATCGGCACGGGAGAAGCTTGATGCCCTGGTAAAGGATACTGCCTATAAACTCTCGGCAGATAAACCGCCGAAGGCCAGGGCAAAAACGAAGGCCAAAGGACCGGAGCTGTGATCCGGAAGAGGCGGTGAAAGCCGCCTCGGTACATAAAAAAGCAGGTTACCGGACAAAATGACACACTTTGTTAAAGATCCTGTGCTATGATAGCGGAAAGTCGCGAGTCAGGCTTCGTCAAATGACTGTTATTGTGAAGGATAAGGAAACGAAGATGGATAAAGGACTTATTATGTGGGCCGTTTTCGCTGCGGTATTCGCGGCGGGGGTGCTGATCAACCGGGTCATAAAGAAGGGTGCTGAGAATGGGATCGAGGCGGATGCCATCGTTTCCCGCATCGTTGATGACGGGACCCAGACGGATATCGATATCAATGTATATGTTCGTTATCGCACGGCGGACGGCGAGGAAATCGAAGCAATCATCTCGAATCCCCGATCCGGTCTCGAAGAGGGACAGCCCGTCGGTATCAGGTACAATCCGAAGATGAAAACCAATGCGAGACTGGTCTGATGGTCTTGGGGGGAATCTGTGTTAAGCGATTCGGAACTTTATAAAGAGCTTGGAATACTGACAAAGGACAGGGATAGGTGGGAAGAAAGCATTCCGTATGTTTCGTCCCTCATCACCCATGAATCCGTAAAGATAAAGGCGAAAGCTCTCTGGCTGCTTGGCGAGATGGGCCTTGTGTATCCTGCGGCAGTGCAGGATACGGTTCCGGCAATTGCCGCCTTTTGCGACAGCCCGGTGCCGCTGCTCCGGGAACGTGCGGTTAACGCCCTCGGCCGGATCGGACGAGGCAGCTTCCCCCTGATTGAACCGTACTGGACGAGCCTGTTCCGTTTTGCTTCCGATGAGGACGCGAAGGTACGCTTAAGTTTTATCTGGGCGTCCGAAAACATCGCCACAAACACGCCTGACATATATGCGGATCATCTGTCGGTATTCGAAAAGCTCCTCTACGATGCGGATGACAAAGTACGGATGGAAGCGCCGGAGATCTTCCGGGTCCTCGGCAAACGCAGACCGGAATTCGTTCGGCCTTATGTGGAGATCCTTCGGCAAATATCGGAAACCGATAAAAACCAGGTCGTAAGGATCCACTGCCTCGGCGCGGTCAGGGCGGTATCATCGAAGTAGATCAATCGGGTTTATAGAGAAAACGACTATGAAAAAACATATCCCGGGTATATGTTATGCCGTGAGCGCAGCTTTAACAGCCGCATTCGTGATCAAGAGCATTGTTGATTACAGGCAGTATTCAACTACACTGAACTCAGCCCCTTTTTATGTATGGGTGCTGGTGAATGCTTTGTATTTGCTGATTCCGGCAATCATTGTGCTTGTTATCGGGATCATTGTGAAGAAAAAGCATTGACTCGGATATAGAGCATTGGAGATGTAAAATGAATACCGTGAACAGAATACTTGCCGCTTGTGGGAATGATTGCTCGGCCTGCCCCAGATATGTGCTTCACCCGTATGAGAAGTCAGAGGAAGAACTGCGGCATACTGCGGAATTATGGATGAAAATAGGCTACCGAGACCATGTGGTGACAAACGATGAGATTTCGTGTACAGGCTGCAAGCCGGAGAACTGGTGCAGATACCGCGTGATAAAGTGCTGTCAGGAAAAGGAAATCAAGACCTGTGCTTCATGTTCCGCATATCCCTGTGAAACCATGAAGGAGTGTTTTGAAGTGACCAGCTCCTTTGAGCCGAAATGCCTACAGGTCTGCAGCGAAGCGGAATATGCGGCTCTGAAACGGGCTTTCTTTGAGAAGAAACAGAATCTCCTGATCGAGCAGGCAATCTCCTACATAACAGACCTTTTCCGGAACGATTCCGGCGGGCATGACGCGGAGCATACCCTGCGGGTTTATCACAACGCCATGCGGATCGCCGAAACCGAGCCTGGATGCGACAGAGAGATCACAGCGCTTGCGGCCCTCCTGCATGATGCGGACGATCACAAGCTGTTCTATACGGAGAATAACAGAAACGCGAGGGCTTTTCTGGAAGGCCGGGTGCCGGCAGAGCGGATCGACCGGATCTGCGCGTGCATCAATGCCGTCTCCTTCAGCCAGAACCAGGGAAAGGTTCCGGAGACCCTGGAGGGAAAGATCGTGCAGGACGCGGACCGGCTTGACGCGATGGGTGCCATCGGCATTGCCAGGACATTTGCCTATGGCGGAGAACACGGTCGCCCCCTGAAGGAATCCGTGCAGCATTTCCATGACAAGCTCCTGCTTCTTAAGGATATGATGAATACGGAAACGGCCAAACAGCTTGCCGCCAGACGGCATGCTTTTCTGGAAGCCTTCCTGAGTGAATTGGATGAGGAACTGATGACGACGGATGAGGTAAAAAGATATATTCCTTACTATGATGAACACGGCAGATGCTGGCGCGTGGATTTCCCGGACCGGCCTTCGGAAGAAGGCGACCTGCTGTATGTCGCTTCGGAATTTGCCCGGACGGGGCTGTGTTTTCCCTATAACGACGCTGCCACAAAAGAGAAAGACTACAGCGGTCACGCGCACTATTTTGAAGGAGTCCTCCGGGCGCTGCTGGATGATCCGGAAGGCTTTTCTATTGAAGGCTTTGAAGAATACTACTCTTTGCAGGAGCGGGAAATGCTGACCGAAGTACAGGAACATTTGCTGAGGAGTCGGAAACAAGTATGAATATACAGATCTTCGGAACAAAGAAATCCAGTGATACACGCAAGGCGGAGCGCTTCTTCAAGGAGCGCGGCATTAGATTCCAGTCGGTGGATCTGAAGGAAAAGGGATTAAGCAAAGGGGAATTCCAGTCGGTGATGCAGGCCGTGGGCGGTCTGGAAGCCATGATCGACCCGGACTGCAAGGATAAGGACCTGCTTGCGCTGATCCGGTATATCGCCGCCGAGGACAAGGCACAGAAAGTGCTGGAAAACCAGTCCGTCCTGAAGCAGCCCATCGTCCGCAATGGCAGGCAGGCTACCGTAGGTTACCAGCCAGATATCTGGAAAAGCTGGCAGTAATGATAAACTGATCATCTCCCTCTTACATAGCGCATTCGGAATCAATCCCGTATGCGCTGTTTTTATGCTCATTTTCAGAAGAAGGAGGATGTGTCACATGAAACTTGTCATTGCCGAAAAGCCCAGTGTCGCCCAGTCCCTGGCCCGGGTCATCGGAGCGAACAAACGCCAGGACGGGTATCTCGAAGGCAGCGGCTATCTGGTCAGCTGGTGTGTCGGCCATCTGGTGGAGCTTTCCGCGCCGGAGCGCTACGATGAACGCTTTGCCAAATGGCGGCTGGAGGACCTGCCGATCCTGCCGGAACGATGGCTCTATGAGGTATCGGCCGCCACGAAAAAGCAGTTCCAGATCCTGAAAAGCCTGATGGAGCGGCAGGATGTAGAAAGCCTCGTCTGCGCCACCGATGCCGGACGGGAAGGCGAGCTGATCTTCCGCCTGGTTTACAATCAGGTCCGATGTAAGAAACCCTTTGAACGGCTGTGGATCTCTAGCATGGAGGATGCGGCCATCCGGGAAGGCTTCCGGAAGCTGAAGCCGGGAACCCAATATGACCTCTTATACGAGGCAGCCCTTTGTCGGGAGCGTGCCGACTGGATTGTCGGAATGAATGCCACCCGGCTTTTTTCATGTTTGTACGGGCAGACGCTGGCGGTCGGCCGCGTAATGACGCCGACACTCGCCATGGTGGTGATGCGGGATGCCCAGATCGCCGCCTTCCAACCGGAACCCTTTTGGACCGTGCAGATCACGGCCGGCGGGATCACGGCATCAAGCCGTCGGTTTCAGGATCAGGCGGAAGCCACATCCCTCCTGCTTCAGTGCAGATCGGAGGGGAAGGCCATGGTAGAAAGCGTGGAAACGAAGGAAAAGCTTGAAAAGCCGCCTCTCCTCTACGATCTGACGAGCCTGCAGCGCGACGCCAACCGGATCCTGGGATTCACGGCCCAGCAGACCCTGGATTATACCCAGAACCTGTATGAGAAGAAACTGGTCACTTATCCCAGGACGGACAGCAGATACCTGACGGAGGATATGCGGGACATGCTGCCGGCACTGACCAGCGCGGTTGCCGGGAAGTTCGAATATGCCGGCGATGCCCTTCGGACAGACCCGGTCCGCCCGTCTTCTGTCTTTGACAACAGCAAAGTCAGCGACCACCATGCCATCATCCCGACGAAGACCATGTCCGGGAGCGACATCAGTGGTCTCTCCCAGGGAGAAGCGGCCATCCTGCAGCTGGTATCCGTCAGGCTCCTCTGCGCGGCTGCGGAAGATCACCGCTATGCCGAAGCCACCGTGAAAATCCGCTGCGGGGAGGAGAATTTCATCAGGAAAGGCAAGACGGTCCTGAATCCCGGCTGGAAGGCAATCTGGCAGCATTTTTATCCGGAAAAGAAAAAGGACGACGAGTCCACCGGCCCGATGCCTGCGGAAGGATTTGCCGTAAAAATCGATAAATCCGAGGTAAAAGAAGGCAAAACAAGCCCTCCCAAACATTTCACGGAAGATACGCTCCTCTCGGCTATGGAAACCGCCGGCGCGGATGAGATCTCGGACGAAGCGGAACGCAAAGGCCTGGGCACGCCGGCCACCCGCGCCGCCACCATCGAAAAGCTGGTCCAACGGGGATTTATCGAGAGAAAAGGTGACAAAAAGACCAGGCAGCTGATTGCCACGGAGAAAGGATCATCCCTGATCACCGTGATGCCGGAGCAGATCCAGTCCGCCTCCATGACTGCCGAATGGGAGCAGAAGCTTCTGGGCGTGGAACACGGAGAATATGATGCAGCTGATTTCATGGACGGTATCAACGGCATGATCGCGAACCTGGTCACAACCTACGAAAAAGTGAAAGGAGCTGACGCACTGATGAGCAGAAATAAAGTGATCGGGGCCTGCCCGCACTGCGGCGCGGAGGTCCTGGAACGGCAGAAAGGGTGGTTTTGCAGCAACCGGGAGTGCCGCTTTGTGTTGTGGAAGGACAACGCTTATTTCACGAAAATCGGCAAGCACCTGACGCCACAGATCGTGGAAAAGCTCCTGCGGGACGGCCGTGTCCGCCTGAAGGACTGCAAGAGCCAGAAAACCGGGAAGACCTACAATGCCGATCTCCTGCTTTCCACGGAGGCCGACGGCCGGCCGCAATTCTCCATGGAATTTGAGAACCGTAAGGAGGCGCAGCGTCCGGAAAGGAAGGTGTTGAATAACCATGGCAACGGATAAGACCCACCCTTCCCAGTTCGAGAAGGTCAAGGAAATCACTGATAAGCTGGAGGCCGGTATCAGGGAGCTTATGGACAGCGACAAGTTCAGAGACTACCTGAAATGCCTCTCCAAATTCCACAATTACTCTCTGGGCAACACTATCCTGATCGCCCTGCAGAGGCCGGACGCCACCCTGGTTGCCGGGTATACAGCCTGGAAGACCCAGTTCGGCCGCCAGGTGCAGAAAGGCGAGACCGGCATCCGGATCTTGGCACCGACACCTTACAGGAAAAAGATGGAAGTCGATATCATCGATCCGGCCACCGGCCGTACTAGGATGAATTCGGACGGGACAAAGGCGACGGAGCTGAAGGAAATCATGGTGCCGGCTTTCAAGGTTGTGAACGTTTTCGACGTTTCCCAGACCGACGGCCGGCCCCTTCCTTCCCTCGGGGTGAACGAGCTGACCGGCGATGTCCGGCAGTATGAAATGTTCTTTGAAGCTCTGAAGCGCTCCTGCCCGGTCCCTATCGGATTTGAGCAGATCGATTCCGGGGCCAAGGGATATTATCACACTGTCGATCACCGGATCGCGCTGCAGGAAGGCATGAGCCAGGTGCAGACCATCAAGACCCTGATCCATGAGATGACACATGAGCATTTGCATTCCAAAGATCCGAAGGAACTGCCGCCGGAGGAACCGAGGCTGACCCGGAATGCCAAAGAGGTGGAGGCCGAAGCGGTTGCCTATACCGTCGCACAGCATTACGGAATCGAAACTTCCGATTACAGCTTCGCCTATATCGCCGGATGGTCTGCCGGGAAAGACACGCCGGAACTGAAAGCGTCTTTGGACCGGATCCGGATAGCGGCGGATGAGATGATCACCGCGATCGATGGACATCTCCAGGAACTACAGCAGGAACATTCACAGGAGCACCCGACAGCTGAGGATCAGGCCATCGATCAGAAGGAAGCAACAATTGTCGCTGTCACCGGGCCCTTCCGTTATTATTCCACCCAGCGGCCGGTGGATATCGGGACTTTTCCGAAACCGCCGGACAACCCGGTCATGGAGATCGTGAACTATGACAGGCGCATCCCCGTGGAAAATGAACCTTTCCGCGCCTGGGGCTATATCGAATATCAGAAACCCCTGACGGATCAGCAGGCGGATGATTATGAGCTCCGCCCGGCATCCATGCAGGTTCCGGAGAAAAAATCCGTCCTGCAGGATCTTCAGGAAAAGAAGAAACCAAGAGAACCAAAAGCGAAGGAGCATGCCGCTCCCCGCAAAACCCGCAAACCGAAGGAGGAAGCAAGATAATGTTTACCGTTGAAGAGATCACCCTGCTCCGCACTTTTGATACGTCCACCCGCCGCACGGCCATCCTGTCTCTCATGAATGAGATGGGCATGATGAAGGACGAAGAGCTGATCGCCCAGTGTCTGAGCATGGTAAAGAAACTGGAAGACACGACCGATGCCGACTTTGCCGGTGTTGATTTCACGGTCTATGACGATGAAAACGATTGGAAGGAGGCAACTGATGAGTAAATGGGACGAAGTCCACACCGAGCCCCTGCATGATCATCCGGCGGAGAAGGACCAGCTGGTCGCCGCGATGGAAGCCGCCGGATATGTGCTGGACACCCTGGAAAGCACGGAGGATAATCTTCGTTTCTACGGCGCTTACGGCAACGTGATGACCATGGGCGGTTGGCATGAATGCGAGGAATGGCTGAACGGCGCTGTTTTTGACGACCCGCAGGTGAGCGACCGGGTTGAGATCATCCTCCATCCGGAACGTTTCCCGGAACAGGATCCTCAGCGGGCAGCGCTCCGCGCCGTGGAGGATTCCGTAGAACAGAACGACAATCAATTCGATGGTATCATCAACAACCAGCCCCAGCCGGATCCGGCGGAAGCACTACGCCAGCAGGCGAGGGAATCGGAAAAGGCCGATGAGCGCCGTTCCCTTCTAGAAGCCCTGCGGGCCAGGCAGGCGGAAGCCGCCAGAGCCGCCGAGGCGGAAGTGAAGAAGCGCAGGCCCAGGCTTTCACATGATGAGGAGGTGCCGGTGAGAGTATGAAGATCAGAAATCGGGAAATCCATGTGCTGTTTACGCCGGAAGAGCTGGCAGCCCTTCATCGGAAGATGGAGGAAATCGGCGTAAAGAACCGCAGCGCCTTCATCCGGAAAATGTCCCTGGACGGCTATGTGGTCCACCTGGATACGTCGGATATCCGGGAGATGGTCCATCTGCTCCGTCAGTCCAGCAACAACCTGAACCAAGTGGCGAAAAAGGCAAATGCATCCGGTTCCATCTATGGTACGGATATCGCGGACATGCAGGCGAGGCAGGATGAGATCTGGGAGACCGCGAAGGAGATTTTGGCGAGACTGGCAACCATACAGTAAAGTAAACACAGCGGCGCAGGGGTTTCTCTGCGCCGCCGCATCCAGATCAGGGAATTCTGAAGAACGCATCGAGCTCTTCTGCATATCTTTCGGGAAGCTTCTGCAGCCTGGGCCGGATTATTTCCCTTACGCGCCTGCGGGTTTCCTCGTCACTGTCGATGGGGTCAATATCTCCGGGCTTGACTCTGACAAACGCATCGTATATTTCCCAGTTCAACAGTCTGCTCGCAAGGTCATCCCCGTCAATAATCTCTTCTACCTGCAGCCCGTACCGCCTGGTCTGGTTATGTGATACATCCGAAATCAGCAGCAGGCCCATCTTTCGTGTCTGCACGACTTCCGCGTCATTCGCGTTTTCCAGATAGTCAGCAAAGATCTCCATGGCTTCTTCGACAGTTACATTTTTCATTGTATGTTGCCTCCTTTGGGGTGGAATGATAGTAACTCCACGATCTTCCATACCATGCCCGCTCTTGTCAAGGAGGAAAATCTGAAAACAGAGAGGAAGTGAGAAACATGGCCGCAACCAGGCTGATTCCGCTGCATGCGGGAAAAGGGCGCACGGTGGCGCAGAGTCTTGGCGACAGGACGGACTACGCGAAGAATCCGGAGAAGACGGAAAAGGGTGAACTGGTCACGGCCTACGGCTGTGATCCTTTTACGGTCGATGAAGAGTTCCTGCTGCAGAAAAGAACGTACGAACAGATTCACGGAAGGCGTGAAAATGACAGCATCATCGCTTATCAGATCCGCCAGTCATTCAAGCCCGGGGAGATTACGCCGGAAGAAGCGAACCGCCTGGGACATGAGCTGGCCATGCGTTTTACGAAGGGCCGCTATTCCTTCATCGTGGCAACGCATACGGACCGGGCCCACGTACACAATCATATCGTGTATAACTCCACGAGCATGGACGGCAGCAAAAAGTTCCGGAACTTCTGGCTTTCCAGCTTCGCCCTCCAGCGGGTCAGCGACCTGATCTGCCTGGAAAACGGACTGTCGGTTATTGCCCCCCGGCCTTATTCCGAAAGAACCAACCGGGCAAAATATGTCAAACGTGAAACGGTACGTGAGACGATCTGCGCCGATATCGACGCCGTGCTGGCCAGACGTCCGAAGAATTTCACGGACTTTATAAAGTCTATGGAAAAGGCTGGATATGAAGTAAAACAGGGAAAGCATCCAGCGATAAAGGGCAAAGGCCAGCAACGCTTTGTCCGCCTTTCTTCCCTGCCGGAGGGATATCGGGAAGAGGATATCCGGGCTGCGATTCTCGGGGAGAGAAAACCGGAAAGGAAAGCCGGTTCTCCCGTCCGGGCGGAAAGATCCATCAATCTCCTGATCGACATCCAGAGCAAAATGCGGGAAAAGGGTGCCGGGTATGCCCGGTGGGCCACGGTCTATAACCTGAAGCAGATGTCAAAAACTCTCCTGTTCCTCCGGGATCATAAGATCGACAGTCTGGAACAGCTGCAAGCGATAGCTTTGGAGAAAGCGACAAAACGCGATGAGCTGCTTTCTTCCATCCGGACCTCGGAGAAGCGGTTGGCGGAGATCGCGTCGCTGAAGAAGCACATCATCAACTATTCCAAAACGCGTGCCACCTACGAAGCCTACCGGAAGGCCGGTTACAGCAAAAAGTTCTTCGAGGCGCACCGTGAAGAAATCACCCTTCACAAGGCGGCCAAGCAGGCATTTGATGAACTGGGAATCCGGAAGATCCCGAAGGTAAAAGAGCTGTCCGCCGAGTACGCGGAGCTCCTTTCCGGGAAGAAGGCTGCCTACGCCGAATACCGGAAAGTCCGTGACGAAGCACAGGAACTGGCTATCGCCGAGCGGAACATCGCATCCCTGTATGAAGCGGAATCCAGGGAACAGGAACGTCAAAAAGAAGAAAAAAGCCACTGAGAAAGAGAAACCGGGAGAAGGACACGTTGGCGGGTGTTCTTCTCTCGGGCTTTTTTTATTTGTCGTTCAGGTCATACGGCCACGCGCGGAATCCTTGTCGGCCCCGCCGTGCCAGACACGCAGATACCGGATTGGCCCAGCTGCGGCAGTGATCCAGAATGATGGAGTCCGAGGTGATGACGGCTTCTTTTTCATACAGCACCCGGTCCACGTCTTTCAGGATCCGGATATCCAGCTCGAAGGGATAGTCTTCTCCGATATCCGCGATTAGTGCCTTCAGCCGTCCGGAATTGGAGACCGGCTCGTCCAACAGAATGTTTGCTTTCCGAATCTTCACTTCCCGCAGAATATCGAAAAGTGCCCGGACTGCGCCGTCTGTCTCCGGGATGATCCGGTAAGTCCCACGCAGCGCCGCCAGGTCGCGGATCGTGCCGTCCATACAGGAGAACAGGACGGAATCGCTCAGTAGGACTTCCAGCGTGATGATCGTATTGAAGCCGTCGATCCAGACCTCCCCGCTCGAAAGCTCCGCCAGGGGAATCTCTTTTCTTTTCCGATCCGCCAACTGTTCCTTTGTCGCCAGGCTCCGCATAATGGCCAGACGCTGCCGCTCCGAGAGCAGAAAATGGTTTCCGACGAAGGTGGCTGCCTGCCTCAAATCATATCCTTCATTGATCAGGTAATAGATATGGCGGGAGGCTGTCTTCATCTTCTCCAATGATTCCGGGGAGAAGTTCTTCTCATCCTCCGGTACAAATCCGCGTTTCGCATCCATGCGCATTTCCCTCATTTCCTGCCTGTCTTTTCTGGGGTTATATCATTTTCCCACTGACGCCGTCAAGGCGATCTTAAGCGTTTCGCAGAAACGCGCAGCCACACGAAGTGTGATCCGAAAGGGTTTGGGAATTCCCAACAAGCCCGCAGAAATCGCAGAACGCTATTTCTGCATTGCTTGCCCAGTACTGAAGATGAGAAAAAACATAAATTAGGAAAATCTATATTGAACTGTCAGTTTTTGACATCAGGTAAAGATTGACTTTTGTTCGCCAAGAGGGCTATAATGTAAAATGTATTTTTGTATGCAATCGGACTTGATTGAATAGGAAGTTGGTGAGGTAGCCAATGAAATACTTATCTACGACAGAAGTGTCAAAGAAATGGGGAATCGGCCGGCGAAGAATTGAAATCCTTTGCGCAAGTGATAGGGTTCCGGGAGCTGCTCTTGTTGGAAATACCTGGATTATTCCGGAAGACGCAGAGAAGCCGGAAGACAAGCGAGTAAAAAACGGTCGGTACATCAAAAACAGGCAGGAGGCGGAATAAATGCTTGGGGCCATTATCGGGGACATCGCCGGTTCACGTTATGAATGGAACAACATAAAAACAAAGGAGTTTGACCTTTTAACATATAGATGCCAACCGACGGATGATACTATTATGACTCTTGCTGTTGCAAAAGCCCTGATGGAATGCGATAAGAGCTGGAGCACCCTTTCAGAAAAAGCTGTAACATGTATGCAGGCACTTGGGAGAAAATATCCACTGGCTGGTTATGGCGGTCGTTTCCGAAAGTGGCTGATCAGCGAAAACCCTCAACCGTATAACAGCTACGGAAATGGTGCGGCTATGAGAGTAAGTCCCTGTGCATATGCAGCAAGAACCATTGAAGAAGCAAAAGAGCTTTCTCGAGCTGTTACAGAGGTAACGCATAATCATCCGGAAGGTATCAAGGGTGCTGAAGCGGTGACGGTTGCCATTTACATGGCACTTCATGGCAGCAGCCTGATGGATATACAGGATTATATAAACGCAAATTATTATCGCATTACCTTTAAGTTAGATGATATCCGGGAAGAGTATTCCTTTAATGAGACCTGTCAGGGGTCAGTACCCCAGGCACTGGAGGCATTTTTCGAATCCACAGACTATGAAGATGCAATAAGAAACGCCATTTCCATTGGCGGAGATAGCGACACTATCGCTGCGATCGCAGGAAGCGTTGCCGAAGCATATTACGGGATACCTTCTTCTCTCCGAAAACACGGGTTGACTTTTTTGGACGCTGAACAACTGACGATTTTGACGGATTTTGAAAGCCGATATGGGATTGTTGCTGATAAGCAAACCGAATCAGGACACCGGGTTATGAGGCATACGCCTGAAAAAGCAATGAGCAATAATGTAGAAGAACCAACCAGAGAAAATCTTATCTTTGAAGCCGTAACAGAATCCGATCTCGCCGACCGGACATCAGCATATTGGAGAAAAATAACAAGTAATGCACTCTTCAATCATCTGTTCGAGGCGTGCAATATTTTGCGCGGTCCAATTAACCAAGATGAGTATAAGACCTATGTTATTCCGCTGCTTTTTTTCAAACGCGTGTCTGATACATATGATGAAGAAACGCAGCTGGCTATCGAAGAGTATGGCGATGATGTAGAAGATTTTGACGAGGACGAGCTGCACAAATTTATCATTCCAGAAGGATGCCACTGGGCAGATGTCAGGGAGCAGAGCGAGAATGTCGGCAGTGCGATTGTGAATGCGATGATTGGCATTGAACGTGCTAATCCGGATACTCTCAATGGCCTCTTCTCCAGTTTTGACGACGCCAACTGGACTGACAAGAATAAGCTTTCAGATGAACGGCTTAAAGATCTTGTTGAGCACATGTCAAAAATAAATGTTGGCAACAAGAATTACTCTGCCGACGTGATGGGGGACGCCTACGAGTACCTGCTGAAAAAATTCGCGGATTTGTCAAAGAAAAATGCCGGTGAATTTTATACCCCGCGTCCAATCGTAAGACTACTGGTACGGATTCTTGCACCGAAACCGGGAGAGACGGTATATGATCCTGCATGCGGCACCGGTGGGATGCTTATTGAGGCGATCCGGCAGATGCAGGATGAAAAAGCGGCATATGGAAGGATCTACGGGCAGGAAAAGAACCTGGCCACCTCTGCCATCGCCAGAATGAATCTTTACCTGCATGGAGCGCTGGATTTTAAGATTACCCAAGGAGATACTCTCCGAGCTCCTAATTATATGTATCGTGGCAGTCTGCAAACCTTCGACTGCTGTATTGCGAATCCTCCCTTCGGCCTGTCCAAATGGGGGGCAGATCAGTTTCAGACAGATGTTTATGGAAGAAATATCTGGGGGTGCCCATCGGATTCCAATGCGGATTTTGCTTGGCTGCAGCACCTTGTCAAGTCTATGGATCCGAAGAACGGCCGTTGTACCGTAATCCTTCCGCAAGGGGTGCTTTTCCATGGGGGAAAAGAAGGCGAGATCCGGAAACAGTTGATAGAGTCTGACAAGCTGGAAGCGGTCATCACATTTGTTGGCGGTTTGTTTTACGGTGCCGGGGTATCGGCTTGTGTTCTCTGCTTGAATAACAATAAGCCGGAGGACCATAAAGGAAAAATACTTCTTGTAGACGGCTCTCAGATATATACCGCGCAAAGAGCCCAGAACATCCTTTCCGATGAAAATGTGGATGAGCTTTACAAGCTATACTCCGATTACAAAGATGTGATAGATCGAGCCAAAGTGGCAACTATCGCAGAGATTGCTGAAAAGGATTATACCCTTTCTGTGAATACCTTCATCGAAAAGACCCAACAGAAAGCTGCGGATCCGGCAGAAGTCCGCAAGAAATATTTCGCAGCAGTACAAGCAGTAATCGAGGCTGAAAATCAATTAAAGGAATTGTTGAGGAAGGAGGGCCTTTTAGATGAGTGAGCGAATCGGATTAGATGAGCTGGAATCTTACCTCTGGAATTCCGCCGTCCTCCTTCGTACCAATATCGATGCAGGGGCTTATAAGCAGTATATATTTCCGCTTCTGTTTTTCAAGCGGATCTGCGATGTGTATGACGAAGAAACGGCAGCAGCCATAGAGAAATATGGCGAAGATATTGATGATTTCGATGAAGAAGAGCTCCACACGTTTGTTGTCCCCCAGGGATATCACTGGAAGAATGTTCGGGAGGTTTCGGAAAACGTCGGCCTTGCGATCGTGAATGCATTTCATGCTATCGAAAAGGCCAATATCGAGCAGTTGCATGGTGTATTTGGAGATGGCGCATGGACAAACAAGAACCGCTTACCGGATGCGTTGTTAAAAGACCTGATCGAGCACTTCAGCAGCAAAACGCTGTCGATTGCGAATTGTCCTGAAGATGAGCTTGGACAGGGATATGAGTATCTGATTAAGAAATTTGCAGATGACAGTGGGCATACTGCACAGGAGTTTTACACGAACCGGACGGTAGTCCATCTCATGACGGAAATATTAAAACCGCAGTCAGGAGAATCGATCTACGATCCCACCTGCGGCAGTGCAGGCATGCTGATTTCCTGCATTGCGTATCTGAAGAGACAAGAAAAGGAATGGCGCAATGTAAAGGTATACGGACAGGAAATCAATCAGCTGACATCAGCTATTGGCAGAATGAACCTTTTCCTTCATGGCGTACAGGATTTCCAGATTGTTAATGATGATACCCTCAAGAATCCGGCTTTTATAAAAGAAGGAAAGCTGCAGCAGTTTGACCTGACCCTAGCGAATCCCCCTTACTCGATCAAACAATGGGATCGCGCAGCATTTGAATCAGACAAGTATGGAAGAAACTTCCTTGGGACGCCGCCACAGGGACGAGCTGACTATGCTTTTTTCCAGCATATCCTGGCAAGCATGAAACCTATCACAGGGAGGTGCGCTATCCTTTTCCCGCATGGGGTTCTTTTCCGGAATGAAGAAAAAGATATGAGGAAGAAGCTGGTGGAAAGCGATCTACTGGACTGCATCATAGGACTTGGTCCCAATTTGTTTTTCAATGCACCAATGGAAGCATGTATTGTCATTGCGAGGACCCATAAAGAGCCGGAAAGACGAGGCAAGGTTCTGTTCATCAATGCGGTGAAGGAAGTCACTCGGAAAAATGCTCAGAGCTATCTGGAAGACGGGCATATCGAACATATTGCAAGTGCGTACAATAACTACTGCGACGAAGAAAACTATGCAAAGGTAGCAACTATTCATGATATCGAAGCACAGGATTTCTCATTGAATATTCCGCTGTATGTACGAGGAGAAGTAATTGTCGATCCCGTGCTTTCAGTGCAAGAATGCGTTGATGATTGGTTGATGCAGAGTATTGCAGTTCGAGAGAGCACAGACGCCCTGATAGCTTTACTTGGGGAAGGAGGCGATGAATAATGCCGAGAGTCAAGCTTGGAGATGTCGCCAGAGAATATAAAGCAACACTGAAGCAAACCAAAGGACTTCCTGTTGTCGGCCTGGAGCATATTACTCCGGGTGAACTGCAATTAGAGCATTGGGATCAGGATGTAGAAACAACATTTTCAAAAGGTTTTAAGAAGGGGCAGGTATTGTTTGGCCGGCGAAGGGCTTACCTGAAAAAAGCGGC
>Ga0326514_10000683_pt1 | contig 22614 bp, 15 predicted proteins | sample 3_2548_0518_D_FD_203653 | JGI IMG/M metagenome (GOLD analysis project Ga0326514, IMG submission 203653) | Bovine rumen microbial communities from UC Davis, California, United States - 3_2548_0518 | ecosystem: Host-associated > Mammals > Digestive system > Stomach > Rumen | place: USA... | reverse complement strand
TTTTCCCATTCGGGTTGGGCGCGGTCGTAGTCGTCCAGCCGGATCTTGATACCACTCACCATGTCTTCGTCCCAACCGGACACATCCTGCAGCAAGGGCAGCAGGCAGACGGCCTGACGGCTGTCTGCCTCCGAGAAATGGGTAGCGTAGATGCCGCTCACCCTCAGAGTGCGCACTTTGACGGAGGCTCCTCCCGCATTCCAGGTGTTCATGTCGTGGGCGCCTTCCCGTTTCACGAAATAGGCTTTCACCTCGTCGCCCGTCTGCAGTTTCAGAGCTGAGGCGACGGGCTGTGACAGGTATATCTCGTCTGCTTCTGTGGGATGCATTCCTTCGGTATTGTGCCGGTTGAGAAAGGTCCAGTCTCTGTCGGGGACTTCGCCGGTCAGTCCGAGGGTTTGGAAGGCACTGTCGGTCTTGAGCATGCACAGTTTCGATGCATATGGCGCCACCTCCAGGTATCCGGGCCGGGTTTTGAGCATTCCCAGCAGGCTGTCGTCCACACAGAGCGGCGCCGTCTCGTAGTTCGAGTTGTCGGCCATCGCTTCCACATGCACATGACCGGCCATTCCGCTCACCAGTTCTTCTATTTCCCGCTTGAAGCCCACCACAACGGCCACGGCTATAATCATCACCGCAAGGCCGATGGCAATGGCTGCCACCGCAATACGAATTGCCGGCGGCGTCGCTCCTTGTCGGGCGTCACCGTCGGTGGTTCGGTCATAGATGCGTTTGGCGATGAACAGCGGAAACATCCCCATGCGTCAGTTTTATTCTTTCCCCAATGCGTTGTAGGTCTCCAGCGCTTTCTGGAGCACAATCAGGGCATGCTTCAGGTCTTCTTTGTTGAGTACATAGGCCAGTCGGACCTCGTTCTTGCCCAACCCGGGTGTGACGTAGAAGCCCGAGGCGGGAGCCATCATCACGGTGCAGCCCTCGAACTGGAAGTCGCTCAGACACCAGGCGCAGAACTTCTCGGCGTCATCGACAGGCAGTTTGGCCACCGTGTAGAAGGCGCCCATCGGGATGGGGGAGTAGCAGCCGGGAATGCGGTTGATGCCGTCAATCAGGAATTTTCTGCGTTCCACATATTCGTTGTAGGTGTCCAGCATATACTCGGGGTCGGCATCGATGGCCGCCTCGGCAATGAGCTGGCCGATGAGCGGAGGAGAGAGACGGGCCTGGCAGAATTTCATCACGTTGGCCCGTACGGCGGCATTCTTGGTCACAATAGAGCCCACGCGGATACCTGTCATCGAGTATCGTTTCGAGACGGAGTCAATTAGGATGACGTTCTGTTCGATGCCTTCCAGGTGGCAGGCTGAGATGTAAGGCGCGCCCGTATAGCAGAATTCGCGATACACTTCGTCCGAGAACAGAAACAGGTCGTGTTTCTTGACGATGTCTCTCAGTTGGCGCATCTCCTTCTGGGTATAGAGATAACCCGTTGGGTTGTTGGGGTTGCAGATGAGGATGCCTTTGGTCTTGGGAGTGATGAGCTCTTCGAATTTCTCCATCGGGGGCAGTGCAAATCCTTCTTCAATCGAAGTCGGGATGGACTTGATGACGGCGCCTGCTACGATGGCAAAGGCCATATAGTTGGCATAGGCCGGCTCGGGCACGATGATTTCGTCACCCGGGTTCAGACATGACATGAAAGCGAACAGCACGGCTTCCGAACCGCCCGTGGTCACGATGATGTCCTCCACATCCGCGTTGATTTTGAAACGGTGGTAGTAGTTGGCCAGTTTCTGACGCAGTGACAACAGACCTTCCGAGGGGCTGTATTCCAGCACCTTGCGGTCGATACGTTTCATTTCGTCCAGACCGGCCTGCATGGTCGGGAGGTCGGGTTGACCAATGTTGAGATGATATACCTTCACGCCTCGTGCCTTGGCGGCATTGGACAGTGGCACGAGTTTGCGGATAGGTGACTGGGGCATGTTCTGCCCGCGTTGCGATATGCTTGGCATTCCTATTTGGATGTTATTGTTTATTTATATGATTGTCTGTGACATCCCTATTTCAGGTAGTCAGGCCCCTGCTGCTGCAGGTAGTGGATGATTCCGAAGTCGGCGGGAGCCCAGTCCAGATAATCCAGATTGGCAAGGGTCACCCAGCGGCTGTCCAGATGTTCCTTCATCGTAAACTCCGGGGTGTCGGCATGGCAGAGCCAGGCATCGAGGGCAATGCTGAATTCGGGATATTCGTATTCCACCTTAATCAGACGGCGCACAGGACGCACCTCATAGTCCATCTCCTCCTGCAGTTCGCGGCAGATGGCTTCTTCGGGAGTTTCGTCTTTTTCGATCTTGCCTCCCGGGAATTCCCACTTCAGCGAGGTCGAAACATGCATTCCTTTGGGACGCTGCATGCAGAGGATTCGGTCGTCAATAACGACCACCGCACATACTACATTATAATGCGTCATAGCTGTCCCTGAACGTTGTGGTGTTCATGTCACCCGTTTCGAGGCCGAGCTTGAGCCATTTCTTGCGCTGCTGGGAAGTACCGTGTGTGAACGACTCGGGCACGGCGTAGCCCTGCGCTTTCTTCTGCAGGTAGTCGTCGCCGATTTTGAGCGAAGCGTTGATGGCTTCGTCGATGTCGCCCTCTTCGAGCGACTGGTAGCGTTTGTTCTCGTAGTGGCCCCATACGCCGGCATAGTAGTCGGCCAGGAGTTCCAGACGTACACTGATTTCGTTGGCGGCCGCTTTGTCGAGACTCTGCATCTGACGGTGGGCCTGACCCAGCGTGCCCAGCAGGTATTCCACGTGGTGGCCTACCTCGTGGGCAATCACATAGGCATAGGCGAAATCGCCGTCGGCACCGATCTGCGACTTCATCGTCGTGAAGAACGACAGGTCGATATAGAGCTTCTGGTCTCCCGAGCAGTAGAAGGGGCCTACGGCAGCACTGCCTGCGCCGCACGCTGTCGATACCGAACCTGTGTAGAGCACCAGCGTGGGGTTCTGATACTGTTTGCCCATCTTGCGGAACACTTCCTCCCAGACGTCCTCGGTCGAGGCCAGGATCTGGCGCGAGAAATCGGCCAGCGCTTCCTCTTCGGCGGTAGCCTCATACGTGTCGTTTGAAGTCGTGGTCTGCGTTGTGTTGATGCCGCTGCTGGCACCCATCAGGATTTCCAAGGGGTTGCAGCCGCCGGCATAGCTCAGGATTACTAACGCCACGATGGCGATGATAATCCATTTACCGCTCTTGCCTTTCAGCAGGCTCAGCAACAGGGGAAGCATACTACTGCCTCCGGAGAGGCCTCTCATCGACCCTCTCGAGCTTTGCCCGCGGCGGTCTTCTACATTGTCGCTTTGACGACGTCCGTCCAGTCTCATAGCTTTGTTTTTAAAAAGTTTTCCAGTTTCAAAAAAGCCCCGTTAATCTTTTGGGATTAGCGGGGTCTTCAGAGCTCGCGGAGAGAACGAGATTCGAACTCGTGGAACCTTAATCAGGTTCGTCGGTTTAGCAAACCGGTGGTTTCAGCCACTCACCCATCTCTCCTAACATTGCTGCCAAACCAGCATTTCTTTTGGAAAAGCGGTGCAAAGATAGCCTTTTTTTTCGAAACCGCCAAATATTTTAGTAAAAAAATGCGAATTTTTTAATTTTTATCGAATTTATTCGTATCTTTGCAGCGAAAAGATGTCAAAATTATGGCAAACAAGACCAAGAATAGCAAAAAAAATACTTTCTTCCGGGTATTGGCTGTTATCGCCATCCTGTTTCTGCTGACCGGAGCTGTCGCCGCATACGCACTTTATCAGATGTCGGTTCGCTCGGCTCTCACGCGTGACGTGTGGTTGTATGTGCGTCCGGGAGATACGCGAGACTCTATTCTCGTCCGCCTCGACGGGGGAGGAATGGACCCGTCCCGTGTGTTCTGGGTTGAACGGAGCATGGACTATTATGATCTTGATGAAAAACTGGCCTCCTCCGACTGTTCGGGTGCTTATCTGCTATCCATCGACCTGCCGCCGCTGCGTGTGGTTTCCCGTATCGTGCGTCACCAGCAGACACCAGTGCGCATCTCGTTCAACAACGTTCGTCTTTCCGCCCAGCTGGCGGCACGCATCACCGAACCCCTCATGATTGACAGTGCCGCCATGATGGAGGCGTTGCATGACACAGAATTCCTCAGCACACTTTCGGTCGATACGGCAACCGTCCTCACGCTCTTCCTGCCCGACACTTACGAGGTGTGGTGGAACATCAGTGCAGAGGACCTCATCTACCGCATGTATCGCGAACACGAAGCGTTCTGGACGCCTAAGCGCTGCAGCGAGGCTCAGGCCATCGGTCTCTCGCCCCTCCAGTGCAGTATCATCGCTTCCATAGCCGAGGAGGAGACCCACAATCGCGGCGAGATAGGTATCGTGGCCCGTCTTTATGCCAACCGGTTCCGGATCGGGATGCCCCTCCAAGCCGACCCGACGGTGAAATATGCCGTCGGAGACTTCACGCTCAGACGTATCCTCAACGAACACCTCGCCACGCCTTCGCCCTACAATACCTATCTTCATGCCGGACTCCCGCCCGGACCCATCCGGATTCCCGCCAAGGCGACTATCGACTCGCTCCTCCAGTCGCGTGAACATTCCTATTTATATATGTGCGCGAAGGAGGATTTCTCCGGCACCCACAATTTCGCCCGGACGCTCGGTGAGCACCAGCGGAACGCCGCCCGCTATCATGCGGCTCTCAACAAACTCAAAATCAAATGAAACGCCTGTCTCTCCTGCGGCTTGCAGCTGCCGTCCTCCTGTCGGCTTCGGCCGCCTGCACCGTCTCCTCCCGCCGGGACCATGCGGCAATACGTAACGAAGCCGTTCCGCGGGAACCCGACTACACGCTTGCATCCCAATGGTACACCGCCGACCGCGGAGGCGCTGCCGATATCTTCTATATCCCGTCAACTTCGACTTTCGACTACAGGCTCGGCGACAGTACCTGGTGTCATTATGCCGACACCTACACCGACAGTCTGCGGCGGGGCATGACGCTTGAAATGCAGGGAGTGGATCTTCTGATAGGCGGCAACCTTAACTTCCGGGCACCCTACTACAGGCAGTGTTCGATGGAGTCCTTTACGGGCGACAGTCTGCGGGATGCACGTCTGGAGCTGCCGGCAGGGGATGTCAGAAGGGCCTTTGCCCACTACCTGACCCGCATCAATCCCGACCGTCCGTTCATTCTGGCCGGATTCAGCCAGGGGGCTTTCCTCGCCCTCCGGCTGATGGAGGAGATGGACGATGCGGCCTATGCCCGCATGGTGGCCGCCTACCTCATCGGCATCCCCGTCCCCAGCTCCCGGCTTGCAGCATGTCCCCGCATCCGGGCGGCCCGGGGTGCCGACGATACGGGTGTCACCGTCTGCTACAACTCGGTGCGCGATGCCTCCTGTGCTGACGGCCTGCGCAGTGCCTTGTGTATCAATCCCGTCAATTGGAGCACCGGAGGAGAACCCGCCGTCCTTGATACTGAACCGTCGCCCTTCATTCCCCTCGACCGACAACAGAAACAGCATCTCGAAGTCGCCCTTGACACGGCTTCCAACCTTCTTTTCGTCAGCGGCTATGTGTCCGATGACTATATCCTGCCCCTCTTCGGCAGGGAGGGCAACTACCATTCGCGCGAAATCTGGTTGTACCGCCAGCAACTGCGCGACAATATGCAGAATCGTGTAAATCAATTTCTGAAGCAATGATAAAAACAAAGTTAATGACGCTGGCGGCCTTCCTGCTGCTGGCGATGGATCTTTGGGCCACCGATGATGTGCTTCTGCGCCCCTGCCGTCCGGAACTTGACAGTTCCGATGCTGTATCCAACAGGGCTTCCCGTCAGCAGAGCGCCGGGAATCCCTATGTTGGTGACCGCCGCCAGCTGGTCATCCTGGCCGCCTTTCAAGACCTTGGTTTTCTCGAATCCCGTGACGAGGCTCTGGCCAAGTGGAACGAAATTTTCAATGCCAAAGGTTTCCATGAGGGCAATTACACGGGTTCCGTCCACGATTATTTCCGCGACCAGAGCTATGGGAAGTTTAACCTCACTTTCGACCTTTTCTATATCACTCTGCCAGAAGGGCGGCACAAATACCGCAGCACCATCAGTGACGATGAAAACTCCCAGCATATGGTGGACGCTATCGTCGATACCCTCATGACGCGGGACATAGACTGGAGCCTTTATGACTGGGATGGTGACGGCTTTGTCAATCAGCTACTCATCGTCTATGCAGGCAAGGGCATGAATATTGATGGCGATGACGAAAGCATCTGGCCCCACCAGTCGTGGCTCTCCAAACACATGAATATGGAGACGGCGGATTTATATGATTACCGCAGCTGGCGTACGGTCACCAGTAGCGACAGGGAATATTACATCGATGTTTACTGCTGTGTGCAGGAGTGGGTTGACAGTGAGAGTGTTAAATCCTCGTTCGGTACCATCTGCCATGAGTACAGCCACTGCTTCGGGCTGCCCGATTTTTATTACGCAGGAAATTCTGTGGTCGGCGACTGGGACCTCATGGGAAGAGGCAATTACAACGGGAAGGGCTATCTCCCCTGCGGCTATTCCGCCCACGAACGTATGTTCATGGGCTGGCTCTCCCCGGAGGAGCTGACAGCCGCAATGACGGTGACCGCCATGCCTGCTCTCGACGATGCCCCTGCGGCCTACCTCATTCGCAACGATGCCGTTGCCGATGAATACTACATCGTCGAGAACCGCCGGCAGCAGGGATGGGACGCACAGCTGCCCGGCAGCGGCATTCTCGTTTTCCACGTCGATTATGACGATGATGTCTGGCGTAATGGGACTCCGAACAGCTATTTCAATAAACGCTACGAAATTTTCCCCGCCAACAACCGCTCTTCCATCAATTATATGGCATCCTGGACCTATCCCTATATCGTGTCTGACAGTCAGGGTAACGATTCCATTGCCAACGACTGTCTGACCGATACCTCCAAACCCGCCGCTACGCTGTTTAATGCCAACACGGCGGGAACAAAATTCATGGGCAAACCTCTGACCCGGATGTCGGTCGGGGCCGACGGCCTCGCCTCTTTTGTCTTTATGGATCCGAACCCCGATGCTATCGCGCCTGTCCGCAGCCGTGAGGACGATGCCGCCCCCGTCTTCTATGACCTTCACGGCCGCCGGATTCCCGAACAGCCCTCCCGTTCTGGTGTCTTTGTCCGCAACGGACGCAAAATATGGATTCCTTGATACCCAGGGCCGTCAATAAGGACCAACAGGAGTCCATCCCTCATTGAGAGAGGTTAGACAGGTCTTCCTAAGAGGAATAAATAATTGCATAATTAAGTAGTAGAAGACACTTTTTTCAAAAAATATTTGGCTATCTCAAAAAAAAGCCGTATCTTTGCACCCGCATTTCGCGCAAGTGGTGGAATTGGTAGACACGCCAGACTTAGGATCTGGTGCCGAAAGGCTTGCGGGTTCGAGTCCCGCCCTGCGTACCGGGATAACAGCTCCGTATCGGTTGATGCGGGGCTGTTTTTACTGCCTCTTAATATCCGTCCACTTGGGGGCATACCCCAAAAAAGGAAAATGCAACATGAAATGATTACAAAATTTACAAAATGATTGCAAAATTTACAAAAGTATAAAAATTTTGCGCTCACAGTGCAAATAATTAAAAATAAAAGTGTATATTTGCAACGCAAATGTCAAGTCCGCCCGAGGAGTTTTTTAAGTTATTTATTTAATTTTAATAAATACTACCCAACTCAGAAACCCCTCCTTTTAAGTAGGTATAATAGGGCTATAACGGCATAAAAAGGATTTTTACATATTTCTGAATGAAGAGATGTCTGGACTGAAAGAGAAATACAGACAGTTCTGCCAATGGCAGAAGGAACCTCATCGGGTGGCTCCGCTCTCAGATGAGCAGCGGGTATTTACGACATGTGGTACACACTATACAGGCAACTACTGTCCCCGTTGCGGACAGTCTGCAAAGATAGGCCGCTATTCTTTCAGGAATGCGGTGTTGCTGTATCTGATAGCGGCAGCAGGCGTCGTTTTGTATGCAATCATTACAACTGCCTGATCAGGGCTTGTTCGTCGGAATAATGGCTCCGACCCGAGACAGGGCGCTTGCTGTCCCAGAAATCAATAACTGCAATTATAATTAATTTTATCATATAAGAACATTAAAATGAAAGCAATCAAATGGAGTCTGATGTTCAGCCTGGTGCTGGCATCGTGCGGGATTGACGAACCCAAATTGACAAACTCATCGTACGAGACGATGACCGTGACAAAATCGGACATTGTGATACCGTATAAGTTCAGTGCCCGCATGAAAGGCCAGAACGATGTGACGGTGATACCGCAGGTGAGCGGCCAGCTGATGAAAATCTGCGTGTCCGAAGGTCAGCAGGTCAAGCAGGGCCAGACCCTCTTCATCATAGACTCGCGCAATGCCCAACTGGAGCTGGAAGCCGCCCAGGCCAACCTGCAGGCCGCTCAGGCTCAGGAGAACTCGGCGAAGCTGGAGTACGAGTCGAACAAGAACCTGTTTGAGAAAAAGATTGTGAGCAGCTACATGCTGAACAACTCCGAGAATGCATACAAGCAGGCACAGGCCGCAGTGGCCCAGGCACAGGCTGCAGTGAGCCGTGCCAAGGTGAACCTCGGTTTCTGCACCATCACAGCCACCGTTTCGGGCGTCATCGGCGAAATCCCCGTCCACACTGGCGACCAGGTTTCTCCCATGACCCAGTTGACCATGCTGAGTGGCAATGCAACGATGTATGCCGAGTTCTCCGTGACAGAATCGATAGTCGAAACCATGGTTCAGAGCGGTATGAAGGCTGCGGATGTGGATAAGTACATTGCCGATCTTCCCGAAGCCACCTTTGTGATGAAGAACGGTACGGAGTATCCTCACAAGGGCCATGTTGTCAGCCTGACGGGTGTAGTCAACGCCGCCACAGGCTCGCTGACCTCCAAAGTGTCGTTCCCCAATCCGGAAGGTCATCTGTACTCCGGCATTCAGGGCTCCGTTGTCATGTCTTTTGATGAAAAGGACGTGATTGTTATTCCCCAGCATGCGGTGGTGCGCCTACAGGACAAAGCACTGGTGTATAAGGTACAGGCCGACAGCACTGTCACCGCATTGTCCGTCAAGATTGAAGATCCCGGCAACGGCAAAGAATTCATCGTAACCAGCGGACTCAACGAAGGCACCCGGATCGTAACCGTGGGGGCAAACAATGTGACCGAAGGACAGAGAGTACTGTTCCCGGAAGCAGTGAAAAAATAATTTCGCAATATCGTGATAACGTTATAACGTAATAACGAAGAAATGAAGAATAATATCTTTATCAATAAATACGTGATGGCGTGCGCCATCTCGATTGTGATAGCGCTGGTGGGCTACATCTCGATGAGTACATTGCCCGTTGAGCAGTATCCTGATATAGCACCTCCTACGGTGATGATCTCCACCAGCTATAGCGGTGCTGACGAGAACACGGTGATGAAGTCGGTTATCCAACCGCTTGAAGAGGCCATCAACGGTGTGCCCGACATGACCTATATGACCTCTAAGGCATCCTCCACTGGTGATGCGGAGATTACGGTCTATTTCAAACAGGGCACCGACCCCGACATGGCGACGGTGAACGTACAGAACCGCGTGACCCGTACACAGGCACTGTTACCTGCCGACGTGAACAAGATCGGCGTAACTGTGGAGAAACGGCAGAACAATATCCTTCAGATTTTCGCTGTCAAGAGTGCCGATGGCAAGTATGACGAGGATTTCGTCTCGAACTATGTCGATATCAACATCAAGCCGCGCCTGATGCGTATCACCGGTGTGGGTAATGTGCAAAGCATGGGTAACACCTACGCCCTGCGCATCTGGCTCAAGCCCGACGTGATGGCACAGTACGGCCTGACCCCCAACGATATCTTCGCGGCCATCGGCGGACAGAGTTTCGTGGCGGCTGTCGGTTCGTTGGGTGAGCAGTCGGCGAACTCCTATCAGTATTCCATGCAGTATAAAGGCACGCTCAAGAGCGTCGAGGAGTTCAACGACATCGTACTGCGCACCAGCGGCGGCGGCATGCTGCAGCTGAGCGATGTGGCCGATGTGAAAATCGGAGCTATGAGCTACAACTTCACCTCCAATATACAGGATCGACCGGGTGCCATGTTCATGGTGTTCGCCGCGCCGGGCGCTAACGCCACTCAGGTGAACGCCAGCATCAACCAGACGTTTGAGGAGGTGAAGTCAACCATGCCGGCAGGCCTGGAGTTCGTGACTCTGATGACCAGCGACGACTTCCTTTTCGCCGCCATCCACAACGTGGTCGAAACGCTTGTCATTGCCATCATCCTCGTTATCCTGGTGGTGTTCTTCTTCCTGCAGAATTTCAAGGCCACCATCATCCCCTCTATATCCATCATCGTTTCGCTGTTGGGTACGTTTGCCGTTGTTAAGCTGGCGGGATTCTCGTTGAACATCCTTACGCTGTTCGCCCTCGTGCTGGCCATCGGTACGGTGGTCGACGATGCCATCGTGGTGGTCGAAGCAGTCATGGCCAAGATGGAGGGCGGCATCAGCGATGCCCGTGAAGCCACCCGTCAGGCCATGAACGAGGTTTCGGTGGCCGTTGTTTCTTGTACCTTGGTATTTATGGCCGTGTTTATCCCCGTGACGTTCATGCCCGGTACCTCGGGTACGTTCTTTACCCAGTTCGGCATTACCATCGCCTCGTCCGTGGGTCTTTCGTGTGTGTCGGCCCTGACGCTCTGTCCGGCTCTCTGTGCCATCATGATGAAGATATCGGAGCAGGAAGACGAGAAGAAGTCGCTGACCTATTACACCCGGAAAGCCTATACCGTCAGCTACAATGCCATAGCCGATAAATACAGCCGTAGTGTACAGAAGTTCATCAAACGTCCCGTTTTGGCATGGATTTCACTGGCTGCGGCCGGTGTGCTGCTCGTATTCTTCATGCAGAATCTGCCCTCGGGCCTGGTTCCTCAGGAAGACCAAGGTGTGTTCCTGGCTGAGTTGCAAGCACCGGAAGGCAGCACACTGCAGCAGACGCGTGAGATGGTGAAAGCGGTGGAAGAGAAAGCGAAGCAGATTCCCGAATTGGAGAGCTTTGCCGTCACCTGCGGTTATGGTATGATGTCGGGTGCCGGTTCTAACTATGCCACAATGGTGGTTCGTCTCAAGAACTGGGAGGAACGTCCGGGTATGAACCACTTGCTGACGCTTGTCATGTACCGTTTCTACTTCGACTGTCTGGAGATTAAGGATGTACGGGTGCTGCCTTTCGAGATGCCGCAGATTCCCGGCTATGGTACGAGCAACAGTGTGAGCCTCGTTGTGGAGGATCCCACCGACGGCAACCTGTCGGAATTCTCCAAGCAGACCGAGCGCTTCCTGGCCAAGCTGTCGGAGCGTCCTGAGATAGCCTCCGCCTCATCAACCTACTCGGAGAGATTCCCAAAGTATCAGGTTGATGTCGATGCTGCCCAGTGCGACCGTGCCGGTGTGACACCAGAAGCTGTTCTCACTACCCTCGGTACCTACTGCGGTGGTGCCTATATCGGCAACTTCAACCAGTTCGGTAAGGTCTATCGTATCATGGCGGCCGCCTCGCCCGAGTATCGTCTCGATCCGCAGTCGCTCCAGAATATCTTCATGCAGGTGGGGAGCGGCAAGATGACGCCCATCTCCGAGTTCGTCACGCTCAAACAGATTGTCGGCCCGGCCAACATCGAGCACTTCAACCTGTTCCAGAGCATCTCCTGCTTCATCCAGACCGGTAGCGGATATACCGAGGGAGATGCCCACAAGGCCATTGACGAAGTGTTCAGGGAGGAGATGCCCAACACGGCTACCTACGAGTACAGCGGTATGTCGCGCGAGCTCGAGGAAACAGCCAACTCCAATGCCACATCCCTCATCTATGTCATCTGTGCCATCCTGATCTACCTCATCCTGGCTTCGCTCTACAACTCATGGTTCACACCGTGGGCCGTGCTTTTCAGCGTACCGTTCGGACTGATGGGTGCCTTTGTGTTCGCCTACTTGGGTAGTCTGTTGGGTTTGCCTGGCATGGACAACAACATCTACCTGCAGACGGGTGTCATCATGCTCATCGGTCTGCTGGCTAAGACAGCCATCCTTATCACTGAGTTCGCCGCCGAGCGCCGTGCCCAGGGTCTTAGCATCGTCGATGCGGCCTTTGAGGCATGTAAGGAACGTCTGCGTCCCATCCTCATGACGGTTCTCACGATGATCATCGGTATGATTCCTCTCGTCATCGAGGGCGGTGCCGGCGCCAACGGCAACCGCGCCCTGGCTCTCGGTGTGATTGGCGGTATGACCGTCGGTACCATTGCTCTGCTCTTTGTGGTGCCTGCCTTCTTCATCGTGTTCCAGAAACTGCACGAGCGTTTCCAGGGCAAGACCGAAGAGACAGTTCCCGAAGTAGACTCCTCAAAATAACCTCCCGAAATGAGAAAGACCATTTTAGTGGCTGCCGTTCTGCTGTGTGCCGTGATTCCGTCCTTGCCGGCCCAGAATATTTTCCACCGGCTGGACAGCATGCTGACCGAGAATTACCGCAAGGTGCGGTATGATACGGCCTATCTGGCACGTCCGCAGTCCAAGTGGACCATCATGGCAAGGGTGAACCTGTCAGGGTTGACCGTTGAGACCAAGGGTATTGACAACGGACAGCACTTCAAGTCGAGGATGGATGCCAAAAACAAGACCACCATCAGCCTCGGCGCTGGTTATCAGGGTCTGATGCTGAGCCTGGCGTTGAACCCTGCCCAGTTCTCAGGCAAGAACCACGACTACGAGCTGAACTTGAATATCTACCGCCGCCGTTTCGGTTTCGACTTCATCTGGCAGGATGCCCGCAACTTCAAGGGCTGGTATGACCAGGACGGCTGGCCGCGTTACAACCTGCCCGACGGAATGCTGAAGGTACGGACGCTGAACCTCAACGGCTACTATGCATTCAACAGCCGCCGCTTCTCCTATCCCGCCGCCTTCTCCCAGAGCTACATCCAGCGCCGTTCGGCCGGCAGTTTCCTGCTGGCGGCTTCAGTCATGGGACAGCGTGCGGTCTACGACGGGGATACGTACCTCAAGCTGAATACAGTGAACGTCGGCATCGGAGCAGGCTACGCCTACAACTATGTGCCCCATGAGGGCTGGCTGCTGCACCTTTCGCTCCTGCCCACACTCATCGTTTATAGCAACAGTTCCCTGACGGTGGACGACAAACAGACGAAACAGCACTATGATTTCCCGGAGTTTATCGTCACGGCCAGAGCATCGGCTGTACGTCTGTGGGGCGGCAACAAGTTTGCCGGACTGTCGATGGTTTACAATTACACCAACATCGGCGACGACGACAACCTCGCGGTCTATAACTACAAATGGCGTCTGCGTGCCTTCTTTGGCTTCCGCTTGGGGAAAAAAGATAAAACGAAATAATCTTCCAATTTGATATAGAATGAAAAAGAACATCATTGCACTATTGGCCTGCCTCACGCTTTCGGGCTGCGGCATATACGGCAAATATGAGTTGAAGACTCCCACACCCGCCGATGCCTTCGGCACCGGGCAGGACATAGCCCAGGCTACCGGTCAGGAGTCCATCGCCCGGATGACGTGGCGCGAGTTCTTCACCGACCCGCTGCTGCAGCAACTCATCGAACAGGTGCTGGCCAACAATACCGACCTCAACTCGGCGCGCATCGCCGTCGAGAAGAGTCAGGCTTCGCTGAAGGCTGCCAAGATGGCCTACCTGCCGGCTCTCAGTCTGGCTCCCCAGGGTGCCCTCTCCAGTTTCGACAGGAGTGCGCCCTCCAAGACCTACGACCTGTCGCTCCAGGCTTCGATGGATCTGGATGTGTTCGGCTCCATCACCAATAAGAAACGCGCAGCCAAGGCCGTGCTCCTGCAGGCTCAGATGCAACAGGATGCCGTGCGCGCCAACCTCATTTCGACCACAGCCCAGCAGTACTTCCTGCTGCAGGTGCTCGACCGCCAGTTGGAGATTCTCCTGCAGACCGACAGCATATGGAACAAATCGCTGGAGACCGAACAGGCCCTCTGGGAGAACGGCAAGGCCTACAGCACCGCCGTCAACCAGATGGAGGCATCCTACCTGAATGTGAAGACCCAGATTGTCGATACACGCCGGGCCATCCGTTCGGTCGAGAATGCCATCTGTCAGCTGCTGGCCGCCACTCCCCGGCACATCGATCGCGAGACGTGGGGCAGCACACCCCTCCATCATGCCGAGGCTCAGGGGGATGCTCGCCAGCGTATGTTCGACACCAAGTATCTCCAAATCGGCCTACCCGCCCAGATGCTCGAGAACCGTCCCGACATCCGTATGGCCAACCATGCCATGGAGGAGGCTTTCTATAACACGGCTGCTGCCCGTGCCGCCTTCTTCCCCGGCATCACGCTCAACGGTACGGCCGGCTGGACCAACAATGCCGGTATCGCCGTTATCGATCCCGGCAAACTGCTGCTCACGGCTGTCGCCCAGCTCACCCAGCCCCTCTTTGCCCGCGGCCGTCTGATTGCCAACAAGAAGATTGCCTCGCTCACCGAGGAAGACCTTCAGAAGAAGTATGTCCAGACCGTCATCAATGCCGGCAACCAGGTGAACGAGGCGATGGCCGACTGTATGGCTGCCCGCGAGAAAAACACCTACTACCAGCGTCAGGTGCAAGTGCTTCAAGAGGCCTATAACGGCACCCACGAACTGATGGACAACGGCAAGGCCAGCTACCTCGAAGTGCTCACCGCTCAGGAGTCGCTGCTGCAGGCCCAGCTCAACGAGGCCATGAACATGTATGATGCCGCTGAGGCCGTCATTGCCCTTTACATCGCTCTGGGCGGCGGTTCGGAATAACCCGTCGAATGACAGAGAAACAATAATCAATAAACAATAACCAACTCGAATGAAACAGATTAAAATGTGGATGCTGGCCGCCATCCTGATTTGCGCCTTTCCCGTGCTGACTTCGTGCAGCAAGGACGATGAAAACGAAGTGACTCCGCAGACGAAGGAATACTTCACGCAGTGGAACCCGTGCGAGGCACTGACTGCCCTGCAGGATTATGTGAAGGATGTGACCGACCCGAATTCTCCCAACTTTATCAAGGAAGAAGACCGCATCGCCACCTTCGATATGGACGGCACATTTGTGGGCGAGCTCTATCCTACCTATTTTGAGTACAACCTGCTGGAATACCGCGCCCTGGACGATGATTCCTACAATGCGCCTGATGACGTCAGGGAGGCTGCTCAGAATATCCGTGACTTTGTGCGTACCGGCAAGAAACTGCCCGACCACTTCGACATGATACATGCCTATGCGGCCGCAAAAGCCTATGCCGGCATGACGCTGGCAGAGTTCGACTCCTACGTCAAAGCGTATGCCGCCAGGGAAGCCAACGGTTTTTCAGGCATGACCTACGGCCAGAGTTTCTATAAACCCATGCTCGAGGTGTTCGACTATCTGAAGGACAACGGCTTTACCTATTATGTCGTCAGCGGCTCCGACCGTTTCATCTGCCGTGCGCTGACCCAGTCCGTCGGCATCCCCTCCAACCGCGTGATCGGTATGGATGTGAAACTCATGTCCTCCAGTCAGGGAACCGTTGAGGGTGTCGATTATACGATGGGAAAGGCTGAGGACCTTATCCGCACCGACGAACTCATCATCAAAAACCTGAAGACCAACAAGGTGCTGCAGATCACGCAGGAGATAGGCAAGGTGCCCGTGCTTTCGTTCGGCAACAGTGGCGGCGACTGTTCCATGCATAACTATGCGCTGAGCAATCCTCAGTACAAGTCGGCTGCCTTCATGCTCATTGCCGACGACGAGGTCCGCGACCACGCCAACCGTGAGAAGGCCCTCAACCTCGGGGCTCAGTGGCGCGAGGCCGGCTACCATGTCATTTCCATGCGTGACGATTTCAAGACCATCTATGGCTATGACGTGGTGAAGACGGACTTTACGTTCTCCGGTAAATGATCTGGTTTTTCAATGGGCTTAATGGGGCCTGCTGATCAACTTTCATACCACTTTTTCAGCTCTGTGTAGTGCCTGGCCAGGATTTCAGCCTGTCCGGGCACTGTCTTTTTGACGAACTTGGCAGGTACGCCGGCCCAGATTTCGTGCGCTCCGATTTTTGTATTCTGGAGCACGAGGGCGCCGGCGGCCACAATGGCTCCCTCGCCTATCTCGGCGCCGTCCAGCACCGTGCTGCCCATTCCGATCAGGGCACCGTCGTGAATTGTGCATCCGTGGACGCAGGCGTTGTGGCCGATGGTCACATCGTTGCCGATCACAGCAGATGCCGTCCATGTCGAGACGTGGATGGTGGCATTGTCCTGCACGTTGCTGCGGTCGCCCAGCGTGATGGTGTGCACATCGCCGCGCAGTACTGCCCCGTGCCATATCGAACATTCGTGTCCCACCCTCACCTGCCCGATAACCGCGGCATTGGGGGCAATGAAACAGTCCGACGGGATGACGGGACAAACTCCGCAAAGAGACTGTATAATGCCTCGGGGAAGCGTTTCTGTGGGCGGCAGGAAGGCTCCTTCGCCGGGCTGTGTCACGTCGAGCAGGAATCGCTGGTACTCGCTCTCGAAATTGGGCGTGAACACCCCCTTGCCGATGTTCTCCAAAATCTCGTCGCGGCTCCAGAACCGTCCGCCGTCCAGCTCGGTGGCCGAGGGATGTACCTCGCCTGTCCATACCGCGCGGTTCACATAGACAAGTTCCTTCTCGCGGGCACTCTCAAAGACATACATCCCCATCGGCAGCGGACGGAACCCCGTGATGCCGAGTTCTTCGCCCACCTCGCGGCGCAAGGCTTCTTCGGGAGTCTCGCCGTAGTCGATGTGTCCGCCGCACGACGTGTCCCATTTGCCGGGCTGGATGTCCTTCCAGTCGGGGCGCCGCTGCAGGTAGAGTTCGCCACGGGGATTGAAAAGATGGAGATGCACTACGGGATGGAGCACCTTGCTGCCACTGTGAGCTTCGCCGCGGGTAATCTGTCCTGTCACGCGACCGCGCTCATCCACAATGGGAAATATTTCTGCTGAATTGTCTTTCATAAAAAATGCCTTATTATGGAGCAAAGATAGGGGATAAATCCCGAATATCCAAAATCTTTGGTCTAAAAAACTTAAAAAATGCCCGAAAATTTGGAAGATTGGGAAATATTGAGTATATTTGCTGCGCCAAAATAGGCTTTGGCGGTAAAATGCAGATCTAATTATATGGATATCAACGACGAGAATACCGAAGAAATCGTAGCAGGCAATGGCTACCGGCCTCACAACGACGACTCTGCCGGCGATGACAAGATTCATCACCTGAGCGGGATGTATCAGAACTGGTTTTTGGATTATGCCAGCTATGTCATCCTGGAACGTGCTGTCCCTCATGCCCTTGACGGACTGAAGCCGGTGCAGCGGCGTATCCTCCATGCCATGAAGATGATCGACGACGGCCGCTACAACAAGGTGGCCAATATCGTGGGTCAGACCATGCAGTACCATCCCCACGGCGATGCCTCCATCGGCGATGCGCTGGTGCAGATGGGACAGAAGGATCTCCTCATCGACACGCAGGGCAACTGGGGCAACATCCTCACGGGTGATGATGCCGCCGCCCCGCGTTACATCGAGGCGCGCCTCTCGCCCTTTGCCCTCGAGACGGTATTCAACCCCAAGGTGACACCCTGGCAGCTCAGCTACGACGGCCGCAAGAAGGAGCCTATCAACCTGCCTGTCAAGTTCCCCCTGCTCCTCGCACAGGGTGTCGAGGGTATTGCCGTGGGCCTTTCGTCCAAAATTCTGCCCCACAACTTCAACGAACTCCTCGATGCCTCGATGGCCTATCTGCGGGGCGAGGACTTTGAAATCTATCCCGACTTCCCGACGGGCGGCCTCATCGACGTGAGCCGCTACAAGGACGGCGAACGCGGCGGTGTGGTCAAGGTGCGCTCCCGCATCGAGAAGGTCGATCCCAAGACCCTCGTCATCCGCGATGTGCCCTACGGCAAGAACGTGGGCTCCCTCATCGAGTCCATCAAGAAAGCCATCGACAAGGGTAAAATCAAGATACGCAAGTTTGAGGACTTCACCGCCGCCAAGGCTGAGATTCTGGTACACCTCATGCCCGGAGCCTCCAGCGACAAGACCATCGATGCCCTCTATGCCTTCACCGACTGCGAGATAACCATCTCTCCTAACTGCTGCGTCATCTACGACAAGAAGCCCCACTTCCTCAACGTCAAGGAGATACTGCGCCGTTCAGCCGACAATACCAAGGAACTGCTCCGCCAGGAATTGGAGGTCACCAAGGGCGAACTCCAGGAACATCTCATGGTGTGCAGCCTCGAGAAGATTTTTATCGAGGAGCGCATCTACAAGGACAAGGAGTACGAGGAAGCCAAAAACATCGACATCGCGCTCGAACACATCGACCGCCGTCTCCGCGCCTATCTCGAAACCCATAAACTGGGTCTGGTGCGCGACATCACCCGCGACGACCTGCTCCATCTGCTCGAAATCAAGATGAAGCGCATCCTCAAGTTCTCGTCCGAGGAGGCCGACCGCGAGATAGCCGATACCAAGAAGAAAATCGCCGAGGTCAACCGCAACCTGCGTCATCTGGTGGAATACACCATCGAGTGGTTCCAGCATCTCAAGGACAAATACGGACAGAACCGGCAGCGTCTCACCGAGATACGCAACTTCGACAACGTCGATGCCACCAAGGTCATTGAGTCGAATCTCAAACTTTATGTTAATTACGACGAGGGATTCATTGGCACCGACCTCCGCAAGGACGAGTTTGTCTGCAATTGTTCGGAGATTGACGACATCCTGGTCATCTTCAAGAACGGCCAGTACAAGATTTTCAAGGTCGAGGGCAAGACTTTCGTGGGTACCGACTCCGATATCATCCACATCTCAGTGTGGCGCAAACAGGACAACCGCACCATCTACAACGTCGTCTATCGTGACGGCAAGAAGGGCGCTCCCTATTATATCAAGCGTTTCCCCATTGTGTCGCTCCAGCGCGACAAACTCTACGACATGACCCAGGGCAAGGACGGCAGCCGCATCGAATATATGAGCGTCAATCCCAACGGCGAGGCCGAGGTCATCCGCATCACCATCAAGTCGCGCAACCGCATACCCACCACCAAGGTCTTCGACCGCGACTTTGCCGAACTGCCCATCCGGGGCAGGGGCGTACGCGGCCTGCTGCTCACAAAAGCCGACCTCCAGCGCATCAGCGTCAAGGCCCAGGGCGGATCCACCCTCGGCGGACGTCCCGTCTGGTGGGACGGCGACGTGCAGCGTCTCAACTATGACAAGCAGGGCGAATATCTCGGCGAGTTCCTGGGCAACGACAAGGTGCTCGTCATCCTCGACAACTACGACTACTATATCACCTCGTTCGACGAGAGCAACCACTACGAGCCCAACGTTCTCAAGGTCGAGAAATACGACCCCGAGAAGGTCTGGACCATGGTGATGCGCGACTGGGAGACCGAGAACTGCCACAACCTCAAACGCTGCATGCTTGAAGCCTCTGCCCGCAAACAGAACATGCTGGGCGAGGGCAAACGGTTCACGATGGACCTCCTCTCCGAGACTCCCTATCCGCGCTTCCAGTTCACCTTCGGCGAGGGCGATGCCGACAGGGCCCCCCTCGTCATCGAGGCCGAGGACTTTGTGCCCGTGCGCAAGGTCAACACGCTGGGCAAACGCATTTCGACCGCCAGCATTGTCCGCATCACCGAGCTCGAACCCACCCATGTGCCCGAGACCGAGGTGGAGGAGATTGAGGCTCCCCCCGTTGAGGACACCGACACCGATGATCCCGGAGATCTCGTCCTGGAACCCGACAAGGAATGATGAAGAAACTGTTGTCCATACTCCTCACGGCATTCCTGATGCCTGTGATAGCGGAAGCACAGGACAGTGTCCTGCTGCGTCCCGCTACCCACGTTTTCACGCTCCAGACGGGTTGGGGTCGCATGCGCGACACCTACCTGGCTCCGCTGCGCTACGACGGCACATCCGTCGGACTGCAGTACGAGCGTTCGCGGCAGTTGCGCCATCCGATGCTCTCCAACGTCCAGCATGCAGTACTCGACTTTATGTCGGGCGACGACAAGGGCGACCATTCCACCTCGTGGGCCGGCCGTCTCCACTACGACTACACAATGCTCTGGGAATTCCGTCCGACGGGACGCCGTCCCGAGGCCGGAGACTGGAGGTTCCGCGCCGGCGTATGGGCCGGTATCGACGCAGGCTACGACTACAACCTCAAGCTCGTCAATGCCAACAATCCCGTCAGTGTGCGTCTCTGTCATAACATCGGTGTGGCAGCCCAGGCTGTTTTCTATTATGGCTGGAAACGCCGTCACAACGTGCGGCTACAGCTCCAGGCTCCCCTCGCGGGATGGGCGCTCATGCCCGAATACGGAGCGTCCTACTACGAGACATTCTACCTCCGGCAAGGCGGCGACTACCTGAACTTCACCTCCCTGCACAACCAGCAGGACCTCGACGTACGCCTCACCACCGACCTCCAGTTCACCAAATACCCCATACGTCTGGGTATGGACTGGCACATCGAAACGATGAAAATCCACAATATCACCCAGCGCTATTCATCGCTCCAGTTTGTGGTAGGCATCGTCTTCTCCACCCTGCCCTTCACCCGTCGTCAGGCTTCTGCCGAATACGGTATCGACAACTATCAAATGGCTTACTGACATGAAACGCTATACGCTCCTGTTGCTGCTGACTTCCCTTCTCGCCTTCCCCTCCTGTCTCGACGACGACAGCCTGGAGGATGACGACACTTATCTGGGTAACTTCGAAGCCTGCTGGCGTGCGCTCGACGAACATTACTGTTTCTTTGCCGAAAAAGGCGTCGACTGGGATCGCGTCTATCAGGTCTATCGCCCCTATTTCCGCGATTCCGTCACCACCGTCACCCAGGAACTGCGCCTCCTCGACTCCATGCTCGACCTCCTCAAGGACGGCCACGTCAATATCTATGCCCCATTCAATACGGCCCGCTACTGGGCGTGGTATGAGGACTATCCCCAGAACTTCGACAACAACCTGCTCGAACGCCATTACCTGGGCACCAACTATTGGACAGCCGCAGGCTTCAGATACGGTCTGATGGGTGACACCGTGGGCTATATCCGCTACGAGAATTTCACGGCATCGCCCGGCGAGACCAACATCGACTATATGCTTGCGGCCCTCAACATGGCCAAGGGACTCATTATCGACGTGCGTGATAACGGTGGCGGCTCGCTTACCAACGTACCTCTCATCGCCTCACGCTTCGGACAGGAGGAAATCATCTACGGCTATATGCGCCACAAGACGGGTCCGGGCCATGATGATTTCTCCGACCTCAAACCCCTCAGACTCGATGCCCGTCAGGACGGACGCATTTATTGGGATGCGGCCACCCAGCCCGTTGTCGTTCTCACCAACCGGTCTGCCTACTCGGCCACCAACATCTTTGTGATGGCCATGAAGGCTTCCGACGGTGTCGGCGGCAGGATGATTAAGACCATTGGCGACCGCACTGGCGGGGGCTCGGGCATGCCCTTCTCGACCGTCCTTCCCAACGGTTGGACTCTCCGCTTCTCGGCCTGCCCCATGTATGACAGAAACCGCATCTCGGTGGAATCCGGCATCGACCCGGACTATAAAGTTGATATGGATTCAGTTTCCATGGTTGTGGCCCACAAGGACGATATCATCGAGGCGGCCCGCGACTACATCAACGCCCATACGCGGAAGACGTATGAGGCGGAGTGATGGGTTTAACGGGCTTAATGGGATTTATGACAGTGTAGCCTCCGACTGATATTTCAGTGTGCCTCAAGCCAGTTGACACCCTCGCCCGAATCGGCAAAGAGCGGAACGGAGAGGGGATAGGCATTCGCCATTTCGTGGAGCACTAGCTCACGGGTGCGTTCGAGTTCGGCAACCGGGACTGTGAAGTTCAGTTCGTCGTGCACCTGGATGAGCAGTTTGGCGTGGAGGTGCTCCTCACGGAGACGACGCCAGATGCGTACCATGGCAATCTTGATGATATCGGCAGCAGTCCCCTGGATGGGCGTATTGATGGCATTGCGTTCGGCGGTGCCGCGGTTCTTGCCGTTGGCCGACTCCAGATCGGGCAGCCAGCTGCGCCTTCCGAAGAGGGTCTCGGCATAGCCGTTGGCGCGGGCGCGTTCCACACTCGCCTTCATATAGGCCTGCACGTGGGGGAAATTTTCAAAATAATCGTTGATGAGCTGTTTGGCATCGCTTCGTGTGATATTGAGGCGGTTGCTGAGTCCGAAGGCCGAGATGCCGTAGATGATGCCGAAGTTGGCGGTCTTGGCACGCCGGCGCTGTTCCTTGGTGACCTCGTCGAGCCCTATCTTGTAAATCTTGGCAGCCGTGGCCGCATGGATGTCCTGTCCCTGCCGGAATGCCTCCACCATGTGGGGAT
>Ga0326514_10000681_pt1 | contig 22659 bp, 16 predicted proteins | sample 3_2548_0518_D_FD_203653 | JGI IMG/M metagenome (GOLD analysis project Ga0326514, IMG submission 203653) | Bovine rumen microbial communities from UC Davis, California, United States - 3_2548_0518 | ecosystem: Host-associated > Mammals > Digestive system > Stomach > Rumen | place: USA... | reverse complement strand
GAAGGCATCAAATTGGTGCTCAAGGCTTTGGTCGACCCGAAGATGGGTGTCATCAAGGACCTGAAGGAAATCAACGCCGTCGGTCACCGCGTGGCCCACGGCGGCGAGAAGTTCAGCCACAGCGTCCTCATCGACGACAACGTCGTCGACCTGATCAAGGAACTCGTCGACCTTGCCCCGTTGCACAATCCGGGTGCTTTGCAAGGTATCGCGGCCATGAAGGAAGTGCTTCCGGGCATCCCGATGGCGGCAGTGTTCGACACCTCTTTCCACAGCACCATGCCCGCCGAGGCTTATCTTTATGCCCTGCCTTACGAGTATTATGAGAAGTACCGCATCCGTCGCTACGGTTTCCACGGCACCAGCCACAAGTATGTGGCCGAAAAGGCCGCCGCTTTCGTCGGCAAGGACTGGAAACAATCGAAGATTGTGACCTGCCACCTCGGCAGTGGTGCGAGCATCGCCGCCGTGGAATACGGCAAGTCGGTGGAAACCTCGATGGGCTTCACTCCCGTTGAGGGTCTCATCATGGGCAGTCGCGCCGGCGACCTTGACGCGGGCGCACTCATCTACCTCATGGACAAGGAAGGCCTCAACACCAAGGAAATGAACACCGTGATTAATAAGAAGTCAGGCCTCGTGGGCATCACGGGAGGCAAACAGGACATGCGCGACGTGCGCGCCGCCAAGGAAGAAGGCGACGAGCGTTGCACCTACGCTTTCAACATGTTCGCCCACCGCGTGAAGAAGTACATCGGCGGCTACATGGCCGTGATGAACGGTGCCGACATCATCGTCATGACTGGCGGCATCGGCGAGAACGCTTGGTTCATGCGCGAAGCCATCCTTGAGCACATGGAAGGCCTCGGCATCGAGTTCGCCCCCAAAGTCAACAAGGAAATCATCGGCGACGCGGGCATCATCAGCACGCCCAATTCGAAGGTGACCGTGGTGGTTTACCCGACCGACGAGGAGTTTGTGATTGCCCAAGACACCTACAATTTGGTGACGAAGTAAGTTTGTCAGCAACTACTGAAAGCGACATCCACGGTTCGGGTGTCGCTTTTTTTGTTTTTCTCACCAACTTTTCCCCCATTTTCCCTCTTTTTTCTTGACATTCCATTTTTTTGTATATTTGTAGCCTCAAAATGATTGATGAAGGAACTAAACATCAATGACAGCCAAAACACATAAACAGATAATCGATGCGATAACGGACAAGGCAAAGACTGTGGTTCCGCCTCATACCGAAATGATCCTCTTCGGGTCGCGCGCCCGTGGCGATGCCCACGAAGGCTCGGATTGGGACATTCTTATCTTGCTTGACAAAGACCGTATCCGACTCGACGACTACGCTCTATATTCCTATCCATTCCGCGAATTGGGCTGGGATTTAGGGCAATACATCAATGTTGTGCTTTTCACCAAAAAAGGCTGGCAGGAAGACGCAGCAAGTCCTTTCCATGAAAACGTAAACGAGGAGGGAATAAGGATATGGGCTTGACTGACGAAAATCGTAAAGACATTGTCATCTATAGCAGCGAAAGAGCCTTTGCAGCTCTCGAGCAAGCCAAAGGCAATCTTCAGATGGGTTATTTGGAGATAACCGCCAACCGCTTGTATTATGCTGCCTATTACGCTGCGTCAGCCTTGCTCATCGCCAACGAAATCCGTGTAAAAAGCCACGAAGGTTGCATAGGCCAATTTAACTTGCAAACATTTGAAACATGGCACTAATAAAGACAGAGAAAGAATTAAGGGCAATATTGACTCGCATCGACGAGCTTGTCCCTCTTACCGGTGAAGATGTGGCCGAGGACGACCCAAAAAACCTTGAGTTGAACCTGCTCTGCGAACTGGTGGCAGAATACGAGGACGAAAATGTCGTTCTCGATTTCCCTTCGTTGGAAAACACCGATGCCCTTCCCGCTTTCGCAGCTTCGTTTAATTAAATCTTGAAATCATCTAACAATTTAATAATCAATCAATTAACAAATTTAATCAAAAAATCATGTTCAAAAAATCTTTACTAATTATGCTGCTGATGGCGGTGTTCGCGCCTTGGGCAGTGGGACAAACACGTTCAACGGTTTACCAAAAAGTGACTGAAGCTCCCCAAGATTGGACTGCGGGAAGCTACCTGCTCGTTTACAATGATTCTAAGGCGGCAACTAAATCCACCACAACCAGTGGTTACACATGGTATCTGAACACTACATCTGTAGCAGTTGTATCTAATACTATTGAAAACCCAAATGGTGCTGAAGTCATTACTTTTGAATTATTTTCCGGCAATGTCTACTATCTTAAAAACTCAGAAAGCAATTACTTAAAAGCTACACGTTATAAATCAGGAAGCACCTATTATCCACGATTTGAATGGGTTTCAACAGCAGATTCCTATAATTGTGGTTGGCAAATGACTTATAACGATGGCATTCTTACTTTAAAATGGAATAATAACAATGATTACAAAATGGCAGTATCGGGTGATTACATTACCTTAAGTAGTACTGCTTCTAGTTTTAGCCTATATGCGAAGGCCGAGATCCAATTAGATTATCCCAAACCGACAGGCCTCGAAATAACCTCTCTCGGCAGCACGACAGCCACATTAAGTTGGTCTGCTCCTTCCGCCGAACCTAAAGAAGGCTATTCTCTCACTGGCTACAAATACAAAGAAGCTGATGCTGCCAGTTGGACATCTGTAAACGCAACCACTTGCAATCTCACCGGTCTTACTGCCGCAACACAATACACCTACCAAGTTGTTGCAGTTTACACCAACAACAATGATGCAACTGACATTCAAGATAGCGATCCTGCTGAAATCACCTTCACAACCGACTGTGCGGAGATTAGCATCCCAACACAAATCTGGAACTTTGATGCAAATACAAATATGCCAGACTGTTGGACGATAGTTGAATCTTCAGTTGTCCCAGTATATGGCAACCCAACATTCCCACAAATTTACAATAGTAGTTCCTATGCTCATAGTGGTAATAATACACTTTGCTTTAGAGGATCTGGGGCGCAAGTTGTTCTTATGCCTGCTATCAATGAATCGTTGAACGGCAAAACCTTGTCTTTTTTCGTAAGAGCATATTCAACATCATATACTAACACCCTTAAAATTGGGTATTATAACTCATCCAACGAATTTGTTACTTATGAAACAGATTTGAACATCAGCTACACTTCCTATTCAGTTGATCCTATCGAAATTGATTTTATAGGACTTCCGGATTATGTTGACAAGGTCGCTATTAAAGGTTTGTCTAATAGCAATTATGGTTACATTTATATTGATGATGTTCAAATAAAAGCCACCGCCAACTGCAAGCCTGTGAAAAACCTCCAAGTAGGGACCATCACAGCAAACTCGGCAAAACTCAAATGGACAGCTGGTACAACCGAAACCAATTGGAAACTCCAATATAAGACTAACGCTTCGGCTGATTTCTCCACTATTAACGTTACCAGTAACGAACTTGATGCAGAAGGCTACTACACCCTGGGAGGCCTTACCGAAAACACCACCTACAACTGGCAAGTGGCCGCATGGTGCGACCCTGAAGACGAAACAGCCATCACCGACTATGTGGCTGGCACCAACTTCACAACAATACAAATCCCGGTTAGCGTTGATGCAGAGAATCCTTTCAGCGATGGTTTTGAAGGCTCTATAAACTGGGTGTTTGTAAACGGCACACAAAAAAACCAATGGGTTATTGGCACAGCCGCCCATAATGGCGAAAGCTCCACCAAGGCTTTGTATATCTCAAATGACGACGGGACCACTCATTCTTATACCACAAGTAATGCATCAACGACGTATGCAACCAAGACCTTTACTTTCGAAGCTGGCACTTACAACTTCCAATATGACTGGATTTGTAATGGTGAAAAAGGCAGTTATGGAAACATTTGCTATGACTATCTTCGCGTAGCCTTGGCTCCTGCTGGAACTACTCTAAACGCTGGCACAAGCACCATTACATATAATACTGTTCCTGCTGGTTGGATTGCGCTCGATGATGGTGTATTGGTTCAACAAAACTCATGGTCTACGAAGACCGTTAATGACATTGAAATCGAAGCAGGAACATATATTTTGGTATTTATGTGGACAAATGACAATGGTAGTGGCTCTCAATTCCCTGCTGGTATCGACAACTTCAGCATCACTGCCCAAACCTGCATTGCTCCGTCAAGCCTTGTTGTTACCGACGGTTCCGTCACTTCAACCGAAGCCTCATTGACATGGACTCCTGGTGCGAACAGCCAAACCCAATGGGAGGTGGCCTACAAGATTGGAAACTTCAACCCCGAATCCGACGAACACCTCACTGCAACCGCAACCACCAATGCCTCCATTACATTAGAAAACCTGACTCCCAATAGCACCTATTACGCATACGTCCGTGCTATCTGCAACGAGACAAATGAAGTTTACAGCAGTTGGAGCGAGATTTGCAGTTTCACAACCGATTGCGATGCCTACGCTATTCCATATAATTATGATTTTGAGTCAAATTATGATTTGAAATGCTGGACTGAAATAAAAACTGGTTCAACTGGAATTACTTCTACGGGAGGCTATCCAAATAGCGGTGCAGCTTACTTGTTTGAGTATAATAAAAACACAGATCAATTCTTGATTTCACCTGAATTAAGTGGCGTTACTTCTTTGGGTGTGAAAGTTACTTTTTATTATAAAAAGAGAGGCTCGTTTGACGAAACATTCCAAGTGGGTTATTCAACCACAACTTATGAGGTTGCCAGTTTTGAAGGTAATTGGGATGACGAAATTACAACTGAAAATTCGAGCTGGAATACCTATAGTCATATCTTCCCTGCTGGAACCAAGTACATTGCCATAAGCTATCCAAAGAATGACAATTATGGTCTTTATATTGACAACATCAGCTTTAAAACACCAGAAAACACCTTCACCACTGAAGGCATTTGGAATGTATCTACAAATTGGTTATACGGCACGCTGCCCACCGCAACTGACGATGTCGCTATCAACGCCGCTTGTACCATCCCTGCCAATTGCACCGCCACGGCCAACACCATCACCGTTGCTTCTACCGGCTCCCTCACCATCGAGGATGGCGGACAACTCATCACCAACACGGCTGTCGAGGCCACGGTGCAGAAGGTCATCAACGCCCACGGTGAGACTACTGCCGACGGCGGCTGGTACTTCATCGCCTCGCCGATTAGCACTGCTGTTAATCCTTCAGATGCCGGTCTTATCACCGATAACCTTGGAAGCACCGCCACACCTGAGACTGCCACTTACGACCTCTACTATTTCTACGAGAATCCTGGGAATGAATTGGAATGGAAAAATTATAGAAACACTACTTTCAACCTTTACAACAAGGATGGTTATCTGTATGCCAATGAAGCCGATGTGACCCTTAACTTCACGGGCAGCATCAATCCCGCCACTCAACCAATGTCGAAGGACCTTGATTATACTGAAGGTGCCGAATTAGCTGGTTGGAACCTCGTGGGCAACCCGTTCACCTTCAACACCTACGTCAACATGTCATACTATAAGATGAATGACGACGGTTCGGCCATTGAACCAGAGGCCGTTTCTCAAACAACGACCATTGCGCCTTGCACGGGTATCATGGTCCAAGCTACCGCAACTGGCCAAAGCATCACTTTCAGCAAAGATGCTCCATCTTCGCAGAACGGCAACCAAGGCAACCTGAACATTGCCCTTGTCCAAGCCAATGTGCGTAACAACGCTGTCATGGACAAGGCCGTTCTCAGCTTCAACGAAGGCAGCCAACTCGGCAAGTTCTACTTCGGTGAGAACGCAGCCAACATCTACTTCCCGCAAGACAACAAGGAATTTGCCATTGTCAGCAGCGAAGGCCAAGGCGAAATGCCGCTCAGCTTCCGCGCCAACGAAAACGGCACCTACACCCTGAGCTTCAACGCCGAGGAAGTGACGTTCAACTACCTGCACCTCATTGACAACATGACCGGTGCCGATGTCGACCTGCTTGCCGCCACTTCGACAGGCTCAGTGGCCACCTACACCTTCAACGCCCGCACGACCGACTATTCGAGCCGCTTCAAGCTGGTGTTTGCCACCGGCAGCAACAACGACAGCGACAACTTCGCCTTCTACAGCAACGGCACTTGGGTCATCGGCAACGATGGCGAAGCCACCCTGCAAGTGATCGACGTGACAGGCCGCGTGCTGAGCAGCGAGACCGTCAACGGTAGCGTCAGCAAGGCCATCAACGCCTCCGCTGGTGTCTACATGCTCCGCCTCATCAACGGCAACGATGTGAAAACGCAGAAGATCGTGGTGAGATGATTTTAAAGCTGTAAGCCATAAGCTGTAAGCTATAAGCCCGGCAACAACCTAACTTATAGCTTACAGCCAAAAGCTAAAAGCCAACAAATAAACAACTAAACAGCAAACAAATAAACAACAAAATACGATGAAAAAGACAGTATTGACATTCGCACTCGTTCTCGCAATGGGAATCGGCACCTTCGCCCAGGAAAGTGAAGGCGGTATGCTGAAAAGAAGCAAGGAATACCAATCCACCTACCGCAACGACGGTCGCCAACGACTTGTTGACAGAGACGGCAGCTTCATCACCTTGCCCGGATTCGGACAAACTGATGACTTTGATGGTACCACACCTTTGGGCAGCGGCATTGCCGTGCTGCTCGGTTTGGGAGCAGCCTACGCCATTGGCAAGAAACGCAAGGAGGAATAATCCCCTTCGCGCTTGAAACGAAAAGCGGCATCCCGTTTTGGGATGCCGCTTTTTTTTGCTTGGTTTGGATGGACGTCACTGCTCGATAATCCAATCCGAAACCGTCTTGGTCTCTTGCGAAAAGGCGATGCCAATCTTGACGACAGGCTTGCCCTCGGCTTGGTAAGGAATCGCGTAGTCCTTCGAGTTGATTTGGTCGAGGGCCTCTTGCGCCGTGCCGCGCATCTTCAGTTCCATCACATAGACGGCATCGGGCATGAATACGACTACATCCGTGCGGCCACGCGCCACTTTCACCTGAGTATAGGTGCGGTAGTTGAAGATGGAAAATACCACGTATGTCAGCACCTCGTAGTAGGCCTCGTACTTGGCGATGTCGTCCAATTCCTTTGCCCCGAAATCGAGGTAAGGGATGGAGGCGAAGAAGGCTTGCATTAGTTTCAAGGCGCCTTCTATGTCGTGGTGAATCAAACTGGCGTAGAAATTGCCTGCAAAGCCCTGCGTGTTGGCATTGTAGATGCCCATCATCGAGGAGAGGAAATTGTCCATGAAGCCCACTTTCACCTCGGCGTTGGGGAAGTCGAGGGTGTAGTTCCTGCTATAGAAATCATACCCCTTTATGGTGAGGTAGCCCGCCTGATAGAGCAAAGGCAGTGCGGAGGTCATGGCCTCGGTGGGCACGTCGAACTGGGAGGACGGCACCTGAAGATTTTCCAACTCCAAGATGTTGGTGTTGAATCGTTTCATCGACTCGAAGAGGAAGGTGGGCGTGCCACTGCCGAACCAATAGTAGTCCAACTTCTTGGATTTAAACGCATTGACAAGGCTATAAGGATTGAAGATGTCTTGTGAATCCTCTCCGAAGTGATACCCGTCATATTGTTGCTTCAGCATGTCGATCATTTCCTCCTTGGGGCAATGGTAACGGTCGGCAAGCATTTGGATGTCGGGGTCGAAGACGGTCAGCATCTCGTCCTTGGTGATGCCACAGAGGGCGGTATATTCTCCGTCCATTGAGATATTGGTCAGGTTATTGAGCGTTGAGAAGATGCTCAGTTGGCTGAACTTGGTTATGCCCGTGATGAAGACGAACTGCTCGTCCTTGTCGCAGATTTTGACATATTGATAGAACTCCTGCATGATGCGTCGCACTTCGGCCAGTTTTTCTGGAGTGTGCAGGTGGTCGAGCAAGGGAGCGTCGTACTCGTCGAGAATGACGACGGTCTTCATCCCCGTTTGCCGATGGGCACGTTGGATAAGCCCTCTGAACCGCACGCCAAGATTCTTCTCTTCAGGCACCCTGCCGTAAATTTCTTCATAATCATGCAACTGCGCATCCAAGGCATTGTAGATTTCTTCCTTTTCGTGTACATTCTTGCACGCGCTCATGTCGAAATGCAACACGGGATACTGCTTCCAGTCCTTCTCCAACTCGCCGATGGCCAAGCCTTCAAACAAGTCCTTACGGCCTTGGAAATAGTATTTCAATGTGCTGCAAAGCAACGACTTCCCGAACCTTCGCGGACGGCTAAGGAATACGAATTTAGATTCTTTTGTCAGTTTGTAGATAAGGTCTGTTTTGTCCACATAGATGCGTCCGTCTTGTCTGACGCTTTCAAAATCGGCAATGCCGGCGGTATAGAGTCTCATGGGTAGCATGGTGTGATGGGTTTTTCCGCTGCAAAAATAGCAATTTTTGGATTTTTTTGAAATTGCCTACAGAAAATCCGTAGGCCATTACGACAGGGGTCAGCCCCTGTCGTAATGCGGCATGTCGTCAGGCAGGATGATGGAGAACTCGATGAGTCCGCCAACCACCTGCTTGTCGTCATCTTCGTACCACGGCGTTTGGTAGATGAGTTTCTTCTTTCCTTTCTTGGAAATCGTGTAGACGTTGGTTGCGGCATCGTCAAGCAGGTGGCGGATGATTTGCTGCGAACGCTCGTTGTGGCATTTCATCAGGTCGCGGCCACGGGCGTCGCCGTTCACTTCGATGCTGCTGTCATTTTGGTAAAGGATTTCGCCGTCCTTGGCGCTAATCGTGATGGCCAGATTGAGGCCTTTCAAATAATCAAGTTGGTTCATAGTGCATGTAATTTTTCGGCAAAGGTAGAATTTTTCTAAATTTGCAGCGTTCTTTTATCGAAAATGAAGAAACTTTACCAATATATCATCAAGTCGTTTTTGGGTACTTTTGTGCTCACTTTCTTCATTGTGGTGTTCATTTGGGTGATGCAATTCGTTTGGCTCTATGTGGACGATTTGGTTGGCAAAGGTTTGGAAATCAAAATTATAGCTGAACTTTTGTTCTACACTTCCATCACGGCCATTCCCATGTCGCTGCCGTTGGCCCTGCTGTTGGCCTTGCTGATGTGTTTCGGCAACCTTGGCGAGCATTATGAATTGGTGGCCATGAAAGCCTCGGGCATATCCATGTGGCGTGCCATGCGTCCTTTGCTCTATTTCTCGTTGGTTCTCAGCGTATTGGCCTTCTTCATCTCCAACAGTCTCATCCCCATAGCCACCCTGAAATGGCGCACCCTTTTGACTGACGTGCAACGGCAGAAATTGGCCTTCAACATCAAGGAAGGGGTGTTTTACAAGGACATCGAGGGCTACGTGATTTATGTGGAGCGGAAAGGAAAGGACGGCAGCAGCATCTACGGCGTGAAGATTTACGACCACAACGACCATAACGGCAACACCAAAATCATCTCCGCCGACTCGGGCATGATGACCATGAGCCCCAACCAGCGCAACATCATTTTCACGCTCTACAACGGCCACAACTACACCGACATCACCACTTCCGACAATTACAAGGAAACGCGACCCTTCGAGCGCATGTCGTTCAAGCAAGAGCAACTCAAGTTCAGCCTCGCCTCGTTCGACATGACGCGATCGAGCGAGGACATGTACAAGTCGTACCAGCAAATGATGAACATCCGCCAACTTTCCGCCTCTTTGGACTCGTTGGAACGGCGGCAGGTGAGCAAGCAAGAATCGTTCACTCAAGGCTTTGAGCGACGATGGGCCAATTATAAAAGCCTCACCCTCCCCGAACCGAAAAAGGCCTTGGCCGCCAATGACAGTTTGGTGGCCGACACCCTCGCCACCGACACCTGCCACATCCTCCGCTGGCCCCTGCTCGACCACTACGAAGGCGAAACGCGCACCGCCATCGTCAACATGGCCGTTGGCACCGCGCAAAACGCCAAAGACAACGTGGCTTTCAACAAAATGGATCTCAATTCGCATACCGAAAACATCAACAAGCACCGGAAGGAGTGGCACAAGAAATTCACCTTGAGCATCGCCTGCATCATCTTTTTCTTCATCGGTGCGCCATTGGGCAGCATCATCCGCAAGGGCGGCTTGGGCCTGCCTGTGGTGATTTCGGTGCTGTTTTTCGTGGTCTATTACATCATCTCCACCATCGGCGAGCGCATGGCCGTTTTTGGCGGCCTCAACATGTTCCTCGGCGTATGGATTTCGTCCATCGTGCTGCTGCCCGTAGGCCTGTTTTTCACCTTCAAGGCCACCACCGATGCAGCCCTGTTCGACGGCGACAGTTGGAAGAAATTCTTCCAGAAATTGTTCAAGAGAAAGCGTGACAACAACGTTGAAACATCTACATAAAACTACGACTGCAGTAATACGACAGCCCTACAAAAACAACAATTCAACGATCAACAATCAACATGAAAATACTCCTCCTCTGCAACAAGCCCCCCTACCCTGCCTCCGAAGGCGGCCCGATGGCCATGAACAGCATCATCACCGGCCTGCTTGAAGCGGGTCATCAGGTCAAGATAATGGCGGTCAACAGCGAGAAATTCCATGTCAAGGAAAGCGATATTCCCGAAGAATACAAGCGGAAAACGGGCATCGAACTCATCAATGTCGACCTGCGCGTCAAGCCCGCGAAGGCGTTTCTCAACCTGTTCACCAAAAAATCCTACCATGTGGAGCGTTTCGTTTCCAAAGACTTCAGAAACAGGCTAATAGAAGTGCTGAAACACGAGCATTTTGACGTGGTGCAGCTGGAAATGCTCTTCATGGCACCCTATGTTGAGGACATCCGCGCCCACTCGAAGGCCATGATTGTGATGCGTGCCCACAATGTGGAGCACAAGATTTGGGAGCGTATCGCCAAGGAAACGAAGTTTTTCCTTAAACGATGGTATATCAACCACTTGGCAAAGACTTTGAAGGAATACGAACTTTCCGCTTTGGAAACCGTCGACGGCATTGCCGCCATCACTCGCAAGGACGCAGCCTATTTCCGAAAATACTGCTCCAAGCCCATCATCGACATCCCGTATGGTGTTTATCCAGAGGAATTTACACCGAAATATGAGATTGAAGGCAAACCCAAGTTCTACCACATCGGCTCCATGAACTGGATGCCCAACGAGGAAGGTATTCGTTGGTTCATTGAAGAAGTGCTGCCCAAGACCATCGAAAAAGTCCCCGATTTCGTGTATCATTTGGCAGGCCGCAACATGCCCGAATGGTTGACAGCACTGAAAAACAAGCACATCAATGTCATCGGCGAAGTGCCTGACGCTAAGGCATTTGTAGCCGAGCATGACGTTGCCATCGTACCGTTGCTTTCGGGTAGCGGCATCCGCATCAAGATTATTGAGTCGATGGCGATGGGCAAGACCGTCATCACCACCCGCGTGGGTGCAGAAGGCATCCTTTACGACGAGGAAGTGAACCTCATCATTGCCGAAAACAAGGCCAAGATGGTGGAAGCCATCCGCAGCATCAACGAAAACCCGCAAATTGCCGTCAGGATTGGGCAAGCCGCGAGGAAATTGGTAGAAGAAACCTACGACAACCGCAAGATTATCGCCCGACTTTTGATGTTTTATGAGCAAATTAAGCCCAGCAGCAAGATAACTTTTATGTAATTTCACGCTGAATACGAGTTTATTTCACGCAGAAATCGCAAAATCCGCAGAACCTGCCGGCTGCATATTTTGCGTCGCATTGCGATTCATATAATTCTGCGTATTCTGCGTGCCATAATAAAATATTCCTTAAATTTGCTCCCTAAATCCGATGAGATGAAAATCTTTGTCCTTCTGCCCCGCATACCCTATCCGCTTGAAAAAGGCGACAAGTTGCGGGCTTTCAACCAGATAAAGCAACTCGCGAAGCATAACGAAATCGTCCTCTGTGCCTTGAATGACAACACCAAGGTGAGCGAACAGGACGCTTTTCGTGCCTTGCAGCCTTATTGCCAGTCCATCAATTTCGTCAGAATATCGAAATTGCAGATTCTCTTGGGACTGATTCGCGCTTTCTTTAAGGGACTGCCCATGCAATGCGGCTATTTCTACAACCGCAAAGCCGCCAAAAAGGTCAATGCACTGATAGCCAAACACAAGCCTGAGATGCTTTATGGGCAACTGCTGCGCACGGCAGAATATATCCGCCACAAGGACATCCCGAAAGCCATTGACTATCAAGACATTTTCTCATACGGGATGAAACGCCGCGCCGATATTGCCTCGTTTGTGACGCGACCTATATATAATATGGAGTACCGCAGGCTGGCACGTTACGAGGCCGCCATTTTCGACGATTTCGATATAAAAACCATCATCAGCGAGCCTGACCGCAAACTGTTCCCGCACGAAAATCGCGACGAAATCCTCATCATCCCCAACGGCGTGGACCACGACTTCTTCAAGCCGATGGAGCGCGAGAAGAAATACGACCTCGTTTTCACGGGCAATATGAGCTATCCGCCCAACGTGAACTCCGTGGAATATTTGGCCAACGAAATTCTTCCCATCGTGTGGAAATCGCGGCCCGAAACAACCCTTTACATCGCCGGTGCCACCCCCGACCCGAAGGTGAAGAAGGCAGCTTCGGACAAAATCATCGTCAGCGGCTGGTTGGACGACATCCGCGACGCCTACGCGCAGAGCCGTGTCTTCATCGCCCCAATGCGGATTGGTACGGGCCTGCAAAACAAACTGTTGGAGGCCATGTCGATGCGCCTGCCCGCCATCACCTCGCCCTTGGCTAACGCCTCTTTGGGCGCAAAACCCGACGAAGAAATCCTCATCGGCAACAATGCCCAAGAAATGGCGCAGCACATCCTCACCTTATTGACCGATACCGAAAAAGCAGAACAAATTGCCCAAGCGGGATTTGACTTTACGAATCGGGTTTATGACTGGGGGAAGGCTACGGAACGGTTGGAGGAGGCGATGAAATCAATAACTAAACAAACCCACCCACAATGACCACAACCCAACAACAAAAAGCCGCAAAGGAATTCGCCGCCCGCTGGCAGGGAAAAGGCTACGAGAAAGGCGAAAGCCAAATCTTTTGGGTCGAACTGCTCGAACAGGTTTTCGGCATCCAGAAACCGTCTGAATTTCTGTCGTTTGAACAGCAGGTGAAACTCGACCACACCGCTTTCATCGATGCTTTCATTCCCCGCACCCATGTGATGATTGAGCAAAAATCTATCGAAAAAGACCTTGGCGAACCCATCAAACAGTCGGACGGAAAGTTTTTGACCCCGTTCCAGCAAGCGAAGCGATACTCTGCCGAACTGCCCTACAGCCTACGTCCCCGTTGGATTGTGACCTGTAACTTCCGCGAGTTTTGGGTGTATGACATGGAACGGCCCAAGGGCGAACCGCAGATAATCCTTTTGGAAAACCTCGAAAAGGAGTATTATCGCCTGCAATTCCTTGTGGATGAGGGAAATGAGCATCTGAAGCGCGAGTTGGAAGTCAGTGTGAAGGCGGGCGAAATCGTCGGCCTGATTTATGATGTCTTGTTGGAGCAATACATCGACAAGACCGATGCCGAAACCTTGCGCTCGCTCAACATCCTTTGTGTGCGTTTGGTGTTTTGCCTCTATGCCGAGGATGCGGGCTTGTTCGCCACCAAGACGGCTTTCCATGATTATTTGGTGAAATTCGGTTCCGTCGATTTCCGACATGCCTTGATAGAGTTGTTCAAACTGCTTGACACGCCCATTGAGGAACGCGACCCCTATTTGGACGACGAGATAGCGGCCTTCCCGTATGTGAATGGCGGCTTGTTCAGCGAGGAACACATCATCATCCCGCGTTTTACCGACAAAATCAAGCAGTTGCTATTGCAAAACGCAAGTTCCGATTTCGACTGGAGCGAGATTTCCCCTACCATCTTCGGAGCCGTGTTTGAAAGCACACTGAATCCCGAAACGCGCCGCTCGGGAGGGATGCACTACACCAGCATTGAGAACATCCACAAGGTGATTGACCCGCTTTTCATGGGCGACCTGAACGCCGAGTTTGTGAAAATCGCCGAAATGAAGCAAGTTTCGGCCAAGCGACAAGCCCTTGCCCATTTCCAAGACAAACTCGCCTCGCTCACCTTCCTCGACCCCGCTTGCGGCAGCGGCAACTTCCTGACGGAAACCTATTTAAGCCTGCGCCGATTGGAAAACAAGGTCATCAAAGAGTTGAACAACGGCATGAGTGCGCTCAATCTTGAAGGCATCATCAAGGTGAACATCGCGCAATTCTACGGCATCGAAATCAACGACTTCGCCTGCACCGTGGCCAAAACCGCCCTCTGGATTGCCGAAAGCCAGATGCTGCACGAAACCTCGGCCATCGTGGGCGTGGAACTGAACTTCCTGCCTTTGAAAACCAACGCCAACATCGTGGAAGGCAATGCGTTGAAACTCGATTGGGCGACTCTTGGCGAAGAAGACCCGTTGGGATTTTTGTTCACCGACAAATTGAATTATTACATTGAAAAGGATTTCGGCGAAGGTTTTATTGCAAGCGAGCCGAAACCTGAATACGGCAACTATTACAAGGAGTTGAACGTTGTGGCGAAAAAGGCCGAGGAAAAGCACCTGCCGAAAAACCAGCCGAAGCGTGTGGTTTATGACTTCATTATGGGCAATCCGCCGTTTGTGGGATACACATTTCAATCAGAAAAACAAAAAGAGGATTTGTCGTTGCTTTCAACCCAAATGGGAAAAAACATTGATTATGTTGTTGGTTGGTACATTAAGGCATCAAGGCTTATACAATTCAAACAGACAAAATGTGCTTTTGTGTCCACTAACTCTATAACGCAAGGCGAACAAGTCGTCGAAGTTTGGAGGTCCTTGTTTGAATTGTATGGAATACAGATTGATTTTGCTTATCGAACTTTCAAATGGGACAGCGAATCGGAGCAGAAGGCACATGTGCATTGCGTTATCATTGGTTTTAGCCATAAAGATAGTTTGAAGAAAGAAAAGATTATATTCGATGAAAATGGCGAGAAACAGATTGCCCAAATCATAAACCCTTATTTGATGGATGCACCTGTCGTCTGGATTGAAAAACGCAAGATGCCAATTTGTAATGTTTCCAAAATAAATAAAGGTAGTCAACCGACTGATGGCGGAAACTTGATTATTTCAGCCGAAGAATATGACGATTTCATCAAGAAAGAGCCTAACGCCAAGAAATTCATCAAAGAGTTTCTTGGTGCTGACGAGTTCATAAACGGAAGGAAACGCTATTGCCTTTGGCTTGTAGATGCAAGTCCGGCTGAATTGCGAAAGATGCCTCTCGTTATGAAGCGGGTTGAGGCTGTTAAAGAAATGCGCTCTTCAAGTAACAAGGCAGCAACAAGAAATTGGGCTGCATATCCATATTTGTTTACCGAGAACCGACAGCCTGAAAGAGGGAACTATCTATTAATTCCGCGTGTTTCGTCTGAAAAACGTTGTTACATTCCTATTGGTTATGTTTCACATACAATAATTGCCAGTGATGCTGTACAAATCATTCCTAATGCAACTGTATTTGAGTTTGGAATTTTGACGAGTTTGGCTCACAATGCTTGGATGCGCGTGGTTTGTGGAAGGCTCAAGAGTGATTATCGTTATTCTAACGACATCGTTTACAACAATTTCCCATGGCCAAAGCCAACCGAAAAGCAAAAAGCAAAAATTGAGCAAACCGCCCAAGCCATCCTTGATGTCCGTGCAAAATATCCCGAAAGTAGTCTCGCCGACCTCTATGATGAACGCGCCATGCCCACCGACCTCCGCAAAGCCCACCAAGCCAACGACCGTGCCGTGATGCAAGCCTACGGCTTTGACTTGACAATGTCGGAAAATGAGATTGTTGCAGAATTGTTCAGGATGTATAAAGAATTGATTACAAAATAATTACCTTGCTATGGAAAATGGAAATGGATGGAAAATAGGATGCTCAATTGTTTTAATCATTTTCAATTTGATTTTGGGAGCAGTGTTTGAACCTGTTGCACCAGTGAATGCCATTTTTTTCTTGATTGCTGCTGTGATTTTCTTCTGCACTTTATATAAAATACTTTCCTTGGGGCCAAAGTCAGAAAAACAAGAAAACACAACCACCGTGTGGAAAAACAATGTTGATGATGAAACTACTGCGGCTTTGCTTAAACAAATTGAAGCCAAAGAAGACGACGAATCCGAAGTACGAAAAGCTTTCGTCACAAAGGAAAAACTTGAAGAATACCTTAAAGCAGAAAAAGATGAAAGAATCAAACCTTTCATTGAAAATTGCATCAAATGCTATGACATCTTGAGTGATACCTCAAGGTTTGCCCACCAATATGACCACGACCATCCCGATTCTGAAGAAAGTCAATTGTATATGAAAGAGTGGGACGTTTTCAGAGAGAAAATACAAGCAGCACAAATCAAATTGGGTGATGAAAATTCTCAAGCAGCCGATGCATATAAGAAATTCAGCAAATTGTTTGACGAGGACTGCAACGGACAATGGATTATAACAACAACCATCAGCGAATATGGAGGTAACAAGTCTTTCAAAAATGCACCTTCATTTGATAGACATTTGCTATTCAAATACACATCAGACAATGGATGCAACTATGTTGGTTCCTATTGTGGAATTCCCTATTTGTGTTTAGATATGGATATAGATCACGGTTGTTATTTTTATCCTGATTATGCGGTGCTTTGTAAAGATGATAACGAAAAGCCGAGTCTTTCATTAGAAATTATTCCTTATGAAAAGATTGAGGCAAAATATTTGAAAGTTAAGATTAAATCAAGCATCATAACAGACGACGACATTCACGATGCAAAAAAAATCGGCTCGTATGATGATGAATATGGGAACAGTCGTCCCATATATGAATACGGTGGAGTAGAAATCCCAGCCCTAAACTGCACCTTGGTCTTCAGCAAAGCTTCCTACGCCAAGGAATTGGCCGAGGCCATGAACGACTTTTTCAGCGCACCGCATGGCAACGGCACTACCCATTCCAAACGGCCCAGCATCGACGACCTTGACGGACTTATTGGCCTCAACAGCGTCAAGGAAGAAGTGAAAACGCTACGCAACTACATCATAATCCAGCAAGAACGTGAAAAGAAAGGGCTGAAAACCACACCCGTTTCATACCATTGTGTGTTTACGGGCAATCCCGGAACGGGAAAGACGACCGTGGCCCGTATCGTGGCCGACGTTTACCGCAGTCTTGGCGTGTTGAAGAAAGGGCATTTGGTCGAAACCGACCGCTCGGGCTTGGTGGCCGATTATGTGGGGCAAACCGCCACAAAGACCAACAAAATCATCGACCGAGCCTTGGACGGTGTGCTTTTCATCGACGAAGCCTATAGTTTGGCCACCGGCAGCGACAACGACTACGGCAAGGAAGCCATCGCCACATTGCTCAAACGCATGGAAGACAACCGCGATCGCCTTGTGGTGATTCTAGCAGGCTATTCCGACGAGATGAAGCAGTTCATCGACTCCAATCCGGGTTTGCAGTCACGCTTCAATCGCTACATCTACTTCCCCGACTACAACGCCGACGAATTGTTCCAAATCTTTGAGATGAACTGCAATAAGAACGATTATGTAATGACCGACGAGGCAAAGACAGCGCTGAAATCGCTGCTCGAAAAGGCCGTTGCGGAGAAAGACAAGAACTTCGGCAACGCCCGCTTCGTCAGGAACCTATTTGAAAAGACCTTGGAGCGACAAGCCAACCGACTTTCGAAACAAGAGAACCTTTCCAAGGAAATGCTGACGGAAATCACTATTGAAGATTTATCATAAAGCATAATCAATATCATAATACATTAATAACCAATAAATTAAAAACCATGCCAAACGAATCAATCATACAGATTTTTGAAGGAAAGAAGGTCCGCGTCGTTTGGAACGAGCAAGAGGAAAAATACTTTTTTGCCGTGGCGGATATTGTCGAATTATTAACGGAGAGCGCTGATGTTAAGCAATATATCAAGCGTATGCGCTCCCGCGATCCAGAACTGGATTCCGTGTGGGGTACAATTTGTACCCCCCTTGGCTACCGCCGACAATCAGCATAAAAACAGCAACCCTTTTCTGGATTGCTTCGTTCCTCGCAATGACACAAAGCCCCGTAGGGGCGTAGGATATTAAGCAGGCGGTGAAGCGCAGCGCAACCCCTGCCGACAAACAAACCAAGCCCCGTAGGGGCGACAGACCAATAAGCAGGCGACGTAAGTCCCTGCACAACTGACAACTGATATTGCACAACCCGACAACAAAAATGGAAACCGCAATACCCCCATAAAAAATCATAGGTGATTTTACTTAAAACATTAATAAATAACATTTTATGATTTATTTTATCGTGCCATAAGTGGTAAAAATAACGACTTATGGCACTGATATAATCTTTTTTCTTGTGCCATAACAAATATTATTGTACATTTGCGGCACGATAAAAGGCAATAGGAATGGAAATTGTCGGCAGAAATAAAGAGCAAAAGATTTTACGGCAATGTTACGAATCAGGAAAGCCTGAGTTAGTGGCTGTCTATGGTCGCAGGCGCGTGGGCAAGACTTGGCTCGTCAGGCAGTTTTTCAACGATTCCTTTGACTTTTATATGACTGGCGTTTATCTCGGATCGCGGGAAGAGCAATTGGCATTGTTCAACAAACAACTCAACAAGTACTCAAAAAGCTATTTCCCGGTGGTAGGCAATTGGTTCGATGCATTTGACCAGTTAAAAACCTATCTCAGCCATTCGCGCAAGAAACGCCTCGTCGTCTTCATTGACGAATTGCCTTGGTTGGACACCCAGAGGTCGAGATTCAAGACGGCATTCGAGTATTTTTGGAACAGTTGGGGTGCCGCGCAAGAAAGATTGATGCTTGTGGTGTGTGGCAGTGCTACCACTTGGATGATCGGCAATCTGATAGGCGACAAAGGAGGCCTTTATAACCGGATAACACGCAGTATGCATCTTGCCCCGTTCAGCCTGAACGAAACCGAGTTGTATCTCAAAAGCAAAAAGATGGTTATGAGCCGTTTCCAAATGGCAGAGACTTATATGGCCGTTGGCGGAATACCTTATTATCTAAGCCTGCTGAACCCTTCGTTAAGTCCCACACAGAACATCGATGAGCTTTTCTTCGCAAAAGATGCCCCTTTGGCCACGGAATACGATTTTTTGTTTCGTTCCCTTTTCAAGGAGTCGGGGCTGTACAAGTCTGTCGTTGAGGCCATCAGCAGCAAAAACAAAGGCCTGACACAAAAAGAAATCAAGGAAGCGCTGCATATCGGCAACAGCGGCAAGCTATCCGACGTTCTCAACAACTTGTGCAAATGCGACATCATCAGCAAATACTACGCTTTCGGCAAGGTGGAACGCGATGCCCTCTTCCAGATAACCGACCCTTATATACACTTCTATCTCACTTTCGTCCGCAACAGCAAAGGACGCGACGAACACCGCTGGAGCAACATGCTTGACAACCCCACACGACGGGCTTGGTGCGGCTATGCCTTTGAGCAAGTGTGTCTTCTGCATATCCCACAAATAAAGCAAAAACTCGGCATCACGGGAGTGCTTACCGATGTGTGTTCGTGGAACAGCCGGACAGAAGACTCGTGCGAACAGATTGACATGATCATCGACCGGCGCGACAATGTCATCAATTTGTGTGAGATAAAATTCTCGAAAGCCCCATACGAAATCACCCGCAATTACCTCGAAAGGCTTTATGAAAGATTGGAGGCGTTCAGAAACAAGACTTCCACCCGAAAAGCGTTGCATATCACTATGATAACTGCTTGTGGATTAAAGCGTAACACTTATAGCACCGAGATACAAAACGAAATAGAGTTAGACGATTTATTTGTGCCATAACTCCTTTTTTCGGGTACTTATGGCACCACAATAATGCATTTTCAACAATCAACAATTCAACATAAATGGCACAACCCGACGACAAAAAAATCATCTTTTCGATGGTGGGCGTAAGCAAAATCATCCCGCCGTCAAGACAAATCCTGAAAGACATCTACCTCTCCTTCTTCTATGGCGCCAAAATCGGCATCATCGGCCTGAACGGAGCGGGAAAATCGACCTTGCTGCGCATCATCGCGGGCAAGGAGAAATCCTTCAACGGCGAAGTGGTCTTCTCGCCCGGCTATTCGGTCGGGATGCTCGACCAAGAGCCGCAATTGGACGACAACAAGACCGTCCGCCAAGTGGTGGAAGAAGGCGTACAGGAAATCGTTGACATCCTCAAGGAATACGAGGAAATCAACAACAAGTTCGCCGAACCCGACGCGGACTTCGACAAACTGATTGCCCGTCAGGGCGAACTCACCGAACTCATCGAGCAGCACGACGCTTGGGAACTCGACAGCAAACTGGAACGCGCCATGGACGCGCTCAACTGTCCCGACGGCGATACGCCCGTGAAAAACCTTTCCGGTGGCGAGCGTCGCCGCGTGGCTTTGTGCAGGCTTCTCTTGCAAGAGCCTGACATCCTGCTCCTTGACGAGCCTACCAACCACCTTGATGCTGAAAGCATCCAATGGTTGGAGAGCCACTTGCAGCAGTACAAGGGCACCGTCATCGCCGTCACCCACGACCGTTACTTCCTCGACCACGTTGCCGGCTGGATTCTCGAACTCGACCGAGGCGAAGGCATCCCGTGGAAGGGCAACTATTCCTCGTGGCTCGACCAAAAGACCGCCCGCCTCGCGATGGAGGAAAAGACCGAAAGCAAGCGCCGCAAGACCCTCGAACGCGAGTTGGAATGGGTGCGCATGGCCCCGAAAGCCCGTCACGCGAAGGGCAAGGCGCGTTTGGAATCGTATGAGAAAATGCTCAACGAGGACGTGAAGGAAAAGGAAGAAAAACTCGAAATCTACATCCCCAACGGCGACCGACTTGGTACAAAAGTCATTGAGGCGCACGACGTTACCAAAGCCTACGGCGACAAACTCTTGTTTGAAAACCTCAACTTCAGCCTGCCGCAAGGCGGCATCGTGGGTGTCATCGGGCCGAATGGCGCAGGAAAAACGACGTTGTTCCGCCTCATCATGGGCTTGGAAAAGCCCGACAGCGGCACTTTCGAGGTCGGCGAAACGGTGAAAATCGGCTATGTCGATCAACAGCACGCCGAAATCGACCCGGAAAAGACGGTTTGGGAGGTCATCAGTGGCGGCAACGACTTGATTCAATTGGGCAAACGAAGCATCAACTCACGCGCTTACGTCTCGCGCTTCAACTTCGGCGGCAACGACCAGCAGAAGAAAGCCGGCGTACTTTCGGGCGGTGAGCGCAACCGTATGCACCTCGCCTTGACCTTGAAACAAGAAGCCAACGTGCTCCTCCTCGACGAACCCACCAACGACATCGACGTCAATACTTTACGCGCCTTGGAGGAAGGCTTGGAGAACTTCGCGGGCTGCGCCGTCATCATCAGCCACGACCGCTGGTTCTTAGACCGCGTGGCTACCCATATCCTCGCCTTCGAGGGCAACTCGCAGGTGTATTTCTTCGAGGGCAGCTACTCCGAATACGAGGAAAACAAGATGAAACGCCTCGGCAATGTGGAGCCGAAACGGTTCCGCTATAAAAAACTAAAAGAGTAAAGTCGAAACGGGGTGTTGTTTTTCAATGCCCCGTTATTTTTTCCCACCTTATTGCACCTAATTGAAAGAAAACGATTATCTTTGCCCCCTCAGAATCAATTACAAAATATTTACAATATGAAAAAACCAATTTTAACCCTTTGCCTCATCGCTGCCTGTTTCGGTGGCCTGATGGCTGGCCCTGTCGACCAACAGAAGGCCCAAAAATTGGGTGCCAAATTCCTGAGCACCACTGCTTTAAATCAGAAAAACGCCGACATCCAACTGAATCTTGTTTCGGCGGCTGTCAATCGCGAAGCCATTGACTATTATGTCTTTAACGTCAAGAATGGCGAAGGCTTCGTCATCATCGCCGGCGATGACCGCGTGAAACCCATTTTGGCCTACTCCACCACGGGCCAATACGACCCCAACAACGTGGCAGAGGGTTTCCAATTCACCCTTGATGGTTTCCGCGAGGAAATCCAATACGTCCGCGAACACAATCTCAAGGCTACTTTAGACATCACCGCCGAATGGAAGTCGGTGAGCGAAACAGGCAGCCTCAACCGTGGCAAGCAAACCCGTGCCGTGGTAGGTCCGCTCTGCCAGACCCTCTGGAACCAAAACTTTCCGTGGAACAGCCAATGCCCCGAAGACACGACGGGCAGCGGCGGCCATGTGTATGCCGGTTGCGTGGCCACGGCCATGGGCCAGGTGATGAAGTATTGGGAATGGCCAGCCACGGGTACAGGCTCCTACTCCTACAATCCAGCAGGCTATGCCCAGCAGAGCGCCAATTTCGGGCAGACCGAGTATCATTTTGAACTGATGCCCAATGTCTTGGATTCAACTAGCACCGAAGAGGAATATTTCGAGATTGCCCAGTTGCTTCACCACCTCGGCATATCGGTTGACATGCAATACAGCGGCAACGGCAGCGGTGCCTACTCTGAAATGGTGCCGAATGCGCTGCGCAACT
>Ga0326514_10000680_pt1 | contig 22660 bp, 16 predicted proteins | sample 3_2548_0518_D_FD_203653 | JGI IMG/M metagenome (GOLD analysis project Ga0326514, IMG submission 203653) | Bovine rumen microbial communities from UC Davis, California, United States - 3_2548_0518 | ecosystem: Host-associated > Mammals > Digestive system > Stomach > Rumen | place: USA... | reverse complement strand
TTCGCCGACAAAGTTCTTGCTGACGTGCTTGTCGCTCTCCTCGGTCTTGACACCTTCGGGCACCATGGGGTTGTCGGACACCAAAAGCAGCGCGCCCGTCGGGATTTCGTTGTGGAACCCGACCATGAAAATGGTGGCTGTTTCCATATCGACCGCCATGCAGCGGATTTTGCGGAGGTAGTCCTTGAAATTGTCGTCGTGTTCCCACACGCGACGGTTGGTGGTATAGACCGTGCCCGTCCAATAGTCGCGGCCATAGTCGCGGATGGTGGTGGAGATGGCCTTTTCGAGGCTGAACGCCGGCAGTGCAGGCACTTCGGGAGGGAAGTAGTCGTTTGAAGTACCCTCGCCACGGATGGCCGCGATGGGCAAAATCAAGTCGCCAACCCTGTTGATTCTCTTAATACCTCCGCACTTGCCAAGAAACAATACAGCCTTGGGCTTCACGGCAACCAACAAGTCCATAATGGTAGCAGCGTTGGCACTGCCCATGCTGAAATTAATGATGGTGATTTCGCCGTCGGTGGCACAGGGCATCGATTTGTCGCGGCCAACCACCTCCACGCCTTGCCATTCGGCGAAACGGTCGACATAATTCTGGAAATTGGTCAGCAGTATGTACTTCCCGAACTTCTCCAGCGGCAGACCCGTATAGCGCGGCAGCCAGTTTTCAACTATCTCTTGTTTGGTTTTCATTTATTCTTTTATTACTTTGCAAAAATACACATTTTTCCCAGATAATTCAGCAACATTAACTATTTTTGCAGCATGGAAGAAAAACACATACTTTTAGGCAAGACCCCAGCCGAAATTCAAGAGGTGGTCGAGAAATTGGAATTGCCCAAGTTCACGGGCAAACAATTGGTGGACTGGATTTATCTGAAACGTTGCGCCTCGTTTGACGACATGACCAACCTCAGCAAAGCCTCACGCGCCTTGCTGTCAGAACATTATGAAACAGGATTGAAGGCTCCCGTCAAGGAACAAGTGTCGACCGACGGCACGAAGAAATACCTCTTCCCTGCCGGTGATTATTTCGTTGAAGCTGCCTACATCCCCGACAGGGAACGCGCCACGCTATGCGTTTCCACTCAAGTGGGCTGCCAAATGGATTGCCTCTTTTGCGCCACGGGCAAACAAGGTTTCCAGAAAAACCTCTCCGTAGCCGAAATCATGAACCAAATCCTCAGCCTACCCGAATTCGACACGCTGACCAACATCGTATTTATGGGCATGGGCGAACCTTTGGCCAACTACGACAACCTGTTGCGTTGCCTGAGCATCCTCACCGAGGAGTGGGCCTTGGGCTGGAGCCCGACACGTATCACCGTTTCCACTTGTGGCCTGATTCCCAACCTGAAACGCTTCTTAGAGGAGTCGAAATGCAACTTGGCCATCTCAATGCACAGCCCCTTCCACGACGAGCGTCTCAAACTGATGCCCATCGAGAAGACCTATCCCATCAAGGAGGTGATTCATACTGTAAAGCAACATGACTGGCATGGACAACGCCGCCTGTCGTTTGAGTACATCCTCTTCAAGGACCTCAACGCGAGCAAAGAACACGTCAAGGAGATTGCACGACTACTCGGAAGCACCCGTTGCCGCTTTAATTTAATAAGGTATCACGCCGTGCCGAACATTCCGCTGAAAAGCCCCGACATGGCCACCATGACATGGTTCCGCGACGCGCTGAACGACAAGGGCATCATCGCCACCATCCGCGCCTCACGCGGGCAGGACATTGATGCGGCTTGCGGGCTGCTGTCGACGAAGAGCCTGCTATAAATGTTGGTTCGGTCTTTCGGGTCATTGATATTTCTTTCCCGGAAAATATTTGTTCACCTTTTTGCAATAATCGGCATAGTCGGGGTATTTTCCGCTACTGATTTCCTCGGCGAGGCTTGTGCTGCCCAGGAAGAGGACTATCAGAAGCAACGCTCCAATCATACTCCAATTGACAATGCCAATGCCTGCCCCGATGGAGAAAATGTAAAGGCTCACCCAAATGGATTGTTCTGCCAAATAGTTCGGGTGACGGCTCACATTCCATAAACCTGTGGTGTTGAATCCTTTATTATAAGGGGCTGGAAGGTCTTCGAGTTTTCGTCCCTCATTGAGAAGTCTCCTCTTCTTGGAATGAAAAGCCCATTGTTGCTCATCGGCGACAGTCTCATAAACGATGAAGCCCAACATTAGGACCGCTGCCACCACATCCACCCAGCCGAATGGTGCCGTGGAATTCATGCAAACAAGGGCTGGAAATGTCAGCATTAGGATGAGGGCGTTTTGATACATCGAGATGAAAAACAAATCGAAAACGAGCCACACGGCCCTGTTCTTAAACGGAGGCGTTGACCGCAGCACTTTCCAGCGGTAGTCCTCCTCCCCTTCCCAGAATTTCAGTTTGTAAGCCCCTTTTCGGGCAAAGTTGAAGGTCAGGCGCAAGCCCCAAACGGTTGCCAGCACCGCCAGCACCACCAACCGGGGATGCATCCCGCCTTTGACGGCGATAATCCAGCAATAAGCGATAGGCAGCAAGCTCCAAATCTTATCGACTTGGCTGTTGTTGCCCGTGATTTCGCCTAACATAAAGCACAAAAACGCGCTGCATCCAGCAATGATACCAAGTGTTTTAAGCACTTCGAGTTGCGAAGCATCGAGGGCAGGCCCCATATTGATGTAAAGGATTGGGCACACGACAAGCGAGAGCACAATCAATGTCCCGATGAGGGGAATGTTCATTTTTTTCATAGTTGTGGTTTTTCGATTTAATTTGTTGATTTTGTAATAATTTGGCAAAGAAACTTATCGCAAAATAATGGTTACACTCGTCACAAACATAACATATCCTTTGGGCAAAAAGTGATGCTTATTCCCAAGTGATTCTGGAATGATATGCTCTACGCTTTTTGAGGTTGAGGAATCTTTATGGCAGAAAATGCACTGCATATTCTATTTCTTTAATTACTCTATTGCTTCTTTTAATGATCCCTTTTCAATGTAAGTGTTTGAGAGAAACATTTCTTTTGTAATACTCAACACACTAATTTTCACCAAATTATCAATCAACCTACTTAATTTTGTTTCGCTAACAGATGGAGGTGTTCCATGAGCTATCCCTGCTTGAAAACTGTAAAAATCAACCCCATTATATTGCCATGTAATTATTTTGCAAGAAGGGTCTTCGTTTTTACCACGTATCATATCTTGCGTTAATTGAAACTCAAATGAATAATTCGTACTAGGATGCTTGAAAATGAGTTTGCTATCTTTGTCCACAAGAAGAATCTTAACTTGTATGTTGAGTTTTTTCAACTCGTCAATCAGCTCAAACGCTTTGAGTAATTCTCGTTTATAAATTGGAAAAGATGTTTTTTGATAATGAGCTGAAGGATTTAATACCATCAGCTTCGACTGTTTAAACATATTATCAATTCGAGGCGGTATGGAATTTGTATACCTTAACAATCTATCCCACAATTTATTTAATTCAATAAATTTCCCATCCGCATTTCTACAATATTCTTCGGGAAGATAATTAGTTACAAACTCTTCTAAAGACTTCCTAATATAAAGCGATGCTGATACATAATCTCTTGCCAAATAATACTTTTGCGCTTTCACATAAAAATCGCATTCTCCGTCAATAACAACAGGCATCTCATGTTTTGTAGTATTATCTTCTCCAACATACATCTCTTTTCTAACCCATAATACATCTTGCTTGTGTTGCTTTATTTTATAATCAACGAAAGTATATAAATTCTCATCGTGAACAAAAAATAATATTTGGTATTTATTAGAATACTCTTGTAATAACAAATCCAACAAAGGCTCTCGATTACTCATATCCAAACTAATCATCAAGTCATCGAGAACAAGAACTTTCAAAGCATTGGGAACGGCCATTTTATCAAGCCGATAATCTAAAATCGTTAATCTGATTGCTGTCGCCAATGCAGACAATTTTGCTTCATTCAAAACAACGTGTGGCTTCTTTATATCAACATTCTCCCCATTAAACTTTGTGATTTTTAATTCAACTTTAAAAGGTTCCCATTCATACTTCTTATCTTTTTTTACATGACTTGGATGGACATAAGTAAGTTGAAAATCCATATCATAACCAAGTTTTGTTAAACGATACTTGGCATTAATATTAATAAAGTCTATTAGTTTTTCAAACTCTGCATTGAAATGTGTTTCAAATTTTTGAAAATTCTTATAACTCGGACTGTTCTTATACACCAATATTGTGTCTCCTTTATAATTATTGGTATAACCAGGGCCAGCTACATATTCGTCCCACATTTGCCCTGCATTTGATAAACTCTTTCCTTTTACTGTAAACGAGGGAAATGTGACGTACGGCAATATTGAGTATGTAAATATGTCATAAAGATCGGGTGTTTGGCTATTTCGAAAGTCTTGAAACTTGAAAATTGATTGATAATTTATAAAATCAGATGCTTTCCGTGATTCTTGAGCATTTAAGTCTCCACAAATATGGCTGTCCAATAGCGATAATGCATAAGTGTTGGAATTATCATCTTGAACTTTTATAAATGAATTCGAATGTTCTTTTCTAGAACTGATTTCTTGCATTACAGGAGCATATATGTTCACTAAAGACTCTTCATTTTTGCTTAAAGGGAGGAAATACTTTTTTGTTTCAGAGGCGTTTTTAAATGACGCTTCTAACAAAGTATATAATCCCCAAAATATTGAGCTCTTTCCGCTGCCATTCTCACCATATAGCAGTAAATGCTTCCCACCAAGGTGAATTTTTTTCTCTTCGCTGAAGAACTTAAAATTCGATATGATTATATCGTTGATTTTACTCATATTATTGATTTTGAATGAATTTGATACAATAAATGTTTACTTCTAGTTTCTAAAAGCATAATATGCTGGCGAATCGGATTATCTGACTGTTGATACCAATAATAGAATTCCTCGATATTAACAGAAATATCTATCGGCTTGATACTCCAGGGATAGGACTCCAAATATGAGATTACATCTATCTGATTATCTTTCATGTGTTGTTCAAAGTATAACTCATAAATAACCATATCTACAATTTCCATTATGTGCAATATTATCCTATCATTGGATGTATGTGAAAGTACTTCTGGATTTGCGTCATTTTTCAAATAAAGAATAAAATCAACTAATTGACCAACAAAATCTTGGACTTTGCTGGTTATTTCAAAACTAGGAACTGGAAATGGATTAATATAATCGGTTTTAAACGTATAATACCCCCCTCTCAAAACATACCCAGTATTTTGTATAAAGAACCAGAAAAGACGCGAGTTGAACAAAGCCATCCAAAACTTGTAAGACTCTTTTATGCTTTCTTTTTTAATATATCCATATATTTTGGTTGTTGAATAAAACTCACCGTTCTTGTCATAAGCATAGTTACCACCCAAGGAGATTTCTGGGGCTACAAGTTTTTCCTTTTCTGCGAACAGAATTCCTTGTTTTCGTCCAAACTGGAACCACTCTCCATCAACATTAAACCTTCCTTTTTCCCGTTCACGCAATATAGACTCACACTCTTTCAAATATGCATATCCTAAAGGGAATAGTTTGGATAATACACTTTCGGAATACAAAATAGCTTTTCCATTCTGAATTCTATACGGAAAGACAACATATCTATCTGTTTTAATGGTATCATACCTATGCACGTCTTCCCCTTTCAGAAGTGGCTTAACCAATCCTTTTTCAATTTGTACTTTACGACCTAACTGCTTTGACTCTCCTATGATGAATTCCTCATTTACGTTGCAATCATATATGAAATATACATCGTCTTTACTTGTTGCTAAACCTTGGAAGATTTTATCAAAAATGTCTTTAATTCTTCGAGGATGTTGTTCAAGTTTGTTGAGTATTTCAGAGATTGAGTTATTTGTCAAAACCCACTGACTTTCATTTAACTTTTCGCTGTTTATGATGGTTGAATGCTCGTCTTTTAAGGAATCGAGAAATTGTTTTAATTCGTCATTGGAAGATAAATCTCTATCCAATTCGATGTATTTCAAATAATCACTATTAGGCATGAACCATTGTAATCCTGTATATGTAGATGCATTGAAAACTTGATATGCACCAAAATTTATAATCTTGGATGCTGATTTTGTTTTAGACACAAGTTTTCTCAGACCTTTTCCAAAGGCAGAATTTGTCCATTTGGTCGGCATGATATAATTGACAATGCCTTTCTGGTTTATTAATCCCAAACCTCTTTCAGCAAAGGTGACATACAAATCGAAAGAACCAGTGGCTGATTCATAATGTTTTGATAAATAATCTGCAAATTTTGGATTAGATTCCCTTATTCCTTGTATTCTGAGATACGGTGGATTCCCAATCACCACATCGAAACCGCCATTGTCAAAAACATCCTTAAACCATGTGTGCCATAAGAAAAAGTCGCTATTGGCAGAGCAATCAAGCTGTTCCAAATGGTTTAATGAAGCGGTCGTCCCACCAAGGCTGTTTCGGATAAGCGATTTCACCTCATTATTAATGGTTTGTCGCAATTCAGCTTTAGCTGTATGATCGTCAGTAGAGAAATACTGACGCATAAGCTTTTGTAGGTTTTTGCGGTTAAGGTCGCTGTCAAGACCTATGATCAATTGTGGGGAATTTGAAGGTCGTCCAACAGTTCTACCTGCAATACGACTCATATCCAAGCCTTCGAAGCTCTCCAAAAGGCTATTCCCTTGCATAATTTTGTAATCAAGGTTGGGAAGCGGCTCTGGCTTCAGTTCGTCCACAACCAATGCCAGCCAGAAGCGCAACCGGGCAATATCAATGGCACCCTGCTCAATATCAACACCATAAATATTGTTCTGTATGATTTCGCGTTTCACGGCAGCGGGCGAGAAGGGCTCCATGGATTTTGTGAAACCATACAAAACCTGTCGGGAATGATAAAGCACATTCAGCACACCCATTGGGAATGCACCTGAACCAATGGCAGGGTCGCAGACCTTCACATCGCGCAACAAATCATATACTTTGGAGGCTGAAGCCTTGTTTTGAAGGACTTCATCCACTTTTCTCTCTTTAATTAGTCCTTCAATAGCGGTATGAAGTATTTCCTCGGTATGGGTTTTCAGATATTGGGCAATGCTTTCCTGGCTCATGTATTGTACAATCTCCTTCGGCGTATAGAATGCTCCCTTGTCCTTGTTATCTTCCAAAAGGTTCTCGAAGATGTGACCAAGCATTTCGGGGTCAACGCCCACTTCGGCATCGTCGGGGTCGTTCTCGTCGATGGTGAAGTTGTACATGGCAAAGAACTCCATCAGCTCCTTGAAATAGTCGTATGGAAAATCAATGTCTAACTTATCCAGACTGTCCTTGTCGAACAAACCACCATTGAGATAAGGTATTTTGATGTTTTTACCCAAAATTTTGTCAGCCAGGTCGTTATCTCGCTTCTCGTTGAGCGTGTTGAAAAACAGGACTTCCAATACATCGCTCAACAGGCGGTTGTTTCCTTTGTATTTTTCAATCAAATTGTTGAGATAATTCTTATCGCCACCTTCCCAATTTGTATTGTTTACGGGCACACCCATCCAGCCTTTCTTTTGCAGGAATTGGAGAAAGACCAATCGTCCGAGAAGTTTCTTCACATAGTCGCGGTTGGCTTTTGATTGCTCACCTATATAGTTGAGGAACTTCCCATATTGGTCTTTGTAGCCTTTGAAAAAGTCCTTGTTCAAGCGTTCCACCGAGAAAGTTTCCGTAACATCGGCCAGATACACCGAGCCGCTTTTCTTTTTATTGATCAGTTCCAGCAGACGGTTGGCAGCCGTCGTGCAAGGCTCGTTCTCGCCCAGCAGGAAAGTATAGCGTTTCGGGGCGGTGGCTTTTGTTACAAACTCGCCATCTTCGTTGAGCGAGGTTTGCTTTGAAACGAAAGTCAAGCGGTAATCGGCTTGGTCTTCAGAATAGTAAAACACCAAAGCTCCGTGGGTAATGTCTTGGTCAACATACTTGATGGCAATGTCGCGCAAGCCTTTCCTGTTTCGCGCAATCTTGATGTTGTCGGCCACCTCAAACTTGAACAAGCCCAAGGAACGGCCATCGTCAAGGCGAATCATTCCCACTTGTCCGCCGCTTTTCACCAAAGCCGCCTCAATTTGTATGGGTTTCGTCAGGTAATCGATTTTCAGGAACATCGTTCCAAGAAGGTCTTTCCACTTTTCAAAATCGAATTTCGACGACAATATATGCTTTAATTCTTGCTGGTTCATAGGTGCAATGATTATTGTTTTTTCTTTGTGGTGTATTTTTGGTTGGGATGGTTGAGCATTTCGGGGATGGTGTAGAAGAGTTTGCCTTGGGCTATTAACTTGTTTAGATACAAATACCTAACGGAAGAAGTTTTTCTATTTATTAGTTTTGCTATTTCCTTAAGCGATAAAGGATTCCAATTACACAAATCTATAATCAACCTTTCCATTTCCTTGGGATTAGTACGCTTGCCCAGTTGTTTTATTCTTTCTTTTAATTCCAATGGCAAATGGTCACCTCTACTATTAAGGCTATCACCTCTACTATTAAGGCTATCACCTCTACTATTAAGGCCGTCACCTCTACTATTAAGGCCGTCACCTCTACCATTTTCTTCGTTAGCTCTACTTATTTCTCCGTTAGCTCTACACATTTCTCCGTCAGCTCTACACATTTCTCCATTAGCTCTATACATTTCTCCATTAGCTCTATACATTTCTTCATTAGCTCTATACATTTCATCAACAGCACCATACATTTCGTTGTTAGCACCATACATTTCTCCGTCATTTTTGCTAATATGAGGCTCTAAATCCGGCCCGGCAATATAATAAGCATTTCTGCTTTGTCCCTTCAGTTCAAACAAACCCATTTCACACATACGATGAAGGTCGAAAGTGGCTTTACGGGAGGTGATGTCGCTATTCAGTTGGCGATAAGTGATGTTGTCAATGGCTCCAAGTTCCCTGACGAAAATTAACGACAGTCTTTGTTCATTGTTTAATTCATATTGGGCAAATAACGACAGCCATTCAATATCTTCTTTGCCCAATAAATGATGGAACAACAAACGAGTCGTGAACTGGTTGTTTTCCCTGCTTGACTCAAATGTTGGAGGCATCAACTTCGACTTTTTCATTTGTTCACGCATTGTTTTGATACCAGAGCCTTTGGTTTCGGCCAAGTTGGTTTCGTGGAATATGGAACTGATATACTGGTTCCTCAATTCGGAGCCAGGCTCGCCAAGTCGCTCTGGCGATTTCAGCGAATATCCAGGATTTATGATTTCCAAACGATTCGAATACCTGATTATCTGAATGGGCTGGTTCACTCTGAATGAACGGTGAATAAACGCATTAACGATGGCTTCACGCAATGTTTCATTGGGAATATTGATAGGTGTTGAGGCTTGCAGGTTGCCGTCTTTCAGTTCAAAGCCTTTGGGCAGGTCATCTGTAATGGCATTCAATGCACGGTTCACCAAAAGAATAAATGCGCCACGCATGTCAATCGTCGATTCGAAACGCTTATCAGGATTTTCAACCCATCTGTTACCCTGAACTCGGATATAATCGACACGCAAGGCTGGCATTAGTCGGCGCAACGCCATTGACTTGCCGAAAACAATCAATCCCGTGTAAGTAAGCACATAAGCACCCGACCTGTCTTTCTCACAAGCTCTTAATGCCAAAAGTAAATTGGTGTCATCGTAGGTTAGCTCTTCAGCATGGGGGTTCACTTTCTCACGAAGTTTTCGGTAATAGGAAACGGCATTTTCGTCGATGTCGTCTAAACTTGAGCCTTTTACGAGTGTGCAATCAAAACTTTCAGCTGAAGAATAAAACACAGGCATATCATCTTCAGAACACTTTTGGTCAGAAGGGCCTATTCTACGATAAGCGCCATAGGGCAGACCTCTTTTTTCAAAATAAATGGGTTTTTGCGAAGCGGGAGCCTCGTCCACTTTTACCACGACAACCGTTTTGCCATCGACAACATCTGTTTCAATTTGAGGACGAATACGCACATTGAAAACCGATGCACATTGATTGGCGATGTCGGTTTGAATCTTATCGGGATTTGCAATATTTTCAGGCTCGTAATGCGGTAAACCGTTTTCGTCAAAGCCTTTCCTGACAGCCCCCAACAAAACATATCCACCACCCAAATCAGACTCATTAGAAAACGCACAAATGGTTTCCATAATGCTTCGCCCGACTTCGGAAGCCTTTTTTGCTTCGATTCTGACGCTCTCGTCATAGGAATTCAACTCCTCGAATAGTTCCTGTGCAGTTCTCATAATCGGCAAATTTACGAATTAAAACTCTCCGAAATGATGATTTCGGGATGGACTTCCTTTTTTGCTTGAACGATGCTGCTATTTTTCGCCTTGGATTCGTTCAAGTTGACGGTATCCAAAGGATACGCTGAAATGAGGTTTATCATTTTCTCCAAAAGAACTGCGGGCTTAATCGGTGTCTTTTTGACCGAAGTCTTCAACTTGTTCACATCCCTTTGCAACTGCTGGAACTTGCCCGTGGTGATGGCCCGCTTGGCTTTGTGAATCAGTTCGGTTTCCTCGTCGGTGATGTTGGGAATGCTCAAAAAACCGTCCAAATAGGCAATGGCCTTTTTCTCGTTCGGGCCTTGCGCGACATTCACTTTGCTTGTCGTGGCTTTTGTGTCTTCCTCCTGTTCAGCAAAGACCTCTATCGCTCTTGCCACCTGCTGATGGTGCAGATCGTGAAGCGGGATAGACTTTTCAACGATTCTTGCCTCAAACTCCTTCACGGCTTCAAGGAAAGACAATTCCTCAATGCTCCCATCCTCGCGCACAAACGTAAAAGCATCCCGACGGTTGTTGCGGATAAAAGTCAGTGTGCAATGCCGCTTAACTTTGTTTTTCCTTCCCACTCGTGCCCGTAGAGGGAGTTTGGCAATGGATTTTATCAGGTCGGGGTCTTCTTCCTTAAGGTTGCGTAGCCACATCAGATAACGCAGTTTCTCGTCGCGTTCCTCGTCAACATCCTTGTCGAAAAGGCCAAAGGTCTCTGGGGTTTCATCTGTGGAATAAATTTGGCTGTCCTCGCCCAAAGCCGCATGGAAGGCAAAAAGTTTCATTTTTGCCTTTTTCTCTAATTCGATGTCGTTGTTGACTTTGGCGGTTGGGAAGAAATTGAAGATATAAATCTTATTGGCCGTGCTGCCGATACGATTGACACGCCCAATGCGCTGCATCAGTCTCGTCGAGTTCCAAGGTGTGTCATAGTTGACAATGATATTTGACCTATGAAGATTGACACCTTCGGCAAGCACTTCTGTAGATATGATGATGTCGAAATCGTTTTTCCTTTCTCCCTCATAGTTGGCGTCAAAATTCTCCCGCAACACTGGCATCATTTCATTGCGATTGGCACTTTGAACGGTCAGCAAACGAGTGTAGCCTTCTTTTTTCAAAGCATCCGAAAGATATTTTGTCGTTTCTTTGCTTTCGGAAAAAACCAAAAGTTTACCCTCATTGTTGATATCCTTGTCAAACAGTCTGTTTTTCAGATAATCTAGGAAAATATCCAATTTGGGGTCATAGTCGATTTTGCTCCAAGCCTCAACAAGTTCTTTCAACATCGCATCATCCTTCTCCAATCCTTCTTTGAAACCTGGCAAAAAGTCACTAGGACTGCAAATCTCGATGGTGGGGTCGGCATAGATGGTTTCATTAATCAGTTTGATTAGTTCCTCTTCTTTGCCATTACTGAGCAATTCGTTGACTTTCAGGTTTGGAGCAATATAAATAGTTCCTTTTTCAAACATTTCCAACATCACTTTGTTGGCCTGATAATACCTGTTGAGCGACTGCTTGAAGGCGAAGAAACTGCTATCAATGCGTTTGACCAACAAAGTTTTCATAATTCCAGCCAATTCGTCTGAAATCCTGTCCGCATTCTTGTATTTTTTCTTCTTATCAGGATTGAGATATTTGATGGCTTGGTACCGGAAATAGTTCAACCCTGTTTCTTTTCCTTTCAAATAAATCAGCGTTTTGTCATATAGTTGCTCTAAAGTCGCATCGAGTTGATAATAGATTTTTTCTGGCGATTGAACGTCTGGAAAAATGACACCTTGTTCAAGCAAATCCTTCCTGTAGGCTTCATTTTCCATCAAGTCTGTACGGGTACGGCGCACGGTCAGCGGCTCGACCACTTTCAAACGGATTTTTTCATATATGGCCTTGATTTCCTTAGAAATCAGATCCATATCTTGCTCCTTTTTCAGTTTTCTGTATTTCTCAATCTGCTCACGGAAGAAACGCTGCAAGTTACTTTCTTCCAAGGTGCTGTCCTTTGAATCCTGGAACAGATAGACCAAATTGGCGATGTCTTCGGGACGGTTGTTCAAAGGTGTTGCCGAAACAAGCATCACTTTCTTGTCGTAGTATCTTCCATCGGGATACTGCCGACGTGTTTTCGTTTTACAGATTTTCTGAAGTTCATTATACATGCTTGCCGTATCCGACCTAAACTTATGGGCCTCATCTACAATTACCAAATCATAAAGCCCCGCATCCTTGATTTTGTGCAGGCTGCCATTGGTCACAATTTTGAAGTTATCAATCTTAAAAGTTGACAAAGTTTCTTCCCAATTCTCCTTCAACGCAGGCGGCACAATCACCAAAGTATGCGAGCGATAGGTAGGAAAACCATTGGAAAAGAAGAACTTTTTCGCAATCAATGCCGCCACCACTGTTTTTCCCAAACCGACCACATCAGAGAGGAAGAAACCATTGTGTTTCATCATTTTGGCATAGCCATCGTTGACAGCATCCACCTGATAGGACAACTTTTTGTAGCCCTTGGGTAAATCCGAGACCGAATTGGGGTCAAAATCAATGCTCTTGCCAAAATACTCCAGCAAAAACTTCAAATAAATCTGGTAAGGCGTGAAATTGGGATTCAAATAGGATTCCTGTTTTATCTTCTCTACATGAGCCAAATCTATTTCAACCGCCTCTTCCCAAAGCCTTTCAAAGGTTTCTGTGGCAAACTGAATATCATCATCATAGCGAAGTTCAACATTGAATTCGAAATTTTTTTCCAGTCCAGTTTCAGTTAAGTTGCTTGAACCTGTAATGACAGAGCCGTAACCATGTGGATGATAGACTTCTTCCCTGAAAATGTAAATTTTGGCGTGAATATTCTGCTTGGGGTGGATGCGCATTTCAATCCGACGAGTCATAATGTCCTCAATGAATTGATACATGCCTTCTTCCACTTCCTTGTCATATTTCGCTTCTTGGATGTTTTTCTTGATTTCCTTGAAGAACTCCTCCTGTGATTGTTCGGCATTTGGGTTGAACAAAAGCCCTTGTTGATTAGCCTGATAAGTTAATTTGTCAACATCAATGCCTACTAAAAACCGGATTTTCGGGGTTTGCTGAATGAATTTCCTGATTCTGAAATAGCCAGAAGCACGAAAGTATCCGACAAGCGCATCAAAGAAATGCACTTTCTTGTATTTGAAAACGCCTTCTATCTTTTCAAGAAGCGTGTTTTGACTTTCGTTTGTAAAGAAATTTGTTCCCATAGTTTTCAGTTTAACCATCAATCACATCCTAAACACCCCAAACTGCTGAGGTGGGAAAGGCTGGTTCAACGAGGCAGCGATACCCAGGGCGAGGATTTTTCGTGTGTCGATGGGGTCGATGATGCCGTCGTCCCAAAGGCGGGCGGTGCTGTAGAAGGCGGAGCCTTCGTAGTCGTATTTGGCGAGGATTTCTTTCTTCAGTTGCGCGATTTCGTCTTTCGGGACTTCAAGGCCTTTGTATTTGTATTGGTCTTCCTTCACCGTGGCAAGGACGCTGGCCGCTTGCTCGCCGCCCATGACGGAGATTTTGGCGTTGGGCCACATAAAGAGCAGCCTCGGACTGTAGGCGCGACCCGCCATGCCGTAGTTGCCCGCGCCAAACGAGCCGCCAAAAATGACCGTGAACTTGGGCACGTTGGCATTGCTCACCGCGTGTACCATCTTGGCACCGTCCTTGGCAATGCCGCCCTGCTCGTACTGCTTGCCCACCATAAAGCCCGTGATGTTCTGCAAAAACACCAACGGGATGTTTCTTTGGCAGCATAGCTCGATGAAGTGCGTGGCCTTCAGTGCTGATTCTGAGAACAATACGCCAAAGTTGGCAAGGATGCCCACGGGGAAGCCCATCAAATGCGCGAAACCGCAAACAAGCGTGGTGGCATACCGTGACTTGAACTCCTGGAAACGGCTGCCGTCCACGATTCTTGCGATAATCTCACGAGGGTCGACCAACTTGTGGAAGTCGATGGGCGCGAGGCCGTAGAGGTCATGCGGGTCGTAGAGAGGCGCCTCAACGGGCAACATGTCAAGTTTTTGCCGATGGCTTTTCTCCAAGGTCTTGAAGATGTTGCGGCAAATCTGCAAGGCGTGTTGGTCGTTTTCGGCCAAGTGGTCGGCCACGCCCGAAATGCTGGTGTGCATCTCGCCGCCGCCCAATTCCTCAGCCGTGACAACCTCACCCGTGGCGGCTTTCACCAAAGGCGGTCCACCAAGGTAAATCGTGCCTTGGTTGCGCACGATGATAGTCTCGTCGCTCATGGCCGGAACGTAGGCGCCGCCAGCGGTACACATGCCCATCACGATGGCGATTTGCGGGATGCCCAAGGCCGACATGCGGGCTTGGTTGTAGAAGAACCGCCCGAAATGGTCGCGGTCGGGGAAGACCGTGTCTTGCTCGGGAAGGAAAGCGCCGCCGCTGTCGACCATATAGACGCAGGGCAAGTGGTTCTCCATCGCAATCTCTTGGGCGCGAAGGTGTTTCTTCACGGTGTATTGCATGTAGGTACCGCCTTTCACAGTGGCGTCGTTGGCCACAATGACCGCCTCCCTACCTTGAATCACCCCGATTCCGGTGATGATGCCCGCCGAAGGGAAGTCATTATTATAGGTGTCGTAAGCCGCCATCGGCGAAAGTTCGAGGAACGGCGTGTTCGGGTCGATGAGGAGGTCGATGCGCTCGCGGGCAAGGAGCTTGTTGCGTTTCTTGTGCTTGGCCACAGCGGATTCGCCGCCGCCTTGCATCGAGGCCGACATCGCCTCGCGGTATTGCGCCATCAGCGCAAGCATGTTCTTCTCGTTCTGTTTGAACTCCTCTGAGTCGGTGCGTATGTTGGATTTCAGGGTTTGCATGATGGTAAAATTCTCAATATTAGTTTTATATCTTAGTTGTCGGTGCATGTGGAATGCAAGTGCAAAAGTAGTAAATTTGGTTGAAATCCGAGAAATTTTAAGGTTTTGGTGCGCTGTATTCCATAAAAACGTATTTTTGCACGATGATTGCGAAGATAAAAGAAGTCAATACAAGGAAGGAATTGAAGGCGTTTGTGCATTTCCCAAACGCCTTGTACAAGAACAATCCTGTTTATGTTCCGCAAATCGAGTCGATGGATTTAGACACCTTAACCCCTGAAAAGAACCATGCCTTTGAAGTTTGCGAAAGCAAGTATTGGCTTGCCTACGACGAAAAAGGAACAGTGGTCGGAAGGGTTGCAGGCATCATCAACCGCAAATACAACGAAAAGACAGGCAGAAAGATTTGTCGCTTCGGCTGGATTGACTTCATTGACGACCGCAATGTTTCCAAAGCCTTGATTGACACAATCGAACGCTATGCCAAGGAAAAAGGCATGGACACGATAAACGGTCCGATGGGCTTCCTCGAGTTTGACCCTGCAGGTGTGTTGGTGGAGGGTTTCGACAAACTGCCTACCCCCTACGGCAAATACAATGCACCTTATTATGAAAAGCACCTGACGGAATTGGGGTATGCCAAAGATGCTGATTATGTGGAATATCTCATCAAGGTTCCAGAGGTCATTCCCGACCGTTATGAGCGTATGGCCCAGTTGGTTTCCGTCAAAAACGGACTGCATCAGGCCGAATTCCACAATCGTGCGGAGCTGCATCCCTATCTCGACGGCCTGTTCCGTTGCCTCAACTCGGCTTATGCCGCCCTTCACGGTTTTTCTGACCTTTCGGAAGGGCAATGCGAAGATCTGAAGAAGCAATTCCTAACCAACATCAATGTCGACTACGTCTCCATCGTTCTCGATGCCGACGAGCAAGTGGTGGGTTTTGGTGTAGCCTTGCCTTCGTTGGCCAAGGCCATGCAAAAGGCCAAAGGCTCGCTGTTCCCACTCGGTTGGCTGCACATGCTGAAAGCCCTGAAACACAACGACACCATCGACCTGCTTCTTATCGCCATCGACGAAAAGTACAAGAACAAGGGCGTGAATGCCATGATATTCCACAAGTTTGCTCAAGGCATCACGAAAAACGGCATCAAATTCATTGAATCGACGCGCGAATTGGAGGACAACACCAGCGTGCAGAATCTTTGGCGCTATCTTGAACACGAACTTACCAAGAGAGCGAGAACGTATATAAAACAAATCTGAATACCTATGAAAACTCACCTTTTACAACAATCCTGTGCAAAATATAGGGCACCGCAAGAAGCCCAAGCCAAAGGTATTTATCCTTACTACAAACCCATTGAGTCTGAGCAGAGTACGGTGGTCAAAATCAATGGGAAAGATGTGCTGATGTTCGGCTCTAACAGCTACCTCGGCCTCTCCAACGACCCACGTCTGAAAGAGGCCGCAATCGAAGCCATCAAGAAATATGGCACCAGTTGCTCAGGATCACGTTTCCTCAACGGCACACTTGACATTCATGTGGCATTGGAAGAAAAATTAGCCAAATTGGTGGGCAAGGAACAGGCCGTGTGTTTCAGCACGGGTTTTCAGGTCAACTTAGGCGTGGTTTCGGCACTTTGTGGCCGCAACGACTACCTGCTTTTGGACAGCCTCGACCACGCTTCCATCATCGAGGGCAGCCGGCTTTCGTTCGGTAAAGTGTGGAAATTCAACCACAACGACATGGACAACCTCGAGGCCAAACTGAAACTTTGCAATCCCGATTCCGTCAAACTCATTGTGGCCGACGGCATCTTCTCAATGGAGGGCGATATTGTTCCCTTGCCCAGGATGGTCGAACTGGCCGAGGAATACAATGCCGATATTATGATTGACGATGCCCACTCTCTCGGCGTTTTGGGCCATCAGGGTCGCGGCACCGCAGACCATTTCGGCCTTACCGACAAGGTCGATTTGATTATGGGCACTTTCAGCAAGTCGTTTGGCTCGTTGGGTGGTTTCATCGCCGCCGATTTCGACATCATCAACTACCTGAAACACAACGCTCGATCCTTGATTTTCAGTGCGAGTATGCCGCCTGCAAATGTGGCTTCGGTGAGCAAGGCCATCGACATCATGCTCAGCGAGCCAGAGCGCATCCAGCACCTGTGGGACTTGAGCAACTATGCCCGCAAGCAGTTCCAAGACAGAGGCTTCGACACAGGAAACAGCGAGACTCCGATTATCCCGTTGTTTGTGCGTAGTTCAGAGAAGGCATTTTGGCTGTGCAACAGGCTTTTAGAGGATGGCGTATTCGTCACGCCCGTCATTGCGCCCGCCGTACCCGAAAACGATGTCCTGATTCGTTTCGCACTTATGGCCACCCATACTTTTGAACAGGTGGATGAGGCTATCGAAAAGATTACCAAGGCATTTAGAGAGATTGGTGTGATTTGAGGATGGTTGTTTTCATAACAGGCATATCTTCCGGATTTGGCCTTGAAACAGCCAGGTTGCTGTCGAATGAAGGTCATATTGTTTATGGCACGGTTCGCCGCTCGGTGGAGCCTTTGCTTAATGTGCATTATTTTAATGTCGATGTTCGCAACAAGGAAGCCATTGAAAATGCAGTGGCACAAATCGTTGAAAAAGAAGGTCGTATTGACATATTGGTCAACAATGCCGGCATGGGCATTGGCGGTCCGTTGGAGTTTGCCTCCGAAGAGGAAGTCCGCTTGCAGATGGACACCAACTTCATGGGTTTGGTGCATTGTGTGGATGCCGTTTTGCCCCACATGCGCAAGCAAGGCAGCGGCAAAATCATCGCATTGAGCAGCATCGGCGGCCTGATGGGACTGCCGTTCCAAGGCTTCTATTCCGCCAGCAAGTTCGCCATCGAGGGCTATTGCGAGGCTTTGAGATTGGAAACCAAGTCATTGGGAATCAAAGTGGTGGTTCTTCGTCCAGGCGATTTCAGCACGGGATTCACGGGCAGCCGCAAGAAAGCCGAAAACCAAGCCGCCCTGCAAGCCTACCCGATTTACAAAACCGCCATTGAGAAAGTGGAACACGACGAAAACGGTGGACTCAAACCCATTGTTTTAGCCCGTAAAATCAGCCAAATCATCAGAAAAGACAATCCCCGAAACGGCTATGTGGTGGCATCGTTGGAGCAAAAACTGTCGGTTTTGCTGAAGCACATCCTGCCTGCCAAGTGGTTTGCTCGGATTTTGGCATCATATTATCGGGTTTGAGGGAAAAAGTTTGACAGAAAAAAATCCATAACAAAACTTATAAAAACATGAAAAAAACGAGAACAATTCTTCTGTGCCTGCTGGCAATAATGACTGCAATTCTAAATGTTAAGGCTCAAGAAGTTACGATTACTTTGCATCCAGGATGGACTTGGATTAGCTGCCCGAGAACTGACACAGTGGACTTCTCCACGGCGTTTGGGTCATTCACTCCACAAACAGGCGACATCATCAAGTCGCAATGGGGCACTTCCATTTACAAGGGCAACGGGCAATGGAGAGGCACCTTATCGGAGTTTTATCCTGGATACGGTTACATGTACTATTCAACCCGGGCTGTACCTGTTACGGTGACTTTCAGTGTTCCTAATCCACAAAGCAATGTTCCCTCTGGTGCCATTGACGGTATTTTTTCAGTGAACGACACGACAAAGGTGTATTTCTCGCAAGGCAACCTGCAATACCATGCCTCCTCCGACACATGGCGTTTTGCCGAAAACCAATGGGACTATGTTGGTAGTGACAACCACAACATCTCCCCCACCTACGATGGTTGGATTGATTTGTTTGGTTGGGCTACAAGCGGTTGGGACAACGGCAACACTTACTATCATCCGTGGGATTACAGCTATTCAAGTGGAAGCCAATACGGTCATCCCGGACAATCCAATTTGACTGGCATGTATGCCAATGCTGATTGGGGCGTTTACAATCCTATCAGCAACGGCGGAAACACCACAAACACATGGCGCACTTTGCTCATTGATGAATGGAGCTATGTCTTCAACACGAGAAGCACTTCATCAGGCATTCGTTACGCCAAGGCGCTGGTGAACGGCACAAACGGCGTAATTCTGTTGCCCGACGATTGGGAAGCAGCCACCTATAGCCTAAACAACCCGAACAGTAGCGAATCAACATTTGACAGCAACACCATTTCAGCAACACAATGGACCATTCTTGAAGGTGCTGGTGCAGTTTTCTTTCCTGCCGCCGGCTATCGGTTTGGCACTTCGGTCGGCGAAATCGGTTTGTGTGGCTATTATTGGTCAGCATCATACTTCAACAGCACCTACGCATATCTTACGAGCATCAAAGAATCGTACCTCACTACAAACAATGCGAGTAATCGGTGCTATGGTCGGTCGGTGCGATTGGTTTGTTCAGCAAGGTAATCCGACCCTCAAAAAAATCCTCAACTTTTCGTTTTGTTTTTTTGTTCCGTGTCAACGAAATTGCTATCTTTGCGCCCAAATCATAAAGCAACAACAAAACGAAAAATATATGCAAGACAAACTGCAACAATTGACCGACAGGCTCTATAACGAGGGCTTGTCGAAAGGAAAACACGATGGCGAAGAACTGGTGCAAAAGGCTCAGGCTGAGGCCAATCGCATTGTGGCATACGCCAAGGCCGAGGCCGACCGCATCATCGCCCAAGCCAACAAGGAAGCCGAGGAACTGAAAACCAAGGTGACCGCCGACGTGAAGATGGCCGCCACGCAAAGCATCGCCGTGACGAAACAGGAAATCGAGAAAATGGTGGTGACCAAGGCCGCCCAAGAAGGCGTGAAAGCCAATATGGGCAATGCCGCTTTTGCGAAAGAACTGATTGCCAGCGTGGTGAAGGCTTTCAACCCACAAAACGCTTCGCCCGTCGATTTGAGCCTCATCCTGCCAGAAGCCTTGAAAGCCGAGGTGGAGCCTTTCGTGAAGAACGAAATCGCCAACCAGTTCAAGGGCGAGGTGAAGGTTGACTATTCCAAGAAGATGAACGGCGGATTCAAGATTTCGCCCAAGGAAGGCGGCTATATGCTCAATTTCACCGACGAGGAGTTCACCCAACTCATTGCCAACTACCTGCGTCCCGCCACAAAGAAAATCCTCTTCGGCTGATGGATAACTACGTCTATATCGTGGCGGGCTTGCCGGAACTGACTTCGGGCTTCGAAAACGCGGGCTTCGACTATGCCGCCGTGAAAGAGTCAATTATGGAACTGCTTTCCGAGAAAGACCAACAGTTGGTCGGACTTATGGAGGAGGGTTTCGATGAAAACGCTTTGGGTGCCGACTTCTACGCCAAGGCCGCCGAGAGCAAGAACCGCTTCATCCGCGAGTATTTCGACTTCGACGGTCGCCTGCGCAATATGAAGGTGAACTATTTGGCCAAACGCCTCAACAAGCAGGGCGACAACTACCTTGTGGAACTGCCCGAAGCCGACTTTGAAGAAGAGAAGCAAATCAGTGAGATTCTCGCCGATGCCGACTTCGTGCAACGCGAGCAGAAGATGGACGAGCTGAAATGGGAGAAGGCCAGCGACATCGCCCGCATGGACTATTTCAATATGAACGCCATCCTTGCCTTTCTCGTCAAGGCCAAGACCGTCCAACGCTGGGCCGAACTTGATGCGGCCAAGGGTCAGGAGATGTTCAAGAAACTGGTTCAAGAGATTAGAGGCACGAGCGCGAATTTGGATTTGAGTGGAGGAGGGAAAGTATAGGTAAAAATACCGATAATTTGAAAATATCGGTAAAAAAGCCGATAATTAGAGAATATCGGTTCTAAAACCGATAAACGGACAATAAAAAACGCCAAAATGGGTTATACACATAAAATATCAGTAAAAAAACTGATAAAAATAAAATATCAGCAATAATACTGATAAAACAAATTGGATAGAGAAAGCATATAACAATGGTACAAGCAACAATTTCGGCAGACATCGTTTCTTCAACCTCGTTGAGCGTTGAGGAACTGACGCTTTTGCAATCGGAGATTCGCCGATTCCTTGAAAGCCTTTCGGAAAAGTCGCAAGGTAAGAATTGGGGTCGATTGTTCAAAGGCGATTCGGTCGAGATTTTTATGCGTGACCCACATGAGGCACTTCGAACGGCATTGTTGTTGAAGACTTTGGTGAAAAAGACATTTTCATGGAAGAAAGATACAAATGCCAAGCGCGAATTGTTCAGAAAATATGGTGTACGGCTGGCCATTGGCATCGGTGAAATGCGTACAGCAGACCAAAAACAAGATGTTTTGGACGGAGAGGCAATTTACTATTCAGGAAGGTTGTTGGAAAATCAGAAACATACTGGTAAAGAAAGGATTGTCATGAAGAGAAGTATGTTTCTTGGTCATAAAAACTCTTCTTTTGCTGAGCAAATGGATGTTGTGTTGGAATTTTTGGATGTTTTGTTGAAAAATGCGACATCAAGACAAAGCGAAGTAGCTTATTATAAGTTGCTCGGAAAAAAGGAAATAGAAATAGCCAATTTGTTGAATATAAGGCAGCACGCTGTAAATCAACTTAGTAATGCTATCGGTTGGAACGCCATCGAATCTGCCGTAAAATACTTTGAAAAACTGAACTTCGAATCATGATGTGCAAACTCCTCATATTGCAACTTTTGGCGCACCTTGTCAGCGACTTCTACTTGCAAACGGAAAAATCCTGCAAGAGCAAGGCCGACAATGCGTTCAAGTCGAGGCATTTGTACATTCATGCGTTGATCACCTTTGCTCTCTCTTGGTTGTTCTCGCTGAGTGTGGGCTTTTGGTGGGCAGCGTTGCTGATTGCGGCGTTGCACCTTATTATTGACGGCCTGAAATCGGTTTGTAAGAACCTGAAAGGCGCGTTCTTCATTGACCAGTTGCTGCATTTGGTGGTCATTGTCGCGGTGGTGGCTCTTTTTAATAAAGGTGTAATCTCGCTCCCGATATGGTTGCCTGAAACGGAGGTGTTGTTATGGATTGTGGCGTTTGTCTTTTGCTTGCGTCCAGCCAATTTCATCATCCAGAACATTTTCAAGGATGCAAGAATCTCCATCCCTGACAGCGGAAAAGAGCAAAGTTTGCCCAATGCGGGCCGTGTGATTGGCAATGTGGAGCGGATGCTTACGCTGGTTTTTGTCATGTTGAGGCAATATGAAGCCATAGGCTTTTTGTTGGCTGCCAAGTCGCTGTTGAGGTTTAGGGAAACGGATACGGTGAAGTCGGAATATGTTTTGGTAGGCACTTTGTTGAGTTTTGGCATCGCGATTTTGATGGGTGTCGCCGTAAAATTGTTGATAGAATCGAATGTAATAAGCTGAAAATATGGATTGCTTCGTGCCTCGCAATGACGCAAAGCGATAAAAAGAAAA
>Ga0326514_10000679_pt1 | contig 22686 bp, 42 predicted proteins | sample 3_2548_0518_D_FD_203653 | JGI IMG/M metagenome (GOLD analysis project Ga0326514, IMG submission 203653) | Bovine rumen microbial communities from UC Davis, California, United States - 3_2548_0518 | ecosystem: Host-associated > Mammals > Digestive system > Stomach > Rumen | place: USA... | reverse complement strand
CTGAAGTACATCATTGCTATTACGAAGAGTGTCATGGTGATGAATGTCCGTTTTATTATGTTGACGACGATGATACCCCAAAATGTGCTCGGTGCGATGGCGGACCTAGAGAGGAGGAACTGTAATGGCTAAATTACAAAAATTACAGTGTGATAACTGTGGCGGTAAGATCGATGGTTCAACTCTTGTTTGTCAGTCTTGCGGCATGCAGTACAAATTGAACGATGGTCCGGACGGATTTACTCTCGGTAGAGTTGAGGTCTATCATGGTAAATTTCAACTTATACAGGGGCATGTATGTGTTCCGGCATATACGTTGAAAGAACCGGAGGATTACGAGAGAGCTGCTGAGTGGACACTTAAAGACATGGCACTTAATATGTCAGTGCATTTACTTCCGTTCATGGAGTTCCAGTCAGAATTCAGACCACAAACAATGACAATTGATACGTATGCCCAGATGAGAGTCGCTGAACCGGGATTGACAAGGGATAATTATAGAGTTATGCACCAAGTAGCTCAGGACTGGTTCGACGTGTACGGACGACGTTAACAACTTAATAGGAGGTTTATAATATGAGAACACTTAGTGAGCCTGTATTTCTGACTTTTGAAGAAGCAGAAAAAATCAATAATAGTAAAACAAAGGGTTTAGCCATTTGTCAATGTCCTATTGCAGTTTTATTACCAAACGGAGTTAATGGTCACATTGTAGAATATAACAAACCTTATACCTGTGCAAAATGCGGTACTGGTATAACATTATATGGCGGTAAAGATATTTCGTTTTCTACACTTAGAAATGATTTACCCAATTATGAGGGAGACTAAATATTTCGGAGGTTTATAATATGGCTTATATTTATTTAGAAGAATTAGAAAAGATCCTGCCTGGTATTCTTAGTGACTGGATCGATGGTGACGACGAGGGCTGGAAGTGGATTTTTCAGGAAATAGAACAGAAGTGTCATGTTGGTAAGAAAGAGAAAAAGAAGAAAAAATGGATTTTTGAGAATCTTCTTGCTGAATTTGATGTATATAAAAAATCAACTGATAAGTTACAACATGAAAATGTTCAGCATGGTCTTTCAATAAAAGATATTCAAGCCGAGATAAGACGTCTTAGAGATGACATCAAAGCAGCTAAGTCAATGGCTGAAACTGCTAAACAGCGTACTGAAGTTGATTATAGTAAGTATTCCGGTAAGTCCGATGGTACGGTTAGTTACGATAGCACAAGTGAAGATATTAATCAATGGCGCAATGAACATGAAAGTGACCGTTCTCGTTTTAATAATAAATGTGCTTCGTGCAAACATATACGTACTGAGCCGTATGATCAACCGTGTATAGGTTGCTGTTACAATGGTATGAATATCAGCGGAATGGACAAGTGGGAGGCAAAAGATGAGTAAATTTGATGAGGAAAGATTATACAAAATAAGATGTGACTTGGAAACGGAACTCCCGCAGGTACTTATATATACAGATTTTGAGGGTACATATCTTCATATTATATACGATGGTAAATCCGTATGTAAAATAAGAACAGATGGAAATAGTTATGGTTATAAAGTTACTTTCACAAGCGAATTCAGTGTTAATGGGCACGAGACAACACAATGGTTTCCTGGTTATAGAAGTATATCAGGTTCTATAAGAAATGCAATTTGGAAATATAAGGAAAGACGAGAGGTTAAAAATATGGCGAAAAGACGTTTTATTGTAGAAAAAATGGAAGTTGAGCAGAGATGTTGTGAACCAGATGTAATTAATATGACTGTCAGACAAGAACCTGATGGTATTCCTTTCCAAACTGGTAGGGAACTTAAGACACTAATTGAATCAGTAGATCCAGATAAGATTTCTTCTGATTATAGGATTAATGTTAATGTCGACAACGACACTGTACAAAAGTCGATATATATGATGTCAGCAAGAGGTAGTGGAAAGACTCGATGGGTATCAGAACAACTTAAAAATGTTTGGCCTTGTAAAGATAATATTAAAGATAATATTAAAGATAATATCAAAGATGTCATCTTCAACGATCCCGCTACTATCGTATTCTGGACCGATGGTACTAAGACTGTAGTTAAGTGCCAGCCGGGAGAGACATTTGATCCTGAAAAGGGTCTAGCGATGGCTATTTCTAAGAAAGTGCTCGGTAATGATTACGGTTATTATGAGACATTTGCTAAGCACGTTGGTAGATATAATAAGAAGCATAAGGAGAAGTAATTATGGCTAATGCAAAGAAATGTGATAGATGCTGTAGTCTATACGAGCTTTATGAAGGTATTGATTTTGGAAAGGATGAATACAAATATAATTGGTTACGATTATTTACAACACATGGTGCTGCATATAAAACATATGATCTCTGTCCGACATGTATGACCAAGGTGGTTGCTTTCTTAAATAATAAAGAGGCTGAGAGCGATGGCTTGTGAAGACTGCTTTATTTGTAATCCAGGATGGGTTCATACTTATATATTGTGTCCTAAGTGCAATATGGCTACAGAATTTGAATTAAGATACTGTAGTTTTTGTGGAACAAAATTCGAAAGGAGAAATCTTGATGGACCTGATAGAAAGACTACATAACTGCCCGAATTGTGGCGGAACATTACAGGACGATGGTGCTTGCCGATTCTGCGGTAGTAAGGTTTATGACTTTGTTGGTATCGATTTGGATAATTATTCACCAACTTATGTCAGAATGAAATTAAGTGGGCAAATTGTTATAATGCCAGTTAGATTTAATAATTTGTCGATAAATATAGACAACGATAAATCTACATTGTATACAGATGGCACACCGTATTATACAGTAAAAAATGTTGTTACGGAAGGTACAATAGATTTTACAGTCATTGGTGACACTATTGTGGAAGACACTAAGATTACAGGGAGTGAGTATTAATATGAGATATCTATTAGTTCTTGACGATCAGTGGATAAAAAGAAACGACGATGGTACTCCTTATGTGACATTAGCTCTGGAAAATGATACAACTATCAAACTCATAGTAGATCCTCTGCTAGATAAGAAACCGTATATTGTTTTTGAACATGGCGGAGCTTATCTCGAGCCTCGTTATATTGATGCCATGTTAGCATTTGAAACTCGACTAAAAATGGCTGAGACATTAGATCAGATGTTTACTAATCTCGATGGTACTCATAAGTATGATACAGACAATATGACAGTCAGAGATCTCGAGAAGGCTTTTCCTGATATTGATGTTCCTAGATATGATGGTGATAAGAACATAGTTGCTATGTGGCGAGATAAGGAGGCTAACGATGGCGGAAATACTTAAATCCTGGTTGGTTGAATTTAAAGAATGGCGAGCATCATTCGGTTGGACTCAGAAGCAATTTCGTATCTGTCCATACTGTCGTGATTCACGGCCGATGGATGCACTCGGAGTAAAGATCACAGATAGGTTCTGTCCTAACTGTGGAAAAGCTGTTAAGATCAAGGAGGAGAAATAATGTTAAAAAGACACTGTGCGGTTTGCAAAAAAGAGATTAAGCAGGGAGATGAGCGTTATGTGTTTACGACACAGAAAGCAGACTCTCAGTCTAAGCGTACAACTTATGGTAACTTCTGTTCAGAGTGTTATTCAAAACTCGAACTTGTTTGGGACGACTAAGGAGGAAACACATGCACACTGAGGCTGAAAATTTGGAAATCGTAGAATCTGAGTTGACTAAACTCAAAAATTACCTCGATAAGCATGGTATCGTTAATGAACGTCACTCAGTTGTAAAAGACTGGGATCAGATTATTGTATATAAAGAATATGATGGTGATGAGTCCGATATCGACACTGAACCAAAAGAGCCCTGGAAGTTTGTTAAGGTGTTTGACAAATGGTACCGCCGTTCTTGGGATGCAGTTTGTCACAGACATTCATATGGTGGACCTCAGGGTCTCTTAGAGATTTACGGTGACATATGTGACGACGTAGTCGGATGGTTAACAGCCGAAGACGTTATAACTAAATACATTGAGAAAAAGCAATGAATACTAAACACGACAAAATAATAATTACATTGGCAACCGTTATGATAGTTATATTGTTATTTAATATAGCAGCTACTCCGGTCTTGTCAATGGTTAAAAGTTATAATAAACTTATTCCGCTTGAAACCACACACCAGAAGACGTTTCGACCAGAAGGTGCTGTAGTATGGTATAAGTCAGGTTATTCACATGACGGTGAAGTTACGACTTACACAATAATGCATAAAGATTACATTGGTACGTACTTTATTACAGCATATTGCCCTCACGAATGTGGTTACAGGGAATATGACGATGGTACTGACAACTTTCCTGCAGGCTGGAGGACTGCGAGTGGAGAGATCTGTCATCGTGCCGATTGGGAGAATAGACTATGGGAACCGACAACTTGTGCTATAGACAGAAGCATTCATAGTTTCGGAGATATGTTTTATATCGAGGAATTTGACAGGGTGTTTATAGCAGAAGACACAGGACCTGGAGTCAATGGTAGACATCTCGATCTCTTTTATGAGACTTATGATGAGATGGCTTCATTTCCTACAGGTTATTATGACGTGTATTCTGTCTGGTACGAGGAAGTCGATTACTATCCCGATGGTGATGTAATTTTAAATGATATATGGGAGGTTATATAATATGGATGAAAATGAAAAAATTGATGAAATCAAAGATAAACTTCTTGACAGAATTGGTTTTTGTCTCGATCATATGTGTGTAAATCTTGACAAAGACATTCGGTGTTCAATGATAATTAAAAACTTAGTCGATTCTTATGACGTATTAAACAATATATACCAGGAGGAAATCTAATGAAACCTACAAAAATTTGTTACTTGTGCAATGGTGAGGCTTGTGAAAAACAGTGTGCTAAAACTATGACGGCAGATGAATGGTCTAAATATCACTGTCATCACACTACAGATGAACGGTTCGCTAAAAATAAAATTCGCAGAAAGCGTAAGTTTCACGTAAGCCGCAATGGTGAGTATTCGGAGGTAGAGTAAAATGTATACAGGCGAAAACACAAATCACGGAATGCTTTTCTGGACTAATGAGAATGGTGAATTTAAGCCACTTGTAGAAATTAAATCTCTTAATGAATCAGAAATCGTTAATCCTCAGTGTGAACTTAAGTGTGTAACAAATACTGCAGAGTCATTCTGTGCTACTTTGGGTATATCTGAGGAAACTGAGTCGGCACTCTGGGCGATGTGCGAAGGTTTGGAGATTATTGATGAATGAGGTTTAAATAAATGCCTATTAATTTACGTCCGGCTCAAGTCGATGCAGTTAATAAAATGCACAATGGTTGTATTTTATGCGGTGATGTCGGTTCAGGAAAGTCACGTACTGCTCTGGCATATTACTATGTACAGAATGGTGGTCGGTTAAGCACAATTACTGAAGGTTCAACCGAAGACTCTTATCCGATGGATGATCCTCCCAGAGATCTTTACATAATCACTACTGCACATAAGCGCGATTTGTTCGAATGGGACGACGAGATGGTTCCTTTCTATCTCGGAACTAAATCGGATCGAAATCTGTATGCTAATAAAGTCGTAGTAGATTCCTGGAACAACATTAAAAAATACAGGAAAGTTATTGGTGCATTTTTTATCTTCGACGAACAGAGAGTCGTTGGTCGAGGAGCCTGGGTCAAAGCGTTCCTCGATATAGCGAGAAAAAATCAATGGATTCTTCTCTCTGCTACACCTGGTGATACTTGGTCTGACTACATTCCGGTATTTGTTGCAAATGGTTTCTATAAAAATCGTACCGAATTCCTTAATCAGCATGCTATATGGGACCGATACTCGAAATATCCTAAAGTAAAATCTTATTATGATACTGGGCGGTTATTACGTTATCGTAAACAGTTGTTGGTGGATATCCGTGTCGAAAAACCTGCTGAGTCGCATCACGAGTTTATTAATGTCAATTATGATAAAACTCAGTATCTCCGAATGACGAAAGATCGATGGAACATCTGGGAAGATAGACCTATTGAAAATGCATCTGAATATTGTTTAGCTTTGCGTCGAATCGTAAACACATCTGATTCGAGACAAATTGCTGTTTTGGAATTGTTCGAGCAGCATCCTAAACTTATAATATTCTATAACTTCGATTACGAGTTGGAGTTACTTAAATGTATTTTCGGTAATCACTACAATGGTGTAACTGTTCGTGAGTGGAACGGTCATAAGCACGAACCTATTCCTGATACCGGTTCATGGGTTTATCTTGTACAGTATACGGCGGGGTGTGAAGGTTGGAATTGTATTGAGACAGATACGATGGTGTTTTACTCACTCAATTATTCCTATCGAATTATGAAACAGGCGTCCGGACGTACTAACCGACTTAACACCCCTTTTAAAGATCTTTACTATTACTATTTGTCAAGTCAATCAGGAATCGATTTGGCAATTCGTAGAGCGTTAAAAATGAAGAAAGATTTTAATGCTAACAAATATGCAGGAGGTCAATTCAATGGCTAGTGTTAAAAAATCCAGGACTAAACTTACCACTCGATGGATAGAAAACGAATTTTTCTCTGATGACAGAACTCGTATATTCTATTGTGAAAATTGTGAGAAGTCAATGGTAACACACTGGATAAAAGATTTTAAATTTTGTCCCTATTGTGGGGCTAGAGCAACGGAGGTAGTATACGAATGATCTATTTTTGGTTAGGTGCATCGTTGGCATTTAATGTAGCACAATTTATCATATTCTTGTTGGTTTGTGCTGGGATTAAATCTAATAAGAAGAATAATGAGTAAACGGAGGAACTGAATGGGCAGAGTTGAAGATAACAGAAAGATACTTGAAGTATGGAGAGATGTTGGTTCTAAAAGTAAAAACTTTGATGAGATGAATGCCAGATTGTTAGCCCAGCAGAATGCTATACTTGCTGATATAAGCCGTTCGTTGGCTGTTATTGCTGATAATTCATATTTGAACAATCGAGATTTTGATAAAGTTTTTGATAATGTTAAAAGGAGTGGTTCGGAAGAAGAAATATATGATAATATAAGAAGAATTAATAATATTATAAGGAGCGGAAGTAACGAAAGGAGCGGTTCGGACGATGGAGAAGAAAAAGGATTGTGACACATGTGCTAATCTGAAGAAAGTTGATGATGGTAGGACTGAAATTTGTGATATTGGAAGCCTGCATTTCATCAGATCAGACTCTTTGAAGGACAAAGATTGTCTGCAATGGAAGAGCAAAAAGGAGGCAAAAAAGAGCAAAAATAGGTAAAATTTTGTGGCCATTTTCATTTTTAAAAGTGGGCAGAAAGTGGCCAATTTGCATATTTTTTGAAAATTTTTAGAAAATTTTGTGACGAAAAGTGCAAATTGGCCAAAAAAAGTGGCCAATTGGCCATTTTTAAAACCAAAAGTGGCCACGAAAAATGCGTCAACCACGCGGGTTTTAGGCCTTTTTGGCCAAATGGCCACTTTTTTTTGTATATTAATTAATTTTTTAATTTTTTTATATATAATATATAGGAAAAAACTTGGCCAATTGGCCACTAAATAAATTTGGAGGATTTTTTACAATGAGCAAATTGGAAAGATTGAGTTCAATGGTAACTGGTTTACCTGTGACAGTAGAGATCGACGGCAAGATAAAATCTTACATGTGTCAAGAGGATGGTAAAGGAACAAAGTACATACAACCTAACAAGAAGTATATCAGAGAAGAAGATTGTCCGATGGGTGAAATAATCGAAATCTAAATTCCAGAAAGAGGTTTATATGAAAAATGATTTCAATGGTAAGATAACTGTAGCTGAGCAAGCAGAATATTTATCGAAGCATGGTCGCTTCATAACTAGAATTCCTGAATATAAAAGTATGCATTTTACAAAATACTATGTGTTCAATGGTAACAGATATGCGGTGACATATTTTGATGAAGAGACGTCTGTTCAAATTCAGAAGATGAAAGTTGACGATGTTATGTTAATTTCTGAAAGTGTTAAACTCAAGTTCGGAGGATTCTGACAATGGGTAAAAATTATAGATGTCTGAATAATGAGTCACATGATTGTTTGATGGCTTTGAGAGCAGCATATGACAGAGGATATGAACAAGCTAAAGCAGATTACAAAAGACGCGATGGTTACTGGACTTTAAAACTAGTTGCTAGTGGTGGTGAGTATGAGTGTTCTGAATGTAAGAAACACTCGATGGCTCCCGGTTACTTTTGTCAGATATGCGGAAGCAAGATGGAACGCGAAGTTCAAATAGAGCAAACTAATCGAAAGGTAAGAATATGAAGAAGACTTATTGTGATAGATGTGGAGAAGAGTGTAGCAGTAATCAAACTATTCAACGTTATACTTTGTTTGATGTAAATCATTCAGTAGATTTTTGTGATAGATGTTATAATAATCTAGTGCGATGGTTTACTAAGAGAACACCACTTAAAGAAGACACTGAAAATTAGCTTCGCGAAAAAAACATGCCCTTTTATGAAGAGAGAAGGATAAATCGCGGTCAGCGTTTATTATTTTTATTTTGACGCTATAGTAAAAATTTTAAACGCTGGCTTCTCTTTTCTTTTTGTTTGAATGAGAGGTGAACGATGGGTAAACTCGAAAACAAATTTCAAGCTGACCTAGTTAAAGAGCTTAAACAAACATTCGATGGATGTATTGTAACTAAACTTGACTCAGGTCACATCCAGGGAATTCCTGACCTTTTAATTCTACACAAAAATAAGTGGGCAACGCTTGAATGCAAGAAAGACGCGAAGGCTAGTAAAAGACCAAATCAATCCTATTATGTGGAGAAGATGAATGAGATGTCTTTTTCTAGATTTGTCTCTCCAGAAAACAAGGAGGAAATAATGCATGAGCTTAAAGTTCACTTTCGATGATCATCCTGAACTTAGAGGAAAACATGCTTTGTTCAGTCCGAGTCAAAGTTCATGGCTCAGATATGATGATGACAAAATTATTGACCGTGTAAGAAATCAATACAGAACACAACTCGGAACAGAGATGCACGAGTATGCTGCTACTGAAATTGATTTACGTCACAAAAAAGAAGGCAATGGTATTAGAGTTGTTGTGAAAGAAGTTGAGTCCTATATCTATAATAAATATAAGATGTTGACAGACGATGGTTCAGTTCCTGAATATGCGAAGAAACTTATTTCACATTTGAATACAATTCCAAGAGAAGTATTTGATGCTTTGAAATGTTACATCAACGATGGTACTGGTTTTAAAATGACAACAGAGCAAGCGTTAGTTTATAATGACAAACTCTATGGTCATGCTGATACTATTTGTTTCAGAGATAACTTTCTTAGGATTCACGATCTTAAGACAGGAGACAATCCTGCTCACATGGAACAACTCGAAACTTATGCTGCTCTTTTTGTTTTGAACTATGGTCCTAAATTTAATTTTAAATTAAAAGACATTCATATTGAATTACGATTGTATCAATGGGATGCGATAACTGTTCACACTCCAACTGTGGAAGACATTGCTCCTATAATGGATAAGATAATATCAGTTACTAAATTAGCAGAAGATGTTGAGAAGGAGGATTAATCGATGGGTAATGTCGTTCTTGACGAATTGATGCATTACGGAATGCCTAGACGTTCAGGTAGATATCCTTGGGGTTCTGGCGAAAATCCTTATCAACATGAAGATGACTTCTTAAGTGATATTCATAAGAAGAGAGAAGAAGGTTTCACTTACACTGATAGCGATGGTAAGACTTATACTGGAGATCTTGCTATTGCTAAATCAATGGGTCTTACTTCAACTCAGTTTAGAACTCAGCTTTCATTGGCTAATAATGAGAAGCGAAGAAAAGAAGTTGAGGAAGCTAAGAAGCTCAGAGCTGAAGGTAAGAGTTTAAATGAAATAGCAGAATTGATGGGTTATAAGAATGATTCATCTATTCGTTCTCTTCTTAATGAAAGTTCTGAAGCAAGAATGAACGTCGCTCAGCAAACGGCAGAGTTCTTGAAGAAGCGTATTGCAGAAGACGGAATGATTGACGTTGGTACTGGTGTAGAAAGAGAACTCGGAATTTCAAGAGAGAAACTTAATGAAGCTCTTTATATTCTTGAAATGGAAGGTTATCCTGTCTATGGTGGGGGTATTCCACAGGTAACAAATCCTGGTAAACAGATTAATCAGAAAGTTATTTGTGCTCCTGGTACTGAACATAAAGAAATTTATAATTTCGATAAGATTCATTCTGCTTCTGAAAACTGGGTATCACACGACGATGGTGACACTTTCCAGCCTAGATTTGTTCCGCCTGAAAGTTTAGATTCTAAAAGATTAGCAATTCGTTATGCTGACGATGGTGGAATAGATAAAGACGGTGTTATTGAGATTCGTAGAGGTGTTAAAGATCTTGATCTCGGCGGTTCTCATTATGCACAAGTAAGAATAATGGTTGACGGAACTCATTACTTAAAGGGAATGGCTGTCTATTCTGATGATCTTCCCGATGGTGTTGATGTTCTGTTTAACACAAACAAAAACAGTGATACTCCTGTTCTTGGTCCTAAGAATAACACAATTCTTAAACCTATTAAAAGTGACCCACAGAATCCTTTTGGTGCTTTAATTAAGGAAGGTGTAAATGATCCTGAGTTCAATACAAAAGGTGGCGGTCAGAGCTATTATATAGGTGACGATGGTAAGAAACATCTTTCAGTTATTAATAAGACTCGAGAAGAAGGAGACTGGATGGAGTGGTCTGATAAACTTCCTTCACAGTTTCTTTCTAAACAGAGTATGGATTTAATTAACAGACAGTTAAACATTGCCAAAGATGACAAGCAAGCTGAATATGAAGAAATTTGTAATTTGACAAATCCTACAGTAAAGAAGATGCGTCTTAAGTCATTTGCTGATGATTGTGATGCTTCTGCTGTACATTTGAAAGCTGCCGCTCTTCCAAGGCAAAAGTATCAGGTAATTCTTCCTTTAACTTCCGTGAAGGATGACGAGATTTATGCACCTAATTACAAAAACGGTGAAAAGGTTGCTTTGATTCGTTATCCCCATGGTGGAACATTCGAAATCCCGATATTAACTGTCAATAATAAGATTGAAGAAGGTAAGAATGTTTTAGGAACTTCACCTAAAGATGCCGTTGGTATCAATAAGAAAGTTGCTGATAGATTATCAGGAGCTGACTTCGATGGTGATACAGCAATGGTAATCCCTTGTAACAGTTCTAAGAGTAGCGTACGAATCGTATCTACACCACCTTTAAAGGAATTAGAGGGATTTGATCCTAAGATGCAGTATGGCGGCAAACCTGAAGGGTCATTTAAAAAGATGAAAAATACCCAAACAGAAATGGGTAAGGTTTCAAATTTGATTACCGATATGACTTTAAAAGGTGCTACTGATGCTGAATTAGCAAGAGCTGTAAGACATTCAATGGTAGTTATCGACGCCGAAAAGCACAATCTCGATTACAAACAATCAGAGAAAGACAATGGTATTGCCGAACTTAAAAAGAAATATCAGGGAAGAGTTGAAGATGGCAAGTATCGCGAAGGTGCTTCTACTTTGATTTCTCGTGCTAAAGGCGAAGTTGAAGTTCTTAAGACAAAGGGTAGTCCTAAGATTGATCCTGAAACTGGTAAACAATCTTATAAGAGAGTTGTTGAGGAATACGTTGGTAAAGACGGTAAAACTCATGTTAGAACTCAAAAGAGCACTCAGATGGCTGAGGTTGACGATGCTTTCAAGTTATCTTCTGGTACACCACAAGAAGAAGCTTATGCTGAATATGCTAACTATATGAAGTCATTGGCTAATCAAGCAAGAAAGACGATGGTTGAAACTAAAGATATACGATACTCACCGGCAGCTAAAGCTACTTATGAAAAAGAAGTTGCATCATTGGATGCTAAGTTAAACATATCATTACTTAATGCTCCTAAAGAAAGAAGAGCACAAGCAATGGCTAACTCTATTGTAGCTAAGAAGAGAAAAGACAATCCTGATATGACTAACGCTGATCTAAAGAAAGTTAGACAGCAAGCGTTGGTGTCGGCTAGAACTAAAGTAGGTGCACGTAGAGAAGCTATTCCTATATCTGTTAAAGAGTGGGAAGCTATACAGGCTGGTGCTATATCAGCTAACAAGCTTGCACAAATCATACAGTATATGAATCAGGATCAGCTTCTTGAGTACACTACCCCCTATAGTAATAAAGAAATATCCCCTTCAAAACAAGCTAGGATACATTCTTTAGCTGCCTCTGGTTATAATCCGTCAGAGATAGCAGAAGCTGTAGGAGTATCTTCTACTACAGTCAATAGATATTTAGATTAAGCAGAAAGGAGAGACTGGTATGCCACAAGTAGAGTACAGGTTGACTACGTTTGACAACCCGTATGATCCTTTTACACAGTTTGATAGCTGGTTCCTATATGATGTCGAAAAAGGGTACAATACCTGTGCTTTTTTAGACCGTGTCATAAATGAAACCCCCTCTAGTCAGGACCCCTCTGATTCTGCTATATCAGAAGCTATTGATAAGATTGTAAAGAATGATATATTTAATATGTACAAAAAGGTTAGCCGTACATTAGAATAATTTGTACCCCCGTTCTAATTATTAAATAGGGGTACGTGATATCCTCCCTCTAAAAATAAATACTAGGCCCCTAATTGATTTTAAAACCGTCTGTCTAAAATCTTTTAGCGGGCACTAGTAATTTATTTTTAGATAAAAAAGTATGCCCTATTTTACAAGCATTTTTTAGGCATTAAAAATAAGAGCACACTCATAAGAAATTGTACAAGAAAAATTATTTACAAATTCGCAGCAACTCTGGAGACCTGCAACTATATTAATACCCCTGCTTATATTTGAAATACTAAAACACCCCTTAAAATATCGGTTCACTATTTAGACACTACTAAATAATAACTAAATTAAAAATAAAATTCTATTTAAACAAATAAATTATTTAAATTTAAATGTTTTACAAATAATTTTGTTTTCAATTACATTTTATTTACTTTTTTATTAAATTGTTTATTATTTTTATATTTATTACTGTTAATTGTATTCTATTTGACACTACCCTACTGTAGTGTGTATTTAGCCCCCTCTAAAAATTAAAAGCCCTGTTTAAATAAAAATTTTAAATCTAAAAACAAAATTTAATTTTAAAAACTTTTTTATTTTGTTTTTGTTTTAACTCTAATAATTTAAAAGTTTTTTGTTTCTCATTCAAATAATTTTTGTGTGTTTACTTTTAAATTTAAAAATTTAATTTGTAAATATTTTTAAAAATAAATGTTTTACAAAAAATAAATTTTTATTTTAGATTTTTAGTTTTAAAATTTTTATTCAAGCAACAGTAAACAAAAAATTTTGACATAGGGGAGGGGTCCCCATAAAAAACACCCCCTACCTCATCGCGGCGGTCTTTAAAAATTCCCCGGGGGTAAAATTGATGGTAAGTTCCATGGTCAAAGTGGGTATAAACTATACTTAAAGTGGCCTTGACAAAAAGAAAAATATAGGAAAAATGGTATGCAACAAATAATTTTAGATGTAATACCACATAAGGTTTCTCCGTATTGTTATGTTCTTCAAGATTCTAGTGGAGATACAATAGAAATAAATTTAGTTTATGGTGATGAGGTGTATTCACTAGATGGAACCGAGAACATTTCTTTAGAAATCAGACGACCGGATAATCAAATTTTGGTAAAATCATTAAATTCTTTTACTGGAACAAAAATAACGTTCACTACAACAGCTGACATGACTCCAATTATTGGATTTAATGTTTGCAACATTACGATTGCAAAGACAAACATGGAGATAAGCACTTTAAACTTTATTATGGCAGTGGAGTATGAGTTCTGATGGAAAATATAGTACTTGATATTATACCAGGAGCTGCATGGCCGGTCTGTCATGCCTCTCAATGTGATGTTGGTAGGGTTATACAAATAAATTTAAAAGAAATATCGGAATTTTATACATTCACTGATGAAAGAATAATTTTCGAAATGAAAAAACCGAGTGGCGATATTGTTACTGCTGATGTTGTTCGTAGTCTTGGAGGCAATACACTTTATTTGACCACAACAGCACAAATGTGTGCTTGTCCAGGATCTAATGTTTGTGAAATTAGTTTGAAAAAGAAAAAATATAGAATAGGTTCAATAAATTTTATTTTAGAAGTTGAAGAAGATCCTGATAATAATGTAGAATCTACATCAGAAATTGGTGATCTCGATTACAGAATATTGGATGCAATAAAAATATGGAAAACATAAAATTAAATCTTATACCAGGATTAAATAATCCAGTATGTCATGTATCACAGTATGATATTGGAAGAATTATTAGATTAAATTTATTTGAAGGTGACTCTGTATATACTTTATCCGGTAATGAAACAATACGATTAAATGTTAGAAAACCAGACAATACAATTTTAGAAGAGCAACTTGCAAACACATCTTCTACGTATGTTACTTTTGATACATCAGAACAGATGTGTCCACTTCCAGGAGATAATATTTGTGAATTGTCTATAGAGTCGAATGGAACAATAATTCATTCTATAAATTTTTTGATGAAAGTCGAAAAGTCGCCACTTTATAAAGGAATAGAAGTTAATTCATCAGTAGAGGATCTAGATGAACAGATAAAAGAGACCATAAGCACAATGACTTTTGACTTCGGGCTGCACTCTAAATTTATAGATATAAAAACTTACATGTATTCTTATGTTCAATGAGGTTAATATAATATGGGTAGTTATAATAAATATGAATGGCCCGGAAATACTCTAACACTTTCTAATTATAAAGCGTGGCTAGATAGTTTAGGATGCTCATTAATAACAACAAGAATAGAAGACAACATTTTGTATATTCATGTTGATGATGCCGCAATTATATATTTTGCTTTAAATAGTAGTGCTGGCACTAGATATAATATGGGATATCAGTTACAAGGTGTTACAACGTCTACTTCTGTAGCTAATGATTACGCTGGTAATGTATCGGTTGTTTGTTTTTCTGATGACGTGTTCTATTTACAACATAGAAATAATTATAGTAACGACAGAAAATCTTTATTTGTTTACGAGAAATTAAATAATAAAAGATATTTTATGGGTATTGGCGGATATATAGATGGAGATACAAATTCCTGGTATAATATTCAGAGTAAGTCATTTACTTGTCTTGAAACCGGCGTTGAATATACACATGAATCCAGACTCAGATACACACAAAAATTAAACTATATAGATTATACATATGATCATTTAGTATTATCTGGTGGGGACATAACAAATATTGAAGATACTAATTTTGCTTCATGTTCAACCGTTGATTTAAATAGAGTAGTTTCCTTTAATGATCAGAATTTTTATACAGTAGGAACTAATATATTATTTCCTATAGATTAAATTTAAAAGAGGTAGCAAATTTTATGGCTTGGTTTGATGCTGGTCTAGGTAGCAGCGGTGGAGGCGGAGGAAGTGGTGGACACACTATTCTTAATAATAGTGGCATAAGTCTTACACAAAGAACACAAATGCAATTTATCGGTGCAAACTCCATTGATGATAGCACCAACAATAAAACTGTTGTACGAATATTGAGGTCAATGACCAAAGCTGAGTTTGATTTGCTCACAGAAGCAGAAAAACAGGGTATTATCAATGTAACAGGTGCAACTAGTGATGAAATGACATTATACATTGACGGAAAGAAATATACAACAGTTGAAGAAACTGAATGTTCAGTAACATTAGGCTCAACAATGCCGAGTAGTATGGGTTTACCTACCATAAAACGGAGTGGAAGTGTTGTTATTTTAGATTTTGGTATAAAGATTCCGTCAGGAACATACTCAAGTAGTGCCGTTCTTTGGAATGTTGAACCAAAACCAAAACACACAGCTTATTGTGTAGTACGATATGGTTCCAGTCCTGTCAATATTGTTGTCAAAACTAATGGAACAGTCACATTCAATACTCAACAAAGCGGTAATCAATGGGCAATCGGTCAGGTTGTTTATCTTGCGTAAAATAGTTATTGAGCACACACTTATTGAAACTTACCCTAATGAATAATAAATATAGAGGGAGAAAAATCAAAATGGAATTAATAAGAGGTACAACGCCTACTATTGAAATGATAGTAAAAAATGACGATATCGATTTACATAACATTACCCAGGTTTGGATTTACATCTCCCAGCAGAAGAAAGTTAAAGTTGATAAGCTTTATGACGATGTAGAATTTGATTATGAGAATCGAATAATGCGTGTTAAACTAACACAGGCAGATACTCTGGATTTAAAAGCTGGCGAGGCATTGATTCAGGTAAGAGCTCTTCTTGCAGATGGAACAGCATTAGCAACACTTGCTAGTGATGTATCAATTGCTGAAGTTTACAAAGAAGGAGAAATTACTGAGGACACGGAGGGAACGTAATATGCCGAACGAACCCGATATTGTTCAGAAATTGTCAGCTGACTTTAGAGTTGTAAATGATATATCTGTCGATTTTGTCGCGGTTCCGGAGTCTATAGAATTAAAAGCCAACCGTAATGAACCTATAAAAGTCAACTTAAATTCTGATAAACCTGTTGATGCTAATTTCAGTTCCGCCACTGAACCTCTTGAAGTTGATTTTGGAACTGTGTATGTTATTAGTGGAGACTGTAAAGTACTATATGCAAGTACAGCTACATGGAATAGTAAACCGCAGTTGATATCAGCAAAAGGGTATATTTATATTTATTCAGACTATAGACAAACTTTGCAGGGTGATAATGTTGCATCAATGAAAGTTGGTGACGGAACTTCATATCTTATAGATATGCCGTTCACGGACGACCTTTTATATGCTCATGTAGCAGATAATATCAGACACATAACATCTGAGGAAAGAACTTTCTGGAATAACAAAGTCAGATGCTATATAGATCCTCTAAACGAACAGCATTTAATATTCACGACGAACTAAAGGAGAAATCAAAATGGCCTCAATTACTTGGACACAACTACCAACTATGTATGAGATCACTTTGCCTAGTGGTAATGCATATTATTTAAAAGATAACGAAGTAAGACAGTGGGTTGGCGACGGAACAACTTCTGGTGCAGAGAAGAGAATTACAACTCTTGAAACTGAAGTAGCCAAACTTTCTAATGCTACTCACTGGCTTGGTATAACCACTACAGCATTGTCTGACGGTTCTACGACTAATCCAATTACTATTAACGGTGAAAGTGTAACAGCAGTTAACGGTGATATTGTTCAGGACAGTAACGGTCAGGAATATATTTTCAACGGTATTGCTTGGCAGGCTCTAGGTTCAAGTGTTGGAACTCTCAAGGCTTTTGCATATGTTGATACTGGCGAAGTAACTATAACGCCTGCTGGAAGTAACGCAGCAAGTTCTGTTTCTGGTACATGCTCCGTAACTCCGAGTGGTTCTGTATCAGGTACGGCTGTTACATTATCCACAACAAGTGTTGGAAGTGTAACAAATGCAGGCAGCATGCCTACTTTCACAGTAGCTAATGAAATTTTAACAATTACTGCAGGTGCAACACCTACTGTATCATCTGTTACAGTAGCGGATGGTGTTGATACAGTAACAGATCCCACATTTACTGGTTCTGCAAGCTCTGGTACTATTAGTGGTACTGCCGCAGCTCAGACTTTTACTGGTACGGAGGCGACACATACTGTAACACCTGCTACATAATGAGGTGATAATATGGCAGATGTTTCGCAGATTGTCTTAAAAGATGCAAATGGAAATGTCATAGGTACTTATGATGTAAAAGACGCAAGCGTACCGCACGATAGCAAAGCGGCTGCCAGCGGCGGCGCTACTCTGTTTCTTGTTACAACGGGTGAAAAGGCGACTTGGAATGCAAAGTCTAATTTGACATTAGGCACAACATCAACAACTGCATTAAAGGGTGACACAAAGTATGCCGGTTCTTCAAGTGCTGGTGGTTCTGCAACATCTGCTGTTAAACTCGATACAGCAACAGCAGGCAGTGCTACACAACCTTGCTATTTTACTAGCGGTAAACCAAGTGCATGTACCTATTCATTATCAAAGTCTGTTCCAAGTAACGCTGTATTTACAGACACTAATAATGCTGTTGCTCAAACTGCAACATCAACAAATGCCAATTATGAGGTTTTATTTAGTGTAACTGCTGACAACACAACAAGAACAGAAGGCGCAAGAAAAAGTAGCAATTTAAAATTTAATCCATCTACTGGAAATTTAACAACTACACTTATAAATAGTGCCAGTTGGGCAAAGCGTATAAGTTTAGGGCCATTAAATGCTAACGCATCATATGTATATACTATTGCGTCAGATAGTCCGATATATTCCAGTTCTGGAGTATATTTATTGTCATTTGCAAGCGGTTATGGCGTCGGTGGTCTATACTTACTTCGAATTAATTCTCAAGGTAGTGGTGGTATGGTTATTGCTACGATCGTTGCTTCTAGTTACATCACGGTTCAAACTAATAGTTGGAATAGTTTTAAAGTAACAACAGGGCAAGCCTCTTTTGTACCAAATTTAATACAAATAGCATAAAGGAAAATAAAAATGTTTACAGTAATTGAATTACAGACAACAAACGGAATTACGGCAGTTCTAACTGAGGTGTTTCAGAACAGAGAACAAGCAGAGCAGAAATTTCACACCGTACTGTCTTATGCCGCAGTAAGTAGTGTTGATATTCACGCAGTATCTATATTAAGTCCAGACAGTTCAGTTCTAAAAAATGATGTGTATTACCACAATCAAACACCTATAGAGGAGTAACACAGAACTATCTGGAGGCTGTGAAAATATGACAGACAAGTGTTATCAGACTAAATCGTGTTTAGATTGTCCTAACTATGACAAGGAAAACCACTATTGCCCGAGATTTTGTGAAGTCATAAGAAACGCTTTGAAAGAAATCGAAGAAAATAAAAGCGATAAGGAGTAATAAAAATGGAAACAGTAATACAGTTCACTCCTGGACAAGTAGTAGCTTTTGCAGCAGCAATGATTACTATATCATCAGCTATAGCGATTATTATTAATCTCATTTCTAAACTTCGTGAACCCGATAAGTTAAGAGATGAAAAAATAAAACTACTTGAGAACAGAATATCTGAACTTGAAAAAGCAAATAGAGATAAGGATGATAAGTTTGATGGAATTGAAGAAGGTAACAAGATAATTCAGACAGCTCTTTTGGCTCTCTTGAAGCATTCGCTAAATGGAAACGATACGGATGCTCTCAAGAAAGCTGAAGAGGATCTCGAAAAATATTTGATCAATAAGTAAAGGAGATTTCAAAATGATTTTCAAGAACAGTAAAGTTTATGACATCCTTAAGTGGGTTGCCAGTGTTGGATTTCCTGCACTTACTGCTTTCTGGCTCGCTATAGGCCAAATTTGGAACGTCCCGTACACAAATCAGATTGGTGCAACTCTCGCAGCAATTACAGCATTTGCTTGTGCTTTACTCGGAATTAGTTCTATTAAGTATAAGCTCGCTGCAAATACTACAGAGGAGGGTAAATAATGGGTTGTTTATATTCTAGAGATCTTGTTAAGATCGCTGAAGCCGAAGTTGGTTATCAGGCAGAAGGCAAATGGAATAAGTATGCTTACGACCTCGATCAGGTAGATTTCTTTACTGGATGCGGAAAGAAGCAGTATTTGGACTATTGTTCAGTCTTCACTTCCTGGTGTGCATATCAGGCAATCAGAAACGAGAACGGTGAGTTTGATCCTGATGTTTGGGATGCACATTATTTTCTCTATCAGCCGGATTCTGATGATCGTGCAGCAGTTGTTAAATATGTTGTACAGTATTACAAAGATCATGACGCTTGGTATGAAAATTACAAAGATCTTTCTGTCGGTGATCAGGTTTGTTTCCAGAATGATAACGGATATTCTCACACTGGTTGGTGTGTAGATTGGAATGATTATGGTTTCTGGACAGTAGAAGGAAACACAAATGGCGGTAAGGTTGCTAAGAAGTATTATGAGTTTTCTAAGTATCCTATCGGTGGTTACGTAGCAGGTTTTGGTAGACCCAGATATGACGGAAAGGAATTCCCGACATCTGAGAAGACTGAAGAGCCTGTTAAGGAAGATCCTAAGCCTACACCGGAACCGGAGAAGCCGACATCTGATTTTATGGAATATACAGTAGATGTAAGCGAATGGCTTAATATTAGAACCGGTCCTGATTCTAATACTAAAAAAGTCGGTGAACTCTACGGTGGCGCTGTTGTTCGTGTTTACGAGAAAGATGGCGCTTGGGGACGTATCGGCGGTAACATGTGGATTTGCATGGATTACCTCGATTAAATAAAAAAGAAGGTATAAGCATATGAGATATCCTGATTATTTGGTTCATTACAACAAGAACCACGATAAAAGAACCGGACGTTTCACTTTCGGAGATGGAAACGGAGACAGTGTGTCACCAGATGATTACAGAACTCCTGAACTGGATAAGAAATATTCTGAGTTAGAGAAGACTGGAGTTTTTAATTTATATTATAATAAACCCTGGTTAAAACCAGAAGATAATGCTGAAGAAAAATGGGGTAAAGATGTTGTAAAAGCAGTCGATACTGGAATAAAAGCGTTTGGTGCTGAAAAAATGTGGGGTTCAGAAGACATCGACAAGAATGCGCTTAGATCTTGGTTTTTATTAGAAGATCAGGCATTAGGTTTTCCTGAAATAGCATATTTACTTGTAAAAGGATGGTCTGGAGATAAAGTATTTAATGCTCTAAAAGATACTGATAAAATGTGGGAGAAAGATAATGCATTTCGTAATGCATATACTGGATATCCAGATAATAAAAATTGGTATAAATTGTCAGGTGAAGCAGCTAATAAAGAACCATATAAAGATATCTATACATTGATGGAAGTATCACGCAATATTACAGACGAAAATGATACAATTGATACATACATTGCTGAATGTGAAAAATTATTAAAAGAAATGGAACACTCAGATATGGACTACTCTAGTATGGATTATTCAGAGTATTTGATGCACTTCAATAAGAACCACGATAAAAGAACTGGCCGTTTCACTTTCGGTGATGGAAATGGAGACGGTGTAAAGTCTGATTCAGAAAATTCAATATATGGTGATCCATCTGCATATAGAACAAAAGAAGCGGATGAAATATATAAAAAATACGGTTCTGATATTTCTTATGTTAGTAATTTACGTAAAGAAGCACTTGCTGATCCTAAAAAAGAATATACAGATTCTGAAAAGAAAATGTTGGATTTTGGTATCAAAGTTATGGATGAGGTCGGTATAGATTATGGACCAGATTACACAGATTCAGGACGGTGGAATTATTATGAATTTCTAACTGATTGGTATTATGGTCCACTTTCACAAATATCAGCTCTTGCTTATAAAGGTTATGACAAAGATAAAATACTAGATATTATTGACGCTTCTAAAAAAATATTTAGACAAAATATGGACTTTATAGAAGATGCAGAAGAAAAAGTAGCTGAAAAAAATAATAGATTTATTCCTTTTAAAGATGTTAATAATATATATGAGTTAAAACCTTATAAAAATGATTCTAGTGATTTAGCGTTGATTTATACTTATATTGACGAAAAAGTTGTAAACAATTATATCAATAAATGTGCAGAACTAGCAAAAGAAATGGAGCATACAGATATGGACTACTCTAGTATGGATTATTCAGAGTATTTGATGCACTTCAATAAGAACCACGATAAGAAATCTGGTAGATTTTCTTTTGGTGATGGAGACGGAGATGGTGTAAGAGACGATCACTCAAACCAATCGAAAAGACAGTCTACATCAGATGGATCTAAAAAGACTATTGTGGTCACAAGTCCCAAAAATCCACGTAATCCTTTTAGCGGTAGCAAAAAGACAAAAATAGAAATAAGTGACGATGTCTATAAAGAAGTTATGAAATCTGATACTGTACATAGTATTAGACGTGGAACTGGCAACTTGATAAATAGTGGTTTATTTATTGCAGCAGGTGTTTTAACAGAAAACCCAGTTGTATTAGGTATTGGTGTAGGTTATTTAGTAGGATCAGCAGCTGATTATGTAAATTCTGGAACACACTTCGTAAACAAAATCGTAGATTCGGCATATAAGAACAAGCCTATCGAAGAACTTGATACATTAGTAAAAATGGACCCGTCATTTTTTAATAAAAAATATTACGATACCAAGTCAAAAGAAATTCGTGAATTAAGTATGAAAGACGCTCGTAAAGAAGTACTTGATCGTACTAAAAAATCTTAAATAAGAGGTAATTCAAAATGGCTTTATCAAACACCGCGGTTCCTAAATACTACGGTATGTTTAGAGATGCCGTAGTTCGAGGAGAGATACCGGTCAATAGACATATCTCGCAGGAGATGAATCGTATTGACGATCTTATCAGAAATCCTGGAATATGGTATGACGATTTAGCCGTTGAAGGATTTATCAGTTTTTGTAATAACGAACTAACCACTACTGACGGTAGCGATCTGGAACTTTTGGATACATTTAAGCTCTGGG
>Ga0326514_10000677_pt1 | contig 22716 bp, 43 predicted proteins | sample 3_2548_0518_D_FD_203653 | JGI IMG/M metagenome (GOLD analysis project Ga0326514, IMG submission 203653) | Bovine rumen microbial communities from UC Davis, California, United States - 3_2548_0518 | ecosystem: Host-associated > Mammals > Digestive system > Stomach > Rumen | place: USA... | reverse complement strand
AATCAACCATACTTTGCATTGCGTCTTGAACTGCGTCAGTATTTGCATTAATACCTACTGCAATTCCTTTTGGTATCCATTGTCCTACTTCATCTTCCATAAGTCTTGAAGGACTTCCAATTTTGAATACTTTCTTAATGAACTTTGTGACATTTCCAACAAAACTTTTTATTTTGTCTTTTATCCAAGAAACACCATTTGTTATTCCATTTCCTATTCCTTTAACAATATTCATACCTACGTCTTTTATTTTATTAGGCATATCTTTAAAGAAACCTACTATTCCGTCTATAAATGACTTTATTTTGGTTTTAACAGTCTTAACTGTTGATACAATTCCATTTATTATTATCTTAACTAAAGTAATATATAGTTTAATTCTATTAACAACATTTTTTACTATGTTTACTATAAAGTTAAGTGCTTGGTTTACCATATTTCTAAACCACTCACACTTATTGTATAGAAGTACCAATATTGCAATAAACGCCACAATTCCTGCTATTATCCAAAATATTGGACTTGCTAGGAAAGTTAGGTTTAATGCACCAACTGCAACTTTTAAATATCCAACTAAAGTTATGATCGTACCTATATATGTCACTATTGGTCCTAATACCATTGATAAACCTAGTATTACTGTTATTGCAGTTTTTACTCCTGGACTTAAGTTATTAAACCAATTAACTAAACCTGTCAATTTATCTATTATATTTGTAAGTATTGGTAGTAGGTTTTCAGTAAGACTTCCTAATAATTCATTAAAGTTATCTTTTAAAGTGCTAATCTTACCTGCAGTAGTTTGAGCACCTTTTTCCATACCTTGATAGAAAAGCCCACCTTCACTTGTTGCGTGTTGAAATGCTTGACTTACCATTTCTGCACTTATAGCACCTTTACTCATTTCTTCTTTTAATTGTGATACACTCTTACCTGTCATCTTGGATATTTCATTTAATGGGTTGAAACCTGCATTAATCATTTGAAGTAAGTCTTGCCCTGTTAGTTTACCTGCACTTTGTACTTGAGAAAATGCTAGTGTTAAACTATCCATTTTTTGACTATCTCCCATTGCAATATCTCCTATTGCTTGTAGGCTTTTCTTTGCTTCATCTACACTCATACCAAAACCTAACATTGTTTGAGTTGCACTAATTAAACCAGAAGTTTCATAAGGTGTAGTACTTGCCATTTCTTTTAAGTCATTTAATAACTCATCTGCTTTTTCTTTACTTCCACCTAATAGAGTTGTTAGGTTTGTACTATACGTTTCTAATTGTTTGTTGTAGTTTATCCCCTGTGCCGCTAACATTGCCATAGGTGCAGATACTGCAGTCATAGCCGCACCAACTTTAGTCATCTTCTTACCAACGTTTTGAAAAGAATTTCCCAAGTTTTTTGCTTTATCAGTTGCTTTATCTAAATTAGAAGTATCTCCTAGGAAGTGAAAAGTTACATTTCCACCATTTGCCATATTTTCACCTTCTTTCATAAAAATAAGAGTTAAAGGGTTAATTAACCCCCTAACCCTTTAAGGTTTTATTATTATTCAGCAGTTGCAGTTCCAATTAAAGTCATTTCGAAACCGAATTCACTTTCATCTTCTGCACTTCCACCAATATCACTTAATGAAATTACAACATTTGCAGTATATGTTGTATAAGTTAATACGTCATTAGCAACACTTGATAATAAATCAAATTTAATTTGTTGATTATTAAATTGTGCTATTTCTCCGTTTGCTAGTAATGTATGCACTTTACCTAAAAGTGCTATATCTCCTGCATTGTTTACGTCTAGTTTAAGTGTTCCACTTAATACTACTGAAGCACCAGTAAGTATCTTTCTTTGTAATACGTCACAAAATACATACCAGTCTTTTTCTTCGAAATCAGTTTCAATACTAATTTCACTTGTAGTACAAATAGGTGTATAAGTAGGGTTTGCACTTGTACCAGTGTTGATTTTTAAGTTCTTTACTAGTTCTCTATTTGTTATATAAAACTCTGCCACTGTCTCATCTCCTTAATTTATTTTATTTATAATACATTGCATTGTTGCATTGTATCCTATCCTACGAATATCTAAATATTCTATAGGTTGAAAATTACTAAATTGTTTTATCAAGACTTGCCACTTTTCAGTGCCATTTCCGTTTTTTACTTCTATAATATTGTTTGTTCCAATTAAGTATCCAAGTTTTAAACTCATATTCTTTTCTTCTCTTATACTTTCTCCATATACATTTATTGAATAATAATTGTATAAAGGTGTTGTATCAGGATCATAGAATACAACTTTACTTCCTGTTTGTTCTTGAACTACTATGACTTTACTATCATTGTCACTTGTTTGATATTCGGCTTTAATCTTCCAAGTATTATCGTTAATGGTATTTGATAGAAAATCTATAAGAATTAGTTGTTTTCTTTCAATATCGTCTAAATTCATTTCAAACCTTTCTTATTAATTGCTTCAGTTATTAACCTAGTAGAATTTTCAGTAAAGTATCTACCATACCAAGCACTATGTGTCCCACTTGTAGTCCAATGAGTAGTGCTATCGTTCATATTCCATACATATACAGCATAATCAACGTCATTTCCTATACTAATATCTCTATCAGTATGAACTTTAACACCATAAGCACTATTTCCTGCTCGTAGTGTTCCTGCACCTTTGTTTCTACTTAATGGTGTATAGTTGATACTTCCTTTTAATGTTTCACTTGCTACCTCATACAAGATTTCTCTAGGTGCTATTTCTAACTTTCTTAAGGTATTTTTATCTAAATCAACTTTTACAGATACATTCATTTAACCACTATCACTTTATTTTCAATTCTATTAAATATCCAATTATCTTCAACTTTTAACACAGTATGTTTTGTAGTATCTATACCTTCGTTTGCAAACTTTCCTATAAATACTATTTGGTCTCCTTCATCAATATCGACATTACGGTTGACTATATAATATCCTGTTGCTTCAGGTATTGTATAAGTTCCGTAAGTAATAGAATTGTCAATATTGTAAGGTACTACATTAATTGTTGTTATACTTGCATCTTCATCATCAAAATAATCACTATTAGAATAATTGTTTCTATTATTCTTATATAATTGTGCTTTTTGTGAATTAACTAATATCATCTAATCTCCAAAAGGTATATTAAGTGACATATTACTATTGATAGGATTACCACGATATAGGTATCCTGCATTTCCTAATATTCTTAACGCAAGTGTAGAATAATCACTTTTAATTTTTGATTTCATATTTCCTGCGTCTAAATTATCAGTATCTACAAAAGGTATATCGTGGTCTATCATAAATCTTAATTGTTCCATAGAAGCATTTTTAATTGGTGTTGGTACTGTTTCACTAGTCCAACTTGTATCTTGATATTTTTTACCAACTTGTGAGAATATCATCTCACTACTTGCCATTACATACCATTCAGGTATTTCAAAATCGGCGTAGTCTGTGTACTTTTCAGTAAATTCTTCTAAAGTATAAAACTCCATATTCTCACTCTCCTATCTATTTTTTAATTATGCAACGATTTCAATTACTGCTTCAGGTCTTACAACTGCAGCACCAAATAAAATTGTTCCTTCTACTACATAATCTCCAGGGAAACCAGGATAGTCTCCAGGGAATTCATTGAATTGAGAGAAGTATGCGTCTCCTACTGTTCCTACTTCACTTGCAAAGTATCCTACTTCACTGTTCTTTAATACATTTGAGTTAATTGGGAATATATCAATTCCATAAGCACGTGCTATATCTCCACGATCTACTCCTTCAACTCCTGCCATTGTTTCATAATGTAATAATGAAGTAATGTTAGATACTAGGTTAGCGTATTCAGTTGCTTTTAGTCCTAGTTTGTATCCGTCATATACATTGTTGTTGAATAATGTTGCTTTCATTGTATTTAATGCTTCAATATAGTCTTGGCTAGTTGCCATAGTAGTTGCATTCCAAGTAAATGTTTGTGGTGTTGTTTGTGCTTGAACTGCAGTATGCATTTTAGCAAAACCATACTCGTCAATTTCTTTAGCATTATCTGCGTCTTGTAATGCTATTTGTCCGTCAATAATATTTGCAATTCCTGCTTCAGTTACTAATGAAGGAACTCTAAATGAATAATTTAATCTTAATTCTGCTAAATCAACAGATACACTTTCATATTGTGCTAGGTTTGGTGCTATTGCAGTTGCAATTACTGGTGTATTAGCAGCAGTAGTAGCAGTTGCAGTTTGTTTAATAACTTCTAGTCTAGGTGCTCCTGCTTGTCTTATTTCTCCTAAATATGCACTATTTAAGAAATTCATAAATGATGAACGATATAATAAATTATCGTATGCTCTTTTTATTACGCTTTGTAAATCTAAATTAACTTGTGTGTAGTTCATCTATAATCATCTCCTTACTTTTTAATAAATAATGAACTTACTCTTGTATTCCTATTAACTTGAATAGGCTTTTCAATTTTTGCTCCTGTATTCATTTCACTTTCTTGTGGAACTACTACAGGTTTTGGTTTTTCTTCGTGAAAATATGTATCTTTAAATTTCTCTTTTATTCCTTTTATTGCTACTTCGTCATCTTTTTCGTCTGCGTACAATGTGTTTCTTAAAGTAGATATTTCTTTAAAGTTTTCACTCTTAAAACCTTCACGTGTCATAACATTTTCAAGTTTAAGTCTGCTATTATCTTCTGTTAGTCCTGTATTTCTTTTTTCTAGTTCATTATACTTTTCTTCTAATTCACTATATTTAGAACTACTTTCTTTCTCCCAGTCTTTTCTTGCAGTCTCAAGTCTTGTTGTCATTTCACTTTCACTTACCATACCATTTTGTAAGTCTTGGATAAGTTTTTGAACGTCAATATCATCATTCGTCAATGTAATATCTTTGTTCGTTAGATATTTTTCTATTTTCATATTTTCTCCTTCTTAAGAAGTGCTATAAAACTCGAGTGTAATTTGCCTTTTTATCGGTGTGCCTTACCACTAACCGCAGTCATTACATTAACTCTTTTTGTACTCGTATCTCATCGTTTAACTTTTTTATCTTTTTATTCGTTTCATCTATACTTGCTTCATCTCCAAGTTGTTTATAAATCTTTTTATCATTTAACAACCTAGACTTCTTTAACTCTAATGCTTGTTTCTTTTGTTTTGCATTATATTTTTCAGTCCACTCTACACCACTATAACTACTATCACTTTGTAATCTATCAGTCTCAAATAATACGTGTTTACAGTTAGGATGCTTTAGTCCACCTTCCATTGCTTCATCTAATGTTATTAGTCCTGGTGTACTTCCTGTTATTGATAAAGTCTTACCCTGGTATTGTTGACATAGTTCGCAACTATAAGGGTGTGGATACACATACACTAAATCAGTGTTGTTGTATCTTGCTCTTTTTATTGTTTCTTGCCAACCTTTATTGACTAGGTTTGTGTTATATACCATTGAAGTATAACTATCTATTCCATAGTATGATCCATTTGAATATCTAATTACCTTTTCAACTTTGTCAAATAGGCTTACTTTCTTGCTTAAGTATTCTGCTCTATCCAGGTATTCAACCTTATCAATAGTTTTCTTTGTCCTATCATAAAACCTGTTTATATACTTAATATATAAATCTTCTGCAGTTTTACTACTTGTTTTATCTAGTTTTAATTTATTTAGGACTGTTGTTAATAATGCTAGGTTTGGTTTAAAGATACTTCCATTATTGTTTAGATTAATAACTTCATATCTTTCTTCTATACCTTTGTATCCTTTGCTTTCCAGGTTGTTAATGTCTTTTTTATACTTATCAGTTAATTCTTTGAATTTATCTTTGAAATTAGGTAGATTACTTAATAATGATATGAATACTAAAAACTTAACTGCGTCCATATATGCACTTGTTTTCTTTTTATGTTTATTTACTTCTTCATCTACATATACGTTTGCTTCTTCGTATTCGTTATTCATTAAATCTCTCCGTAATCAACTTCTATTTTTTCATTTTTATATTCTTCTAATAGTTCACTTAATTCGTTGTCGTCTATTTCTTCATCTATTAGTTTATTAAGAATAGGTTGTATTATCTTTACTCTAGTTGAATAAGGAACTGCAGTAGTTCTTTGTACTGCACTTAATACTTTAAGTTTCTTCATATCATCGAATCTTTCATTACTTCCATAATTCCAACTAAACTCTGTAGGAAGTAGATTTTCATCTATTCCTGTTGATATTTGTAATTTAATGATATTCTCTATTAAGTTATCAATTTGACTTTCTATTTGTGTCTTTATTGCTTCAATAGTCATTTCACTAGCATTTGCACTTAACTCTACGTTAGTTGTATTCATATAACTATCTTTTTCATATCCAAAAGTGCTTGGACTTAAACCTGCCATTTGAATTATTTGATAGTCATAGAATTTAAATGCTTCTTGGTATTGTTCTATTCTTATGTCTCCTTGTAAGAATTCAAACATTTGGTGTTCTTTATCTCCAGGTAGTAATGTGAAGTAATCTGCTATATTTCCTACATTTAAACTTCTTATGTTATATGACGTACTTCCTGGTCTCCAAGAATTACTTATATCAGTTGTTTGATAATGTTCTGTAGTGACTATTCTTGTTCTTGTTTTTTCAATTTCACTAGCAATAGTGTCTATAATATTCATTTCTTCATTTAATAGTCTTTTACTATCCTTAAAGAAATCTTCTCCTATATCAATATTGATTATTACTTGATAAGGTAGGTTATACGCATTTAAGTATTCAGTGTTTGCTATCTTATTAAACTTATTAATAGGCATTTTTATCCACTCTTCAGTTTTCTTTGCTTTTTCGTAGGCTTGGAACTTAATTACACTACCTTCTTTAGTTATTTCTATATTTCTTTCAAGCATATAATCACTTTTGTCATTTAGTTCGTCAAACTCTTGAACTATAGTGCAACTCTTTATCATATCGTATGCTTGAACTAGGTTTGTTATATTACATTTCTTTATTACTTCTAAATAACATTTGTTATCGTATTTATGTAGGTATATAAATGCTTCTCTATCATATACACATTGTTCTAATGCTTCTTTTAGAGTAGGCATTAACCAACCTATATCTAGTCCTTCAGTTTGTGTGACTAAATCACTACCAAATATTTGATTAACTATGTAAGTCCCTATTTTCTTTGCACTTGGACTTATTACATATTCATTTTTGTATTTTACATTTGGTACTCCATTTGTTAGTCCTGGCATTATTACTTTTGACTTAACATTGATATATGGTGCTTCTAATGGACTAAATCTTTTTAATGTACCTTTCATACTGCTACACCACCTTCATATTGTATTTCTACGTGTACTTCGTTTTTATAATTCTTTTTTAATAAGGTAGGTTTTACTACTATCTTCACGTGTCTTGATCCAAATATAAACTTCTTGTTCCATACGTTTATTATGTATGAATTGTTAAATATATCTTCTCCAGGATATACTTTAATCTTCTTTATGCAGATATTACTTGCATACATATATACTTTTATCTTTTTAGGTCTATTTTTTATCATTGTTTTTATTTTATTTATCATTTAATTTCTCCAACAAAAAAAGCACGTCAGTAATTCCTACCAACGTGCTATCGACTTCTTTCAAGTCCACATTGCACTTCTTATATATAAAGTGTATCACAATTTTGTGACTTTGTCTATATTCTTAACGAATAAATAATGATTTTCGTAGATTTCGTAAACTTCTACTTCTTTACACTTCCTACAGGGTATCTTTATCCTTAATGGTACTTCTTGACTTATTCCTAGTTTTCTTAACTCTTTTAAATATTCTTCTATGTCTATTTCACATAGAAATCTTTTTGTCTTTTTACACTTGATTTGAACAGTATCACCTTCGTATCTCCATTTTATCCTTATACATTTGGTATTCTTCCAGTATCATTAAATACCCTTACTATATATCTTAGACCATCTATACTATGATCTAATTCTTTTACATAACAGTTTATCCCTGTAGAAGTACTTTTAACACTGTCATATCTATAACTCTCTAATTCAATTAAACCTTCATCTTTACCACTAAACACAGGTTTTCCGTTATTATCAAAGTATCGTATGCTTGGAGTATCCATTATCTTTAAGAATTCCCTGTTAAATAAACTTTGTAAGTGTTCTACACCTTCATTAACACTTCCAGCACCTTTTTTAGATAATTCGTGCATTATTCCGTCAGTTATTAATCTATTATCAAAGTGACTTGCTTCACTATCTATTACTATGTTAGTTAATGTTTTGTGTGGATATAAGTCTCCTAAATATTTTAAGAATAGTCTTAATTGATTACTGTAGTATTCAGTTGTAGGGTTGTCTTGCTCTCTATTAGGATCGTGGTAGTATATTCCAAGTCTTATTACTTCCCATTTGTTTGTGCTAGGACACCAACATAATGCTATTGGTACAAAAGTTGTAGGGTTTACACTACCATAGTCTATTCCTATTCCTATATCTCTTATTACTCTATCTCCTAGACTATCTATAACAGGTATTTCATTAAATACCCTACCTTCTGCAACCACCCACTCGTTATATATCTTTTGCCTTCTTAATGTATCAGTTGTAAACAATTCCTTAACTTTTCTTATTGCTTCTGCAGTATTTAATAAAGGGTTGTCATAAGGATAAAAAGTATAATGTGTTGCATTTGGTTTGTTATCTATGTATTTAACTTTATAAGGGTGTCTTTCACTACCTTCAACATTAAATGAGTGTATTGTCTTTAAATAAGGGTGGTTTGCAAAACTAACTTGTCTCCCTGGAAATTCATCAAAGGTTTCTCTTAATTCTTCAGAGTGAGAATATATTCTTGCACTTTCATCTATCCATACAAATATTAAAGGTTTACCTAATATTTTATTAAAGGATAATTTATTATTAAAACCAAAGAAGAAGAATTTCATATTCCATATCTTTAAATACTTTTCATCATTACTTCCCCATACTATTGTATAGTCTTGTTTGTTTTTATATCCTAACCCATTAAGTAAGTTAGTTATATTCTCTACTATATTTGATTTTAATGTATCAATAGTCCACCCTACTATTGCACCCTGGTATTCTTTATCAGGATCATATTTATATAATTCCTGTGCGTATAATATACAACCTAAACATATTAAGAAAGTCTTACCACTTTGTGTACTACCTAATACTTCAATTTCGTGTTCTTCAGTTGATAATATGCTATTCAACAGTTGGTGTTGTTTCTTCGATAGTGTTATTTTCAATATCTTCTATCCTTTTTTTATTGGCTTTGATTTTCTTTGTTGTTTTTTCTTGACAACCTTTACCTGTAATATCTTCAATAATCAATTCTTTATTTTGTAGTTCTAATAGTTCTTTTTCATCTACAACTTTACTATTGCTATTTTTAATAAGGTATCTATCTTCTCCTATCTTTATGTATTCCATATTATCACTCCTTTTCATATAATACTTTCTCTAAATCTTCATTGTCTGCTATATTTATGTTTATTGTAGGTGCTTCTACTACCGCATTTAAGTCTTGGGTTAATTCTCCTAGTAATTGTAGTATTATCTTGTAATTCTCTGCTTTACCTTCCACTGCACCTTTTATAAGTCCTAGAGTGCTTTCTTCTCTATAAGTCTTACCTTCTTTGTTCTTCTCATCTAATAACATTTCTAGGGTTTTTTTCATAGTGGCTTTCTCTTTTCTTGCTTTACCACTAGCAATACCACCCATTGTTGCTATTGTTTGCTGTTCTTCTGCTGTTCGGTTATTAAATTGATATTTAACAATATCTTCTTTTGCCACTATTATCACTTCCTTTTGTTTTTAAGTACTATGCAAACCCAACACACTGCCTTTGTCGTACTTTCCAGTTTCCCTTTAATTCTCCCTATAAAGCATTCTTTATTATGTTAGTTAGTTTAGGTACTCTTTATAAGTACCACCTAGATAATAAGTTATCCTGAAGAAACAACTCCTAAAAGACTAAATGAGTTGTATTCATTACCTACTATCTAGGTGCTACCTACCAAGTAGCACTTTACCAATAAAGCAATAGAACCAAGTGTTCTTACCATTAGTGCTTTAATAAGCACCATAGAATAGATATATAGGGCTAGATTAAAGGTATCCGTTATATCTACTCTATGCTACCTACTAGAGATAGCATCTACCAAAATCACTTATTTTTATAAGCACCATATAGGTAATAAGTTGACTAATGGTAACAACTCTAAAATGTTAAAAGAGTTATATTCATAACCTACTACCTATATGCTACTCACAAAGTAGCACTTATTCTATAATGCAAGTTGATTAACTCTATCTAGTAATTCTTTTGCTTCATCTTTGTTATTGAATATATTTGATACTTTCATACTATTAGTAATTAACCACATTTGTTTTACTTCTATGTCTTTATCTACTAAAGTTAGTTTATCTTCGTCTTTACCAGTTATCTCACTTTTAGGTACTGGTCTTTTTATTTTAGTAGTTTTAAAGTTCATACCTTTGTCTATACTTCCATTAAATAGTAATTGACTATACATTTTATCATCACACTCTTGATATGACATACTACTAATAAGACTTTCCTTTGGTATTAACATATAGTTATTATCATCTTCATATAGTAAATACTTATCATCATATACACTCACGTGTTCTATGAATTTATCTAATTTTGTTTCTATCATTTGAATTCTCCTTTAATGCTTCTTTCAAATTATCATTTATTTCATCTATGCTTAAATATTCATTTGGTATTTTGTTTATCCTTTTAAGATTTCTCCAGTATTTTCTTTCTTCTTTATCCTTAATTGAACTAATATTAATTATTCGGCTCTGCACGATCTTGTATAAAGGCTCACTTTCAGGAATACTACCAACTTTCATATTAAATTCACTTAAAGGTATGTTTAAAAACTCTCCCAATGTCATATCCCTATATCTAGCACAAAAGAAAGCATATATATTCCCTTCATCATAAGGAATACATATTATTGTCTTATTACGTGCTTTTTTAGGGTGTATTTAATTCATCTAGTGGTACATTAGTGAAAGCATTTATTAATTTATTACCAAATTCTTCACTTTGCTTTTCATCTAATATTCCAATATCCATTATTAACTCTGCAATACTCATACCACAGAACTTATTAACTAAATCATCAAACACATTTAAACTTTCTTGTTGAACGTAAGAGTTCTCCATTTCAGTTAAGTTTGAGTTATCCATTATTTTCTTACCATTTATATCTTTTTCTATAACTAAATCTTTTGTAGTAAGTCCTTCTTTTGCTAATTCCATTACCATACGTCTTTTTGCTTTTACATTAATGCTTTGAAGGTCTTTAAGAAGTCCGACGTCCCTTTTAATTAAGAATTCTTTGTCTTTATACTTTAATTTAGTTGTATCTTTATCCACTTCTATAAACTCGTACATACTATCTCCTTTTCTTAAATATATCTTTTATATAATCTATAAATGTCTTTATTACTGCTATCATTACCATTGCAAGTAATAAAGTAGTTGTTATCATTAATTCAGTAAATAATATACCTTTGACTATTTCCACCTTTGCATATACTCCCTTTTGATTAAGATTTTTCCTTTGCTTGTCTTATCTCTTTTATGTTGTTCTTCAAACTCACTTAATAAATACTCCAGGATATCTCTTTGATCCTGTGTAGGCTCTCTTTGTTGTCTGTTAATAAATTCAAATATCTTATTAATTGTTTTATATCTATCATTATCTACGTATTCTATAATATGTAAGTATTGATGACTTGTAGGCATTAATAAAGCACCATTAGTAATTATTTCTTTACCACCGTCACATTTCTTTTGGATATGATGAAATGTTAATTGACTTCTAACTAACTTGTAGTTTAACCAGTCTAAATTACTATAAGGTTTATATATCTTCAACATTTCCTTCGTTATCTGCTTCATAATTACTCATCTTCAATTCTAAATAGTTGTTTCTATCCATAAGTCTTATATTTGCTTCCAATAAACAGTCATACTCTTGTTTTTGTGTTCTATACTTGTTTTTAAGTTGTCTATACTCTTTATCAGTTAATGCTAATTCTTTTCTCAAATTAAATATTGTTTCGTCTTTTGATATTCTCATATTATCTCCTTCATTGGCTTAACGTGATACTGGACTAAAAGTGAGTTAGATAAAATTAAAAAAAAGTTGCATACCCAGAGGAACGGAGGGTATTGTTCTAGTATATAAGTTGTATAAGTAAGAATAAGAATAAAAGTTATAAAAATATTATTTTAGGGTTTATACACGTCCAATACCACATTAAACCAACAAAAAAGAGAAGTATTTACTTCCCTTTCCCAAGAACGAATAAAAAGAATTAATGTTATGTTGGAACACTTCTCTATGTCAGTATTCCACGATATAAATATATCACAAATTAATCGTGTCAAATCGTGTCATTTTCATTTTTCTTAAATCTATTGTATAAAGTTCTGCAGTAATCAGTTCCACGATTAAGTGCTTTATCTATATCTTTCCATTTCCAGTTGCAACTAAATCTTAAGAATACTATTAACCCTATTTCATCATATCTACTCATACGTTCTATTTCTTTATTTAATAATGTCTCGTAATTAAGCAATTCAGTTCTATATTGTATTATCTTTTTATCACACTCTTTGTCTTGGATCATATAATCACAAAATATATCAGTTTTTACATTGTTTATTGAATTGGATACTTCTTTTATATTGCTTGTATGTAATTCAGTCTTTGCATAATTTATCTTTTTCTTATTTAAGTAAAATTCTAATCTATTTTGTAATTGTTCTATATTATTCAATAATTCTTTAAATTCCATTTTTTAATCTCCTATATCAAAGGTATATTCAATTCACTAGCAGTTAAAATTGCTATATCTAATAATTCGGTCATTTCTTTAGTATTCATTTTTGAACTTCCTATATATACTTTATAGACATAACAGTCTTTACCGTTTACTTCTTGCCTTCTTACGAACTTAACCCCCCTAAAATTCTTGCGTAATTCAACTTCTAAATCAGTTGCAGTGATTACATAATCACTCTTTGCGTCTGCTTTTTCTAACAACCCCACATATACGTCAAAATCGTCCATATTCGTTTGTTTTGCTATTAGGTGTATAATCTTCCATAATTTCTTGTTTTGCTCGATACTACGTTTATATTTATATTCTTCAATGGTACATTTATAGACTTTCGTGTTATCCAGGTTTATTATTTCCCCTATTATATCTTTTATAGTCCCTACTATCATCTAAAATGGGAAGTCATCATTTTCATCATCAGTAAATGCTAACTTATCTCCAAAAGTTTTAAATGGATCGTCATCTTCTTTTTTATCAGGTACTACTTTATCAAACTCACTAACGAATATATAAGGATATGTTTTCTTTTCTTTTACATAAAAGTCTAACCAACCTTTTTTAATCTTGATTAATGCTTTATCTTCAAGTTCTACTCCTGTTTTAAATCTAACCATTATACTACCACGTGTATAACTTCCGTCTTGATTTTTCTTTGATAGTCCTAGATTATACCATACCTTATCTTCTTTTTCGTTTCTAAATATCATATAACTTCTTTCGTTTACTTCAAAATTCATTTCTTTATCTCCTTCTTTAATTGTTTTGCTTTTACTCCTGTATAATCAGGATATTTTAATAAATATTTTGTTAAATCTTTTAAACTTTCTAAATTAAATCTTATATTTCCTTTTGGTGTTTCTATTTCTACTTGATACATTATTCTCCTTTTAATATTTCATCATCAAACTTTATTTGTCTTTGACCATTTATTATTCCTATAATGTAATTTATTTCATAATCATCCGTTCCAAACAATTTATGAAGTAATCTTATTGCTATGTCTTGTCTTTCTTTTTTGTCTTTTATGATAGAGTGTAGTCTTTCTATTTCTGCATTTGCTTCCATTAGTTTTTTATCATAATTGATTATTACTTCTTCTAAATGTTTCACTTTTATTCACTTCCTTTATCTAATATTTCTAATAATTCTCCAACATTGTCTTTATCAAATGTATGTGTTAATACTTCACCATCATATCTATCTTGTATATATTCTCTTACTTCTTTTATGATATGATGCAACCACTCGTTTTCGTGTTTTAAATCTACTAAAGCATCTCCAAACTCTGAACCATATTCGTTGTAATTGTATGCTATTATTTTTTCTATTAATTCTTTATTCACTCTTTATTCACTTCCTTTTCCTATGTTCCCAACTAAATGAAGGCAATACTTTATCAAAGTAATCATCTTCCCACATTAAGTTATACATTTTATTAAAAACTTTATTATTACAATAATTTCCTACTGTTTGTCTGCTTATATATAATTCTTTACTTGCTTGTCTTGTACTTCTCCAGGATCTAACTATTTCATTGTCTTTTACTTCAACTACTCTTTTAGACCTGGATATATAACCTGTTCTTTTTCCTAATTCTTCTAAAGACATAATTATTAAGTTTCTATAATAGTTATCAAATTCTAGTTTATTCTTATGATAAATTCTATCTTCAGGAAGTAATTTTCTAATAAAAGCATTGGCTACTAAACGAGAACAAACAAATTCTTTATCTCTTATCTTTACTACATATATATTTCTTTTATGCTTTCTAAAAGGTTTTAAATATCTATAACCGTTTTTAAGATTTTTCTTTCTAAATCTACCGTAATTAGATACTTGATATCTAGTATCGTATTCAATTTGTTTCCAGACTTCCACGTTTACTACTTTCATCAACCTTTACTTCTTTGATTTCTTCACAACTTATTAGGATAAAGTTTATTATTATGATTTCTTTATTTGTTTGATATTTAAGCCTTACATTTTCTTTAAGTTGCTCTACGTCTTGTTCGTTGTCTATCTCTGCAGGTAGTATTATAAAGTCGTAAAACCAGTCATTATCTATCTTACCTACTACATAATACTTATAATTGCTTATTAGTCCCATACTTTACCACCTTTCATATATTTTGGAGTTGGTAGTCCTAGTTCTACCTTTTCTAAAAATTGTTTTACATTTAATCTATATTTTGGTACTTTTAATTTCTTTGTCCTGTTGTAATATACATATTTAACTTCACATTGTGATATATCAACTTCTTCATCTCCATTTTCAACGTATTTATTGTGGCTTATATAAATGATTAAAGCATTATTGATATATTTGTCTGCTATTCCCTTTAATCGTTTAAATTGAGCCTTATTTAAAGTCCTACGAATAAATGCAGTTTCGTTCTTGATTTCTCCTATGACTAGATCCCCGTGTTTGCTTAAATAAACCATATCAATGTCACTTGGTTGCCCGTTGCCTACGTCACACTTTTTGAAGTTCATATATAAACTATGTTGCTTCCAGTTTTTTATCATATTAATTCCTTTCTATCTTGCATTTATTATCATTAAAATTATTAATACCAAAACCCCTGTTAATACTATTAAGTCAAACTTCCTTAATTTCTTCATAATTCATCTTCGGTTAAGAACGGGTTGTCTTTTACCCTTTGTAAATCTTCTCTAAACCTTTCTACTTCCTTTTTTATTTCTTCTACTAATTCTTTGTAGTTATCTAGGTCTATCATATATACATATAATCTATTAGGGTTAAAATTAACGTCAAAGTCTTTTGGTCTTTCGTAGACTGCTAACATACCCTTTTCTTTGTTTTCGTTATACATATAAAACAATAATTGAACTAGATAATACTTATATGTATTTACTCTTTTATGTATTACACTTGTAGTTTTTATCTCCAGGATACTATCATTACACTCACCGTCAGTATGTATTCTTATATCTCCTATGATATGTTTACCTTCTCTATATCTTTTGTTGTATTCTCTGTTAATGTAATCTCTTATGTATCCTTCCATTAAATTTCCATAATCGGTATAATCATTACCTTTAAAATCATCTTCTATAAGTCCTGCTTTTTGTTGTAAGAGTTCCCACCTAGTTTTGAAGTGGGATAAGTTCATTATGATAGGTATATCACTACCACCTATGAACTTATCTCTATCTTCTTTTACACTAGTTTGCATTTAATTCTTCTAACATTGCTTTTGCTTGTTGTTGGGTTGTTCTTACACTTAACTTATGTTCTTTTGCATATTCATTAACGTCTAGTCCTAAATCTTTTACTTTGTTTAATAAAGCAGTCTTATAATCTATCTTTGTATATCCTTCTTCTGCACTTGCTTCTTTATCAGGATCATCTCCAGTAGATATTTTGTATCCTTTCATTATTCCATATTTATCACTATACGTTGTTGCCTTTCCTGGTGCTTTATCCCCTGTATCAATTCCGTCCCCATAGCATTTAATATCTATGTATTCTTCAGGTTTATCTATGTTTACAAATCTATATACTGTTTCAATTCTTAAATATAGACTATTTGTAGTTCCGTATTTACCTTCCTTTGTAAGTACTCCATTATCTATTACTTTTCTTTCGTATGGATAACTATATATTCTATATTTGCTTTCTAAAGGCTTTACTGCGTCTAGTATGTCCCTTTCACTTACTGCCTTATAACTATTCTTTTCGTTTATTTCTACTTTTAAGTTCTTTGCTACTGTTCCTATTTCATTTGTTATTAAACTCATTTTTTCATATATATTTAATTCTTTTATTTCTTCTAATTTCATTATTTCTTCTTTCCTTTCTTTTTACTTTTTAATTCTTCTTCTAGTTCTAATATCCTGTTGTCTCTTTGTTTTATTTCTTTGATTAACTTATTGTATTTAGTTATTAATCTATCGTATTCATCTTCTAGTATTTCTTTGTCTAACTCTAATGTATTTATCTTTTGTCTTAATCTTTGATTTCCTATTAGTTCTTTAAACATATTTACACCCCATACAATGAATAGTTGCTTCTTCTTTCCCAGTTGTCGTTTCTATCATCTATTACTGCTTCTAATTCTTCTTCTTTCTTTTTGTATTCATAAACCATATCAGTTAATGCCATTATTAAGTCGTCTCTATTCATATCTTCTGTATAGTTAGTTCTAGTTATTTCACTTATCTCTTTAAATAATTCTTTATCGTTCATATTAATTCCTTTCTTTTTAAACTATTCAATAGTCTATATTTGAATTCGTCTTGTTTATCTAAAAATACATAATTACCACAGTGCCTACATAATGTTCTTTTATTCTTTGTTAAGATCGTCACTGTATGTCCACACTTACAATATCTTCTATAAGGTGCTTTTGCTTCATATATTGTTTCTATGTTATTTATCTTTCTCATATCTTGTCACCAAACTTTTCTAATAATGTTTCGTAATCGTAAATATCTAAATCTGCATAAGCAACATACCTGTCATATTCTCTATAAAACACCCTTTGTAGTGTTGTTATTAATAAACATTTATTGTAGTGCCTTTCATATTCAGGTAGTGTCATAAATCTTTTACATAAATTACAACTACATAAACCACTTCTTTTACTATCTTTAACTTCAATAGTGTCTATGTAATTTGTAATGTATTGTAGTCTAGGTGGATAAGTAGAATTGTTTTGTAAGTGTTTTTCAAATTGCTTATAAACGTCTATTTCATCATAGTGTCTTAATTTCTCTTTCCACTCTTTTAACGCTTCATCATCTAAATTAAATTCTTGATAGTATGATTTTATTTTTGCTATAAACTTAAATATTTGTGTATCCGTCATTTCTTCTCCTTTTCTTCGTTCTTGGCTTCTTCTTGTAATCTTTTTAATTTTTCGCTAAAGGTTTCAGTCTTTTTTACTTTGGTTTGTTTTTGTTGTTTAAAGGTTTCACTTTCTTTTTCAAAATCGACTATTGTTTTAATACCTTTTAACTTTGTGCTTGTTATTACTCTATCTATGTATTTAATGTTGTATTTTTGATTAAGAATACATTGTTTAATAATATATCTAGTTAGATCGTTATCTTCCCAAGTTCCTACTAACTCTATTTCAATACTATTAAGCGTTCTACCTATGTTGTTTTCAATTAACTCAAACAGAGTTTCTTTATAAGAATAAGAATAATTATTATCTTCTATATTATCTTCTATATTATTATGACAACTTTGTTGATACCCCCTATCAACTTTGTTTACACCCCCTATCAACTTTGTTGATACCCCTGTCAACTCTGTTGCTTGATATTCAGGTTGTGTAATTCTATACTTGCAATACTTTATATTGTTTTTGTATTCTTCGTCTTTTTCTATTAGTCCTTTATCTAAAAGTTTCTTTAATGCTTTATCAACTCCATATCTAGTTGAATTGCACCAGGTTGCCAGGTATTGTCTTGATCCTGTGTAATATTGGTTTTCAGTTTGTGAGAAGCCATATATAATTGCATAGATTAGTAGTTCATTTCCTTTTAGTTTCAACTCTTTAGACATAAAACTTTGAATTGTTATATAATTTCCTTCTTTTAGTTCCATTTAAAAAACCCCGTCTTTCTCTTTAGACGAAGTTATTGCTTTTTACATACATAATATGATATATTAAATATGCTTAAGTTTTTACTTAAGTAGCCTTTTATGAAACTTCGTTCTAAAGGTTTTGTGGATAGTGTAAACTTTTGCAGAGATGACACTATTCACTTTTTTTATTTGTCTGTCTTTACTAAATATCTAATATAACTGCTTACGTCCAAGCCTTTTTCTTGTGCTTTTCTTACGAATTCTTCGTATTCTTCTTGGGAAAGCCTAATATTGATATTTTTAGTACGTTTAACACGTTGGTTGTTTATATTGATAATATCACTTCTCCTTTCTATATCTCAATGATATATCAAAAGAATTACATTGTCAATACATTATTTTATTTTTATTTGTAAATAGTTTTTAAATCTCTTTAACTTACACTAATAAATTGTTTATAATAAAGTTGCACTAGTTATTTAATAAGATTTTTGCAATATGTTTCAGTATTTCCACGTTGGATACAAATATCGTGTGCTTCTTGGTCTTGTTTACTTGCTAGTGCTAATACTGAAACACCGATAATAACTAAAACTACAACAACAAACCCAGTTATTATTTGGTGTTTTTTATTTTGCTTAATTTCTTCTCTTCTTTGTTGAATTCTTTCTTCTAACTCCCTTTTTTGTGCTTTCTTGCAATTTTCATTAATTGCTTTCATCATTTTTTCAGTTTCTTTTCTATCGTTTTCTCTTTCTTTCTTTAATAATTCTTTTTTTAATTCGTCTTTCATCTTTTTATTCTCCTTTTATTAATTCTTTTAAAATATCATTTGTTATCATTAACTTTTTTTCACTAGGTATAAATATATTTTTTTCTTTCATAAGTTCTTTCCCACGTTTAAGTAGTTTTCTTACTTCATTATCTGTTAAACCTAGATTCATTTGTTTAACGTCCTTAAATGTTAAATAGTAATTCTTCATAGTCCCCATATTACGATACTTCTTATTCAAAAAAAATATCTTCATAACTACACTTTAGAAACTTACATATTGCATTTGCTTCTTCTACTGTAAAATAGTTGCTTATTTCTTTTCTGGAATAACTTTGCTTTGATATTCCTAGTATTTTTGCAAGTTCTATTTGTGCTATGCTATGTGCTATACGATATTCTTTTAATTTTGACATATCCTTACTCCTTTCCGTCCCACTATTTTGGTACTTTCATTTTAAATATAAACCACTTACTAAACAAAGTCAACATTTTTTGGGACTTTATGTAAAAATATGGTATAATAGTGTAAACAAGAAATTGAAAAAAGGGTGCTATTATGAAAAAGTATGTAGATGATGACTTTAATGAAGTTGTAGGACTAGTGTTAAGAGAAAAAAGAATACAAAAAGGTTATTCACTTTCTCAACTTGGAGAAAAGGTAGGAAGTACTAAACAAAACTTACAGAGATATGAAAGAGCATTAATAAGGCTTAAAGTTGATATGTTTAATAAGATATGTAAAGAGTTAGAACTTTCTCCTAATGAAATATTAGATGAAATTAACTTAAAATGTATTCAAAGAAATAAAGTCAATTAACACCACAGGGGGGTTATATGGTTTATAAGAGTAATGAAAAAACAAAGGACGGACGTTGTTATTTTTTTCGTGTCAAACATAAAGATATATTCGGTAGAACTATAGACTACCATAGTAAGAAATATCTTACTCGTAAAGAAGCAGTTGATGAAGAACTTAAATATAAATTAAAAGTATCCAGTTATAAAACAAATAATAATGATCCTACTTTTTATCAAATATATTTAGAATATAAAGACTATAGAAGTAAGACTGTTAAACCACAAACCATTATTAAATATGATTACTATTATAGATATTTAAGTTCACTAGATAATAAAAAAGTGAATTCTTTTAATTATGATATGTTTAAAAAACTAAACTATTACCTGGATAGTCAAAAGGTACAAAATGAATATAAAAACAAAATAATATCATTATTAAAAAACCTAATCATTTACTCTAATAAAATATATAACACTTCATTAGAAACAATTAAGTTCTTTTCTACATATAAAGGACACCATATAAAAAAAGAAATGCTATTTTATACTTTAAATGAATACAAAAAGTATCGTAGTGTGATTAAAAATGACACACACCGAGCATTTTTTGATACTTTATATTTTTTAGGACTTCGTAAGGGAGAAGCACAGGCACTAAATTTCAAAGATATTAAAGGAAGGTCTATTTATATTACCAAAACCTTAACAACGAAAATTAAGGGGTTAGAATACTCCATAAGCACTACTAAAACAACTTCTAGTGTAAGAGAATTACCTATACCCGATTTTTTATACCAAGAATACCTAGAATTATATAAAAAAGCAAAACACTATAGTGATTATAGTGATGACTGGTTTATATTTGGAAACACAGTTCCGTTTAAGGACACTACAATAGATAAATACAACAGGAAGTATTCTGCACTATCTAATCAAAAAAGGATAAGGATACACGATTTTAGACACTCCTGTGCTAGTTATTTACTACAAAGTGGTGCTAGTATTACTTTAGTATCAAAATATCTAGGACACTCAAAAGTATCTACTACACTTAATATTTACTCACACTTCTATCAAAATGAACTTGATGATATAATAAAAAATATGAATAAGTGTATCTAAAAGTGTATCTAAAAGTGTATCTAAAAATCTATATAAAATAAAAAACCCTTATTCTATAAGGGTTTTAATATCAACTGGTGTCCCGTGGGAGTAGAACTTTTACATTTCATTTTGTTTAATTTTGTTGATATATAAGGGTTTTTAGTAGTATCTATTATGTTGTTTTTAGGCTTATTTCAGTTAAAAGTGTATCTAAAGTGTATCTAAAATTGGAGTGTTTATGAAAAGATTTTCTATTATTTATCCTTTATTAAATAATTGTTGCATTTGTGGAAAGAAAGCAGAGATTAACGAAGTCTTTGAAGGTGCTTATCGTCAAAGGTCTATTAAATATGGTATGTGTATTCCTTTATGTAATCGTCATCATAGACTATTTCATAATAATAATTCATTTAATTTAGAAATAAAAAAAGAGTTCCAGGATAAGTTCCTAGAAACTCATACATTAGATGATTTTATCAGGTTGTTTGGAAAAGACTATTTTAAGTAGTCTTTTTTTAATATTCTTTAAACTTTAAACCACGGGTATTAATTATCTTTTTAGTCCATTTCTTATCTATAAAGAATATATTTTCAGGATATTTACCATTACCATTACATACATACTTACCGTTGTCATTAGGAATAGATTTATTTGCATATCCTACACCACAAGCAAAATGTATATGATTACCAGTACAATGATTATCCTTACCTTCAGTACAAATTATATCTCCCTGTTTAAACTTTTTACCTACTTTTAGTCCATATTTTTTTACATTAGCATAAGGGAAGTGTACGCACTTAAAATATATTTGTGTCACTCCATACTTTACAGTTTGCACTTTCTCTGTTGATACTAATATCATTTTATTAGTCCAATTAAGATTATTCTTTGCTTGGATCATTGTTATTCTACAGTCACAGGGTGCATATATATAATCTCTACCACTATCCATACCACAAATATCTATAGGATATTCTTTTTTACCTTTACCTGCATTTCTCCAATAAGGTATATGGTTGCCTTGTTTATAACTTTGGCTTATATTTACCCATTTCATAGGAAATCTTGCTTTTTGCATTATTCTTCTTCACTTCCTATCCACTCATCAGGAATTACTTCATCTTGCTTTGCTATATATTTACTATTAGAGATACCTAATATAGTTCCTAGCATTGTTATAAATGCAGTCCCTATAGTTAGTACTATTTCAGTATATTTAAAGTCTAGTGTTGACATAACAACACCTATAAAGGTTAATATTGCAGGAAGTATTACTTGAACTAACCTTTTCAAAAAATCATAAGTTTCATTTTTCATATAATCATCTCCAAACTAAAACTTTATTTGTTAAATCACTTCTTTTTCTTACTAGGCAATAAATTAATTTTGTAAACTAATTGACTTACTAAACCATTACCACCTAGGCTTGAATAACTTTTATATAAATCATTTAATACTTGTTTGCTATCATCATTACAGTATCCGTTTTCTAAATATTCTTCACACTTTTCA